>AR_comb_assmDRAFT_10222172_pt1 | contig 16206 bp, 15 predicted proteins | sample ArasoioldDNA_FD_10543 | JGI IMG/M metagenome (IMG submission 10543) | reverse complement strand
TGAATCGTCTGGCGGATCTCAATGCGCTGGCGGATCGCAGCCCGGGGTTCGTGTGGAGGTTGCAGACCGAGGCTGGGAATGCCACCTACTTTCGGCCGTATGAGGATGATCGGATTCTGTTGAATATGTCGGTGTGGAAGACGATTGAGGAACTCAAACAGTATATTTATCGAACCGCGCATGTGGAAGTTCTTCGCCGCAGGCAGGAATGGTTCGAAACGTTCGCGGGCGTGTACGCGGCTCTGTGGTGGGTTCCGGCTGGACATATTCCCAGCATCGACGAAGCCAAGAAACGTATCGCGCACTTGCAGGAGCATGGTCCGACGCAATTCGCGTTTCATTTTAAGAACGTTTTTGAGCCGGACAAGGAGTTTCAGCGAGGGATCGACTGGTCGTCATTTCTGCCGTGTTCTTCGACTTGAGCAATGAAGCGAGAGCGTGCGGGAGTTCTCGAAGAAAGTTCGCGGAGGAACTTTGAAGCCAGGAAGAAACCCACCCTACCCGCCAAAAGCGCGGGTAGAGTGGGGCACCCTGCGTAGGGGATCCGGGAACACGAGGTCTCTCCACTCCGACCTCCGCCATGCTGCGCATGGCGCAGGTCTCCGGTCGAGATGACAGAGTTGTGTTAAGCGGCTCGTGCCAGAGGAGCTGGCTGCGGACGACGGCGCCGTTCCAACAACCAGACGATGAGCCAAATCAATCCCGCGAGGAAAAGGACTGGCGGTGCGACAACCAGCCAGACCCAGCCGCGGCCCTCGAGGGCGGTCACATCGCCGCCCACGATGGCGCCGGGTTGACGACGAAGAGCGCCGCCCACCGCCGCCAGGTCGCCTCCGACTTTGGATGTGCCGTTAAGGCGAATGTCACCAACGACGGTTGTCACATCGCCGCCGATGGATCCATCGCCTTCCATCACAACGTTGCCGCCAATTGCGGTGACATCCCCAGATACCTGGCCGAAAATGTAGATAGAACAGCCGATACAGGTAAGCTCACCGGCTTGTTGATCGGGACCGATGCGGATGTCGTGGCCGAACTGGGTGTATTCGGGATCGCTATTGGCGGCGGCAAAAGGAACGGTTAGGAGAAGAAGGAGAAGGGCAAGACTGATGCGTCTCATGCGATGAACAGCTCCTTTCGCACGCCGGGCGAGCATTTGTGTGATTTTGGGGCAGGGGCGGAGGGATGTCAAGGTTAGCGAGGACGAACGCGGGCGAGGGCGTCCGCGCCACACTATATAATGTGGGGTTTTCCATTACAGCAAGGGGTGTTTCGTATGGCGGACTCGTTTAATGGCGTGGCTGTGCCCAACGACGGGGGGCGGATCTCGTACGCGGGCGGGAAGTACCAGGTTCCGGATCGTCCGATTGTTCCGTTCATCGAGGGTGATGGAACGGGGCGGGATATCTGGAAGGCGTCGGTGCGCGTGTTTGATGCGGCAGTGGACAAGGCTTACAAGGGGAAGCGGCGCGTGGCCTGGTACGAGATTTTTGCGGGCGAGAAGGCCAAAGCGAAGTTTGACAATTGGTTGCCCGATGACACAGTCGAGGCCGTGAAGGAGTTTCGGGTGGCGATCAAGGGTCCGCTGACCACGCCCGTGGGAGGCGGGATTCGGTCGCTGAATGTCGCGTTACGACAGATTCTGGATCTATATGCCTGCGTACGTCCAGTGAAGTACTACAAGGGGGTGCCTTCGCCGGTGAAGCACCCGGAGCGGATGGACGTGGTGATCTTCCGGGAGAATACGGAAGATGTGTACGCAGGGGTGGAGTGGGAGCAGGGAACTGCCGAGGCCGCACGGCTGATTGAGTTTCTGAATAAAGACATGTTGAAAGGCGGCAAGAAACAGGTGCGGCTGGATTCGGGAGTTGGCATCAAGCCGATCTCGGTGACGGGGACAAAGCGCCTGGTGCGGATGGCGATTCAGCATGCGCTCGAGAATGGGCGCAAGAGCGTGACGCTCGTACACAAGGGGAACATCCAGAAGTTTACAGAGGGCGCGTTTCGCAAATGGGGATACGAGTTAGCAACGCAGGAGTTTCGGGACCGCGTGGTGACCGAGCGCGAGAGTTGGATTCTGGATAACAAGGACAAGAATCCGAACTTATCGGTGCGGGAGAACGCGGAACTCGTGGAGCCGGGGATGGAGTTTGCGCCTCCGGAGTTTCGGCAGTCTGTCGAGAAGGAAGTGGCGAGCGTGCTGGATACGATCTACGCCACGCACGGGCACGGGGCCTGGAAGAAAAAGTTGATGATCAACGATCGGATTGCGGACTCGATCTTCCAGCAGGTGGTCACGCGGGCGGATGAGTATGCGGTTCTGGCGACTCCGAATTTGAACGGGGACTACATCTCCGACGCTTGTGCGGCGCAGGTGGGCGGGCTGGGGATCGCGCCGGGAGCGAACATCGGAGATGGATACGCGATCTTCGAGGCGACACATGGAACGGCTCCGAAGTATGCCGATAAGGATGTGATCAATCCGGGATCGGTGATTTTGTCCGGCGTGATGATGTTCCGGTTCCTGGGTTGGAATGAGGCGGCGGATCTGATCGAGCATGGGATGGAGCGGACGATCGAGCAGAAGAAAGTGACCTATGACTTTGAGCGGCTGATGGAAGGCGCCACCAAGGTCAAGACCGGCGAGTTCGGGGATTGCATCATCCGGAATATGGACGCTTCGGTGTTGGCGGCGGCGGATTAGTAAGTCAAAAGCTTCACCACCAAGGACACAAAGGTTGCACGAAGGACTGTGCGGAAGTTTGTTCTCTGGCGGTCTTTCATGCCGTGGGTAGGTGCTGGTGATCAGGTCATGATGGAGAGGAACTTATATGCGCAAAAAGGTGACCATTGTAGGATCGGGCAATGTTGGGGCTACGGCGGCGCATTGGATCGCGTCGAAGGAGTTGGCCGATGTGGTGCTAATCGACATTATCGAGGGCGTACCGCAGGGGAAGGGACTCGACCTGCTCGAGGCGATGCCGATTGAGAAGCGAGACGCGCACATCGTCGGGACGCAGGACTACAAGGACACGGCGAATTCTGACATCGTGGTCATTACGGCGGGCGTGCCGCGCAAGCCGGGGATGAGCCGCGACGATCTGCTCAATATCAATCACAACATCATGAAAGCCGTGGTGGGCGAGGCGGTAAAGCATTCGCCGAATTGTATTTTGATTGTCGTATCGAATCCGCTGGATGCGATGGCGCAGGCGGCTTACAAGATGAGCGGGTTCCCGCGGGAGCGCGTAATTGGAATGGCCGGCGTACTTGATTCGGCGCGCTTCCGGACGTTTATCGCCGAAGAGCTGAAGGTTAGCGTTGAGAACGTGACGGCTTTCGTCCTTGGTGGACATGGGGACACCATGGTGCCGCTGACCCGGTACTCGACGGTTGCGGGCATCCCGATTACGGAGTTGATGGATGCGGCGACCTTGGAGAAATTGGTCCAGCGCACGCGGGATGGTGGGGCTGAGATTGTGAAGTATCTGAAGACGGGATCGGCTTACTACGCGCCGTCGGCGGCGGTTACGGAGATGGTGGAGGCGATTCTGAAGGATAAGAAGAAGATTCTGCCTTGCGCCGCTTTGTTGCAGGGAGAGTACGGGATCAATGGCTTGTACGTTGGCGTGCCGGTGAAGCTGGGGGCGAAGGGGATTGAGCAGATTGTTGAGATCAAGCTTACGGCACAGGAAAAGTCGGAACTGGATCGGAGCGCGGCAGCGGTGAAGGAATTGGTGGGTGTGATTGGGGTCTAGAGGCGGGTTCAGGGGTCAGGTCTTAGGTGTTAGGTCTGGGTGGAGAATGACTCTCCGAGGGCGAGGGTTTTTTCGCGGGCGGTGAGAAAAAGCGCTTACCGCGAGGGCGCTGAGGTATTTCGCAGAGAACACGGAGAAAAGCTTTTAACCGCAAAGGACGCAGAGGGTGCGCGAAGGACGCGAAGAAAGGGCAAGAGTCGGAGCGTCTAAATGGGAAACAGCGCGTTGGTCGCGGACGATTATCGGCGGCTGGAGGAGATTCAGGAGGAACTCGTGCGGGCCTGGCTCACACATGATCGGTCGATTCTCGACCGGTTGCTGGCTCCGGAGTGGATGGTGACTCAGGCGGATGGAAGGACATCGACGCGCGAAGGGGTCATGCTGGAATTCGACAGTGGCGGGAATCGGTTGCTGGAGGGAAACGTCGACGATATCAAAGTACGCGTATTTGAGAACTGCGCGATCGTGACGGGATGCACGTATGCGCGCGGGGAGTATAAGGGTCGAGCTTACGAAGTCAGGTTGCGATTCACGGATTCGTTTGTGCGACGAGGCGGGGAGTGGCAGGCGGTGGCGTCGCATGCTTGCAGGATTCCGGAGATGTGAGGTCAGTCTGGGTTTCGCTGCAACTCACGATTATGTAGAACACAAGGTCCTTCGACTACGCGGGCCGATTCCTGAACGGAATCGGCCCGGCTTTGCTCAGGATGACAGATTGAAATGAAGGTGGACAGATCAAAGCACGGACCGATCGACCCCGCCTGTGGCTAGGGGATCTCTGATTAAAGTCGTGGTAAGGTCGCAGGCGTTGGCAGAAGTCAGCCCAACCTCCCGCAAAAAGCGCGGGTAGGGTGGGGCACCTCGCTTCGCGGGGCCCCCTTTTGGTAGGACACCTCTCAAGTCGGAACACTTTCTTGTTCGGCGATTCATTCTGACTTCATCATAGAATTTAAAGCATTCCATCAGACGTCAGCTGGCCCGTTCGATCGTCACCGACTGCAGGACTACTTCTTTCTTGGGACGATCTTGTGCGCCGCGGGGGACGTTGGCGATTTTGTCGACGATCTCCTGGCCTTCGACGACTTCGCCGAAGATGGTGTGTTTTCCGGTCAGCCATGTAGTCGGGGCGACGGTGATGAAGAATTGACTGCCGTTCGTATTGGGGCCTGCGTTGGCCATCGCGAGTTTGCCTTTCTTGTCGAAGCGGTGCGGGGAACCGCGCGTTTCGTCTTCGAATTGATAGCCAGGGCCGCCCATGCCGTTGCCGGCGGGGTCGCCGCCTTGAATCATGAAGTCGGGAATCACGCGGTGGAAAATCGTGCCGTCGTAGAGGCGGTCTTTGCTCTTCTTGCCGCTCACGGGATGGGCCCAGTCGCGCTGGCCTTCGGCTAACTCCACAAAGTTGGCAACGGTTTTGGGCGCTTCTTTCTCAAAGAGACGACAGACGATGGTGCCTTCGCTGGTAGTAAAGGTTGCATAGGTGCCGGGTTGGCGAGTCATAGGATCCTTTCTATTGATTGCTGATGGAGGGCATCGTTGATCGATAGGTTTACGGGCGGGACGCCCGTCTCTCCATCAACCTAGTTCGGTGGCGTTGTCTTGGGAGTCGCTGGCTTGGTAGTGGCGGGGCGCTTGGGCGCTGTGCCCGTTGACGTGGCGGCCGCGGCAGGAGCAGCACCTGCCTTCTGGATCGTGATGTGAGTGATCTGTATAGGTCTAAAAGGACGAGCGTTGCGCGGATCACTGGCCATGCGCGCGATCTGTTTGACCAGTTCCACCGAGGCGGCGTCGCATTGACCAAAGATCGTGTAGCCACCGTTCAGGCTAGGATAAGGAACTTCGGTGATGAAGAATTGCGAACCATTGGTATCGGGTCCGGCGTTGGCGTAGGCCATGCGGCCGGGACGATCGAACGTCAGGTCGGGCGAAGTTTCATTCTTGAATTTGTAGCCAGGGTCTCCGCGGCCAGTGCCAGTGGGATCACCACCCTGAATCATAAATTCGGGAATCACGCGGTGGAAGATGGTGCCGTCGTAGAGAGGCACGCCGTGCTTTTTCTCGTGCGTGGTGGGACTGGTCCAATCTTTTGTGCCGGTGGCTAAGCCGATAAAGTTGTCGACACCGATGGGAGCCTGCTTGGGAAATAGTGTGCAATGCATTTTCCCGGCGGCAGTGTCGATGATGGCGGTAGGCTCGGCAGAAGCGGCTTGCGCCGTGGGCGCGGGCGTGCGTCGCGGAGGAGTTGTGGTGGCGGGCTTGGTTTGGGACCAGGCGGAAAGACCGAGCGCGAGAATCGCCAGCCCGATTCGGGTTTGCATGCGGACTCCTTGAGTGAGGTTGTGAGTTGAGTTCATGGGTGAAAGAGAATTGTACGACACTCCCAGAGGTGCTTACTCGATGTTGACGTTTTGCTTAGCCCTCTGGAGGAGCCCGTCGGCCATGGCTGGCCATCGATCGTGCGCTTTGCCACCGGGCTGAAGGGCGGCGGCGGCGAAGCCATAGGGCGCTATGTCCTCGCCATAAATAATCATCAGTTCCTTTCTCTTCTGATCGTCAAGCAGGTGAACCAGTCGCACGTACATCATCGCCTCCGGCATGTGATATCCGTTTTTCGCGATGAGGCCCATGATGTGCTCGACGTCGGAACCTGCGCGATTTTCCTCGTTTTTTCTGCGCACCCAGCTATCCACATAGAAATCCATGCCGCCGAGAGTTGCATGTTTTGGGGAATCGTAGGTGTGGTGCAACTCTGGGCGTGTCGGAATGTACGATTCAAATTGCACCCAGTAGAGGCGCTGAACGAGTTTTTCAGGGTTGGCATCGACAAAGGCGTGCAATTCACAATCCGCCATGCCATAGAGAACCCAGCGATCCGCGCCGAGATAGTGAGCTTTGCCTGGCACACCCATTCGGGCGGCCGGATCATAGGTAGAGGTAATAACATTCTGCGCGACGATGCGAGCGGGTCGTGTGCTTTGTGCGGGCGCGCATATACAGAACAGAAGAATCGCCAGAATACGGTTGACCAAGTCGTTCCCTCTTCCATTGAAGTACTGCCATTCCTGGGGAACTCCGTAAAGGCCGTCAACCAGAAAGGACACTAAGGTACACGAAGGGATTTCAGGTTTCTTTGCGCAAGCCGTATGCTTCGTGGCCGAATAACTTTATAGTTTTATGAGATGAACCAGCCACATCCAACGGATGGCAGGTCCTTCAAAGCAAAGTGAATTCCACAATCCCGCTGTCCTTCAGAATCCGCGCGCGTACTCCTTCGTGGCGCTACTTGCTGGTGTTGTCTGCATTTCGTGGCTGACTCGTTCGACGTCGCGAAAGACGCGTAGCAGGTTTCCGCCGAGAATCTTTTTGATGTCGTCGGCGCTGTAGCCGCGATCGAGCAGGGCTTGAGTGATCTTGGGGAGGTCGGCAGCGGAGTCGATGCCGGTTGGAGTGGCGCCGCTCACGCCGTCGAAGTCAGAGCCCAGGCCGACGTGATCGACGCCGGCGACCTTCGCGATGTGGTCGATGTGGTCGATCAGGGATTTCAGCGGCGGGCGCGGAACTTTGGCGGCCCACTCGCGCTCGATGTGGTCATATTCCGCGTAGGTCACGGGTTTGCCTTCCGTCTTGTGCTGCTCGATGAATGCTGCGACTGCTGCGTCGCGGTCTTTCGCGAGGGCCTCTATACCTTTGCGGAAATCTTCGTCGATAAAGCCGTTGTAGAAATTCACCATAACAACCCCGTTGTTTTTCGTCACGGCGCGAAGCATGTCGTCGGTCATGTTTCGAGGGGCGTTGGTGAGGGCGCGGGCGGAAGAATGTGAGGCGATGACGGGAGCTTTTGATGTGGCGACGGCATCGTAGAAAGTCTTGTCGGCGACGTGAGAGATGTCGACCATCATGCCGAGGCGGTTCATCTCAAGGACCACCTGCTTACCAAAATCGGTCAGGCCGTTGTGATGTTCGACCTTGGGGTCGTTGATATCGCCGGAAGAGTCGGCCCACTCGTTGGTGTTCGACCAGGTCAGAGTCATGTAGCGAACGCCCAGGCGGTAGAACTCGCGCAACGAGCGCAGGTCATTTTCGATGGGATGGCCGCCTTCCATGCCCATAAGGGCGGCAAGCTTTTTCTGCTTGTGAGCGCGCTCGATGTCTTCGACGGAAAAGGCCATCATCATGCGGTCAGGATGGCGGGCGGCTTGTTCGTAGACAGAGTCGATCAGGTCGATGGCGCGGTGCGCGAACTGACCCTTGAAGGAGGGCTCGACCCAGATGGAAAAGAACTCTGCGCCCAGGTTGCCGACGCGGACTTTGTCGAGACTGATGTGGCCGATGTCTTTCGGATCAGTGTTGGCGATGTCGAAATTGTCGTCGAGGAAACGTTGCGGGGTGTCGGCGTGGGTGTCAACGACAATAGCCGAGTTGTGCATTTGCAGGGCTTTGGTGGTGACAGCTGAGTTTTGGGCAACTAACGGAGCCGATAACAGAAGACAGATAGTGAGCAGACGGGTCATAGGAGGTGTACTTGGGTGCAAGGGGAGGATTGTAAATGGAACGATGTCTCGACGGAAATAGACTTGGGAAACACGAATTCCAGTCTGGGACGGTCTGTGGAGACGACCCCCCCTCCCACAAAGGAGTGGGTAGGGTGGGGCCCCCGCTCGTCCGATGACGCTCGTCAGACTTGCGCAGAATTTCCTAGCAGAGCGCGGAGAGGGCTTGCGCGGCGCAGTCCTCCACCGGTTGGTCGGTGTTGATGATCGTCTTGGGAAGAGTGATTGGTTCGAAGCGGGATCGGACTTCCTGGTACAGAGCGAAGGTGCGATTGCCGGCGGGGTGCTCTTTGGTTGTGGCTTGCGATTCGATGCGGCTGCGGGCCAGTTCCTCGGAGCAAATGCACTCGAGGATCCGCCAGGGTTGATGGAGTTGGTCAGCAGCTTTGATTACTTCTTCGATCTGGTAACGGCGGGAGAAGGTGCGGCCATCGAGGAAAATCGCACGATTGGGATTCTCCTTGAGGAGCCAGGCGGCGGCCTCGAGCATGAGGTGCATCACGAAGTCGTCTTGCCTGGTGGAGTATTCGATGTCAGCCGGGGAAAAAATCGAGTGGCGTATTTCGTCCTTGCTGAGGACTACGGCGTTGAGATGCGGTGCCAGGGCATGGGCTAGAGTTGATTTGCCGGTGCCGGGGAGTCCGGCGAGGAGGATGATCATGGGTGATGCACGCTTGTGCGATGACTTTCCTGGGCTGTCGCTCCAGATAGCTTCACACAGCATACAGAAAAATTCTGCCGAGTCCGTGGTGCCACACGCCACCGCGGGATCCCTGACTTCGTTCGGCTTGCGCCTCTCTCCGCTCGGGATGACAGTTCTGTGGAAGTTTGAAGCGCTGGTTATTTCTGGCTGAGTTCTTCGAAGGGGACGCTGTCCCACTGCACGACGTCTTGCGACTGGCGCCAGCCGGCGTAGCGCTCGGAGACCATCACGTGGAAGACCCATTGGCGGCGCTCTTCTTCGGGTTCCACCAAGCCGAGGGCGGTCAGGTAGAAGAGGTAGCGCTGCACGAAGCGGATCTGTTCTTTTGACATGCCACGACGCTGGATGTCGAGTGTGAGGCCAGCGAGATGGGAAGAGGCAGTTACGCCTTCCGCGGGGGCTGCGTTGCGGTTGTGACGGCGGAGTTTCTTCTGCACTTTGACGGTGCGAACCGCAGAGTTGACCTGGATCTGCGCGTGAAACTTGGTGTAGTAAGCCTGACTCAAATCTTCGACAAAGTCGCGCGTCCAGGGACGGCAGTAGCGCCGGTTTGGATCAAGCCGCGGATCGATTCGCAGCGTCGCACCGGTACGGATCGCGACCAGGGCCTGACTCTCTTTGAGGGCTTCGAGTTCGTCGTCGTCTTGAATTCGTGGCAGGTCGAGACGATCGATTTCTTCGTTCTGGCGGAGCAAGGAATCATGAGACGGGCGGAACATCGGGTTCCAGCGAATGCGGCGTGTGTGATGTTTGGTGGTGCGACGCGTACTGGTCGTGCGCTTGGCGGTGTAGCTGTGCAGGGCGAAGGCCCGGCTGCCGACAGCCAGAGTCAGGAGTGCTACCACGAATGCCAAACGCCGAGTTCCCGTTCTCACGAAGTGGCCTCGAACCTTTTTGGGGAGAGCTCCGGTGGCTGGGAGCAGGTGGGTATTCTAACCTAGCTGTCAAGAAAGCCAAGCAAAAATGAGTTTTTTGCCATTACTCTAGGATTGAAATGGTAACTGTTACGGGACGGTTACTTTTTCTAAATGATGAAAAGAACGGTTTTCAAAGACCTGACTTGAGCAGAGTTCACAAGGACCCTGGAGCGGTGTGCGTAACGATCTAGTCTGACTGCCGACTGGGCGAATGGCAGGCGTGGAAGTGTCCGCTCGTAACCTATCGGGGTGTTACTGGGTGGACTAGACTGCCTGATAATTTACTGGGCAACGTCTATGCAGCTGATCGCGCAACTACAGCCTGGAATTCCAGCTAAACCCGATTGCCTCGTTTGGTATGTGGGCGATCCCTGCGATGAGCGGATTCAAGCTTACCGGCAAGCGGTGGAACAGCGCCGGCAGCAAGACTGGCAGGCGTCGGTGACCGGACCTCTGCAGAAACAAATTGCCGATCAACAAAAGCAGATTACCGAGCAACAGAACCAGATTAGGGTGCTTCAGTTGAAAATGGAATCGCAAAGCGTAGAGGCGTCACAGAACGAAGCGCGCAATGAAGCGCTGTTGAATGGAATCGGGGCTGGAGTGGGAGCGGCTCTCGCGTTGCTGGTGGCAGTGGCAGGATTTCGAAGACTGGCTCGAGGGTCCAAGGTAGCGGCGACGGAGCAGGGCAGGGCCGCGTCGGCGTAGCGTGAACACAAGGTTCCTTGACAACGTGGAACACAAGGTCCCTCTCCGCTCGGGATGACAGTGCATTTTTGAATGACCGATCTTGAATGACTGTCCGGTTCTCGGATGAGACTCCAGCACTGTTCTCGTCATCCTGATGTCGCATCTATCCATTCCAGAAATTTGCGGAAGGCGGCGCCGCGGTGGCTGTAATTGGCCTTCTGCTCAGGAGAGAGTTCGGCGAAGGTCTTCTGAATTTGGGGGAAGTAGAACATGGGATCGTAGCCGAAGCCGCCTGTGCCTTGGAGGTGATCGAGGATCCGTCCTTCGGCCACTCCGCGGAAAGTCGCTAGAGTTCGGCCATCGCGCGCGGCGGCAATGATGCACACAAAACGCCCCGTGCGCTTCTCGGGCAAAACGCCCTGCAGTTCGCGAAGGACACGGGCGTTGTTGGCATGGTCGTCGGTGTTGCTGTCGGCCTTGTGAGGTTCGTCGGCGGCGTAGCGGGCAGAGTGGACACCGGGAGCGCCGTTCAGAGCATCCACTTCCAGGCCGGAGTCATCCGCCAGCACGATTTCACCGGGAGCTGCGAGACTGTACTGTTCGGCTTTCTTACGAGCATTGGCCTCGAAAGTCTCGCCATCTTCGACAACCTGCGGAAGGTTGGCGAAGTTGGGTATGGGTGCGACTTCTACATTGTGGTGGCGCGCGGCTCCGGCGAAGTCGCGGAGTTTGCCGGGGTTTGAAGTTGCGATCAGGACTCTCTTCATTCGCAGAAAAGGCAATTAACCAGCAAGGACACTAAGGTACACGAAGGACCTCATACAGGCAGTCTGCCGGGCTTACGGATCTGCAGATACAAGATCACTGCGACGATGAGTGCAAACAGCGAAATGATGCCGGCTGCCAGGCGATCCGCGGTTCGGACGAAGGTGACTTCGATCTTACTGACACCGGCCGGAACGGGGAAGACCAGCTCACCGGTGCTGCGCTGGGTCGTCGCTGGTACGGGTTGTCCATTTACCTTCACCCTCCATGCAGGGTAGGTGAAGAGGCGCAGACGCAATTGTTCGGGACGCGACACGTCGACGGACAAGATTTTTGACTCCGCTGCCCATTTGTCGATGCCGATTCTCGCAGTATCCCCGCTGACGACTGTTACCTGTTGTGCTTCTTTATTGACGTCATAGGCGTCGACGCTTGCGGGCACGTATTCATCGACTCCCTCGTAACCACCGCCATCTTCGATGGCGTCGTGCATCTCTTCGATATCGGCCGCGTTGTCCCACCAGGGTTGCTGGACGTGATGCCAGAGATTCCACAGCAACGCCACCATTGCAGCGTACAGAAGAATCCGTGTCATCCAGCGAGGGAAAGCCATTGTCAGCAATAGAGCGACAGCTACGTTGAGGCAAAGCAGCCAGCGCCACGGGAATTGCACATAGCGGAAGTTCGGCAGGTATTCCCAGAAGATGTTGGTGATGGAGAACATCACCACCGTGGTGGCTGCGGCCCAGATTGTGAGGGTCCACCAGGCAGTGGGTTGATCTTTACGGTTTCGACGGGAAAGCCAGACAGACAAGAAAAGAACAACGATCTCGGCGGTTGCGAGTGCGGAAATCAGCCGGTTGAAGCGATCGTGGTCCGCGTCAGTGGTGCGGGTGAAAAGGAAGTTGTCTTGCGGGCGGACGCCGGGCGCGAGCACTTCCCCCAGGTTGACCCACTTTTCCTCGTAGGCCGCGGGAACGATATAAACGGCCGCCAGTGCCGCTCCCAGAATCACGGCTGCTGCGCCGTACAGCAAAAGATGCGGATTGCGGTTCCGGATCACCAGCACCAGTAACAGCAGTGCAAACGAGTAGTGGATCATCATGGCGGCAGGAGCGTTGGTGAGCGAGGCGGCGGCAAGCACCAGGCTTAGAGGAACAATCGCTCGCGGTCCGTCCTCCTCCATGCGCAATACGAGCAGCAGGAGCAGGGGCAGAAGGCATCCGGCAAGCAGTTCCGCCTGGGCGCTACGCCAGTAGACAATGACCAGGTAATAGGGATTGATGGCGTAGAGTACGGCGGCGAAGATGGCATCTCGTCGGTCGAGCCATCGGCGCGCCCATAGAAACATCGACACGCCGGAGGCTGTGAGAGCGACCCATGTGTAGACACCCGAGACCAGTTTCCAGGGAAGAACAGCGCCCAGGAGGGCGCCCAGATTCCAGCTGATTGGGGGATAGAAAATGAAGCGGGCTTCTCCGTAAGCCCAATGCGCGAGCTGTGCCCAGTGGGGGTAGAGGATTCCTTGTTTCCACTGATGAACGACTTCCATCCAGGAAGAGAGATGAATCTCGAAGTCGTGACCGGAGGGAATACCAAAGAAGAAGAAAGGTACGACTGCGGCAAAGGCAGCGCCTGCGATGATCAACGCAGGTGTGGGAAAGAGACGGGGCAGCGGGCGGATTTGTTCGCTCGGACTCGGCTCCGGGGGATTCACGGAAATTAATGTAGCAGGGAAGAGGGCGGTCAAAAGCTTTTAACCGCAGAGATCGCAAAGAAGAGCCGCAAAGGGCGCAGAGAAAGCTCTTCTTGTTCGCGCTTTGTCTGCACTGCGGTCGTCACAATCCTGTGGATTGTTCAAGAGCAGATTGATTTGTGGCTCCCACACTCCACCAGCGCTAGCGACGAGCTCGACCTGGTGTTCAGTCAGCCGCGGACGGTCAAAACCGGACAGGGCGCGTGGCAAACGACTTCGTAGGCGATCGCCCAAGGCAGATGCGAGGCGGCCACTGGAGCGGCTTTATGAACTCCCATAACGATCAAGTCGGCCCGCTGATTCTCGGCGAGGGAAAGTATGCCCTCCGCCGGAAACTCGAAGCGGACCACGCATTCCGGACGGCACCAGTCTGAGGCTCCTTCCGGGACCAGTTCCCGCAGGCGTTCGTGGGCGTCGGCGGCCACCTGCTCCTGCTGATGCAACGGCACGAGCGGAATGACATGGAGCAGGATCAGGTGGGCCTGGTTTTCTTCCGCTAATGAAAGGGCATAGGGAAGCGCGCGCAGCGATCCGGCGGAGAAGTCAGTGGCGAAGATAATCTGCTTGAACAATGTCCCGTTCGCGGATGGCTTGTGCGCGTTTGGCCCGATCGTCAACACGGGGCAGGACGCCTTACGGAAAATCTGTTCGGCAGGGGAACCCAGGACGAGTTTCTTGAATCCATGCTTGCCATGCGTGCCCATAATGATGAGGTCCACGGAGTGGCGATGAATTACGTCGTCCAGCACATTCCACAATTCGCCGCGCTCGAGAATTCCCTCGTTTTTGGTGTCCTTCAGCGCGTCGTGATCGAGAAAATGGGTCAGGCTCTGCTCCGCGTCGTGCCACATGGAGTCGAGTTCGATAGGGACAGGTTCCATGGGCAGGAACACGGGGGGATAGGGCGTCACCGCGTGCGTGACGTAGATTCTGGAACCGAAAGCGCGCGCCAGCGCCTGCGCATAGAGGATCGCGATCTCGGAGGCGCTGGTGAAATCTGTGGGGAAGAGCACATTGTTGAATGCGATACGGAGGCTCGCCCGTAGTGTGGACATAAGACACTTCCCTGCGACTCGTCGATAGACTTCACTTACTACGCTACGCAGAGAAGACACTTCGGGCAGTGACCGGCATCACAGGAGGGAGAAGCGCACATTTACTGAAAATTCATAATTCTGAAACGGAGGCGTAATCGAGACCTTTTAGGCTGAACGGCATTGAGGTGGAACAGACCGCGGGGAGTTCGAAATCCTGGACCAGAGACGGGGTACGGGATTTCGGACTCCCCGTAATTTTAGTGGGCTGGCCCCGCTAGTATCGCCACAGGCGCTGCTCGCCAGAACTCCCTGTAGGAATCATCCGGCTTCCAGTAATGAAGCCTGGGGGAAGATGCCTCTTAATTGCTTCCTGAGAGCGAAGTTAGTTCACGTCAGAGGCTGAAGCCCAGTATTCATGCGGTTCTTGGCGGCACGACTGAAGAGGCCGCGGAAAAACTAATGCGTCGTCAGCAAAGCGAACCTCAGGTGCTAAAGCGCCGACGGATTTTCAACGATTGATGGCACGAATAAATTCGTGCCCTTCCCAAGCCCTTTTGTGAGATGAGTTCCAGACTTGAATTTCGGCGTAGGGCTGGCTGTCAGGAGGTGACGGCCTCGGGATTGCGCTGGCGCTGCAGTTCTGCGCGGAACTGTTCACGCGTCAGGGATTGGCCGTTGCGCAGCAATTCGAGCAACGGGTCTTCCAGATGGTCTTCGGAAGATACTTCAGTGTTTTGAAACTGGGCCTCGTCGGCAAAGAGAAGCTTGGGCGAGATTACCAACTCGGGCATTGTACCGGGACGGCTGGTGAGGAATTCGATGAAGCTGGCCACGGTTTGCCGCTGCTCGGGCGTGCGCGAGGGGAATTCGACGCCCATGCCGGAAGCCGGATGCATGACCCGCACCATGCCCTCGGCATGAATTTCCATACCGCCGGCCTTGAGGCAAAGATCAATCAGAGCTTGCTCCGGAAAGGGCGATTCAGTCTCAACATAACATCCGCCCAAGCTGAGGTCCGTCAGCTTGCAGACGGAAACAGGGCCGGCCTCTTCGGGTGGTTCTTCGGGAGAATTCGCCTGCAGCCACGCGTTGAGCGGTTCGACTTGCTCCGGGGGGATGTCGAGAAAACGAACGCCGCTCTGGCCGTTGGGATTGGCCCATGCGACTTCGCCATGAGCATCGATTTCAACGCTGCCGTCGGGCAGGGTGAAGCGCAATCCAATCAGAGCGGCCGGCAAAAGGGGTTGTGCCGCCAGCACATCCATGCCGGTCTGGCTGAGGTCGAGCATGATGCCTTCGATGGGATCACCGCCAGGCAGGCTGAGTTGAACGGGTGCTTGCACGGGAACGCGGTAGGCGCAGCGCCGTTCGCGGCGTAACAGGGCAGTAGCAGCGCGCAGGCTGGCGGCCGCTTGTTCCGCTGTAAATGGTTTATGCAAGATAAACTTTGCGCCGGTTTTTAGGACTTCGCGAACACTACTTTCATTGCTGAGCAGGGCGATGGTCACCAGCACGCCAGTCTTGGGCTTGGTGACGGACTGCAGCAGTTGGGTAGCTACTTCCGGCTGGTCGAAATCGACGATGAGACTGTCGAAGCGCTGCTCGGCAAGGCGGTGCAACGCGATCTCCGGCTCGCTGAAGCGTTCGACGGCCACCGCAAAGCCGGCGAGCGTGCGGCTGAGGATGTCCGCCGAGTTGTCGTCCTTAGATACGAGCAGTGCCTGCAGGGTCATACTGCGTTTCTCAATTGCTATGGCTGATTATGGCCAACGAGGAGCCACCGGGCGGCTGGACTTTGCCGGCGCGGCCGGGGCAGCAGACGCCGATGCTTTGGCAGCCAGGGCGTTGGACTGAGAGCTTTCATCGTCCATTTCCGCCAGGACGCCGTTGTCATCCTCGTCATTCTCGGCCAGCAAAGGCGCTACCTCGCGCAACTTCTCAGCGGCATTCTGCAGCGCTTCGATCTGCTTGGCGAGCTGGGCGTATTTCGCCTGCTTACGGCGCAAAACCTCATGGATGTCCTTCATACA
>AR_comb_assmDRAFT_10067339_pt1 | contig 16212 bp, 21 predicted proteins | sample ArasoioldDNA_FD_10543 | JGI IMG/M metagenome (IMG submission 10543) | reverse complement strand
GGGATGCCACGAATCTTCTTAAGCGTGCTTGCTCTTCCCACTCAAGACACTGCGATTGTTGCCATCGGACCCAAAAATTCCGCACGTTCCTAGCTATTTTGTAAATACCTCACCGGTTCTCCCTTCCATCCATCGAAGCGGCCCTTCTCCATCTGAAATTTTTCGCCACGATTTGCCCGTGCGCCGATACCTGAATATACTCAACTAACCAACGCTATTGGTTGACGCAAACGGGGGACTGCTATGAGGGCAAGAACGATCTCGTGGATAGGCGGGCTTGTGTTGCTGCTTTTGGTTGAGGCCAGCGCCGACGCGGGAACAACGGCTGAAGCGATCTCAAAAAGGGCTTCATTCAGTGCGGCGTTAACACCGGTCTTGCCGGATTCTCGCAGCCGGACAGCAACGGAGAATGACGTGGAATCGATGTCGACCTCTGCCGCGCTGTTGCCAGCGCCCTGTTTGGTGATGCGCGGAAAACTCGCTTTACGCCGTTAACCGCGCAGCAACGCTTTACTGCTTTGCAATCGGGAGAAGTAGACATTCTCTCGCGCAATACCACGTGGACGCTCACCCCGTGATACTAATCTCGGCTTAACTTTGTCGGCATTAATTTCTACGACGGCCAGGGAGTCATGGTCACGAAAAAGCGAAAAGTGAAGAGCGCGACCCAGCTCCACGGCGCCACGGTCTGCGTACAACCAGGTACGACCACTGAACTCAATCTTGCCGATTACTTTCGCGCCAATAACATGAAATTCAAGCCGGTGGTGATTGAGAAATTGGAAGAAGTGCTCAACGCCTATTTCGCCGGGCGCTGTGATGTCTACACCACCGACGTGTCCGGGCTGATCGCAGCTCGCGTTTCGCGCGCGGCCAATAGCGACGACCACGTAATCCTTCCGGAGGTGATTTCCAAGGAACCTTTCGGACCTGTTGTCCGACACGGTGACGATCACTGGTTTGATGTCGTCAAGTGGTCACTGCCGCTATGGTCGAAGCCGAGGAACTAGCCGAGGTAGTGCGCGGCGGCTTACAGGCAATACCGCGCCAACAAGAAGAAGCGGCCAAAGCGCTTGGGCATAGCTATTGGCAACGGACATGGTATGTCATCTTGCCCCAGGCCGTCCGGATTGCGATCCCGCCCTTGGTCAATACGTTTATCGGCTTTTTCAAAAACACTTCCCTTGTCGTGACCATCGGGTTGGTCGACTTTTTAACTACGATCAAGGTTTCCCTCACTGAGCCGGCCTGGACCGGGTTTGGGGTCGAAGCCTATTTCTTTTCTGCTACCCGATATCGCGCTACAGGCAGCGCCTCGAACGCAGTGGCGCTGCCTCCAGAAAGATTCATGTGCTCAGGGCGAATTGAAGCGAGGGTCGGAAGGACTTCGATCAGATCATGATAAAAAACCCCTACCTCTCGAAGTAAGGGTCACAACTCGCAGTTGTTAGCGGTTTATCAGGCGAACCCGTTGGTATCTTATCCGAGCTTAAACACCGAGAGCGCGTCAAACAATTCAGGTAGCGGGAATTCGACGACGGATATTCGTTGCCATTTTACCGAAAGTTCTGAATAGGCCTTCTGCGTCTCTTCGTCTTCGCTACGCTCATAAAAGTTACTAACGCGACGATGGGTACTGCAGCGGTGACTAACACTAGAGCTATGACATCAAACAACATAACGATCCTTTCTTGACGCGAACTTAGAGCAACTCCAATGCCAGCCTGCAAAGATTAGGCAGATCCAACAGTTAGCTCACATCCATAACCGGAATAGGTGTGCCGAGTCACGGTGTCGATGCCAGGATTGGCATTGGCAGTAAGCACTCAAGTATCAACTCCTACTTGAAATGGCTCGTAGCGTCATCAATCCGCAACCGCGCAGCGCACGCAATGCTTCAGCAATTCTCGAAATGTCGAAGTTTTGCCGACGACGATTTAACTGTGCGCTCAGGAGCGCGCGAGTTCTTCGAATGAAGGTTCGGGCATCCCCGGCTTCCAGGTCGGATCGCGTAACTCCAGCCGGTTGCCAGTCGGATCGAAGAAATAAAGCTCCCTGCCTGTGAAAAACCCCTTCCCGCGATAGTAGAGTCTATCGATGGGGATTTTCTTCTCGTAAAAGATCTTACACGCTTGGACTAACGTCTCCGGGCTCACGGTGAAGGAATGGTGCACGTTGTGATCCTCGACGAATGATTTGTCCACGGTCTTTGCGCGCTGGCAGAGCAGGATGTTGTGGTCTCCGACGTTGAAGCAGGACATGCCGGAATCACCTAGCCTACCCAGCGGCTTCAGGCCGAGCAGATCGCCGTAAAACTTTTCCGCCTCCCCAAGATCGTTCACCGGAATCGACCAGTGGGTGACTCCTTCAATTTTCAGTAATCCCATAAGACACCTCCCTTTGACAAAGACAAAATAGGCTAGGCCGAGCACGCCCGTCAAGGGGATCCTACATCCGCCTATTTTTTCGCTCCCCACATATCCTAGACTTCGCGCATGGAAGAGGTATTATGGGTGCCAGGGCAAGGACGTCTTTGCTTCTCACCCCGGTAACTCGACGGTTGATCCGATCTGCTTGAGGAATGGTTCCAAAATTGTTTATGCAAAAAAGGTATTTCAGGGCGGGTTGTTTTGCCGGCGTGCTGTTATTTGCTGGCGCGGCGGTTGCCCAAACCTTCGGGAAAATTCCTCACGAGGTGATCGATCATGCGGCTGCCCATGGAACGGTGTTGGTTCTAGTGGGTTTGAACGTGCCGTGGCAAATGGAATCACGTCTGAGTGAAGATGAAACGCGGGCTCAGCGTGAGGCCATCGCTTCGACACAGAGGGATCTACTAAGCGAGCTGGAGGGAAGAAGATATAAGATAATTCGCCGTTACGATCGGATCCCGGGTATCGCTTTAGAGGCCAGCGCGGATGTCCTCGCCGAGTTGGCGCGGTCGGCGAACGTAACGAATGTAATGCTCGATCGTCCGGTGGTGGATGTCGCGGCCGCATCGTCGGAGAAGGTTCCCTCGCAACTCTTCAAGCGTGTGGCAAGCGATGGCACCGTCCTCGTGTTGGCGGGATTGCGGACACCATGGCAGCGCGAAGATCAACTGAGCGAGGACTTAAAAACGCTACAGAGAAAGGCGATCTTGAGTGCCCAAAGCTATGTCTTGGCGGAACTGGGTGGTACCCAATTCAAGGTCATGCGGTTATATTGGAGCATACCCGGTATCGCGCTCCGCGTCGGGTTGGATGCTCTTCAGATATTAGAGAAATCACCGGCGATCACCAACGTAGTACTGGACCGCCCGATTAGCGCGTCACGCTAGAGGTCTGGCTACGCACTTTCCGGACGTGTGAAATGTCCGTTCAATCTCAGCGGCATAGACTTTCGGCAAAGTAAAAGTAGTTGGTCGTATAACTAGCCACAACAACCAAGGACTGACTCCCGGTTTCGATGGCAGCTTTTCATTTGTTCAATCCAAACCCCAATAATCCGTAATCCGTTCCATAGATTTTCAGTAGTGCATGTCGCTGTTGGTGCCGCCGGAGACGGAGATGGCTTCGCCGGTAATGCTGATGGCCAGGGGCGAGCAGAGGAACGCGACCACCTGGGCAACGTCCTCCGCGGTAACCAGATGCCGGATCAGGCTGCGCTGCCGCAGTTCGTCGAGATAGGCATCCAGTGCCTTGCCCTGACGCTTCGCCTGCTCGCGGCTGCGCTCCAACACTGCTTCGGTGAACGTGGTACCAGGGTAGATAGCGTTCACATTGATACCGAAGGGTCCGAGCGTGTTCGCCAAGGATTTCGTCAAGGCGACGCAGGAGATGTTTCGTGCCGGAGTGCTGATCGCGGTGCCCGGCATACGCCCTGCGCCGCCGCTTAGATTGATGATTCGGCCCCACCCTTCCTGCTTCATGTGCGGAGCCGCCTCGCGGGCGCAGCGGTAGTAGCCGAGAAATTTTTCTTCGAAGTCCTTCATGATCTGGTCGTCGCTGATCACATCCATATTGTCAGGGATGGTGCCGCCGACTCGCGCGGCGCAGTTAGCCAAGATATGGATACCGCCTAAAGCCTCGGCTGACTGATGGACAAATCTTCTGATCGATTCCGCGTCCAGTGTGTCTACGATAAGGGGAACGATCTTGCGTCCGGTTTGCTGACCAATTTGCGTGGCCGCCTCCCGCAAGGTCCCCTCGGTTCTGGCCCCGATTGCCACATCGCAGCCCTCGCTGGCCAATTGCCGCGCTATCGCTTTGCCCATGCCGCGGCTGCCGCCGGTGACGATTGCCTTTTTATCCTGAAGCTGAAGATCCATTCCGTCCTCTAGTTTCGAACTCGGCGATGCTCGTTGCGACCTTGCTTCACGAGCAGGAAGAATGATTGCCTGCAAGGACCCCGTGGAGGTAGTTAGAAAGTTGTGCTCAAAAGTTGCGAAAGAGTCTTATCGCACCACCACAGATCCCGATCTATCGGAGTACCAGACAATTGCTAGCGGCTTATCAGCCCGTCAACCGAGAGAGCCCCTCCGCCTCCGACAAGCAAGGCCATAGCCATCAGAAAAAGTGCCAGGGTATACTCGATGCCGCTGTGCTCTCCCGGACGGCGCGCCAGGAAAAAGCCATGTTGCGCATGAGATTTGATCATCGCGATACCGATGAAAAGGGCCAACCCCAATGCAAACGGCCGCGTGAGGAACCCGATCAGAAGGGCGAGGCTGCCGAAAAATTCGATGAACACCCCCAGCGCGCCGATGGGGATAGGTATGCCCTGTCTGTCGCGCCAGTTAGCCAGATGCGCTTTCAGACCGCGACCACCGTGCCAACCGAAGATCTGCTGTGTCGAATGGAGGAAAAACGTAACGGCAAGACCGAGGCGCAGAAATACAAATGATAAAGATGGCGACGTGTCCAGAATCCAACCCATGCGCAACCTCCGTAGTGCAGTTTACTATTGGGTTTGCTCATTAACACATTACGCGCCCAAATCAAAATCAAACGAGCGCTCTCGGATCGCGGATACTTCGGGGTCGATCGCTGCTATGAGCCGTCATTACTTATAAATCGGGTTTGGGGCTTGACCGGTCGCGCTGGCATAAGGTAAAAAATGAAACGTTTTGTCTCCGCAGGCCGATGAATCACGATTGTGAATCTAACAGATCAACAGCCGCGTTCGAAGGAGGGAGTCGATCAATGGAAGATAACCGGTCAAGGCACGATGTTTCGGGAATGAACTCGATCACGACTACTGCAACAGACGGCGCACCCGACGGTGTCGGTCAAAGCACAACGGGAGCGGGAACAGGAAGAATTCCAGCGAACTGGGACTTAGAAGCGGATGTAGTCATTATCGGCTCGGGGGCGGCGGGCTTGCCGGCGGCGATCAAAGCGGCCGACAGAGGAGCGTCGGTTATTGTCGTTGAAACGAATTATGACATTGGTGGTCATGCGATAATCAGTGGCGGCAATGTGCCGCTGGGTGGGGGTACGAGCGCTCAAAAAAAATACGGTATCAAAGATTCCCCGGACGTCGTGTTTCGCGACCTTACGGATTGGACCATCGTCCAGAATAACGGCTGGCCGGATTACCGCTACAACGACCGTGAGGTGATGCGCGCTTTTGCCGATCATTGCGCGCTCACTTATGAGTTTCTTTTAGAAAATGGCGTGAAATTCAAGGAAATCGCCCCGGACAATCAGGGCGGTCACAATTTGGGAAACTCTGCGCCGCGAGAGAATCATGCATTCTGGACCAAAGGCGCCGGGTTCGAAAGCCCAAATAACCGAGCTGGAACCGGTGTGATTCGGCCGCTGGAAAACAGCGCCCGCGCTAAAGGCGTGAAATTTTTGCTGAACTACAAAATGACAAGCCTCGTCCGCAAGGGGCCGAATATGGGGCGAGTAGTTGGTATCACAGCGCAATATACACCGCGAATAATGCCCGGCCAGTCCACGCCATTAAAAAGCTTTCGCTCCGACGGCAACATTGATAGCACGAAGCCGACAATGAGTATCCACGCAAAAAAAGCCGTGATCATCGCCACCGGCGGCATGACCAGTAACTTAAACTACCGACGCATGTTCGACCCGCGGTTGACTGAGGTGCTCACGGTGGCCGGCGAACCCTATAGCTACCAGGATGGCAGCGGCGAGCTCGCAGCCACGGCAATCGGCGCGTCGCTTTGGGGATTGGCGAACCAAACGTTGGAGAACGGCGACAACATTCGTACCCAGCGCGTGTTGGCGACGAAATGGAATTACATGACGTGGGAGCTTGAGTTCCCGCTCTTCCCGCTGGTGCGCGCCACCGGCCTGGCGGTGAAGGATTGGCATGATCTAATTTTGGTCAATCAGGTGGGCAAACGATTTTACGACGAGACCAAAGGCGACTATCCCCATGGCAACGTGTACAATGACTTCAACCCTTACACGCCCAACGACTATCGCAACAACGAGAGGATCGACTATCACCCCAGCAAATATAATTTCTTCAATGCCGCGGTGGCGATGAACGAGTACTCGGAGTCACCTGACTATTCCGCAGGGCCGATATGGGCCATCTTCGATGCAGATGCCGTGGCGCGGAACAAATGGAAGGTCACGCCGCCCTACGTGGACCCGGATGGGTATTTTTTCAGTGCGAACACGCTGACGGAGCTCGCCACCAAGATCAAAAACGAGTATCAAGCAAAGCCCATGAAAGGGGAGAGGCTGCGAGGGACAGTGGAGCGATACAACTCTTTCGTTGACGCGGGGAAAGACGCCGATTTCGGCAAGCCTGCGCCGAAGTACAAAATCCAAACGCCGCCATTCTATGCGGCATGGGCAACCCCGAACGTGCACGACACGCGTTCCGGCCTGAGAATTAATGCTAAATGCCAAGTGATGGACATGAACGGCCAGGTTATTCCGGGTCTTTATTGCGGTGGCGAGTCTGCAGGCGGCTTCAATCAACATGGCTTGGGCAGATGTACGACTCAGGGTTACATCGCCGGTACGAACGCCGCTGCCGAGACAATCGACGGATAAGCTGATCCGAGAGCGATCAATCAGCGAATCCCCGACGGAGCCGAATTTCACGTCGACCCTCGATTCATTTAGGATCGCACCAATAGCTGGGCTAGGGACTCACTGTTGCTGAACAAATGTTCTCATCTGCGCGCCATTGGCCGCATAATGGTGAGACTCGCCCTGCTTGACAGAGCCTTCGGAATAGCGTGAGAATCGGTGGATTCTGATAGACTTAGATCTGCGATGTCGAAAGGAGAAGGAAGGTGAAATACACGATGATTTCAGCCGACGATCACATTGACTTGGGATATTTGCCGAGGGACTTGTGGACGGAACGCCTACCCAACTCCTTGCGGGATCGAGCGCCTCACGTTGAAGACCGGGGCGAAAAAGGAGAGTACTGGGTGTGCGATGGCGAGACCTGGGCGGACTATCGCGGCGAGCGCTGGTTCGCCAGGGCCAATCGAACCCGGCTGGCTCTGGACAGAGGCGGAGTCGGGGAACCGCACCGCCCGACAACGCCAGAGAAACGGCTCACCGATATGGATCGCGACGGCGTGGAGGCGTCGCTGATGTTTCCGCCGATTATCGCGATGCAAGTGGGGGAACCGGAGCTGAGAAATGCCTGCGTCCAAGCCTACAATGACTGGGCGCTAGAGTTTGGCAAGACTGCGCCGAAGCGATTCTTCCCCGTCGCCATGCTCTCTTCCGTCGATCCGGAAGCCGCTAGGGATGAAGTCGTCCGGGTGGCAGGGTTGGGCTTTCGCGAAGCGAACTTCCTCGTCAACGATGTCACTCTCCAAATGAACTTGAAGCCATGGGACGTCTTCTGGGATGCGGCTGAGGATGCCGGCATCGTCGTCTCATATCACGTCGGCGGCAGCACGCAGTCGGGAACGGTTAGGGCCACGATTGACGCTATGAAGCCTGGAGAGCGGCAAGGGGTCTTCGATATGGGCCTCAGCAATGGCGCGACGTCTTTTTTTAATCCGTTTGTAAATATGTTTAACTTCGGAACTTTGGAGCGTCATCCCAAGTTGAAGTTCTGTCTGGCTGAATCCGCCATCGGTTGGATCCCATTTGTTGTCCAAGAAATGGACTATCGCTACAAGAGACAATTCGAGCGCAAGAAGGCCGCCGACATCCCACTCAAGTCGATGCCCAGCGAGATCTTCAAGCGCCAGGTTTGGGCAACCTATCAAACGGATTTGGTGGGCCTGTACTTGATTCACTTCTTCGGCGAAGGTCACATCATGTGGGGATCCGATTACCCGCATCCGGACAGCACATGGCCGTTCTCGAAGGAGATCATCGACAAGGACTCGGCCCATCTCTCTCCGGAGATGAAGAAAAAAGTCATTCACGACAACGCCGCGACACTGTACGGACTGGGAAGCTGAAGGCGGATAGAAATCTTTTAAAGCGTTGACCGCTTTGAACCATTAAGTTTTGAACGACCCGATCGTCGCGAAAAAATTGTACCGGTTGCGACTTTTTATTCTGACTTAAGGAGGATGATTTATGAAAGACGTTGAACCTCGTGGGGCAGTGCATTGGATCGATCATTATGTGGTCGGGACGAACGACTTGTCCAACTGGGCTGACTGGGCAAATAAAGCCACGGGACTTCCTTTAAGGCCGATCAACGGACTCACCACTAACATGAGAAAAAAGAATACGCCGATCTTCTGCTTCATGTGGTGGGAGGGCGGATCCTGCCGCATCGGCGCTTTCCTCCAGCCGGAAAACTATCCCCCGGCCAAAGAGCTGGGGAAAGACATGCCGCGCTGCGGCTTTTATATCCGGCCTGAAGACATCGGCACGCATCTTAGACGGCTCGATCAGCACAAGATCGTGCATAGCGAGCCCATAAAGACCGCCGCCGAAGGTGAAGCAGGCACGGTTATCTACTTCGCCGATCCGGACGGCAATCAATACGAGTTCTGGGCGCCGGTGCGTATGCCCGCAGGCGCCATGGAGATCGCCACCGATCAGGGAGTCGGGCGCATCAGCCACGCGGTTTATGGCTCGCGGGATCTTGCACGAACTGCCAGTTTTTTTGAGAAGTACTGCGGCATGGAAGTGGAGCGTAATTCTCAAACAGCCGAAGGGACGTTGATCCTGCGCATGCGAGGGGGTTCTCGGTTTATTTACAAGCTGGTCGACCAGGTCGATGAGCGGATTGCCGGACATAGTCCGTGGTGGGATATGCACACCGCGTTGTTGGTGCGCGAGGAGGAATTTTTGCCCAACTACCGGCGTATGTGGGAAGGGCTTCCTGAAGAGGCGGGGCCCAAGGAACACCTGAACGATTCCCGTGAAAAAGAAGACGCGTTTCCAGCGCGCACGGGTTTGCACCGCAGTCCGACGGGATACAAGTGGAAAGAAATCTATCAGAGGGGCGATGAGTTCTACGATTGGGATGGCCATGCGTTTCACTTTTTCGGCGGGATATCGCTGAAAAGCGACGGCTCGCTGGCTCTATACGAGGGTAAGGAACAGGAAGAATACTTGCGCGAGCTCGCTGAGTCTCTGAAGAAAGGATCTCAGCCATAGGTAACCGCAGGGCTAAAGAGGTGGTAAAAAATAGTTCTTGTGTTTGGAGAGTCTAGCACGAACGGAAAATCGATAATCATTTAAATCGTTCCTCTTTGACTTGAGGTTCTCCAAGGGCGGCTGTTCTGCGGTCTGCTCAGGATCGAGAGCGCCTTATCAAATCTGCGCCAATCATCTCTTTATCCCACGTTGCATTTTTGGGAGCGTTGACCAAGAAGCACGAAATCTGGCCGGCGCGTCTCAGGCAATATGATCAAGCCTTGATGACTCTGATTCTCCGCTCGGTTTCAGTTGAATCCTAAGGAGGATGCGATGATTGGGACGATGCATTTTGCGACCCTTTTGATGATTGCCATCGGTCTTTTGCTATGTCGTAGCGAAAATGCTCTTGCCGCAGACAACTCCGACAAACTGACCCGCGTGCGTATGGGGTTAGCCGCAAGGAGTACGACTTCCATGCCTTTTTTCGTTGCCAAGGAACGAGGTTTTTTCCGCGAGGAAGGCTTAGAGGTGGAACTGGTCGTAATGCAGGCGATTCAAACCATTCAGGCGACGATGGGGAACAGCACGCAATTCGCTTCCGCAACCGGATCGGCCGTCAGTGCCGCCGTCAGCGGCGCTGACATTAAAGTTATTTTAGCTGTCACTGACCAGCCGTCATTTGACCTTATAGTCCAGCCGAACATTACCAGTGTTCAGCAATTACGCGGAAAGAAGATTGGCACGGGGGGAGTCGGCTCCTTGGCGGAAATTCTCGCGCGCCGGATTCTGTCGGCTCACAACGTCCGTCCTGAAGAGGTTATTATTCTTGCAACGGGTCCGAGTCATATGACTTATTTATCCTTAAAGGCCAAAGTTATCGACGCCGCTCCGCTTCAAATGCCCTTAACCTTCACCGCTCAAGATGAAGGGTTCCGCAAGCTGGTGTCTGCCGCCGACGTTTATCGATCCGTGCAGGGGGGCCTCGCGGCGACCAAAGCCATGCTGACCGAGCAGCCCGAGTTGGTGACCAAAGTTGTGCGCGCGATGATGAAAGCAATTCGGCTGATCAAATCCGACCGGAAGTATGGGGTTGAATTCATCAAGGGCCCCTGGTTGGACATCGGCAAAGAACCGGAAAAGATCGCTGCCCGCGTGTATGACATCGCTGGGCCCGCGCTTTTGGACAATGGCTCGGTGAGCGAAGATATTCAGCGCCAAATGATCGCGGATGCTGCAGCTCGAATCAAACCTAAGCAGCCGGTGCTGCCGGAGCAGGTATTCGACTTTAGCATTGTGCGTAAGGTCAGCGAGACCTTGAGATAGTTCCCACGCAGGGCACGGCATCAGACTGAGTTCATCCTGTGTAGAACAACGCCACTGGATAGATGTAGAGGGCAACCCCCAGGCGCTATTCCCGTATTGACAACAAAATATTTTCCACCTAGCCTCAGCAATAGTTAGAACAATTTTCGTGCCCGTAGGATTTCAACGTATGCCCGTCTTTTGGTCCCGTTCTGGTGAGTCGTTATTTATGAAGTCTCGTGAAAGAGTTCCGGGATGTATCTAGGGTTCATGTCCGATCAAACCGGTAACATCAGAAGGGTGAGGATTATGCTCAAGATCGCCCGGGTTTTGGTAGCCACGGTTGGGTTAATAATTGTAATCGAGGTGCCAAATAGCTTTGCACAATTCGGTGGTCGCGGAGGGTTGGGCGGCATCTTTGGCGGCACGTCACGAGGCGCACGGGGAAACACGCAAAACAACGGGAATAGTGTTACTCGTCCCATCCCTGATTCCTACGAACAAACCGAGCACCGCATCGCGCTCATGGAAGCGGATCTTCACCTAACGCCGCAGCAGAGAGAGCCGTGGCAAACGTTTACCAGCAAGGTGCGTGCTTATGCCAGTGATCTTTCGCGCGAGCGTGCCCGGACAGGCATCCCGGCATCCGAAGGAATACCAATCAGTGGTTTGCAACATATCGACTTGATCACCGACGGCGCTCGTATCCGACTAAATGAACTCGAGGATATCCGGACGGCTGCAAATGCGCTCTATGCAACGCTCTCGCTCGATCAGAAGAAGATCGCGGATACGCGAATGGTCACGCTCATCACACCTCCAAGCGGGTTGACCGGCGGAGATGGGAGTCGCAGTTTATCCGGTCTGGGCTCGACGACGAGATCACAGCCTTAATTTGTCATCCTCGATCGGGCACTCTTCGGGTATGTGCTCTCCCAGTTCTGGCCTAAGTGGCTATACATGAACGAAGTACTGGCTACTCGCTCATTTTGCAGAATCTTCCTAACTGCTATCTTATTTTTGGTGAGTGTCCTGTATGCGGCTGATAGTGCGCACGCGCAACAGAAAATCAAGCTCTCCCACGCCTTCGCTTAACTACTGCGCAACATAAACTGGAAGGCCCACATCTATGACCTCAGAAGAGTATCTCTTCGATAACGACTGGAAGATGACGCGTGAGCGGCTTGCGGCTTTGGAGCGCGACCGGGACTATGCGACGATCAGGTGTCTGGAAGCCATAAGCGTCGCCGCGAGATGGCGTTGCCTGGAAATTGGCGGTGGCGGAGGGTCCATTGCTGCCTGGCTCTGTGAGCGCGTTGGGTCGATGGGGAGTGTTTTAGCAACCGACACGAATACGCGGTTTCTAGCTGCTCTAGATTATCATGGTTGGAAGTGCGGACCCACAACGTTATCACCGATACTCTGCCTGCTGCAAAGTTTGACCTCGTACACACGCGCCTAGTGCTAACCCATCTGCCTGAACGCGAGCGAGTGTTGGAGAAACTGGCTAAGGCGGTCAAAGTCGGCGGCTGGCTCTTGGTCGAAGAACCGGACTTCAGCATAGAGAGTATTGCTCCTGGGATCGACGAGGATTTGATACGTCTATGGACCCAGGGCATGCGAGTCGTTGGCCTCGTTCAACGGCAGCGTGGGATGGACGTCACTCTTGGCTTGCGGCTCTTTACCATGGTACGCGATTTTGGGATTCACGTCTCTAGCGAGTGAGGGTCAGACTTGCATGTTCCAGGGTGGTTCGCCCGCTGCGGAAGCTTATCGGCTGACCATGGAACAACTCTCTGCCCCCTGTGTGGCCACCGGCGAAATCAATGCGCATGAGTTTGCGGAATTTCTAAAGTTGTTCAGCAATCCCTCCTGTGTGATGCGTCAGTTTCTCCTTATGTCAGTCTGGGGCCGCCGCCCGCCAGTATAGAGTAGGCGGAGTGCGACGGGGCGATTGTGGACAGGTGTTCGCGATCTAAGAAGACACTCATGGTCCAAGATCCGACCACAAACCTCCGGCGCGTACCTTTTTGATCACTTGACTGGTTCGTCAACATCTTCTTCTTTGTCCAGCCAAGCAATTTCTTTTTAAAGACTGATTGCTTACGTTTCGTTTGCCATAGGCATTGAATAGAGATTTGTTGGTATATTCCTTGCTGATTCAGTAATCTATGGGAATTGCATTGAAGATTGCTGATCAAGCAACTGAAACCAGCCCGATGGTTGCCGAGCCGGATTATTCCGTCTACACGCTGCGCCAGTTGCTTAAAGAACGTTATTGGTTTGATGCCGATCGCTCGCCTCACACAGTCATGTCAATCGAAAAAGAGCTTCAGAATCGTTGCGACCGGTTCAAAGAATCAACCAAGCGCAAGGGATCCGTCAACACAGGGATAAATAGTCGGTATAGGCCTTACGGTTTCATGTTAGGCGTTTTTTTTCTTGTGGTGTCAAGTGGACCCTTTCTCGCTGTTGAGTTTCTCGACGCGATGAACTTCGTTACTGACGTTAATGGAGATCACGCGCTCTTGTCGGGCGTGTGGGCGCTGCTCACCCTGCCATTTGCAGTGGTGGTCGTCATGATCGGTGGTATCATGGATGCCGAGCGCGTTGTAAAATGGCTCAATCTATAAGCTAACGGCGTCGACCATACGGATCAACGGGCTGCCGCATCCACGTCGTTCCATTCTCCCATTCGATCCTGTCGGGTCGAAGGTTTCCTCGCAACCCGCCTTCCCAATCCAAAGCGTGGATGCTGCCAGTCCGATTAATTTCTAAACGGGTCATGTCGCCGCGCTCGTTGGTCGCTTCCAGCCCTCTACGGGATGCAACAATCTGGGCACGCATATCCCGATTACCCGGCCAAATACCAAGTGCCTTGCAGGTTACGCCCATCGTCCGTGGTATTCCTCCGTTGATCCGTGGTTTGCGTCATCTCGCCTATCATATTGGCGGTAGGTCTGCCCCGAAACCACGTTAGGAACATTCACAATCCCCACCGTAAGCTCAACGTGAGCCAGAATAAAGTACCGCTTTTCATGATCAATTCTCCTCACAATCTGCCGGATTGCCGCTATTTCTAGATGCCGGCGGGGTTTCGCTACCCGATTCACCTATTTGACGCTCCAGGGGTGCAACCGTTTACGTCCATGAACAGGGTTGCAAAGCAATTCGCTCGTTTCAATGATGCGAGAGCATTGCCAAAAAAATTTGACCAAGGGTCTCGAGGCGGGGCCTTTCGGACGTTGCTCTCTTCACGGCGTTGACATCTCAGTATGGATAACTTTCACGATATCTGAAATACTACCTGAATGAGCAATCGAATTACTGATGTTGGAAAGATGAAAAGCAGTGTAGGTATCGGACGCATTGGGATTTTCGATGGCAAGAAAACTGCCAAATTGGGGACGGAAAGAAATCCCGCAGTAGTCACGGTGCCAACAGAAAGCAGACTCAAAGAAGTTACGGCTGCATTTGAACAAAAGGGATGGAAATACAGGATCACGTTAGACCCAGACAAACCGGAGGATATTGCCGACTTGACTCGATTACTGAACCCGCCCAAGCCAAGGATTATCGAAAAAAAAATCGGACGCAATGAGCCATGTCCATGCGGCAGCGGCAAGAAATTTAAGAACTGCTGCAGTGAATAAAGAATGAACAGAAACCGGCGTGACACCAGTGAGGCGATTTTCCTGGGGTCATCCCATTGATTCAGACCCGCCATCTAATCGGCGGGACAAACCCTTTCTGGTCTTGAATCGCTCTATGCTTCACCGAATAAGCCTTGTTGCCAGATCTTTCGTTATCGCTTCGCTGCTTTTCAGCGCCCCCGTTTTCGCGGCTTCCCGGCTCGAACCGCTGACGGTCGGGTATTCAAATTTTACCGGCACCTACGGACCCCTTTGGATCGCCGTCGAGGAAGGTGTTGGAGCAAAGTACGGTTTGGACTTAAACGCGATCTATGCGGGCCGAGTGCGGCCGCAGCAGTTGCTCGCTACCGGGCAGATGCCCATCGTTGTTGCCTCAGGGACCGGTACGATGACTTCCCACATCGTCGGAGTGAAAGACCAGGTGCTGGTTGCGACGATCACCAGTAAAATTGGCACATCGATCTTTTCCAGAAGCGAGATCAAAAGCGTTGAAGACCTGAAGGGAAAAACTGTGGCGACGGGGCGGCCGGGGGCGTTCTTAGATGCGACGGTGAGATACGTGTTGCGTAGTAAGTTCGGGCTTGTTCCCGATCGCGACGTAAAACTGTTGCCAACCGGTGAACCTTATCTCGGTCTGCAGGCGTTGGAGCGGGGCGTTGTCGACGCGGCGGCGATGTCGATACCTCACCTGTTCATTGCGCGCAAAGCGGGCTTTAGGGAATTGGCCAGTTTCGACAAGCTCGGCGTCGAGTATCCCTACACGAGCATCGTTGTTTTGCGGCAAACTGTCGCCAAGAATCCGGACCTGGTGGAAAGATTCTTAAAATGCATCGTCGAGGGGACTTACATATTTAAAACGAATAAGGCGAAGAGCCTGGCTGCGTTCAAGCGCTATATGAAAGGCGGCGATGACGAGATTCTTGAAGAGACCTACCAGAGTACCCGTCTCACGTTGGATGAAGCCCCGTATCCATCCCTGCAGGTGGTGAAGAGCGCGTTGGAAATGCTGTCGTTGCAATATCCTCAGGCGAAGCAAACCGATGCGACCTTGATCGTCGAGCCATCGATCATGAAAAAAATCGACGACAGCGGATTTGTCAGGACGCTGTACAAGAAGTGACAAGCGCCTCTCCTTGAGCGTAGTTTATCAAAACTAGTCTATTCTCATGTTTTCACGACATGCAGAGTACCAATAGATTACTTCACACAAGCCACAGTGGTAATCGCGCGTTCATCCCACCTTCCTGATCTAATGGAGACACGTTATGGCCAGCAAAAAAACCATTCTCGGTCTTTGGCTTCTTTTTAGCGCGCTCGCCCCCGGGGCTTCGGCCCCGGCTGCGGTACAGATGGAAAGCCTTGCCGTCGGCTATTCTTCGCTAGCTGGCCATCACACGCCGCTCTGGATCGCGGTGGAGGACCGCATTGGCAGAAAATACGGCATCGATCTAAAAGCGATCTATGCGGGCAGGTTACGCCCCCAACAGTTGCTGGTCAGCGGCGACGTCCCCATCGTCGTTGCGACTGGAAGCGGAGCGGTAACCTCACACGTCCTTGGATCCAAAGATCAGGTCATCGTCGCGATCAATATGAACAAAGTCGGTGGCGGTATTTTCGCCAAGAGCGAGATCAAGACTGTGGAAGACCTCAAAGGCAAAACTATTGGAGTGTCGCGGGCGGGTTCCATTTCCGAGATCATCCTGAGATACGTGCTGCGCGCG
>AR_comb_assmDRAFT_10311641_pt1 | contig 16213 bp, 15 predicted proteins | sample ArasoioldDNA_FD_10543 | JGI IMG/M metagenome (IMG submission 10543) | reverse complement strand
AAGACTCCGGATCAGGCAGTGTTTTATCCGACCACGCTGCTGATTACGGCGTACGAAATTCTGTTCTTCTGGGTCGCGCGCATGATCATGTTCGGCTGCCACTTCATGCAGGGGCACGAGCAGGATGCGGCGATCAAGAAGGCCAGTGGCTGGGCGGATAAGAAAAACGACAGCGTGCCCTTTCGGCAGGTATACATCCACGCGCTGGTGCGCGACGCCGAGCGGCAGAAAATGTCGAAGACCAAGGGGAATGTTGTCGATCCTCTTGACGTGATTGAACGCTTCGGGACCGATGCGACGCGTTTCACTTTGGCAGCCATGGCCGCGCCGGGAACTGATATTGCTTTCAACGAGAGTCGGACCGAAGGATATCGGGCATTCGCCAACAAGATCTGGAATGCGGCACGGTTTATGTTCATGAATGTGGACAGGGTCGAGCCGGGCCTGCGGCCCGGGACAGCCGAAGGCGGCTGTCTCCACATGGGTGTGGGTGGCTTTCAGGCTGTCGCGCTTGAAGACCGCTGGATTCTATCCCGTTTCAATCGTGTTGCGGCTAATGTCAACGATGCGCTGGCCACCTACCGCTTTCACGAGGCGGCGAACAGCATCTACGACTTTTTCTGGGGTGAGTTCTGCGACTGGTATCTGGAGCTGATCAAGCCGCGGCTGAATCTCGAAGAAGGCTCCGACAAGAGCCAGGCGAAGATTGCCTGCACGAATCTGGTCAACTTGTTCGATGCGTCGCTGCGGCTGCTGCATCCGGTGATGCCCTTCATCACAGAAGAAATCTGGCAGGCGATGCAGGAAGGTAAACCGGCGCTCAAGTCGATTGCCTTGGCGCCCTATCCGCAAGCAGATGAGGAGCAGTTTGATTTTGCCGCGGAAACTGAGATGGCGATCCTTCAGGATCTGATCGTTACCATCCGAAACCTGCGCGCGGAATTAAAAGTTGAGCCGAAGGTCAAAGTGCCGATTGAGTTATTCGCGCACGAGCCCAAGATTCGTACGATGATTGAGCACAATGGCGGGGCGGTGGAGCGGCTGGCGGGCGTGGAGAAGATTGCTTTCGTGGAGAGTTCGCTCGCCAAAGTTGCCGGAGCCCGCAGTACCGCTCGCTTCGACGTTCACGTTGTCTACGAACGCAAGATCGATGTCGCCGCAGAATGTGAGCGCCTCAGGAAAGAATTGGAGAAAGTGGAGAAAGGCATCGGCAGCGGACAGCGGCAATTGGGGAACGAGAACTTTCTGGCGAGGGCCCCCCATGATGTTGTGGAGAATCTGCGGAAGCAGCAGCTGGAGTTGACCGTGTTGAAGGAAAAGACCATAAGCAAGCTCAAAGAGTTGGGCTGCAATAACGGAGCCGGTCGGTCTTCGAACTGACCGGGGCAGCCGAGGCGGCTGTCGCTACATGGTTTTCACTGGCAACTGGCAACCGGCAACTGGTTTTATGGATTGGAATTCACGACGGCTTACAGCGATTCTGGAGAACGCGCTGCTCGAAGACCGGGCGACGCGCGATGCCACCAGCTATGCCTGCATCGATCCGAACCAGCGGGCGGCGGCTACCATCATGGCCAAGCAGGAGTGCATTCTGGCTGGGATCGGATGCGTGGCTCGCATCCTCGACGTGTATGCCGCTCTCGATGGGGCTGTTACCGCGCACTACGAAGTAACGACACATCCGGAGATTTTCGACGGCGTGCGCTTGCGGCCTGGGCAGTCGGTCGCGGTGATCCGCCACAATGCGCGCGTGATTCTTTCCTGCGAGCGCGTGATCCTGAATTTCCTGCAGCGCATGAGCGGGATCGCGACGTTTACGCGTAAATTCGTCGAGGCTGTCTCCGGCACGCGCGCGCGTATTCTCGATACTCGCAAGACCGCTCCCGGCCTGCGCGTCGTCGACAAGTACGCCGTCCGCTGTGGCGGCGGTCAGAATCACCGCCTGGATCTCTCTGACGGCGTGCTCATCAAGAACAATCACATTGCGCTGGCGGGCGGGATCGCACCGGCTCTTGAGCGTGCGCACCGCAACCGGCGCGGGTCGCAGCCCATCGAGGTTGAGGTCCGCACTCTTGAGGAACTGGAGCTCGCTCTGGCGAATGGCGCTGAAGCGATTCTGCTCGACAACATGTCTGCGGAAGACGTGCGCCGCGCGGTCGAGCGCTGCTCAACTCTGGAAGAGAGGAAATCCGGAGGGCGCATTCCGATCGAGTGCTCGGGAGGCATTCGCCTGGAAAATGTCCGCGCCTATGCCGAGACCGGTGTGGATTTCATTTCCGTTGGACTCCTCACGCATTCGACTCACGCAGCGGATATGAGCCTGCGGGTTGTGCCCGCCTGAAATAAAACCCAGAACCGGTTTTCGCCCCCGACGCGGATTTGTCGTTTGGCGCGTATTCGCGCATAATTCCGGCATCGGCAAGTCCGGCACAATTCGCGAGCATAAGGCACCGCGCACGAGGGAGCCTCAGGCTGCCGGTCACGGCAAAAGTGGCCCACAACAGCCCACCGATCTTCGCCTCGGCCACATCGTGAGTCTGTTGATGAAGCACGCCACGGTTGTGGTCAGCGGGACCAAGATCGCCGAGGAGATTTCGTCGAGCCGTTCGGAGGTCTGGCGGCTGATTCAGCAGCTGCGCGGCATGGGTGTGGATGTCGCGGGACATTCGGCGACCGGATATCAGCTGCGTTCGGTTCCGGATCTGCTGCTGCCTGAGATTCTCCGACCGCTCGTGCGTGGGACGATCTTCGCCGCGCATCTGCATCATTTCTATAAGGTCGGCTCGACCAATACCGTTGCCATGGCCGCCGCCGCGGAAGGCGTGCCTGAGGGGAGTGTGTTTCTCGCCGAGGAGCAGTCCGCGGGGCGCGGGCGCGGAGCCAATTCGTGGCAGTCTCCGCGATCGACTGGGATCTATTGTTCGGTGATCTTGCGGCCGGCCTTGCCGCCTTCTGATGTTCTCGCACTTTCCCTGGCCGCCGGGTTGGCGGTACGGGCGGCGATTCACGACGTGGACTCCCGCATCGAAATTGATCTCAAGTGGCCGAATGACGTTTTGCTGAACGGCAAGAAGGTCTGCGGAATTCTGGCTGAGATGAATGCAGAGGCGACGCGGGTGCGCTACATCGTGGTGGGAATTGGCATCAACGTGAATCAGGCGAGCTTTCCCAAGGATCTGCCGGCGACCTCGTTGCGGCTGGCAACTGGCAGCGAGTGGTCGCGGGTGGAACTGGTGGGCGCTTTGCTAAAATCACTCGACCGCGAGTATCGGCGGCTGGCCGCGGATGCAGACTCGAAGGAATCCATTCTGCAGCGCTTTGCGGAGAATTCGTCGTGGGTACTGGGGAAGAGGGTGCGGATCGAGGAAAACGGCTCGGCGTTTGAAGGAACCACCGAAGGCCTTGACCCACGAGGATTCTTGCAGGTCCGGACTCCGCACGGTCTGCAGACGGTTTTGAGCGGGACGGTGCGGGAGAGATAAGCCGAGTTCGGGAGCGCTTTCGGCATCGGCGGGCGAGACGTCCGCCGGGACGGCGACGTACAAACATGCTGCTTGTCATTGATGTCGGAAACACAAACACCGTGCTAGGCGTCTTCGCCCGCGTGGCTAACGTACCCGCGGGAGGCGACGCGGACGATCCGCCACGATACGAGCGTCTGGTCGCGAACTGGCGGGTAGCGACTTCTCGTACCAGCACTGTCGATGAATACGGAGTGCTCTTCCGCAACTTGTTTTCCATGGCCGGGCTGGAATCCAAAGGCATTCACGGGATTGTGGTCTCGTCAGTAGTGCCGCCGCTCGATCCCGTGCTGCGCCAGGTTTGTGAACGGTATTTCAATCTACGGCCGCTGCTGATTGAGCCCGGCGTCAAGACTGGAATGCCAGTGCATTACGACAATCCTGCGGAAGTGGGAGCCGACCGCATCGTGAATGCCGTAGCCGCCTTCGAAAAATACGGCGGGCCGTGTGTGATCGTAGACTTCGGAACGGCCACCACCTTCGACTGCGTCTCGGCCAAGGGGGAGTACCTGGGTGGCGTGATCTGTCCGGGAATTGGCATCTCGGCAGACGCGCTGTTTGAACGCACAGCAAGATTGCCCCGCGTGGAGATTCGCAAGCCCGCGCGGGTGATCGGATCGAACACCGTCGGAAGCCTCCAGTCCGGCCTTTACTACGGATATCTTGGGCTCGTCGATGGCATTCTCGAGTTGCTGATAGCGGAATTGGGCCCGGAGACGCGCGTGCTCGCGACCGGCGGACTGGGGCCGATGATTGGCACGGGCTCGAAATACATCAAGCATGTGGACGACTTTCTCACGCTCGAAGGGCTGCGCATTATCTGGGAGCGGAACGCCGCGGCGCGGCGGGACGCGGTGGCGAAAACCGCTGCCAAGCCCACTGCCAAAGGCTCTGGGAAGACTCCAGCGCAGAAATCCTCGAATGGCGACGGAAAGGTTGGCGCGCCCGCGCCCCGCGCCGCTCGCTGACCTGCCGTGGAAAATTACTTCAATTACTTCACCGAAATCGAGGAGCGCTATCTGCAGCGCCGCGGCGGAGGCCTGCTGCTTTCCACCCTCGACTGGGCTTTGATTGAGACCTGGAAAGACGCCGGCATTTCGCTAGAGGCGGTGCTGCGCGGGATCGATGCGGCTTTCGATAAGTACGACCAGCGTCCATCCAAGACGAAGAAGATCAATAGCCTGGCCTATTGTTCGCAGGAGGTGCTGGCAGCGGCGGAAGAGATGAAAGAAGCGGCAGTGGGTGTGGCAGAGGCTGCCAATCGGCCTCGCGCGAATCAGGGATTTGAAGCGGAGACCATATCTGCCTTCCTCGAGCGCAACGCCAAGGAACTGGAGGCCGCGAAAATTCCCGACAGCGCCAAGCCGGCGCAAGTCGTCGTACGGGATGCCGCCAAAACTCTGCGGGAGCTGGCTGCGCAAGCTGCCGGCAAGTCAGCGGGACGCCTGGAGGATTTGGAGCGACGCCTGACCGTGCTCGAGGAAAAGCTCTTTGCGGCTTTGCTGACGTCGACCCCGGATGAAGAGATCGTTGGCGTTCGCGCCGAAGCGGATCGCGACCTGGCGCCGTATCGCCGGAAGATGTCCGGCCCGCAGATTGATCAGCTTCACAAGCAATACGTACAAAAAAGACTTCTCGAGAAATATCAGCTGCCCCGGCTCAGCCTTTTCTATATGTGATCGCCAGTGATTCAGAAATTTGACGCGTTGATTCTCGGAGGCGGAGCGGCCGGCCTGATGTGCGCCATCGAAGCGGGCAAGCGCGGGCGCCGCGTCGCCGTGCTTGAGCACGCGGACAAGCTGGGGAAAAAGATCCTCATCTCCGGCGGCGGTCGCTGTAATTTCACCAACATTCACTGTCGGCCCGAGAACTTTCTCAGTGCGAATCCTCATTTCGCGAAATCGGCTCTGGCACGTTACACGCCAGCCGATTTCATTGCGCTCGTCGAAAAGCATCGCATCCGCTATCACGAGAAGACGCTGGGACAGCTGTTTTGCGACGGCTCGGCACGAGAGATCGTCGGCATGCTGGAAGAGGAATGCCGGGCGGCGAATGTCACTATCTTCCTGAACGCGAAGATTCGCGAAGTGAGTCGCGGGGACGAATTCGGGGTGACGACTTCAAATGCAGAATTCAGAGCGCCCGCTATCGTGGTCGCCACCGGCGGCTTATCCATTCCGAAGATCGGTGCGACGTCGTTTGGCTATGACTTGGCGCGGCAGTTCGGGCTAAAGACTCGCGAGCCGCGTCCAGGACTTGTTCCTTTGATACTTAATCAACAGGATCGCTCCCGTTACAGCGACTTGGCGGGAGTATCGTGTGAGGTGGTGGCCTCCTGTGATGGGCAGCAATTTCACGAGAAAATGCTGATCACGCACCGCGGGCTCAGTGGCCCGGCGATCTTGCAGATTTCTTCCTACTGGGATATGTCGATTGCGGTGAATATTGATTTGGCGCCGGGGCATCCGGTGACCGATTCCTTGCTCGATCCTAAGGTCCCCCGAAACATGCCCGCGCTGCGGTCCGAATTGAGGAAGATTCTCCCGATCCGTTTCGCCGATCGCTGGGTGGAACACCACGTCCCCGCCGGATGGACTAACGCCGCACTTGCCGATTTTGAACAGCAGGTACATGACTGGATTATTCATCCCTCGGGCACCGAAGGATTCGAAAAAGCCGAGGTGACCACCGGAGGTATCGACACAGACGAACTCTCTGCGAAGACGATGGAGTGCCGCAATGTGCCGGGCTTGTATTTCATCGGAGAAGTCGTTGACGTTACCGGGCATTTGGGCGGCTTTAACTTCCAGTGGGCCTGGGCTTCGGGCGCGGCGGCGGGACGAGCGCTCTGAGTCGTCATTTAGAATCACCTCTTGCTTCTCACAATCGAAAAAATGATCTACGGCGGCGACGGATTGGCCCACCTAGCCGCCGACGAGAACGGCCGAGGCAAGGCCGTTTTCGTTCCGTTCGTGCTGAGCGGAGAGAAAATCGAAGCGGCGCTTACCGCGCAGAAACCGGGGTTCGCGCGGGCGCGGGCGGAGTCGATCCTCGAGCCCTCCCCTCACCGCGTCGAGCCAGGCTGCCGGTATTTCGGACGCTGCGGTGGCTGCCATTACCAGCACTCGAGCCACGAACATCAACTTGAGATCAAGCAGGAAATCCTCCGCGAGACCCTGAGGCGCACTGCAAAGCTGGAGTTGCCAGTCGATATTCAGGCTCATCCCTCACCGCCGTGGAATTATCGCAATCGTTCGCGCCTCAAGGTGCAAACCACGCCCGAGTTCAAGGCTGGATACTACAAGATGACGTCCCACGAGTTGCTGGCTGTGGAAGAGTGTCCGATCAGTTCCGGGCTGATCAATCGCGGCATCGCGTCACTCTGGCTAAGTGGCCGTGCCGGAAAAGTGCCCATCGGACTCAACGAAGTTGAGTTCTTTGCGAATGCAGATGACACGCAAGTCCTCGTTAAGGTCTCGGCGAAACCGGACACCCGCCGCGCGGCCCTGCGGGCGTGGGCCGAAGATTTCCAAAGTTCCATGACCGAGATCGCCGGAGTTGTTGTTTTCCGGGAAGCCGCCAAAGGCGACCCTGCCACTCAAGAAAAACTGCTGACGGTAGGAGCCGATCATCTCACCTATCAAACGGCGCGGACCATGTACCGGGTCAGTGCGGCCTCATTCTTTCAAACCAACCGCTATCTCACCGACGAACTCGTGAAAATCGTCACCGCAGGCCAATCCGGAGAGGCTGCGCTCGATCTTTACGCCGGCGTCGGGCTGTTTTCCACAGCCCTTTGTGACATCCGTCACATCGTTTCTGTTGAGTCGTCACAGACTTCCACAGCGGATCTTTCATACAATTTGCCCTCGAACGGAAAAGCTGTCCGGGCCACGACTGAACAGTACTTATCCGGCAGCGATAAAACGAGAGGGTCTGGGAAGGGCACAGTTCTCCCCCATCCTGTACACAAGCCCGACCTGGCGGTGGTGGACCCGCCTCGAAGTGGCCTGGGAGAACGCGTGGCGCACATGTTGGTGACCTTGGGAGCGCCACGCGTTGTTTACGTTTCATGCGATCCGGTAACGCTGGCGCGCGATCTCGTGGTTTTGTTGGCAGGTGGCTACCGGATCGAGCAGGTTCATCTGGTCGATCTGTTCCCGCAGACGTATCACCTCGAGAGCGTGGTTCACCTGGCACGCTGAGGTTCGTCCGATCTCTCTGCGAGTCAGCGGTTTTTCCTGAGCCCCTCTGATGATTTCGTCTCCCACTTCGGCTGCCCCTCCTGCCTTCCAATTCAATGCTTCTCGGCAACCGATGCTATGGGCGGCTGGGACTTATTCCCTGGGCATTGTGGCGGGCGTGTATGCGTGGCGTCCGGCCGTGTGGTGGCTGGTTGATGCAGCGATGTTCTGCGGGGCAGCCGCATACTTTGTCAGCCGGCGGTCGGGGGTAGCCTGGCTCCTGGCTCTGGGATCGTTTTTCCTGGCCGGAGCACTCCATATTCAGATGCGCTCTGCGTCACCACGCCTCGATACGGGGATTCGGCCCTACGCGGATCGGCGAGAGGTTCGGGTCACCGCACATGTAACGCGGGAGGGCCGGATTCAGCAAGGAGGCTTTGGTGAACTGCGGCAGGCCCTCGATCTGGAAACCGAGCAAGTCCAGACGCCCGATGGCCTCATCGTGCCTCTACACTCCGGCATTCGGATGAATATTTACAGCCCGCGCGAGCGTGAGGACGTTCCTGCCGACCTTGCCCGCACCGCGCCACCAACGCAGACGTTTCACTACGGAGATCGAATTCGATTCCTTGCCAAGCTGAGGCCGCCACGCAATTTCCGCAATCCTGGCGCCTTCGACTATGAGGGATACCTGGCGGACCGCGGCATTGCGGCGCTGGGCTCGGCGAAGATCGAGAATGTCGACTTACTCCCCGGATTCACCGGCAGCCGCATCGAACGCTGGCGTAACCGGATGCACGCCAGCGTCATTGCCAAGGTGCATGGACTTTGGCATCCGCGCGAAGCCGCGCTGATCGACGCCATGATCATCGGGGAAGAGGCTTTCATTGACCGTGATACGCGCGTCGACTTCCAGCGCTCGGGCACGTATCACATTCTCGTCGTGTCGGGAATGAATGTGAGTATTCTTGCATTCGTGGTCTTCTGGACGCTGCGCCGCTTGCGGGTCGGGGAGCTTCCAACGACGCTGATTACGGTGGCGTCGTGCGCAGGTTATGCCTTCATCACCGAAGTAGGTGCGCCGGTGTGGCGTGCGACGCTGATGTGCGCTGTGTACCTCGGCACTCGGCTGCTTTACCGCGACCGCGCGATGACCAATGCGCTGGGTGCGGCCGCGTTCGGACTGCTCGTCTTCGATCCGCGGCAGCTCTTCACCCCCAGCTTCCAGATGACATTTTTATGCGTGCTGATCGTTTCCGCCATTGGCATCCCGATGCTGGAGCGACTTCGCAACTGTACCGCCAGGCGCTGGCGAACTGGGATTCAAATGTTTTTGCCGCGCTGCTGCCGCCAAGAGTGGCGCAGTTTCGGCTTGACCTGCAGATGATCTCCGCGAGACTGACTTGGCTTCTGGGAGAACGCTGGGCCGCCAGGCTGGTGCGCAGCACGGCTCGTTTCTCGTTTGCCGTCTGGGATCTGCTGTTCATCTCTGCCGTGATGCAGGCAGGCCTTGCTCTGCCCATGGCGTACTACTTCCACCGAGCGACGACGATCGGCTTGCCCGCAAACCTGGTCGTTGTGCCGCTGACTCAATTGATGATGCCGGCCGCTGTGGTCTCACTGGCGGTGGGATACGTGTCCCCATGGCTAGCCAAGATCCCGGTTGTTTTGACGACTGTTGCACTCGACGGTATCACTGGGACCATTCAAGGTCTGGGTGGACTGCGTCTGGCTGACCTCCGGGTCGCGATGCCTTCCGCCGTCATGATCGCCGTCGCCGTTGCATCACTCCTGCTGGCGATGTGGACGGCGCGCCGGCGAATCGCCTTGACCAGCGGGGGACTGGCAGCCGTCTTCCTGCTATCGCTGGCCCTGGCATTTGTCGCGCCGCGTCCGCGCCGTCATCCCGGCGTCATGGAAGTCACCGCGATCGACGTCGGAGAGGGTGATTCGATTCTCGTCACTACGCCCACTGGGAAGACGCTCCTTGTGGATGCCGGAGGACCCATCGGCCCAGGCGGCTCACAGCTTGACTTCGGCGAAGATGTGGTCTCACCGTATCTGTGGGAACGAGGCCTCACTCGCCTTGACGCCGTGGCGATTACCCACGGCCACTCCGATCACATCGGCGGCATGATCGCGATCCTGAGGAATTTCCAGCCGCAGGAATTGTGGGTGGCTCTGCTTCCGCCGAGTCACGCCCTGGAAAACATTATTTCGACCGCTGAGGGTCTCGGAGTGAAGGTCGTGCGCCACTGGGAGGGAGATGACTTCGAGTTCGGCGGAACGGATGTTCGCGTGCTTTTTCCTCCGCGCGACTGGCCCGTGGGCGACAAGCCGCAGAACAGCGACTCCATGGTGCTGAGCCTGACCTACGGCCAGTCCTCACTGCTGCTCGAAGGAGACGCCGAAAAGCGTGCGGAGCGCCGCATCTCGGCCGTTGAGCATCCCAGGGCTAACCTCCTGAAAGTCGGCCATCACGGCAGCGCGAATGCGACCACGCCGGAGCTGATGGACTCCGCCCGGCCGGAGTTCGCGATCATCTCGGTGGGATCAGGAAATTCCTTTGGTCTTCCCCGCATTGAAACATTGGCGCGCCTCGCGGCGGCGGGAACTCGGGTATACCGGACCGATCTCGATGGTGCGGTGACCTTCTATCTGGATGGTCGCTCAGTCAATTCAGCTTTGACGGGTCTTCAATAACGTCGATCTCGGCCGTTTCGTCGTCATCGCTGGCCGGCACTGGTTGACGGTGTTCCTCGATCAATCGTCGCGCGGCCGCGGCATCCTGCTCGCGCACCAGGATGATCATTCCGCCCAAACCTGGGAACATGTCCTGCACCATCGCCGCCGCCGTGAGATCGCTGTCGATCCCCGCCGACTCGAGCAGTCCCTTGACGATCATTGCCTCTGACTCCACCTCCGAGTCGAAGACCTTTACGAGCTTCTCATTAGGGTCGGGACGCGGTGGCACACTCGCTGCTGGATTCGTTGGCTGTGACATGGGGGTCTCCAATACAGGATCTTGGCCCGAAGGCGAAGTCGGTGCCGCTGAGAGATTTTACTCCTTGCGAAGCGATCGGACTCCCCAGAAGTGCTGCAGGAAGGATGCCGATTCCATGATTCGGGTTGCGGCAAGCGGGACTAGCCCGGAAGGGCACTTTTGGGCGGTTGCTTTCTATCGGAATTGAGGCAGAATGGGCTCACGGGCGCAACGCCACCGGGCGAGGCGTCATCCAAAGTTGTGGGTAAAGGGGATCACATGAATGTCTCTCAGCAGGCAGGGCAAGAGTCCGGATATCCGCTGGCAGATCAGGAAGCACGCCGGGAACTGGAGGAAGAAGCAAAAAAGATCCGCCGCCTGCAATTGATGATCAGCATGGTGATGTCGGTAATTGGGCAGGATCCCAACCTCACTCTGCAGGAAGCCTCCGAACTGGCCGCAGGCGCGAAGAAGGCCGCGCTCGCCATGTTCCCCGACAAGGAACTGGCGTTTGATCTACTCTACAAGCCGCGGCTGCAGCGGTTGATTCGGGAGAGATTCCGGCTGCAGTAGAGGGCGACTCTACTCGTCAGAGACTAGGTTTCTCAGCGTTCCTACTCCCTCGACGCTGACTTCCACAACATCTCCCGCGACCAGGGGTCCCACTCCCGAGGGCGTGCCGGTCGGAATCAGATCTCCGGGGAACAGGGTCATCGCCTGCGCGATGTGCCGAATCACCGTATCGAGGGTGAAGATGAAATCGCGGGTGTTGCCCTGCTGACGCACTTCTTCATTTACGCGGGTCTCGACGCCGACTCCCGCAAACGGATCAATTTCATCCGTAACCAGCGGTCCGACAGGGCAAAAAGTGTCGAAGCCTTTGGCGCGGCTCCACTGGCCGTCTTTGTTTTGCAGGTCGCGCGCTGTGACATCATTCACACAAGTGTAGCCCAGGATGTACTGGCGAATATCCGCGTCGGCGGGTGGCTGATAACACGTCTTGCCGACGACAACGCCGAGTTCGCCTTCGTGATCGACTCTCTGCGAAAGCTTCGGACGGCGAACCGTTCCTCCCGGCGGCAGTAGCGCCGAGGTGGCCTTCAGAAAAATCAGCGGCTCCTTCGGCACTTCATGTCCCAGTTCGGCCGCGTGCTCCCGATAGTTGCGCCCAATGCACACAATCTTCGATGGCCGCACCGGCGGCAACAAGGCCGCTTCTGCAAGAGGAATCGCTTCAATCCGGCGGGTGCGCAAGCTTTCCATGTCACCATCAGCTTCCTCCGGCGGGGTCACCAGGAGCCGCACAATCGAGTCGCGCCCCGCAACCGTCTCGACCAGTCCGTAGTGAGCCTCGCCATTCCAGTAAAATCTGCAATATTTCATAGTGTCTATCTCGCAATCGCGACATCGGTACATTCAGGAGCTTCGAGCCCCGAGGAAGCCTGTTTTACTCATAGCTCCAAGCTCGTGGCTCGTAGCTCACTTACGGCACCGTTTCGGTGGCTTCTTCCGATCTCGCGCTCTCGTTGCCGCGAACGTCGACGGCCGAAACCGAATAGAAGTACTTTTTCTGCAGCACCACATTTTCGTCGCGGTACGCCGGAGCCTTGACCATTTCGCCATTTAACTTTACAGGAGTCGTGCCTTCCTCGCGGCGGTACACGTTGTAGCCCGCCAGATCTGCATCGGTGACAGGGGCCCATACCAGATCGATGAACGGCTTCTGTCCCGGGCCCGAGAACACGGCCTGCAACTCCACTGGAAGCGCGGGAGGGAACACATCGTCGGCGAAGACTTTAATCTCAGGCGTGTCATCGCCCTCGACTTCCAGCTGAGAGTTGTTAGCACCGCGAATCAGGGTAACCGCTTCAGCCCGGTAGTAGTAGGTCTTTTGCCACTCGATGCTCGCATCCGTAATGGTAAACAAGGTTTCAGCCCCGGCAGAAGCTTCTCCTGCAAGCACTCGCTCGTTGCTGCTCTCTGCATGCCGATAGACTCGGTAAACGTAATTCACACCCGGCGGCGGCACCGAAAGAATCTCACCGATCCAGCTCAGCAGAACTCCCTCTTTGGCGACGCGCGCACGAAAATCTCTTGGTGGCGGCAGAGTTCGGGCCAGTGAAACTCGCAACTGGTTCGACAGACCCGCGGCCCGCTCCTGGCGATTCAAGACTTCCACTGTATACGTAATGAATGCGGAAGGATCGTCGGTTTCGAGTTGTGGGGGAAGCGTGTCGGTGTGCGAGGCTTGAGGACCCTGAGCGGAGGCGCCAGCCTTCGTCGGCGGAATAGGAGTTCGGATCTCGGCGACCGGCGTGTTGCAGGTGTTCAATTCTCCAGGTCCTCGGCAAATGAGCGTCGGGCCGAGGCTGCTGACGGTCTCTCGATCGGTCGTCATGGTCGGTATCGTCCAGGTAAGGGTGACGCGGTCCCCTTTGCGCGAAGCGCGCAAGTCTGTCGGAGGCTTCGGCAGCTCCAATGAAGGCGGCTGTGGTGGGCCAATCGTCGCGCACGCCGCGAGCATCAAAGTCGTGCTCACCGCCAAGGCAAGCCTCTGCGCCATGCGTCTCATGTGAAGAAAGAGAGTACCAGAACGGCAGAGGGCAGCGGGTCTCGCTAGTTCGCGGTGAGCTCTTTCAGGGCCTCGCGGAAGACTTTGGTGTGCCGGTCCACGTGATCTTTTTCTGTTTGCGGAGACATCAGCGCCATGTTGTGGAACGGAGTGAGCAGGATGCCGCGATTCATCGCGTACAGATGCATGAAGCGCTCCAGTTCGAAATCCATGGCATCGTGCGCCTGCTGGCCATTTTTTGGCTGCGGACCAAAAATATACTCAGCGCGACAACCCAGGCGCGTGACGTGCCAGGGGAGTTGGGCGTCCGTGATCGCCTTAGCCACACCTTCTGTCCAGCGCTCGGCCATGGGGGTCATCCGATCGAACGCATCTTTCGTAAGGACTTTTGTGAGTGTGGCGCGCATGGCGGCGAGTGAGAGCGCGTTGCCCGCGAGGGTGCCGCCAATACCGCCGACGTCGCAATTCTCCAGTTCCTGCCTGGCGACGATGCGGTCGGCAACTTCCTGAGAGAATCCGTATGCTGCGCCCGGAATGCCGGCGCCAATCGCCTTCCCGAAAACGATGACATCCGGATCAAGATTTTCTGCGCGCGTGTAACCGCCTGGGCCAGCGCAAATGGTATGCGTTTCGTCGATGATGAGCAGCGTTCCATGCTCGCGTGTGATCTCACGCATGGCTTTATGAAAACCGGGCTCGGGATGCACAATGCCCACGTTCGTCATTGCAGGCTCGGCCAACACGCAAGCCACATCACCCGAGATGAGCGCTGCCTCCAGGGCATCCACATCGTTGAACTCGACGACTTTCGTCGTGACGGCTGGGTCGACCGGCGGTCCGATGTTTCCGGGACGCGGGCCCACCTGGCCATTCGCCCCAATTGTGATGAACGTCTCGTCGACCGTGCCGTGGTAGCACCAGTTGAAGACAAGGATCTTTGGACGCCCCGTGATCTGCCGGGCCAGCCGGATCGAGAAGCGGTTCGCATCGGTCGCGGTAAGCGCAAATTGCCAGTAGGGAAGGCCGAATCTCTTCTGAAGTTCTTCGGCGACGATGATCGCGTCTTCGCTCGGAAGCATCAGCGTAATGCCGCGCCGCATCTGCTCTTCCGCCGCTTTGACTGTGGCAAAGGGCGAGTGCCCGGTCATTGCGCCCGTGTCTCCCAGGCAGAAGTCGATATAGCGCAGACCGTCCACGTCGAAAAATTCCGCGCCTTGCGCCTCGCGCACAAACGGCGGAAAAGCTCCAGCCCACTTCACCATCCAGTTCATGGGCACACCCGCGAGCAGCGACTTGCGCGCGCGGTCAAAGAGTGCCTTCGACTTTGGGCGCTCGTCCACAAACTTCTTCTGTTCGCGTTGCATCAGGGACTGCAGGCGGGATCGGTCGATAGCGGCCATCGTCCAAGAAGATAAACCACAGAGGGCACCGAGGAATTTCTGAGTGTACCTCTGTGCCCTCTGTGGTGAACGGTTTTCCTACAGGATGTATCGCGAGAGATCCTGGTCCTTCACGATGTCAGTCAGCATCTTGCGAACGTAGTCAGCGTCCACGATGACCTGCTCGCCTTTCTTTTCTGGCGCGTCGAAGCTCAATTCATCGAGCACGCGCTCCATGATCGTGTGCAGCCGTCGCGCTCCGATGTTTTCCGTGCTCTCGTTCACGCGGAAGGCGAAGTGCGCGATCTCATCCAGCGACTCCGGGGTGAACTCAAGCCTCACGCCTTCGGTTTCGAGCAGCGCCGTATACTGCTTCACCAGAGACGACTTCGGCTCGGTGAGAATGCGCACGAAGTCTTCCATCGTTAGCGATTGCAGCTCGACGCGGATCGGAAAACGTCCCTGCAGTTCGGGAATCAAGTCGCTGGGTTTGGAAACGTGAAATGCTCCGGCGGCGATGAACAGAATGTGGTCGGTGCGTACCATGCCGTAACGAGTATTGACCGTAGTGCCTTCGACGATCGGCAGAATGTCGCGCTGCACACCTTCTCGGGAAACGTCCGGCCCGTGGCCGCCTTCCCGCCCGGCGATCTTGTCGATCTCGTCGAGAAAAACGATGCCGGAATTCTCCACGCGATCAATCGCTGTGCGCGTCACCTGATCCATATCAATCAGCCGCTGCTCTTCTTCCTGAATCAGGTACTCGAAGGCCTCATTAACCTTCATCTTCCGCTTCTTGGTGCGCTGTCCGAAGATGTTCGGCAACATGTCTTTGATGTTGACGTCCATCTCCTCAACGCCCTGGTTGGTGAGGATTTCGAATGAAGGGAAATTGCGCTCGCGCACGTCGATCTCGACCATGCGGTCATCGAGCTTGCCTTCGCGCAATTGCTGCCGCAGTTTTTCGCGTGAACGGCTGGACGATTCCGTTAATCCCGTGCCGCCATCGATCACGACACCACCTGCGGCGGACGACGGCTCCATCCGCGGCGGAGGCGACGGTGGCAGAAGAATGTCGAGCAAGCGTTCCTCGGCATTGATTTCAGCCTTGTCGGCGACGTCTTCCAGCTTTTCTTCGCGCACATTGTCGATGGCGATTTCCACCAGATCACGCACCATCGACTCCACATCCCGGCCCACGTAGCCCACCTCGGTAAACTTCGAAGCCTCAACTTTCAGGAACGGAGAATTCGCCAACTTCGCCAGACGGCGGGCGATCTCGGTCTTCCCGACGCCAGTCGGCCCAATCATGATGATGTTCTTGGGAATGATCTCTTCCGCGAGATCGGGCGGCAGCTTCTGCCGGCGCGTGCGGTTGCGCAGCGCAATAGCCACGGCTCGCTTGGCGTCTTTCTGGCCAATCACATGTTTGTCGAGCTCGACAACAATCTCACGCGGAGTCAATTCATCCAGCGCAAGCTGTTCTTCTTCAGCGGTGGAAGGGAGATAAATGGCCATTCAATTCTGGGATCAGGGGCCAGGGCTTAGGGGTTTTTCTACTGGCCCCTAGTCCC
>AR_comb_assmDRAFT_10120564_pt1 | contig 16215 bp, 12 predicted proteins | sample ArasoioldDNA_FD_10543 | JGI IMG/M metagenome (IMG submission 10543) | reverse complement strand
TGTGGCTGGCCCCAGACCGCCGACTCGCGTCCTTCGACGGAGATCGGCTTCACCTGTTCACCGCGACTCAGCGCGATGAGGATGGCGGCGATGGCATCGAGGTTTTCGGTGACCGTGCGCCACTGAATGATTGAATGCGACTCCTCGACCTCGTCGAACTCGTAGGAGCCATGAAGAAAGATCGGACCGGTGTCGATGCCCGGGTCGACGCGCAGCAGCGTCATGCCGACCCGATTGAAATCGCGCCGGGTGAGCGCCCAGAAGCAGCCGTGCGCGTTGCGGTACTCGGGACAGATGCCCGGATGCAGCACGAACGTACCGATGCGCGGGACGCTGAAGATCGATTCCTTGAGGATGATCTTGCAGCGCGCGATTGCCAGATCGGGGCGCAGCCGTTCGAGAAATTCGCGCGCTTCGTTCGAGTTCGGTGAGGACACAACGACGCGTGGTACGTCGTTGAGATCGGCGGCATACCGGCGGCGCAGCCGCGTGACTTCCGCGGCCTTCCACTGCGCATCCCCACGCGCGAGCCGCAGCCGCGCGTAGATGCGGTAGGCGACGACGTCGGCGAAGCGGAGCCAGCCTACGCGGGTGATCTCGCGTTTCGCCTTGCGCCACAGACGGCTGCGCGGATCACGAATGACGATGAGACCAGCCAACCGCAGGCTGTTCGCCAGCCACGACGCCAGCCCCTCGGTATCGAGGCGATCCTGCTCGTGACAGATCAACACCACGGATGGCTTCTCGTTCGACGTATGCATGCTCGGCAACTACCTCTTCACAGCGGACTTCGAACTGGCGCGCGACCGTCGCCCAGGAGTAATTCGCTTCGACCAGTGCACGCCCGGCGCAGCCGAGCGCGTGACGGCGCGCCGGATCACGCAGCAAACGGATAACCGCGTGCGCGAAATCGTGCGGTGTGTCGGCCGCGAGGAATTGGCGGCCCGATTCGAGTGCAAGGCCCTCGGCGCCGACAGTCGTCGACACCACCGCCTTGCCCATGGCCAGCGCTTCGAAAATCTTGATGCGCGTGCCGCTTCCCGCACGCAGCGGCACCACATAGACCGATCCTTCGGCAATCGACGGCCGCACATCGTCCAGCGTGCCCGTGACGGCGACGCCCGGCTGCGCCGTCAGCTCGCGCACGCGGGCGCTCGGGTTACGCCCGATGATCGTGAACGATACGTTCGGCACCTCGGCGCGAATGCGGGGCAGGATGCTCTCGGCGAAGTAGCAGACCGCATCCTCGTTCGGATGCCAGTCCATCGATCCGCTGAAGACGAGACGTGCGGGAACTTCGGTGTTGTGCCGCGGCGTGAAGTAGCTGGTGTTGACGCCGGTCGGAATCGACACGACGCGGCTGCCAGGGCTCATCTCCGCAAGCCGCCGGCGGTCGTCATCAGACACGGCAATCGTCAACGCCGCGCGTGTAATGGCTTCGGCTTCGCACGCGCGCATCTTGCGCCACTCCATCTCGAACAGCGCGCGCTTCCAGCGCGTCGTCTCGAGGTGCGCGAGGCGTTGCCAGATCAGGTATTCGACGTTGTGCTCGAAGAGCAGGACGGGCACCCCGCCGACGTGGCCCGCGCGACGTCGAGCGGGCATTGGTACGTTGGTGGCGGCGAACAGGAAATCGGCGACGCATAGATCGACGTCGCCCGCGGCGAGCGATCGGCGCACTTCGCGGCGAACCGCGCCGACGCGCCACTTCCACAAATCGACCGGGTAATGCGAGAACCAGGAGCTGCCAACCGCGGCCGCAAACGTCGCGCTGCCGCGTTTGGGTACCGCATATGGGATCGAGACCACACGCTCGCACCCGGCGAGCTGCTGCTGGAGACCGTCAGGGTCGTCGCCCTGCGCGTGAGTTGTGATGACCGAGACCTGATGGTCCCGCGCCAGCTCGGAAATGGTGTTCAGGCTACGGACTCTTCCACCCGTCGTCGCCGGCCACAGCCCGCCCATCTTCACCCAGAGGATTCGCATACTGTGCTGGTGGGTGATCAATATCGGTGCCGCTGTAAGTCACTGTTTTTGGGCGAGATGCGGTCGTAAGTGGGTCGGCGTTCGGTACATTTGAGGCCGCCGGTCCACGGGCGGGAAACGAACGGAAAAATTTTTCCAGGCCGGTCTGTAGGCCGGCCTAGCTGGCTGTCGCCAGGATGGCCGGGGCGGGAGGGCGGCGAAGTGTCTGCCGCGTCCGCTCCGGCGCGACGTCGTGCATGTCCATGACGTCAAGAAAGCGCTGACACCACAGCTCGAACGACAGCATCGTCCAGAGCTGCAGGTCGAGATCGCGTCCACGCGTGTGCAGCTGGAACAACCGTTCGACGGCACGCGTATCGAAGATGCCGCGCTCGCGGCACGTCGGCGACAACAGCACGTCGCGCGCGAATCCCCGCAGCTCGCCACGGAACCAGTGCGCCAGCGGCACGGCAAAGCCATGCTTCTGACGATCGATGATCGAATCCGGCAGGATGCCGCGCATCGCTTTCTTGAAGATGTACTTCGTGTCGCGACCCTGCAGGCGGAAGCGCGCGGGAATCGTGGCCGCAAACTCCACGAACTTGTGATCGAGCAGCGGCGGCCGCGCCTCGATCGAATGCGCCATCGTCATCCGATCGACTTTCGTCAGAATGTCGAGCGGGAGATACCGATTGAGGTCGTCGTACTGCGCCGCCGCCAGCCAGTCGCCCGAGGGCTCACGCCATTCGGCGCGCGCCACGGACCATGGGTCGTGCTGCGCGATCTGCATCAAAGCCTCGGCGCGGAACAGCTGACGCATTTCATCGGCGTGGAACATCGTCGACGCGTCGAAGTAGCGTCCAGGTCCCTCGAGCGCAAGATGACGCAGGAAGCGGCGCCCCCTCATACCATGCGGCATCAAGGCGCCGATCGCACCAGCCGTGCGCCGGATTGCGCGCGGAATCCGCTCACGCACGCGCTCACGTCCTTCAACCACGTACTTGTCGTAGCCGGCGAAGAGCTCGTCCCCGCCGTCGCCGCTCAGCACGACCTTGACATGTTCGGCGGCGAGCTTCGAGACCATGTAGGTCGGGATGGCGGACGTATCACCGAAGGGCTCGTCGAGATACCAGGTGAGATCCTGGACAATCTGCACGACGTCGGGACGCAGCACCAGATCGTAGTGATCGGTGTTGAATGTCGCCGCGACCTCGCGCGCGTACGGCAGCTCGTTGTGCGTCGCTTCGGCGAAGCCGATGGAGAAGGTCTTCAGGTCGACGTCCGCCGGCCGCGACATCATCGCGACGACGGCGCTTGAATCGAGACCTCCGCTGAGAAAGGCTCCGACCGGCACGTCGCTGATTTGATGCACGGTGACGGCGTCCGCGAGCCGCTCGCGGAGGTCCTCGACGAACTCCTGCTCGGTGGCGCGCTCGTTCGGCGCGAAATCGACATCCCAGTAGCGCTCGATGCGGAGACTCCGTCCCTGCGCGCCGACGGCAAATCGTGCCGGCTCCAGCTTCGAGACGCCAGCCACAATGCTGCGCGTCGACGGCGTAGCGAGGGTGCTGAAGAGATGGCCCACCGATTCCCAGTCGAGTGAGCGCTCGACGTCGGCCAGCTGCAGAATGGGCTTCAGCTCCGAGGCGAAGAGCAGCGTCCCGTTTCGCTCGTGGTAGTAGAGCGGCTTGATGCCCAGACGGTCGCGCGCCAGCAGGATCTGACGACGCTTCGTGTCCCAGATCGCGAAGCCGAACATGCCGCGCAGCCGATCGACGCAGCGGGGGCCGAGATCCTCGTAAAGGTGAACGATCGTTTCCGTATCGCTCGCCGTGCGGAAGACATGGCCGCGTCGCTGCAGATCGCGCCGCAGTTCCTGGTAGTTGTAGATCTCGCCGTTGAAAACGATCCAGACCGTGCCGTCCTCGTTCGAGATTGGCTGAAACCCGTTGCTCAGATCGATGATGCTGAGCCGGCGCATCCCGATGGCCACGCCGTCGCCAATGTAGACGCCTTCGTCGTCGGGACCGCGATGCGCCATGACGCCGCACATGGCACGGATCTCGTCCTCACGAACCGGCTGTCCATCCCAGCGAACGATTCCGGCGATTCCACACACAGGCAGACGCTCCTTGGTTCTTCAGGTCCGGCTGAAGCCGGACTCGACCGGTACGAGCGCAGCGGTGGGGTCCGTCTTCAGGCGGACCATGCTGTAGCTCAAACCGAAATAGACAGCGCCATACGCGACGCCACTCGCGGCAAGCGCCATGATCGGCTGCGGGCCCCACGCGCGCGCGATCCAGAGGACCGGCAGCGCGGCGACAGTTGCGCGCAGGAACACACCTGCCAGCCGCGACCAGGGAAGCGCGTCGCGGAACGAGAGGTGGAGCAGATGCGCAATACGCGCGACGCCGACCAGATTCACCAGCGTCGTGCTCACCAGCGTCACCAGCACGGCGCCGCTCATACCGAATGTCGAGAGGAACCACCCGATCAGCACCGCCACCATGGCCAGCCGCATCAGATTCATCACGAGCAGAAAACGTGTCTGCGCGAAGACTCGAAGCACCGCGTTGACGGCGAAGATCGACGGCAGGATCGTCAACGCCCACACCATGAAGATGGGCACGCTGGCGGAGTAGGTGACGGTGTACAGCGTGACAATCAGGTCGCGCGCGATGACGAACAGGAAGACGGACAACGGCACCATCAGGAACGCGAGTCGCGAGATCGTTTCGTGCCAGAGGGCGACCGTCTCGGCACCGTGCGACGCATCCTCCGCCATCTTGACCATCATCACGTTGACGGTGGAGGTCATGATCATGTCCACCAGCGGAATCTGCAGGCAGCCGACGGCGTAAATGGCGAAGGTCGCGGCATCGAAGTTCGATGCCACGACGTACTGGTGATAGTTCTGCTGAATCACCTCGACGCCGACCGCCAGAGCAAATGGAAGCGCGTAGGAGAGCTGTTCCTTCCACAGGCCAAAGTCGATGCGGAACTCGCGTCCGTACTGGCGCCAGATCGCCACGATCACCAGCATCACGCGCAGGGCGGCAAAGGTCGTCGCGCCGATGAACACCGCACGAAGGCTGAGGAACGCGAACGCCGGCACCACAAAGAACAACGTGCGTACGATGTCCGAGCACGCATACGTGACGGCCGCCATCAGGTGCTTCTTTCGTGAAACCATCACGATCTCGAGCACCGTGGACATCAGCATGAACGTCAGAAACAGACCTGCCAGCCCCATGTAGTCGGCGAGCGCGGTGTTGGTGAGACGCTGCGCGATCTGCGTGCGCCAGAGATAGAGCGCGGCAAGGCACGCGAGGCCGGCGACGGCCAGGGTGATCAATGCATTGCACACATAGCGCGGCGTCCGCGACGTGTTCCGAGGCACGAAGTAGTACAGGCTCTCGGCCATACCGAGCTGCGCCAGGCCGTACAGCGTGCCGTAGAGGAGAAAGAACTGTTTATACGTGCCGAACGTCGCCGGCGCGAAGATACGCGCGAGAACGATGCCGATGGCAAACGACGCAACCAGCCCGACGACGCGGCCGGTTACGAGCAGCGCGGCAGGACGCGTGATCTCGGTAGCCTGTTCCGTCGAAGCGGTATTGAAGCGCAGGCGGACACTCATAGCTGGTGCACCCGCTCGCATCGACGTGCCGGCGGCCACAGGTCGTGCGCCTGGCAATTGAGGATCTCCGGCATGAACTCGCCGTCGCCGTTCACCGAGGATCCCTCCCACAACAGCAGACGCTCAATCGTCAGCAGCGGATGACGTGGGTCCTCATGGCGGCACGCGGTGTAGGCGAATCGATATCCAGCGCGCGCCACCTCGTCGACCACTGCGTGGTTGAAATGGCCCCCGGGATACGCGAAGTGATCGATCTGCTCTCCCAGCCGCCTCTCGAGGTCAGCCTTCGACTGTTCGACTTCCTCCGCGACGCGGTCCGTTGATTCCACGGGCAGCGATACATGGTTTCGCGTGTGCGATCCGATGATGAAGCCGCGCCGCCGCATGTCTTCCACCATCTCCCACGTGACGGTCAGCGGCACGTTGTGAAAACCGTTGCCGACGCGCATTTCGAGGCCGTTCATCAGCCGGCGGATGTCCGCCTGCGGCAGCTCGGGCAGCAGCGCCGAGACAGCCAGCATCGGATTCTCAATCGCCGAGCGCCGCGTCAGGCCGTGCGCGGGCAAGCCAAGGTCGCTGAGCAGGCCGAACATCTTCGACCGCGGGTCGTCCCAGCACCGGAATGCCTTCGCGACGAGGTGATAGAGCTTGTCGTGGATCTGCCAGGCAGGACGGCCGACGAGATCGGTCACGACAAACATCGCCGCCGGGATCCCTTGGCGCTCCAGAATCGGCAGCGCCAGCTCGTACACATCCTGATACCCATCGTCGAATGTGATCGCGGCGACGGGTTCGTGGAAGGAGAGACCGTTCAGCAGGCGCTCGCCGATTTCGTCCAGCGAGACGAAACGGAACGATCGCGCAAGGCAGTCGAGATGCTGCTCGAACATCTCGACGCTGGTGAGCATGCTCGGCATCTCCACCTTTGCCGCGGCCTCGAAGTCCTCGACGATGCGGTGGTAGCCGATGACGAGCGGCCGGTATGCATTGCGCCGCCCGGCAAACCCGTGATCGTGCGCCTTCGCGATGGCGGAGGCGACCGCGGTCTTCACGTGGCTGCGAAGGCGGCGAACTTTAGGAGACATGACGACGGATGAATCCAGAAACCCTGCGACGGGCGGTAAAAAGATGACGATAAATGCTGCCGCCGATGCTCGCGGGAAACAGGTGAATGTTGCGAAGCTCGCGGCGGTCGCGTGCCCAGAGGAATTTGTAGGGTTCGACGCCCCACAACATGTCGAACTCGGCGGCGCCTTCGTCGATCGCGGCGTGTATCGTCAGTCCCATCAGCACGAGGCCGATGCTGTGCTGCTGGTATCGATCATCGAAGCCGTGCTGGTAGAAATAGAACGTGTCGTTATAGAAGAAGCCGTACATCACTGCGGCAAGTTCGCCGTTCAGGCGCAGGAGGTAGAGCCGCAGCCAGCCGCGCTCGAGTGCGAGTCTGGTGACCTCGTCGTGAAAGGCGCGCGTCGCATGGCTGCCGAACGCGGTGCCCTGTGCGTCGAAGCGGCGCGTGTGGTAACCCATCAATGCCGGCATCGCGACGCGGCGTTCGGTTTCAGTTGTCACCCGGTCGAAACGGACGTCGAATTTCTGTTCGAGCGCGCGGATGCGCCGGCGGACGTTGGCGCGATGCGACGCGCCGAGTGTCGCCAGATATGAATCCCACGTATGGCCGGCGAGCGGAATGTACGGGCATGTTCCGCCCGCGGCGGTCGACCGCGTCCAACCGCGCTCGCCGAGACGATCGGCGAGCTGTTCGGCGACGGCGGAAGGTCCAAGATGGGTCAGTCGAAGCGGGGTGTTCTGCAGCCGCACGAATTGCTCGATTGCGGCGACCGCGTCATTTTTCCAGCCGCGGCGAACGATCACATCCAGATAGTCCGAACCTGCGTCGCCTGTACCCAGCATCTCGAGGCAGGGCAGGTACGCGGTGCCGGCAGCGATGCGAAACGGCGCCACGGCAATCAGCTCACCGCCCATCCGCATCACCAACAGTCGAAGCTTCGAGGCGTCGCTCAGGTGAGACCACCAGGTGTGTAGCCATTCCCACGTTAGAAACGGCGAGGCGGACGCGCTCGCTTCGAGCAAAGCGTTCCATTCAGAACGAAGCGCGGCGAAGCCTCTCGCCGAGTCGATCACGGCGACCTGCGTCTCCATGGTCGGGCTGACGCTTGCTAGTGCGGGAGCGGCCATGGCGTTCATGCCGCCATCCTCATATCCAGGCTCGCCACCTGCCGCGCGATATGCGAGATGTGGCGCGGGCCGAGGTCCTGGTGAATCGGCAGCTCGAGGACGTGGGCGCGGAAGAAGCGCGCGTTCGGTCCCATCTCGCTGCCGTCGCCGGCCGGATCGTTCCAGAACTCGATGACGTCCACGCCGCGTCTGCGCAGGGCGTCAGCCGCTTCGGTCTTGTTCGGCACGAGCACGGGGAAGAAGAGCGGACAGACGCCGTCGGCCAGCATTGGAAACATCGGCACAATGGCGGACCTACCAAGGTCCGCGCCGCTCGCCACACGGTCGGCGCCGCTCGTCGAAAGGTCCGCGGTGCCTGCGAGCTCGCGCGCCAGCTGCTGATAGTTCGTAATGCGGCGGCGTCGGATGTCGTCGTAGTCGAAGCGCGTGATCAGACGCTCGGAGATCGGGGACATCGCCAGGTCAACTTCGTGGAGATTGAAGCCGATGTCGCCGACATTGGCGCGGCGAACGTCGAGCGCACCGGCGGCGACGCCGATGCCGCGCTTCAGCACCGCCAGCGCGGCTCCCACGCCGTTGATGCGGCCGCGAAGACGCTGCACGAACAACTCGGCCATACGCCCCGCCACGGAAGCAGATCCTGCCTGGCGCAGCTTGAGACGTTCGAGTGATTCGACGGGACGATCGTTCTGCACAAGCATCGCGCCGTTCGGCAGCGGCAGCGTTTTGTAGAGGCAGAACACCGACCAGTGGCCGACGCTTCCTTGCGGCCGACCGTCGGGCAGCGCGCTGAGCAAGGAAAGCGCGCAGTCTTCGAACAACAGCATTTCGCGGCTGCGGCACAGCTCGGCAAGCGAGTCGATGCGCTGCGGCCACCCTGCGTAATGGATGACGTACAGCAGATCCGGTGCATACCTACGGCAGAGTCGTTCCACCTCGCTGGGATCCCACAGCATGTCGGGACCAACAGGGCAGTAGTGGATGCGTGCGCCCGCGGCCTGCATGGCCATGATCTCGTTGCCGCTGTAGTAGTCGGGCGCGAGAACGGTGAACGAGGGCTTCGCTTCAACGAGCGCGCGGAACAAGTGATAAATCGCATTACGCGCGCGATAGTAGGAGACGCGCCGCGGAGCATTGAATGGAAACGGCGTTCCGGCCTTCGACTCGCTCCGCTCGCTCAGCGCAAGCCGCGCGACATGCGCCGGCGACAATCCCTGGTACGTCGGGACGAACGTGCCGACTACGCTCGCCATTTCCGAATCTCCGGCGCCATTTGGAATTTGACCGAATGCAAAAGCCGGGCTCGACGGGAGTGTGAGAACACGAACAGCCAGTCGTGTGCGCGCGCCGCCGCCGTCCATTCCTGCTTCCATGGTTCGGCATCGCCGAGGAAGTCGATCTCGCGCAGTCCGCGCGCGTAGCCATCCTGGGCTGCGAAATACGTCAGAAGCTTGAACGGTGAGCAGGTGTGAAACTCGCGGTCGTGGCCGGTCTTGAGCAGGAACAGCCGATCGTCGTGGACGGCGCTATAGGACACCGCGATCCGCTTACCGCCGGTTGTGAGGAACAGCAGGCGCAGCCACCCGTTGTCGGCGCCACGCTCGGCCAGCATCGTGTAGAACTTCTGCACGGCCGGGGCGGATCCGATTGACGTACCTTCGCGATCCTTCCAGCCTGACGCCTCGAGACGCCAGACATCGTCGAGCGCGGATTGGATGCCGGCTGTGTCGATGATGATTTCGAGGCCCGGCTCGCCCACCTGCTTCGCGCGCGTCAGTCGATTCCGCAAATTGGAGCGAAACTTCGCGGGCAGACTCGCCCAATAGCTGTCCCAGTTGCCGGCAAGTTCCAGGTACGGCGACTCGCTGCTCTTCCACGTGCCGATCGGAAGCCGGTCCGCCGCGGCGAACTGCGTGAACGTCGCAATCGTCCGCGAAGTGTTGAGCAGCTGCGTCAGCTGCAGCACGTCCCATTCGTCGATGTCATCGTGCAGGCTGTTCCAGATCGCGCGACACGTGTCGTCGTGATTGCGGGCGATGATGAAGTCCGCGCGCGGCGTATGGTCGTTGGCCAGCAGTGCCAGGCGGCGGATCGGCAGACCATAGACGAGCGCGTTCTCGCGCATCAGAGGCGCAATGCCCGCGATGCCGACCTCGTCGCGGACGACGACGATATGCAGCTCACGGCCGGCACCGAACGCATCCCACCACGTGCGGATCCATTCGTGCCGCAGAAACGGATGCGGGATGTGGGCACGCTGCACCGCTTCGTTCCACTCGGGCTCCAGCGCAACGAACGTCGAGTGGTCGCGGATGACTTCGAGCCGGGATCCGGGATCCGGGGTTCGGGATTCGGCGCCGAAATCCTGTGAAACGGATCCGCGATCTCCGATCCCCGATGCCGACGGCGAAAGCGCAGTTAGCATGCTGCGGACGGAAGCCGCTTGCGCCGCTTCCGCTCCAGGAGCTCCGTGTACAGGTCTTCCGTCGAGTGGACCATGCGTCTTACGGAGAAGTGATCCGCAATGCGTGCGCGCCCGGCGCGGCCAAGCTGCTGCGCGAGCGGCGGATCCATCAGCAGGTGCATGACGGCATCCGCGATCGCCGTTGACTGCGCGGGGGGCACGAGCAGCCCCGTGACACCGTCAACAATCGCTTCGGGTGTCCCGCCAACCTCTGTCGCTACCGTCGGTGCGCCGGATGCCATCGACTCCAGTACCACGTTCGACAGTGCTTCGTTGAGCGACGGCATCACCGACACCGTGAGGCTGGCGAGCACCGCAGGCACGTCGGTGCGGAGGCCGGTGAACGTCACGTATGGCGCCACGCCGCACCGTTCGGCGTAGCGCTGCAGCTCGCCAAGATAGCCGCGATCCATCGGGCTTGTTTCGCCGACGATCAGAAAACGGACGGTGGGCACGCGTGCTTTGATCATCGCGGCCGCCTCGAGGAAGTGCTCCAGACCTTTCAGCCGCGTCAGGCGCGAGACCACGCCGACGAGCGGCGTATCGTCCGGCAGGCCGAGCTCGCGGCGCAGCTGCACGGGCGCGGGCGGGTTGTCGAAGCGCGACAGATCGACGCCGTTGCGGATGACCGAAATCCTCGCCGCGTCGTAGCCCTCGCCGATCAGCCACTCCTTCACCGCCTCCGCGTTGACGAGGATGCAGTCCGCGAACTGACACGCATAGCGCTGCACGCGCTTCTGCATCGTCGTCAGGTACGGCGCGCGATCGCGGATTGAGGCGATGGTGACCGGCGCGACCAGCCGGGCAGGCGGCGTCGCGAACACATTCCCATAGAAGTTGTAGGCGTGGACGATCTGTACCTGGCGACGCAGGATGTGGCGTGCGAGCCGCGCCTGCTGACGAACCGCGGTGACGCTGCGGAAGGTCGATATGGGGTACTCGGTGAGCGGAATCCGGCGCTCGACCAGCTCGTCGACGAAGCCGCCCCACCGGCGCAGGCATGCGAACTCGACGTCGAAGCGCGTGCGATCGAGCTGCCGCGCCAGCGTCATGAACTGGTTCTCGGTGCCGCCACACATCAGCGTCGGCACCACGTTGAGCACGCGAGCAGTGGTCACAGGCCTGCTTCCAGGCGTGCTCGCGCGATCTGCGCGCGGCACGTGATCTTCAGCGCCACGGCCAGGCCCGCGATGCAGAAGAAATAGAACTGGTAGGCGATGGGGTGAAACATGGCGGCGACGAGAAACGCGATGAGCGAGACCTGAACGCCGGCGGCGAGCGGCCCCAGGCTGGCGACAGCCGAGGTTTTGCGTGCCCGGCGTTCGACGGCCCACGCGCTGCGGAAGCAGAGCAGGTGCAGCCAGGCAAACAGCACGAATCCGGGTATTCCCAGATCGACGGCGTACTGCAGGTAGACGTTATGAACCGACCGCCACGTGGCAAGACCGCGCGCCTGATTCAGCGCGATCATGTCCTGACCGAGGCCGACGCCAACCACCGGGTTGTGTGATACCACCTCGAGAGCGATGCCGAGATCCTTGTAACGACCCTGCGCCGATCCGGTTTTGTCCTGGTCGAGATTGGTGATGGTGCTCAGTCGTTCAACGTACGTCTCAGGCAGCGTGAACGGGACGGCAAGCGCAACGATCAGCAATGCGATCGCCGCGCCGCCAGACTTCCGCCGCACGAGCACCAACAGAAACATGAAGAATGTCGCCGCCAGCGCGAGAAATCCGGCACGAGAGAACGTGATGATCACGCCGGCGATGCTGAGCAGCACGACGCCAACCGCGAACAGCCGCTTGAACCCGTGTGAACTGAGCGCCAGCGCTCCGGTCAGGGGGATGATCAGATTCAGCATCAGCGCGAGGTCGTTGGGATTGCCGGTCAGACCCGAGCTGCCCTGATATCCGACGACGCGAACGAGCCCGTCCTGGGTCGTCTTCATGACATCGCCGGAGAGGTAGTGCCAGATACCGGTCGCGGCGAGCGGTATGGCGCACAACGTCAGCGACCAGAAGAGCGAGCGGACCCGCTCGGGTGTGGTGATGATCGTGGCGAGCAGCCAGAAGAACGCGATCGCCTTCAGGTACTGATCCGTCAGCAGATGCAGGCTGCCGCCGGGCCAATACGACATCGGGATGGTGATCATCGACCACAAGATCAGTGACAGCGCGATGCCGATCTCAGGTGCCAACGGCGTGATGGGTTGTTTGTGAGCGGTTCGCTCCATCACGTGCGCGGCCATGGCAACGCCCCCGGCGAGGAAGGCGATGCGAATCAGCTTGAGCACGGGGAACCATGCCTGCGGCGATAGCAGCAGCACGAAGGTGAACGCCACGAGCGCGTTGAACGCCAGTGGGCTTCCTTCGAGCGCGGCAAGCGAAGGGCTCCAGCGGCGCGGATCCTGGCGGACCGCGGCTGCCGGCTGCCACCATGCGACTGCAGCCTGGTTCATGACACGTAGGGACCGTCGGTCCCCGTCGGAGCGAGCGCGACACGGCGTGCCGGCTGCCACTGCAGCGCCGGACGAAGCGGCGCGCGGCGGCGACTGACTTCGGATGCACCCTTGCCAAAGAGGACCGTCGCGACGGTCAACAGCAGGATGCGCACATCGAGCCACAGCGACCGGTTCTTGATGTAGTACAGGTCGTACCGCATCTTCTCGGTCTCTTCAGCGAGGTTGTTGGCGTAGCCGTACCGGATCTGCGCCCAGCCCGTCATGCCCGGACGCACGGTTGAGCGCAGCCCGTAGTAAGCAATCTTCTCCATGAAGACCGCCTGATTGGTGACCGGATGCGGCCGCGGGCCGACAAGGTTCATGTCGCCGCGCAGCACGTTCCACAGCTGCGGCAGTTCGTCGAGGCGGAATCGGCGCAGGTAAAGGCCGACGCGCGTGATCCGATCAACGTTGTCGGAGACCCACTCCGATCGCGGCTGGTTCGTCGGATGCATCGTCCGGAATTTGATCAGACCGAACGGACGGCCGTTGCGGCCGGCACGCTGCTGGATGAAGAACATGCGTCCGCGCGAGTCGAGCTTCACCGCGACACCAATGGCGAGGAGCAGCGGCGCGCACAGCACCAGTCCGACAAGCGCGCCAAGCACGCTGACGGCGCGGGCGATCACATCCGCGGTGCCGTGATTCCTGAAGCCCTTCGCCAGAATCAGCATGCTCGGGCGGATCGCCTCGATGGCGAGCTTGCCCATCAGCCGTTCGGAAAAATCGAGCGCGTCCTCGACGACCATGCCGCGCACGCGCGCCTCGAGCAGCGCGTGCAGGGGAAGGCGATCCCGCCTGTCCGCGAGCGCGACGACGATGAAGGCCGGGTGCACGCGAGTGATGATGTCCGAGAGCGAGTCGCATGGTCCGAGCCACCGGTTGTGATCCGGCGTGCCCGCCAACGGCTCCTGGTCGTCCACCGTGCCGCAGACGATGTAGCGGGGGTTCTGCGCCGATTCGATCTCTTCGATGAGCGCAGTGGCCTGAGGGCCCGAACCAAGAATCAGCACGCGACGCGACTGGTCGCGCATGTCGCGAAGTTTCCCTACCATGGGTTCCTAGGCTTCCGTTACCGCTTGCTCCGGAAAGTAGTCCTTGTAGTACGCGTCGTAGTAGCCGAACATCGGCCGCGCGTCGCGGTTGAATACGATGCCGAGCACCTTCGCCGGGTCGAGCATGTTCAGCGCTTCGCCGAGCAGCTTGCGCGGCGTCTGGTTCGCGGCGACGACCATCAGCACGCCATCAACGGCGTTGGCCAGCAGCGCCGAGTCGAAGACGGGGAGCAGCGGCGGCGTGTCCAGCACGACGAAGTCGTAGCGCTGACGTGCTTCCGCAAGCACCCTCTCGAGGCGCGGCGACCGCAGAATCTGATGCACGGCGTTTCGACGGATGCCCGCCGGCACAACCGACAGATTGAACGGCCGGAGTTTCTGCGTCACGTTGTCGAGCGTTGTCGCAGCGTTGTCGACGATTTCGGTCAGGCCCTGTGAGAACTCATCGATGGCCAGCTGCTTCGCCACGGCGGGGCGTCGCAGGTCCGCGTCGATCAGCAGCACGCGCGCATCGTCAGAGCCGCGCGCCAGCGCACCGGCAAGGTTGATCGCCGTCAGCGTCTTGCCTTCACCGGCGGCGGGGCTCGTGACCGCGATCACCTGCAGCTGGCGACCGCGGCGCAGCCGCTCGATCGTCAGGCGGAGTCCCTGGTACTGTTCCGCCGCGAACGATCCCGGCGAGGTGAGAGCCACGAGGTGCGAATCGAGTTGTGTCTTCTTAGCCATGTCCTGATTCCCTGACCTTCTAGCCGACGCGCCCGATCAGTCGGGCGAGCTGATCGTTGCCGTGCGCGAAATAGGCGGATGCGGTGGCGATGAGCGCGATCATGGCGATCGCCGACACCGTGGCGAGCCCCGTCAGCAACCGGCGCTTGATCGGCATCGGCCCAATCGGGGGGATCGAGACGAGCACGGGAACGCTGGTGAACTCGCGCACTTCGTCGACGCCGTGGAATGACGCGTCGAATTGCTCGGCCGTCAACGCTATCGCCACGCCGGCGGCGACTGCCAGCAGCAGTCCCATGAGGATCAGGCGGATGCGATTGGGGCCGGTCGGCCCCTCTGGCGGCAGCGCGCTTTCGAGCACCCGGAACCGCTCACCCTGACGATCCGTTTCGAGACTCGCGGCCAGCTGTGCCTCGTCATAGCGCTTCAGCATCGAGTCGTAGAGGTCTTTCGCCACCTGGCGATCGCGGGTGATCAGCGCATACTCCTGCTCGCGCTCGGGGGCGCCCTGGAGCCGCTGCTCGAACGACGCGATGGTCGAGCGGAGCACCTGTTCTTCCTCGCGCAGCTTCGCCAGCTGCGCGTCAAGGCTGTCGATGGTCTGCCGGCGCGGCGCCTGCGCGTCCGCTTCGGCCTGGCCTTTGGCCGCCGCTGCTGCCGCGAGCGCCGCGCGTTTCTTGTCGAGCGCCGCCTCATCCTGCTTCTGCTGCTGTTCGAGATCGGCGATCTGTTCCTGCAGACGCAGCACGTCGGGGTGTTTGCTCGTGACCCGCGTCTGCAGCTGCGCGAGATCAGCCTTCATCTTGTCGATTTGCTTCAGTCGGTCGAGCATCTCCGGCGTCGCGTCGGGGTTTTCAGCGCGCGCGATGGTCGAGGGGTCCTGCAGGCCTTCCACCAGCTTCTCCCGCTGCTCGATGAGGCGGAGCTGCTGCTCGCCATTCAGGCGCAGCTGCGTATTCATCCGTTCGAGGGTCGCGAGATTGATGCCGACCTGCTGCGGCAGCTGGCCCGTGTATCTCGACGTGTACTGGGAGATGGCCGCATCCTGACGATCGAGTTGCGCCTTCGCGTCTCCGAGCTGTTGACGCATGAACTGCAGTGTGCCCATGGCCGACAGCGAGCGCATCGAGTCGTTCTGCTGCACGTAGAACGAGGCGATCGCGTTGGTGACATCCGCAGCCGTCTTCGCCGAGTCGCCTGTGTACTTCAGCGTGAACGACACCGTCTTCACCTTGCCGCTGACCTGCTCGGGTCCTGACGGATTCACCTCGACGTCGCTTCGCAGCTGGTTCAGCCCGTCGTCAACCGAGCCCGAGCGCATCACCTTGGGATAGAGGTGGAAGCGGTTGATCAATTCGAGGGCGCGATCGCGGCTGAGAATTTCCTGCTTGATGATGTGCAGCCGGCTCTCGAGCTCCCCGGGCGCCGAGTCCGCCGCGCGGACGATGTTCTCGTCCACAGGCCGTTCGATCAGCACCAGCGCCTGGCCCTGATAGATGTTCGGCAGGTACACTGCGAACGCCACGGCGGCGGCGAGCACCGCGCTGAAGGTTGCGAACGCGAGCAGACGGCGCCGGCGCAGGATGTCGAGAATGCGGATCGCCAGCGAATCGTCGGCGGTTGAAGCGAGCAGGTCACGCGCCATTGAAATCCTCTCCTACGGAAC
>AR_comb_assmDRAFT_10042291_pt1 | contig 16224 bp, 10 predicted proteins | sample ArasoioldDNA_FD_10543 | JGI IMG/M metagenome (IMG submission 10543) | reverse complement strand
GCTGCCTACCGCATTGCGCCTGGCTACGATACACTGCCGCCCAGCCAACGAGCGGTGCGCCCTACACGCATGAAACGTATCCTGATTATTGAAGACGACCGCGATATTGTGGAATTAGTGCGCTACAACCTAGCCAATGAGGGATTCCAGGTAAGCGGCGCAAATGATGGCGCAACCGGCCTGAACACCCTAAAGAAGTCGCCGCCCGATTTATTACTGCTCGATCTGATGCTTCCGAAACTCTCCGGGCTGGATATTTGCCGGGAGGTTCGCAAGGACGAATCGTTGAACCGGCTGCCTATCCTGATGCTTACCGCGCGTGGCGACGAGGCGGACCGCGTGGTCGGCTTGGAGATGGGCGCGGACGACTACGTCACGAAGCCGTTCAGTCCGCGCGAGTTAATCGCACGTGTAAAGGCGTTGCTGCGGCGCGCGGAACCTCCCGCGGATTCTCCGCGCACGATTGATCTGGGTAAATTGTCCATCGATCCGGCTTCGTACCGGGTGAGTTATTCAGGGAAAACGGTGCCGCTGAGCACGTTGGAGTTCCGGCTCCTGTATTACCTGGCTTCGCGTCCCAATCGCGTGTTTACGCGAGACCAGTTGCTGGACGCGGTCTGGGGAACCGATCGATTTGTGACCCCCAGGAGCGTGGATGTGTACGTGCGCCGCCTGCGGGAAAAGATCGAGCCGGATCCCGAGAATCCGCTACACTTGAAGACCGTCCGCGGTGCGGGCTATCTGTTCGAAACACGTGCGGCGTAATCTCTTCACCAAGCTGGCTCTGGTCTTTTTCGCGCTGCTATTGAGCGTGCTGGCAGCGGTGGATTTTTTTGCTGACCGGGCGCTGCGGCAGGATTTCGAACGCACTGGTTTCGAGCAGTTGCTGGCCATCGCGCGAATCGCGCAGGAAAATCCCCCGCAATTCACCGCACTTCCTCCGGTTGATCCGCTTGAGATTTCCGCACTGCAAAGCTGGACGCGGCGCATGGGGGCGAGTGGAGCGCGGCTGACGATCGTGGCCGCGGATGGCTTGGTGCTGGCCGATTCGCAATCGGAACCGCAGACCATGGAGAATCATGCGCAGCGGCCGGAAATTCTGCAGGCTATGGCCGAGGGCAGTGGGCGTTCGATCCGGCACAGCGCAACGCTCAATCGCGAGCTTTTATACTACGCTGTGCGGCAACCGTCGGCCGCCGGTAAACCTTTTATCATGCGGTTCGCGTTGCCCGAAGAGACCGTCGGGAAGGTGTTGGGGCCCTTCCGGAGAAGTCTGTGGCTTGCCTCGCTGATGATTCTGCTGGTTGCAGGCGGAGTGATCGTTCTGGTTTCGAAGAATTTTTCGGAGCGAGTCGAAAGGCTTACTGCCTTTTCGCAACGCGTGGCCGAGGGGGATTTCCGGCCGCAGTCCTCGGACGGGACCGGCGACGCGCTGGACCGGCTGAGCCATTCACTCAATCAGACGGCTGCGCGGCTGGATCGTACGATTCGAACGCTGACCGAGGAACGGAATCTTTCGTCGGCCATTCTGGGCAGCATGGTGGAAGGCGTGCTGGTGGTGAATGGGGCCGAGCGGGTGGTATTTGCAAACCAGAGTTTCGCCGAAATTCTGGAATTGAAGACACCTGCGCAACCGGGAAGCGGGCTGGTGGAAGTGGTGCGCCAGACGGAATTGATCGAAGCGGCGCGCAAGGTGCTGGCGGGCGAGCCGCGCGTGGAGTCGGAAATTGTGACAGGTACGCTGCGCCAGCATTTTTTTGCGGCGACGGTGGCGTCGGTGCGAGCGGCGGAAACTAACGGCGCGGTGATCGTGCTGCATGACATCACGGATTTGCGGAAGCTCGAGCGGGTGCGGCGCGACTTTGTGGCCAACGTTTCGCATGAATTTCGCACGCCGCTGACGGCGATTCAGGGATTCGCGGAGACTTTGCTAGCCGGCGCGATGAACGATCCGCAAAACCGCGAGCGGTTCCTCGGCATCATCGTGGAACATTCGCGCAGGTTGGCCCGGCTTACCGAAGATTTGCTGATGCTTTCAAAAATGGATGCCGAGCGCCTGGAACTGGAAACGCGTCGCATACCTGTGGGGCCGTTTGTGGAGAGCTGCATCGAGACTTCCAGTCCCCGCGCGAAAGAGAAGGACTTGAAACTTTTCGTGAATCTGGCGGAACGCGTCCCCGACATTGCGGGCGACCGGCGGCGGCTGACCGAAGTGCTGCAAAACCTGCTGGACAATGCCATTCAATATACGCCGGCGGGCGGACAGATTATGGTCAGCGCCAGCCCGAAAGATGGCGAAGTGATCTTTTCCGTGTCCGACACCGGGATCGGGATTCCGCTAGCCGACCAGCCGCGGATTTTTGAGCGCTTCTATCGTGTGGACGTTGCCCGTTCCAGGGAAGTCGGCGGTACCGGCCTGGGCCTCTCCATCGCCAAACACCTGGTGGAGACGCACGGCGGCCGCATCTGGGTGGACAGCGAAGTTGGCCGCGGCTCGCAGTTTAACTTTTCTGTGCCCATGTTCGATGTGGAGCGGTCCGCTCCGCGCCCGGGAAGCGCCGGCCGCAACCCGGCTAACTAAGCTTCTTACCGAAGTTTTAATTTTCCAATCATCTTGCTGTAATGACGCTTACGTAGCTTGCGAGTACGAGCGGCGGAAGATTTTCGCTCGAAAAGAAGGCTCCATGGGATCGTCCGCTGGACTGACGGAAACGGTGCTCTACGACACTTTGGTGAATTATCTGATTTCGATGGCGCGCACGGTGGAAGGAGCGGTAAATCGCGCGCTCGAAGCGATCGTCAGCGTGGATGATCCGAAAGCAGGGGCGCTGACCGGCGAGGTATTTCTGCTGGAGCCGCGCATCAACGAGATGGAGATCGTGATTGACGAGCACGCCATTCGCCTGTTGCGGCGCGGCGGATTCAGCGATGACGAGATGCGGCTGATTGTCGCGTCACTGAAGATTACCAACGACTTGGAGCGCATTGGCGACCTGGCCGTGAACCTGGCAGAGCGGGTGACCAGCCTGCGCGAGATGCCGGGCTCGCGTGCTCCGGAAGAACTGGAAGCCATGACCCAAGCCGTGAAAGCGATGATGACCAAGAGTCTTGGCGCGCTGATTTTCCGCAATGCGACGATGGCCACGCGTGTTTTGGAGAGCGACGACCTGGTGGACCAGTTCCGCGACAGCATTTTTGAGCGGCTGCTGGAGCAGATGACGCAGCAGACGGCGCTGGTAGTGCCGAGCCTGCAGTTCATCCTGGCCACGCGGCATTTGGAACGGATTGCGGACCACGCCACCAACATCGCCGAGGACATCATTTACTGGGTGCGCGGGCTCGATGTGCGCCATGGTCGCGGGTTGGGGACTTCGCCGGTGCCGGCGAGCGGCGAGGAAGAGACCAGCGAAATGGCGGACGGGGTCACACAGAATTCACACGGCCTTTATTCGGACTTGAACCGAGAATCGGATACTCGCAGCGTTTGAACTTCAGTGATCGAACCTACCACGGGGATCATTGCACCCCTGGCAATGATCCCCACCTCCTCCGCCAGTTCGAGGGAGCAAGGCCAGGCATCCTCTTGACCGATATGGGCAGTCGAACTTAAGGTGGAAGTGTCGAGAAGAGGTAAGTGAACATCCCGCAAGCCACAAACCGTCGCGATTCCGCCATAACCTGGCGGGTTGCGATGTGCTTTCTGCTGGCCGGGTTGTTTCTCTATAACCCCTTCCTGGTCCCTCACCGGGACGGCGATTTAGGTGTATGCCATCCCGCGAGCCACCGCGCCACGGTAGGTTCCTCCGAGCTGGAACAGTTTCCGCAGCGGGACCGGTTCGTGGCGCCGTTACCGGACTTGGCCGTTGCACCGCTACCGGTCGACCTGACGGTTACGATCTCACCCACGTCGTGGCGCACAGTTGATCGCGATGCAGTTGCATCCCCGCAGACGGGTTTCTCCTCGAGTCTGTGGTTCCGGCCGCCTCCTGCTGTCTAAAAGAAAACCCTCAATGCAATGAAGTAAAGGTTGCGGCGTCAGCACAAGCCGGTCGGCCTGCTTTAGGGCTCCTAAGAGAAGGTCTCTAGGTGTTTGCTTTCGCCAAGGGGCTCTGCACGCGAATGGAAAAAGAAAATGACTAGCAAAAAATGGATCGGAGCAGCCGTGGCGCTGCTCGCAGTGACTGCCGGCGCGCGGCGATGGTTCGGCCGTTCGCCAACGGAGGCCGATGACACCGATCATCCGGTGGCGGGTGATGCCGTGATTGCTGCGGTGGCCAGGATTGAACGCGGGCCGATGGACAGCACGCTGACCATTGCAGGCGAGTTCAAACCGTTTCAGGACGTGGATGTCCACGCAAAGGTGGCCGGCTACATCCAGAAGATTTACGTGGATGTGGGCGATCACGTGAAGCAGGGCCAGACGCTGGCCATGCTGGAAGTACCGGAACTGGCCGCCCAGCTGAGCGGGGCCGACGCCGCTTTACGCCGCGCCAAAGAAGAAATTCGGCGCGAGCAGGGCGACGTGCAGAGAGCGGAATCGGCGCACGCCGCCGCGCATTCCATGTACGTGCGCTTGAAGCAGGCCAGCGAACAGCAGAGAGGATTGGTGGCCGAGCAGGAAGTGGATGATGCGCAAGCCAAGGATCTGGAAACCGGAGCACAGGTGTCCAGCGCGCAGGCGGCTCTTTCCGCGGCTGAACAGCAGGTGGAAATCTCCGCCGCGAACCAGAGACAGTTCAGAGCCATGTCGAACTACACGCGGATTGTGGCGCCATTCACTGGCGTGGTGACGATGCGCTACGCAGATACCGGCTCGCTGGTCGCCGCCGGAACGTCGTCCAGCACGCAAGCAATTCCGGTGGTGCGCATCGCGGAAGTTTCCAGGCTGCGGCTGGTGCTTCCAATTCCTGAATCTCTGGCCGCGCAGATTCATCTAGGCGCTCCGGTAAGGGTGCATGTACCGGCGTTGGACAAAGACATCACCGGGAAAGTTTCGCGTTTTGCCGATTCACTCGACATGCAAACCCGGACCATGCAAACGGAAATCGACTTCGAGAACCGCGACGGCAAGTTCATACCGGGCATGTACACAGAAGCGCAGCTGACCCTGGCGCAGCGGCCCAGTGCGTTGAGCGTTCCGCTGGAGGCCGTGACGCAGAGCGGGAACAGCGCGACTGTGTTGATCCTGACTGCGACAAACTCCGTGGAAGAACGCAAAGTCACGCTGGGAATTCAAGGCCGGTCGCGCGTGGAGGTGGTTTCCGGCCTGAAGGAAGGAGACCGCGTGGTGATCGGAAACCGCAGCCAATTTCGCGAAGGCGAAAAAGTGCAGCCCAAGGAAATCGCGCCTGGGTCTCCGGGCAGCGGAGGGGCGAGCTGATGGCGGGATTTTCGATACGCAATCCATTTTTCATCATAGTCTGCTGTCTGATCGTGGCGATTGTGGGCACGGTGACGCTGGTGCGCATGCCGGTGGACCTGTTTCCTCCGATCAATATTCCCGTGGTGGTTGTCGCCACGTTTTATTCGGGCATGCCGCCGCAGCAGATCGAAACCAACATTACCAACCCGTTCGAGCGATTCTTTACGCTAGCCAGCGGCGTTGACCACATCGAATCGCGCTCGCTGCCCGGTGTCAGCCTGATCAAAGTCTATTTTCAGCCAGGTACGAATTCCGATGCGGACCTAAGCAGCATCGCAAACCTGGCGATGGCGGATTTGCGGCGTTTGCCGCCGGGAACTCTGCCTCCGGTCGTCCTGAAGTTCGACGCGTCGAGCTTGCCGGTTTGCCTGATCACGCTGAAAGGCCGGGGACTCAACGAGACGGAGCTGCACGATCTCGGCCAGTACAACGTGCGCAACCAGATTGCAAATGTGCCCGGAGCTTCGGTGCCGCAGCCGTTCGGCGGCCGCTACCGGCAGATCATGGTGTACGTCGATCCGCTGAAGCTACAGGCGCACCAGCTGAGTCCGATGGACGTGGTACGGCAAATCAACGAGAGCAACCTGATTTTGCCCGCCGGCGACGTGAAGATAGGGCCGTTCGACTACAACTTGTACTCAAACAGCCAGGCCGTCACGCCCGGTTCGATCAACTCCATGCCATTGAAGACGGTGGGGCAGTCGTCGGTACTTGTGGGGGACGTTGGAAAAGCCGTGGACGCGCAGGCAATTCAGACCAATGTAGTACGCGTCGATGGTCAGCCTTCCGTGTACCTGCCCATTCTCAAGCAGGGAGGCGATACCAACACCATCGCGGTTGTCGAAGGAATTCGCGAGGCGCTGCAACATTTGGTGGACATCCCCAACCAGCTGAAGACGCGCGTAGTGTTCGATCAGTCCATTTTCGTGCGTGCCGCGATCTCCAACCTGGTTCGCGAAGGCGGAATCGGATTGGTGCTGACCGGGTTGATGATTCTGATCTTTCTGGGAAGTATTCGCGCGACCGCGGCGGTGTTTCTCTCCATTCCGTTGTCCGCGCTTGCCGCGTTCCTGGCGATTGGAGCCGGCAGTGGAACTGTCAACACCATGGTATTGGGTGGATTGGCGCTGGCGTTTTCGCGCTTGATTGATAACTCGGTGATCGCGCTGGAAAACATTTTCCGGCATCTGGAAATGGGCGAGTCGCCGGAACTGGCAGCCGAAAAAGGCGGCAGTGAGGTAGCGTTACCCGTTCTGGCTGCTACCCTCGCCACTTCGATGGTGTTTTTTCCAGTCGTCTTTCTCTATGGCGTGAGCCGGTTTCTTTTCGTTGCGCTGGCTACGGCTGTAGTTCTGTCGCTGTTAGCGTCGTACGTGGTGGCGATGACCGTGGTGCCGCTGTTCTGCGCCAAACTCATCAAGAAGCAGCAAGCGGATGAGGAGCTCGGAGAGGGCTCGATTGAAGCTCGGTTGGGCAAGGTCGCAAAGAGGTTTGACGGGTATTTTAACCGTATGCTGGTGAATTATGACCGCTCGCTCGCGACCACCTTGCTGAGGCCGGTGACAACCGTGCTGGGGCTGGCCGGCGTTTCGCTGCTGTGTTTCGCCATGTACCCATTACTGGGCGTTTCGTTTTTCCCTCGCACCGATCCGGGCCAGTTCGTGATCAACCTCAAGGCACCCACCGGAACACGCGTAGAGATCACCGAAGATTACGTGAAGAAAATTGAAGACATTGTGCGCGAGGTAGTGCCGAAGGATGAATTGCAGATCATCGTCGCTAACATCGGCGTGACCCCGGACTTTTCTTCAATCTACACATCCAACTCGGCGCCGCATACCGCCTTTGTGCAAGTCAGCTTGAACGAACAGCACAAAATCGGCAGCTATGAGTACATGCAGCGCGTACGCGACCGGGTGTCGCGAGAATTGCCGCAGATCTCGACCTATTTTCAGTCGGGCGGTTTGGTGGATGCCGTTCTGAATCTCGGCCTGCCGGCCCCGATCGACGTGCAAGTCAGCGGCAGCAACATGAAACAAACCTACGCCGCCGCGGTGGAAATGGCTTCGCGAATCCGCCGGCTCAAAGGTGTCAGCGACGTGCTCATCCCACAGGACATTGACTATCCCGCGCTGCAGCTGGACGTGGATCGTGAAAAGGCCAGCCAGCTCGGACTTTCGCAAAAGGAGATCGTCGACAACGTCATCACCGCGCTGACTTCCAACGGAATGATCGCGCCAAATTACTGGATCGATCCTCAAAGCGGCAATCCATACCTGCTCGCCGTGCAGTATCCCGAAAATGCTGTGAATACCATGATCGATCTGAAACAGATTCCTCTTCGCGGCCCCAGAATTTCGCAACCTACGTTCCTGGACAGCGTGGTGAAGGTGAGCACCATCGCTTCGCCCACGGAAGTGGATCACTACCAATTGTTCCGAGTGGTTGACTTATATGTCGCTCCCAAAAAGGAGGATCTGGGTACGATTACCGGACAGATCGAAAACATTCTCAAGAACACCAAGATGCCGGAGGGTGCGCGCGTGGCGCTGCGCGGCTCGGTACAAGGCATGCGCGCTTCGTTCAGAAGTTTTGGCATTGGCCTGATTCTTTCGATGGTGCTGGTGTATCTGGTCCTGGTGGCGCAATTCGCGTCGTGGACCGATCCTTTCATCATTTTGCTGGCTGTGCCGCCAGGACTCGCCGGAGTGCTGCTATTCCTGCTGGCCACACACACCACGCTCAACGTCATGTCGTTGATGGGCGTGGTCATGATGGTCGGCATCGTGGTGTCCAACAGCATCCTGATCGTAGAGTTTGCGCGGCACCTGCATCGCGAGGGCAAGCCATTGAAAGAAGCAGTCTCAGTTGCATCGCGGTTGCGGCTGCGGCCGGTGCTGATGACTTCGCTCGCCACGCTGCTGGGGTTGATTCCGATGGCGCTGGGCATCGAGGCGGGCAGCGAGCAGTACGCTCCGCTGGCCCGCGCCATCATCGGCGGATTGCTGGTGTCCGTGGTGGTCACCGTGTACCTGGTCCCGGCCGCCTACTTGATCGTGCACCGCAATGAAGAGCGCACGAAAGAGGAGGCGCACGCCTGATGTCCTACAAACGCACCAGCAGCAAATTGTCTTGGCTGGGTTTCCTGCTGTGCCTGGGGGCGCCGGTACCCGCGCAGACACCGGCTTTTCCGACTCCCCCGGCAACGAACCCCACCTCTTTGAGTCGCAAACAGGCCGAAGCGCTGGCCCTTAGAAACAATCCGCAGATCACGGTCGGAAAGTTGCGCGCGCTCGAAGCGGCGCAGTACGTGAGGGAACAGCGCTCGGCTCTCTTGCCTGGCGCCTACGTAAGCCTTACCGGCGTCGACGCCAGCGACCACGCGCGCATCGCGGCGGGTGCGCTGAACAATCCCATCATTTATCCGAGAGTTGCAACCGGCGGCACAGTAAGCCAGTTGATCACTGATTTTGGTCGAACTCGAAGTCTTGTCTCCAGCGCCAAATCGTCAGCCAGAGCTGAGGACGAAAATTCAGCGGCGACAACCGCGCAAATCCTCATGGCCGCGGACCAGGCTTTTTATAACGCCCTGGAAACCAGGGCTCTGTTACAAGTGGCACAGCAAACGGTGGATGCACGCCAGCTGATTGCGGACCAAGTCAGCGCTTTGACCCAGGCCAAATTGAAATCAGATCTGGACTTGAGCTTTGCCAACGTGGACCTGGCCCGGGCGAAGTTGTTGCGACTCGAAGCGCGAAACAACGCCGAAGCCTCACTCGCCGCCCTTTCCGCGATTCTTGGTTATCCGGATCAGCAGAAGTTCGATTTGGTTGAGTCCTCGCACGAGCCCGAGCAGCCGGAGCCCGACGTGACTCCGCTGATTATGGCAGCCATGCAGCGCCGCCCCGAAATTCTGGCTCTGCAGGATCAGCTGGAGGCCGCCGAAAAATTCGGCCAGGCCGAGCATGACCTGTGGAAGCCGACGGTCAGTGCTTTGGGCGCGGCTGGCGTCGCGCCAGTGCGCAACGAAAATCTTCCCAATTGGTACGGCGCAGTCGGCGTCAACGTAAACATTCCGGTCTTCAATGGCTTTTTATACAGTGCGCGGGCCAAGACTGCCGACCTACAGACCGACGTCGCCAAACAAAAACTGATGGACCAGCGAAACAACGTCGCTCGCGATGTGCGCATCTCCTGGCAGGATTCACAGCGTGCCTTTGATCGGCTGGGCGTTACCAGAGAGCTGCGTGAACAAGCCAACCTCGGTCTGAAGCTCGCGCAATCTCGCTATAACCTGGGCCTCGGTTCTATCGTCGAACTCGGGCAGGCCGAACTCCAGAAAACCGAAGCCGACATCGCCGACACTGATGCCCAATATCAGTACCGTTTGAGCCGTCTGATCCTTGCCTATACGATGGGCGAGCCGAAGTAAGTAAGCATCCTTCCACTACCTGCAACTCTCGGGAGCTCCTGACACCGGTGATGGACTCCGGAGTTGCCGACGGACAAGCAACGGGTGGTGGCGACCGGAAACAGCGTTCCAGGCGGAGGGCCTGCCGGTTGTCGTTCATTTTTAGCTCTCTCAACCCGTAACCCCAGGCTCGTCAGTGAATTCGCCTGTAACAATCCCTGTTACCGGATATTCATATTTGATTGACGTGCCCGTAAGAAGCTCACCTTACGTTACCACCGCAAGGCAGGCACGCGTACTCACCGGTAATCCCAAATTAAATTGCAGCAAACGGAAGGAAGACCGCCCAAGCGGTCAATGAGAGAGGAAATGAATAAACTAGCAGCCATCGTATTGTCCCTTTTCCTGATGTCCGGGACCGCGTTTGCGGACACGCCGAAAGACGGCGATCCGCAACCGGCGGAAAACACCAAGAAAAAGACCACGAAGCCCGCTGCGAAGTCCGCGACGGCGGTCCTTGCTGAACAAGTGGAAGCGCTGCGGCAGACCTTGGAGGCCCAGCAGCAGCAGATCCAGCAACTGAAGGAAGAATTGTCCCGCCGTGATTCGCAGATCGGTGATGCCAAGAGCGCTGCGACGGCCGCAGACGTCAAAGCCACCGAAGCCAACACCAAAGTCGCCGAAGTGGCAGCAAGTAATGCGGAAGTCAAAACCACCACGACTACTTTGAGCTCGGACGTTGCAGATTTGAAGCTGGGCAGCGATTCACTGAAGGGCGCGGTGCAGGATACGCAAAAGAGAATCATTGCCGGCGAGTCGCCTTCCACGATTCATTACAAGGGAGTCAGCATCACGCCGGGTGGCTTCTTTGCTGCCGAAACCATTTCCCGCCAGCGTGCGGCCAGCGCCGACGACAACACGCCGTTTACCGGTATTCCCTTCCCTGGCAATTCCCTGAGCAAGGTAACCGAGAACAACTTTTCTGGGCGCCAGACGCGCATGACTTTGCTGGTTGAGGGGAAGCTGGGAGCTGCCAAGATTGGCGGCTATTTTGAGGCCGATTTCCTGGGGGCGGGAACGACGTCCAACAATCGGCAGAGCAACAGCTATGTGTTCCGCCAGCGTCAGATGTTTGCACAGGTCGCCTTCGATAACGGCTGGAGCTTTACCGGCGGCCATATGTGGAGCCTGGCCACCGAAACCAAGAAAGGAATCATCAACCGGCAAGAGAATACGCCGATGGTCGTCGACCACCAATACAGCGTAGGCTTCACCTGGGCGCGGCAATATGGCTTCCGCGTCGTGAAGAGCTTCAACGACAAGTTGGCGTTGGGCTTCTCCGTGGAAGGGCCGCAAACAACCATTGGCGGCCGGGGATTTTCCACATACACAGCCTCGAGCGGAACCGTCTCGCAGAACTTCTGGCTGAACGCCCCGGGCGCAAGTGGTGGTTTGTTCAACGCGTTCGATGCCACCGGATACACTACCAACAAGGCGCCGGACTTCATCGCCAAGGCTGCTCTCGATCCTGGCTGGGGTCACTATGAAGTGTTCGGAATTGTGAGTGAATTCCGGAACCGCATTTACCCGTGCGCGGTCGTAAGTCCTCTCGCGAGTTCGGGAACACCGGGCACCGCTGGGTCGGTCACCCTGGTAGGCCCGGCGCTGTCTTGCACGGCCTCCGCGGCAACCACGCCAAGCGTAGCCGGCGCATTTAACGATTCGCGCACTGGCGGTGGCGGCGGCGCGAGCGCGAAGGTGCCGCTGTTTGCCAAAAAGCTGGAGGCCTCCTTGAAGGTCGTTGGCGGAAGCGGTATCGGACGGTACGGCTCAGCGCAATTGCCGGATACTACGGCTCGTCCCGACGGCACGCTTGCTCTAGTCAAGAGCGGTCAGTGGCTCAGCGGGCTGGAGTTCCACCCGCACGCAAAATTGGACGTGTACGCCTACTTTGGTCAGGAATACGCGGGCCGCGCCGCCTATACGGGATATCAATCCGTAAAATTCGCCACCACCACCTTGACGGGGCCAAATCCTGGCGACCCCGTGGGAACCGCTACGACGATCACAACTTCGAACACCGGTATTGGCGGTTATGGTTCGCCGTTCGCCAACAATAGCGGTTGCTCGGCGGAAACCACACCGACAGGAACCGGAACACCCGGCACCGGCGGTACTTGCGCGGGCGACATTCGCGCGATCAGCGAAGCAACCCTCGGGTTTTGGCACAAGGTGTACACCGGACCAAAGGGTGGCGTACGGTGGGGCATCCAATACTCCTACTTAACCAAGACGGGATGGTCCGGTAACAACGGCATCGCTCCCAAGGCCGTTGATAACATGCTGTTTACTTCCTTCCGCTATTACATTCCTTAACCCGGGTGTTTTGCGGTTTCGCCCCACCCCTGGAGACGAGAAGGGGCGGCGCTGAACAAAGCGCCGCCCTTTTGTTTCGCTTTGGCGAAGCAAGCGGCTCGTTGCCAAACAACCCTCTCAAAATCAGTCAGTTTGGGATTCAACTAACTCTGAACAGCTTGTAACAATTCCGTAACAATGCACGCACAGAATGGCGTCTAGCGGAACTAAACCCGACCTGGTGTAAACATCGGCCGCTCAACGGCCCGATTCGTGTGGAGAGACAAAAAATGAAAAGATTGTCAGGTTTATTGGTGCTGGGTCTTTCGCTGGCCGGCGTGATGCTCGCGCAGGGCGGACTGCTGATCAATGGCGCGGGCGCCACTTTTCCCTACCCGATTTATTCCAAATGGTTCGATCAATTTCACAAAGCCAACGGGACACAGATTAACTACCAGTCCGTGGGTTCGGGAGCCGGCATCAAGCAGGTTACGGAAGGAACTGTCGATTTTGGCGCTACAGACGGTCCGATGAATGACGATCAGATTAAGGCCTATCGTGCGAAAAACGGAACAGGAATTCTTCATTTCCCTACTGTTTTGGGTGCAGACGTTCCGACGTATAACGTTCCCGGAGTGAGCGAGTCGCTCAATTTCACCCCCGAGGCATTGGCGGGAATTTTCCTGGGCCGTGTTTCCAAATGGAACGATCCCGCGATCGCGAATGCCAACAAAGGCGTCAACCTTCCTGGCAATGACATCGTCGTGATTCATCGCTCCGACGGCAGCGGCACCACCTACATTTGGACTGACTATCTGTCCAAAATCAGCGGTGATTGGAAGGATAAAGTCGGAAAAGGTACATCCGTTAATTGGCCCGTGGGCCTCGGCGGTAAGGGAAATGAGGGCGTGAGTGGTTTGGTCAAGCAGACGCCCAATTCCATCGGGTACGTCGAATTGATCTACGCCGCGCAGAACAAAATGACTTATGGAACCGTCAAGAACCTGGCGGGAACCTTCGTTAAAGCGGATTTGGCAAGCGTCAGCGAGGCCGCAGCAGGCGCCTCCAAAACCATGCCGGAGGACTTCCGCGTTTCCATTACCAACGCCCCCGGGAAAAATGCTTATCCTATCTCCAGTTTCACCTGGTTGCTCATTCCGGAGAAGTTTAAGGACGCAGCGAAACGCGATGCCATAAAGAACTTCGTGAAGTGGGCGATCACCGACGGTCAGAGTGCTGCCGAAGTGCTGTCCTATGCGAAACTACCCAAAGAAGTGGTTGACAGGGAACTCAAAGCCCTCGGCAAGGTGCAGTAAACGCGAGCGTGGCCACTTCTTCCATTCACGTGCCGAGCGCGGATCCAGTCGACAATTCGCGCTCGTTTCTTTCACGCCTGCGGAACGGCGACGAAATTGCCCGCCTGGTCACGTTTCTTTTTGCCGCGAGCGTGGTTCTGATTACTGTCCTGCTGGTCTATGAGTTGTGGATTGCTTCTTCGCTGCCCAGACAAAAATTTGGGTTAGCATTTTTTGTAACCAAGTTGTGGGATCCCGTCGCGGAGCAGTTTGGAGCCCTGACTTTTATTTACGGCACAGTCGTAACCGCTGGTGTCGCGTTGTCGATTGCCATTCCTCTCGGAATCGGAGCGGCCATCTTCCTTGCCGAACTCGCCCCGCAAAAACTCTCTGATCCTCTACAATTTTTTATCGATTTGTTGGCAGCGGTGCCGAGCGTAATTTACGGCGTGCTCGGCGTGTTCATCGTAATTCCCCTGATGCGTACATGGATCGCCCCAACCCTGAAAGCCACGCTCGGCTTTCTGCCGCTCTTTCAGGGGCCGGCGTATGGAGTCGGATTCCTCACTGCCGGCATCGTTCTCGCCATCATGGTGATTCCTTATATCATCTCGGTGTCGCGCGAAGTCTTGCTTTCGGTACCCCGTGACCAGCGGGAAGCGGCGCTGGCGCTGGGTTCCACGCGATGGGAATCAACTTGGAAAGTCGTCGTCCCTTTTGCGCGAACCGGCATTATGGGTTCGATTTTTCTGGCGCTGGCGCGCGCCCTCGGCGAGACCATGGCCGTGACCATGGTCATCGGCAACACGCCCTCGATCAGCAGTTCTCTGTTTGCCCCCGGATATTCCATCGCAGCCGTAATTGCCAACGAATTTACGGAAGCCACAGGAGATTTGTACCTGCAGTCTTTAATTCAGCTGGGGCTGGTGCTGTTCCTGCTTACCTTCATCCTAAATGGCCTGGCCCGGCTGTTCATGCTGCTTACCGCTTCGCGCGGCAGCGGAACGGGGCGCGCATGAACACTCGGCTGAGGTGGCGAAAGCTCGTCAGCGCGTTCATGCTCACCATGACCGGTGTATGCTCTCTCGTCGCCGTCTCGGTTCTTTTTTTCATTCTTGGCTATCTGGTATTTCATGGTGGACGGTCCATTAACTGGGACTTTTTCACCAAGCTGCCCACTCCGGTCGGCGAAAGTGGCGGCGGCATGGCCAACGCAATCGTGGGCAGCGCGAAATTGCTGTTCCTGGCCAGTCTGATTGGTGTCCCGATTGGTTTCTTCGGAGCCATCTACCTCGCTGAGTTTAGCGGGTCCAAGACTGCCTTCGTGGTTCGCTATGCCGCCGATCTGCTGAATGGCGTTCCCTCTATAGTCATCGGCATCTTCGCATATGCTCTGGTGGTCTTGCCGTTCAAGCATTTTTCTGCCTATGCCGGGGGATTCGCTCTGGGTGTCATGATGATCCCGATCACGCTGCGCAGTACCGAAGAGTTTCTGCTCGGAGTTCCTAACACGCTCCGTGAAGCGGCCATGGCGCTCGGGGCGAGCAAGTGGAAGACGATTGCCACTGTGATCGTCCCGGCCGCCTATCGCGGCATTCTCACTTCTGTCCTGTTGGCCTTTGCCCGCGTGGCCGGCGAAACCGCTCCTCTACTCTTCACCGCGTTTGGCAATCGTTATTGGAGCCCCGGCTTCAATCAGCCCATCGAGTCGTTGCCCCACATGGTTTACATTTACGCGATTTCTCCATATGAAGATTGGCAACGTCAGGCATGGGCGGCCGGACTGGTGCTACTCGGACTGATCCTGATTGTAAATATCGTCGCTCGGTTTATTCTGGCCCGAGGGGTAGCCGTACCGAGGTCCTAACCATATGCCAGCTTCAGCGAGGTCTGCTGTGACCGTGAATTTAACTCCCACCGGCGTCGTAAACGCCAGCCGCGAAACCGCCGCTCCGGCGCCCATACGCATGACCGTCTCCAAGGTCAATTTCTTCTACGGCAGCAAGCAAACGCTGTTCGACGTCAATATGAGCGTCGCGGCCAACCGCGTCACCGCGCTCATCGGCCCGTCCGGTTGCGGGAAATCCACCTTGCTGCGCACCTTCAACCGCATGCACGAAACGGTTCGCAATGCGCGCCTTGAGGGAGAAATTCTTTTGGACGGGCAGAATATTCTCGCGCAAGACGTTACCCAGTTGCGCCGTCGAGTCGGCATGGTCTTTCAGCGTCCCAATCCTTTCCCCAAATCGATTTTCGACAACGTGGCCTACGGACCGAAAATCAACGGCGCCAAAGACCCCATTGCCGAAATCGTCGAACGCAGCCTTCGCCGCGCCGCCTTATGGGACGAGGTAAAGGACCATCTGCATAAGTCAGCGTATGAGCTTTCCGGCGGGCAGCAACAACGTCTCTGCATTGCGCGCGGCTTGGCGGTGGAGCCGGAAGTTCTTCTTCTCGACGAGCCCTGCTCGGCTCTGGACCCCATCAGCACTGCGAAAATCGAAGAGCTCCTCGTGCACTTGAAGGACTCCTGTACCATCGTCATCGTCACGCACAATATGCAGCAAGCCGCGCGCGTCAGCGATTCCACGGCGTTTTTGCTGGTTGGCCAACTAGTCGAATTCAGTCCCACACCGCAACTTTTCACAACGCCTTCCGATCCGCGCACCGAGGCGTACATCACCGGCCGTTTCGGATGAGGAATCTATGGAACGTCACTTCGAACGAGATCTGAACGAACT
>AR_comb_assmDRAFT_10278775_pt1 | contig 16231 bp, 23 predicted proteins | sample ArasoioldDNA_FD_10543 | JGI IMG/M metagenome (IMG submission 10543) | reverse complement strand
GGCGAACCGATTTCGTCGGCTTCCATGGCGCGCCATAGGCGAACGGCTGCGGCGTCCGGATCGCCGGCGAAGGTCCGGCGCCGCGGATCGGCGTATCGCAGATCGCGTTCCGCCCAGCGGTCGACCAGCTGTTCTTCGGCTGGCGTCATGGCTTCGGCTCGGGATCGTCGGCCGGCCGATAGCCGGCTTCGGTCTGGACCAGGCGCCGACCCTTCGGAATGTCGCGCGGATCGATCGGCGTTTCCGAAGGTGAAACGGAACGGTCTATATCTAACTCTAAGGCGCGTTCCTGGCCGTTTCGCGAAACGCGTTCCGACCGTTCCCTGGCGCGGAACGCGCGAACGCGTTCCGTCGACGTCGGCGGCCGCTGCCATTCCGCCCAGCCGCGGACTTCGATCGCGCCGCCTGGATGCCGGATTAGCCGGCGCGTTTCGACCAGGCGCGGGATCGTCCTGGATAGGCCGCGTGCGGCGATATCCAGGTTCGCGGCCAGCAGCTTCGACGACGCGAAGACGCCTGGCGTCGGCTGCCAGGCGGCGTTCGTCATGGCGGCCAGGTAGGCGCGGAATTCGGCATGCGACAGATCGGCCAGCCGGTCGACCAACTCGACGTCCAGACGGATCCAGCGGCGCGCGGCCATTACAGATCCGTTATCGGCGGCAGCGGTCGCCGCCGGCGCCGTTTCTGTAAGCGGATTCCGAAGTACGCGGTCCCTTGCGGCGTCAGACAGGCGGCGCCGGCCAGGACGGCCGGAACCGATGCCAGCGCCAGGTTTAGCCGGCGGAAGATGGCGTCGTCGGCGGTCGGATGGTCGGCGCGGACAGCTGCGGCGTCGGCCATGGCGTTATCCATCCCGCGCGGACAGGACGACGCGATCGGCGTCGATCGCATGGCTGGCCGGCTCGACAGGCGCGCGCCGTCGCGCGTATTCGTCCAGCAGGACGCGCCGTAACGGCCGGAAATGGTCGTCGCACAGATAGACGCGGGAATCTGTCGCGAACGCCTGGATAACGGCCGCTGCGGCCGGCTCGACGCATCCAGGGACGTTGCATAGCGGACCGCGTGTCATGGCGACTTCCTTCCTTTCGGGACGGCCGTTACGGCGACGACGCGCGAACGACCTTCGGCGATTTCGACGGTTAGGATCGCTTCGCGGCCGATCAGCTCGGACGCGCGGAAGACGGCCGATGGCTTTACAGCTGCGGATCCGACTAGCGCGACCAGGATCTGGTACGGCATGGATCGCGGTCCGGTCGACCTGGACGTCCGCTGCTGGATCGCCAGCTGGCGACCTTCGACGTCGGCCATCCAATTCCAGACGTAACGCGGGACGACTTCGCCCGTTTCGTCGTCCTTCCATTCGCCTAGGTCCAGGCCGGCCAGGTACGCGTACCAGGCGCCAGCCGGCGCGCCGGCGATCGTGATATCGAAGTCGGCCAGCTCGCCGGCTTCGTCCGCGACCGGGATCGGAATCGGTTCGTTCGTCATGCGATCGCTTCGACCTTCCTTCCATGCGGGACAGACCGGCGGCGGAACGACAGTCCGATAGATCCGTCGTCGCGCGGCTTCCCTTCGGCCATCCAGAACGGCGACGTCGCTTTCAGCGCGCCGACCGCGACCATTTCCTTCGCTAGCCGGCCGCGCGCCGCGGACTCGGCTTTCTGCGCGTCTAATCGCGCCTGGCTGGCGTCGACCATGTCCAGGCCGGCTTCGTCCAGCGCCGTATCGGGATCGACGCCGATCGAACCGGATGGCGCCGTAACGGTTAGCAACAGCTCGCCGGGAATGTCGTCTGGCGGGATCCGCGGTTCGACATGCTCGCGAACGAAGGCGGCGACGCGGTCGACGATTTCCGCCTGGCGAATCGGATCGGCCGGGATCCGATAGATCTGCAGCTGGCCGCCGGCGACCAGTGCGACGACGACCGCCAGCTGGCGACCAGATAGCAGCATGGCCGTCTGGACCTGGTCGACGACCGCCGGCGTCGGACCGTCGTCCCAGTCCGGCGCGTTCCAGCGCGACACGTTCTTACACTCGACGACCGCGGACAGACCGTCGATCGGATCCAGTGCCAGCGCGTCCGTATGCGCGACGAACGGTAAGGTCGGATGGCGATAGGTCGCGACCGCCGATCGCAGCCGGACGCCTAGCCGGCGTTGCGCCAGCCGGACCAGAAAGCTTTCCAGGTCGTTCCCTAGCGCCATGCGTTCGGACGCGGCCGGCAGGATGCCGGCGACGACGCGCGCGTAGACGTCCGATTCGGTGCGGCCGAAGTCGTCATGGTCGAACAGCGCGCCGACGTCAGACGACCCGATGGCATGTTCGCGCGCGGCCATGCCGCGATCGGTTAGCGGCATTACGGCTTCGCCATCATCCGGCGCCGTTCGTCCAGACAGGCGTCGCAGATCCGATAGATCGATCCCGGCGCCAGCGGCCGCGTCCGATCCAGCTCGACGAAGTCGCGATGGACGTCGCAATATTCCAGGCTGGCATCGGCCGTGCGAAGGTCGAATCGGGCGCCAGCGGCCGGTCTAGCGGGGGGAGAACCAGACCGGCCGCCGACATGCGGCGCCGTCATGGCTAACGGGATCGTTCGCGAAGGTAACGGCGAATGGCGTCCTTCGGGATCCGCGGCCGCTGCGGCGAAACGTAGACAACGGCCAGCGTTTCGTCGCGAACCATGCGGCGGACCGTCCGCGGATGGACGCCGAGAAACGCGCCGACCTGGTCGTAGCTGGACAGATCCGGAAGGTCGTCCAGATGCGTAGGCAGCGGATCGCGGTTTCGGTCGTTATCCTTCGTTGGCATGGCGTCGATCATGTCCGCCAGATTGCCGCGGATCCCGCGCGCCGGAAAGACGTCAAACGAATACTAGCCGATGCGTGTCCACTGGTATACGCTGTCGTCAAATGCTGGACGCCGCTGTCTGATAGACTGTCCCTAATCGGCTTCCCGATCCGGAAGCCGTCTAGCTGTCCGAAAGGGAATTCCGTTGTCTGTCCTTCCATTCCCGCAGCCGCAGCGGCGCGTCCGCTGTTCCGGCTGCGCCGCCTGTCGCGGTCTGGCGCCAGGCGTTTCGTATCGCCATGCCGGCGCGCCAGGTCGGAAGCCATATCGCGTCCGGATGGACCGCGCCGGCCGACCGCCGATCGAAGTCCGCGCGGCGACGAAACGCGAAGCGAACGAAATCGCCGCCCAGCTGGTCGTCGATCCGTCGTCGTTCGTTCCGGCGCCGGCGATCGCCGGCCGCCGGCCGTCGTCCTGGACCGTTGCCGACTATGCCGCGGACAGGTACTTCCCGGCGCGGATCGACTGGTCGTCCGGAACGCGACGCGCGCGAGCGAATCAGCTTAAGTACGTCGCGCGATCGCCGCTGGCCGATGCCAGCGTCGCGACCGTGTCGAAGGCCGACGTCGCGGCGTTCCTGTCCTGGTTGACGATCCAGCATGGCCGCCAGACGAACCGGCCGCTGTCCTATAAGACGATCGACGGCGTCTATTCGCTGTTGCAGGGAATGTTCCGCTTCGCCGCCGAAGACGGCGTCCGGCCGACCCGGCTCGACATGCCGAAAATGCCGAAGGTCGCGAAGGACGGCCGGCGCCTGGTCCAGACGGCCGACGTCGTTCCGCCGACGAAGGTCGAAGTCGCCGCGTTGCTGCGCTGGCTAGAACGCGACCGGCTGGCGCGACGCTTCGCGCCGATGCTCGCGCTGGCCGTCCAGACCGGCATGCGGACCGGCGAAATCCGCGCGCTTCGCTGGTCGCGGATCCGGACGCGACCAGACGGAAAGCGGACGATCCGGATCGACGCGACCGCCGACGACCGGAAAGGCGGCGGACTAATGGATACGAAGTCGAAGCGGTCGAACCGGACGATCGTCATTACGCCGGCCGCGGCCGCCATCCTGGACCGGCTGGACGGCGACCGGCTGGACGGCGATTCGGACTTCGTCTTCCCGAACGACCGGAACGCCGGTCCCTGGTCGTCCGACGTCCTCGGAAAGTATCTGGACCAGGCCGCGGCGGAAGCGAAGGCGCCAGGCGCGACGAAGACGATCGCGGAACAGCGGAAAGCCGACCAGGTCGGAAAGCTGTCGCCGCATGATTTCCGGCATTACTTCGTAACGGACCGGCTGCTGGCCGGCCATACGACGGCCGTCGTCGCGAAGTACGTCGGCGACACGGAACGCGTTATCCAGTCCGTCTATACGCATTGGATCGGCGACGCCGCGATCGACGACGGCGCCGTGTCGATCTAATGCCAGGCGTGCCGACCCTTCGGTCGGCGTTACGGCGCGCGCGCAAGGCCGGCGCGGTCGTCGAACATGTCCATTCGACCGGCCAGATCCGCGTATCGACTCCCGATGCGCGGATCGTGCTTTCTGCGCGCCGGAAGGACGCGACGCGCGACCTGGTCCAGCTGGTCGACCAGATCGAATCGCATCCGATCCCGCGGCCGCATGCCATCGTCGCTAGACCGGAAGGACGGCCAGCCATGCCAGAACCTGTCCCAGCGCCGGATCCAGGAAACGTCCGGCCAGGCCGCGACCAGTCGTTCGCCAGCCGGCTTCGCGTCTTTCTGCGCGCCCAGCCGGCCGATCCGGAAGGCTGGCGTCCATACGATTCGCCGACGATCGCGCGGCAGCTCGGCGTAACGACGACGCAAGTCGCCTATACGATCGCCAGCTGGCAGAAAGCCGGACACGTCGACGTCCAGAAAGCCGTATCGGATCCGGCCGTAAAGAAATCGCGGCTGGTCGCGATCCGCTTTACGGATCGACCGGCGCGGCAGTATCGGACCGCCGGCGCCGACCGGATGGCGTCGCCTGTCTTCGTCGAACCGGCGCCGGCGCCGTTCCATCGTGCGCGACCGAAGGAAAGCGTCGAACCGGCGCCGCGGCCGGTCGCGTCGTCCAGGAAGGTCGCGCCGGACGTTCCGGACACGCCGACCCTGGCCGCCTATGCCGAAGCGAAGCGGATCGCGCGCGGCCAGCCGATGTTATCGGTCGATCCATCCCGCGATCAGCTCGACGCGATTCTGTCCGAAGCGTTGCGCCTGTTCTGGTGGCTGCGCCGATGATCGGTCGTAATCTGGTTGACGGCCGACGAAGGCCGTTAGGCCGCAGCGAAACGCCGCCAGGGATGTCCGTTCCTGGCGGCGTTTCTGTCCGGAATTCTGTCCCTAATTTCGGCCGTTCTGTCCCTAATTCGCTGTCCGCAGCCGGCTTTCGCTGGCCGCTGCTGTCCGCTTTCCGGTCGGCATTCGTGCTTAACGACGGACTCCGCGGGACATAGCAAGACGGGATCGGAAAGGTGCCCGATTGTCCGCGCGACCGCGATTTCGTGCTTAGAACGGCGTCCGCTGTCCCTAATTTCCGACCCGCTGTCCCTAATTCGTAGGCCGCAGCTGGCCGTCGCTGGCCGGTCTAGGCGCCTTCCTGGCCGTCGTCGTCGCCGGATTCGGTCGGCGCCGTGTCTGGCATGTCGCCGCCTTCCGGTCCCTTCCCTGGCTTATCGGTCGGCGGTCCGACGCCGCCTTCGCGGTCTGGATCCTTCGCTTCGTCGGATCGTCCTGGCGCGTCTGGTTCGACTGGCTTCGTTTCGGGATCCATGGTTCGTTCCTTTCGAAGATGCTTCCAGCGTCGTTCGCGATAGCGCCGCGATCCAGTCATGGCGCCGCAGCTGGCAGCGTAGCAATCGCTAGGCCGTCGCGACGAAGACGACCAGCGCGGCCAGCAGGAAGACGATCAGCAGCGCGGCCAGCAGGACCAGCAGCGCCAGCCGGTTCGTCGACGCCGCCTGGCTGGCGACCTGGTCGCATGGATCCGGACATGGCGGCGCCGGTTCCGGTTCCGGCGTTTCGACTGGTTCCTGGTCGACCAATTCCAGGACCGATACGGCGCCGACGATGTATTCGTCGTGTTGGTTGCGCCAGCCGAAGAACCAGCGATTAGACGACTCGCCGCCGATGGTTACGGATCCGCCGATGGCTTTCGCATGCGGCCAGAATTCGCCGCCGGCTTTAATCGTTTCGATAACGTCCTGGTTCGGACCTGGGCCGGCTCGGAATTTCGCGCCATTCGGTCCGGCATGCCAGACGCGGTTATTGACGCGGTCGACCCATTTGTCTTCCTGGATGGTCGTCGCCATGTCGTCTTCCTCGCCTTCCTGATTCTGGCGCAACAGCGGCCAGGGATCCTTCCGCGACGATCCCTTCGTCGTATCGAAATGCAGATGCGCGCCGCTGGACCAGCCAGTGTTATCCAGCCGCGCGACCAGCTCGCCTTCGTCGACGTCCTGGCCGGCTTTCACGAACAGCTTGTCCATATGCGCGTATCCGGTCGTCCAGCCGTCGCCATGGTCGATCCGGACAATGCCGGCGCCGCCGGACGCCTGGTCGAAGAACGCCTGGTAAACGCGGCCGCGCGCCATGGCGACGATATCGGCGCCGGTCTGGCCGTTGCCGATATCTAGGCCATCGTGCGGTCCGTACTGCGGCATGGATTCGTCCGCATACGGCCGCGTTACGCGGAAATTCGGCGGATTCTGCGGCGCGCCGTATGGCGCCAGCTCGCCGCGGATCGGATTCCCGAAGGCGATTTCGTCAGCTGCCATCGGACCGTCCAGGCCAGGCCAGCCGCAGCCGTTCGGCATCGGTCGCCAGGCGCCATAGCAGCAGGACGCGGACCGCCGGCGCGCCTGGCGCGTCCGGATGGATATCCGGCAGCGTCGGACCTTCGCCGTACAGCGACAGGCGTTCGTCCAGCTGGCGATCCGGATCCTGGTCCATGGCTAGCGGCTTCGATCGCGCAGCAGCCAGCCGAACAGAATCCCGACGATGCCGGCGCCGGCCAGCGCGCCTAGCAGGAACAGAAACGGGATCGATACGTCGTCCATGTCGCTATCCATTCTCGCGCGGTTGCGCGTCCGGTTCGTCGGCTGGTAGCAGCTCGGCCAGCGCGCCGACGATTCCCAGCCGGACCAGCGACAGATAGCCGTTATCGAATTGCCGCGTCGCGTTCGTCGACGCTTGCGTCGCGAACAGCGATACGTTCGTCGTCGCCGACAGATTCCGGATCCCGGCGCCGTTTAGCGTTAGCGGCGATCCGCTGGTCGATCCGACGACGACCTGGTCGCGAATACCAGGCGACGCCGGCGGCGCCGCGACGGCCGTTCCGAAGCCGATCCGGAAGCGATCGCCGACCGCGCCGACCGAATTAAACCGGCCGCCATAGACGATCAGATAGACGCCAGCCTGGTTCGGGACGATCGCGTCGCGCGTGACATTCCAGAACATGTCGCCGGACGTCCAGTCTTCGGATCCGCCGGTCGCCTTCGTCCAGGCTTCGGCGTTCGCCGCCGAACAGGCCAGGCCGATCCGCGACTGTCCCGTAAAGGGAAGAACGGTCGGAATGGTCGGCGCCATGCCGGACAGGTCGGCGTCGACGTAGCGGTCGGCGCCGGCGATAACGACGCGGACCTGGTCGCCGACGACCGGCCGCATATAGCCGGCGGGATAGACGAAGCCAGGCGTCGCGACCGCCGACGCGCCGACCTTAACGGCCATACGCCGGTTGGCGACGTCGATCGAATCGACGATGCCATAGCGGACCTGTTGCGACGCTTCGGCGAAGGCGCGGATCCGGCGGTCGACCAGGTCCGTTATCAGCTGCGCCAGGCGCGGATCGCTAAGGTCCATCGGTCCGCCACCAGGCGACGCGGGACGCGCGCTGCAGCGCGACCAGCTCGCCTAACGATCGCGCCGCCTTCGCGGCGATCGACTGTTCGGCCAGTCCCAGCGGCGTTACCAGCTGGTCGATCAGATACCGGCCGGACACCTTCGCCGCGGCGTCGACGATGGCGATCGCGTCGCCTGGTTCCAGCGCCGGATTCGCGACGGACGGAATGTCGATCTGTTCCGTAACCAGCGCGACGTCGGCTAGCAGCTTCGCCGCGACGTCGGCCGCCTGGCTCGCGCTGGTAATCATCGCCGACGTATAGCGATAGACGCGGTCGCCTAGCGGTCCGTTGACGTAGGCCGGCGACGCCGGATTCGTGTCCATGGCTTCGGCGCGGACTGGCGGGAAGGCGGGATCCGCGGATTCGCCGGTCGCGACGACATGGTTATACAGACGGTCGTCCGTCCATTCGCGGCCGACCGCCGTATGGATGGCCGCGTCGCCGCGTTCGAAGGTCCAGGCCAGCGCGGCCGTTTCGGGATCCGGCGGTTCGGCCAGCGCCAGATAGCCTTCGGCGTCGGCGAACAGCTGTAGGCCGTAATCGGTCGCCAGGTCGGACAGCGCGTCGATCCGCGAAATGTCTTCGTCGAAGACGCGGTCGCGTGTCAGCGTCCGGCCGCCATCGTCCAGGCGATAGCGCGTCGTTCCCATGCCGGCGATTTGTGCTTCGGTCTGGATTAGCGCGCCCAGCCGCGTCCCGGCGGCGTAGGTCGTCGGCGCCGTAAACCGCGACCGGACCAGCAGCTTCGCGCGATCCTCTCCCTGGATCGCCAGCTTCGTTTCGCCGCCGGCAGCGGTCGCGATCGGCCGGCCGACCAGGAAATGTCCCAGCGTTATCCATTCGACCGTGTCGGCGTCCAGGTAGATCCCGCGATCCAGCCGGACCAGCGCGTTAAAGAACAGCAGCGAACCAGGTCCAGCCGGCGTCCAGACGCCGTCCGGATTCGCCAGCTCGACGTCGCATGTTCGACGGATGGCGCGCGACGCATCCATGGACACGGTTCCGCCGACGACATAGCCGTTCGCGCCGGACAGCTCGGCCAGCTGGACGAAGGTCGTCGGATCCAGAACGACCAGGCGCGCCGTCGACCGATGGCTGGTCCGCAGCGCGGCGCGGAAGGTATCAGATACCGGACGCATCGGCGCCGACCGCGACGGTTCGGAACGTCAGCGTCTGGCGTCCGTCGACGCCGCGAACGGACGCGATGGATCCCAGGACGACCGGCTGGACGTCGCCATACGGCGTCTTCCATAACAGGTCGTCCGATGCGCCGGCCGCGGCCGTGTCGCGCAGCAGCCGCGCGACGTTCGCCTGGTCCGGCAGCAGCAGCGCGGACACGGTCGCTTCCTCGCCTAACAGCTCGCCGGTTTCGACCAGCTTCCAGCGGCGTCCTAGCGGTTCGTGCTCGGTCGACTGCAGCGGCCAGATCGACGCCATGGATTCGACGTTCGGGATTTCGAAGCCGATCTGCTGGCCGGTCGCCGCCAGGACCAGCCAGAATTCGCATGCGTCGACCATCGTCGGCGCGTCGGTCGGATCGGACAGGTTATCGATCGACTGCTGGACCAGGCGATACGTCAACGGGACGCCCAGCGGCGCCGCGAAGTCGACGAAATCGACGTCGGCCGGATCCGTCTGGCTCGCGAGCTCGACGAACGGACCGTCCGCGATCGACCGCGAAACGTGATACGCGACGAAGTCGCCTGGCGCGAGTGTCGTCGGATCCCAGGTCAGCGATACGCCGGCGCCGGACGCGGTCGCTTGCAGATTCGCGATCGCGTCTGGCGGCGTAAAGGCGGCGGCGAAACGTGGCATCGGTCTAGGTTAGGACCGCCGACTGGCCGTCCGTGTCAGCGACGCCGACAGACCAGCGGTACGAATGGCCGTCCTGGACGATGCCAGGCGGGACGGTATAGTCCGTCGCCGCGCCGGCGACCTGGCCGGAATCATGGACCAGGACTTCGTCGACCCATAGCGCGGCGGTCGGACCGCGATCGAACAGCTGGACGCGGAATCCAGACTGCGCCTTGCCTGGCGCGCTGGCATACGCCCAGTCCAGCGTCGGCGTCGAATCGGCGACGGTCGCATCCATGGCCGGCGCCGTAAGCGTTACGGTCGGCGCGGCCGACGCTTTCAGCTCGCGCCAGGCCGAATAGACATACGTCCCGGCCGGCTGGCCGGCGTTGTCGCGATAGCCGATCCTGGCTTCGTAGACGACGTCCGACGTTAGCGCGGTCGCGACGGTATGCGGCGTCGACAGCGCGTCCGTCTTCGGATAGCCGGCCAGCGCCGCGCCAGTGTCCTTCCGCCGGATTTCGATCGATCGCGCGGACGCCGTATCGCCGTCCGTCGCTTTATCCGGATCGACGAAGGCGGCGACCAGGACTGGCGTCGTATCGGTCGTAACCAGGACGCCAGCTGGCGACAGGACGGCCGGAACGCCGGCGTCGTTCTGGACCGTAACGGTCGGCGCGGTCGGTAGCGCGTTCGTCCGGAACGGAACCAGCGGCGACCAGGCCGAAATAACGCCGGCTGCGTCTTCGATCTGCGCGCGCCAGTAATAGACGGCGCCCCAGGACAGCGCGGAACCGGCATAGACGCGCGGCTTCGTATTGACGGCCGCGTAATCGGCGCCGTCCCAGGCTTTCGTCCATAGCTTCGTCGACGACAGGTCGGACCCGGCGTAGACCTCGACCTGGTCGTTCCGGAAGGTCGACGAATGGCCGACTGTCAGCGTCGGCGTTAACGAATTCTGTTTCGTCGTCGTCGTCCGCGGCGACAGGTTGTCCGGTCCGACCGGCGACGTCGGCGTAAAGGTCGTCCAGCTGGACCAGGCCGACCAGCCGTCTAATCCGTCCTGGACGCGGATCCGCGCGCGATACGCGGTCCCGTAGACCAGCGGCGCACCGGCGTAGACCTTCGACCATGGCGACGCCGCGATCGGCAGCGATCCGGACGACCAGACGTTCGTCGACGGCGAAACCTGTTCGACTTCGATCTGGCAATTCGCCGGCGTACTGCCAGCGCCGCCGGGATCCGGATCGCTAAACGATCCGCCGATGGTCGGCGTTAGCGAGTCCGTCGTAACGTCCGGCGGCGATGGCGTGTCCGGAACGCTGTTCGGCCGGAAGGCGCGCCATGGCGACCAGGCGCCCCATTCCATTTCCTGGTCGCGAGTCCGCGCGCGCCATTCGTAATCGCGATCGGCGTTACTGCCAGCCGGCAGCGTCAACGCCTTCGAAAACGTCGCCGGCAGTCCGCCGGGATTGCCGGACGTATAGTCCTGGACGGTCGATCCGCCGGTCGGCCGGACCTGGATCTGGTACGCCGTAATGCCGTCGCCAGGATCCGGATCGTTCCTGGTTCCGGAATAGGTAATGGTCCGGCCGGTCTGGACCGTATTTCCGCCGGCCGGCGACAGGTTGTCCGGCGCGGTCGGCGGCGAATTCGTGTCGTAATCGACTTCGATATACGGCGTCTTTCCGGACTGTCGTCGCGAATAGGCTTCGAACGCGTCGGACGCGTTATCGGTCGGCGCGAGTAGGACCAGGCCATACGGCGCCTTCCCGCCAAACCATTCGCGGACCGTGTTAACGACGGAAATCGATTGCAGCGCGCCATCGGCGGCGCCGTTCGACATGGTTCCCGAATCGCCGTCGTCGGCCAGATTGTTTTCGACCAGGCCGTCGTAATCGCCGGACCAGATTTCGTCTTCGGACGTCGATCCGCCGGATCCTTCGGACCAGTCCGACGTCTTCCGCCGGACTTCGATCGTTACGTTTCCGGATCCGTGCGCGTGCCAGCCGGCGGCCGTGTGCGCGTAGACATACAGCCGCGCCGAATTAATCCGGACCATGCCGGCGAACGACATGGATCCTTTCAGCAGGACGCGTCCGACATACGAAACGCCGGTCGCCGGATCCCAGCGGCCGATCGGCAGATGCCGGTCGCCTGGATTCGCCGGTCCGGACTCGGCGACCGGAAGGTTCGCCGTCATGTCGAATTGCTTCGTCGGCATGGTTAACGGACTCCCGCGGCATGCTGTAGCGAACGGTACAGGCCGGAACCTTCGACGCCGCGGTTCAGCATGCCGGCGACCGCTGCGGCGCCGCCAGGGACGCGCGCTAGCGCGCCGTGCGGATCGTCGATCCGATGCGTAATCGTCAGCTGGCCGGACAGGCGCGTCCGCTGGACGGACGGCGCGACGGACGCCGTCGCCATCGGCGCGCCGAGTAGGCCGCGCGCAGCTGCGGCCGGCGCCGTCGCCGCCTTGCCGCCTGGCAGCGATTCGACGAAGTCGGCGACGCCTTCCAGCGCGCCGGCGATTCCTTCCAGTAATCCCGTAATGAAGTCGACCGCGCCGGAAACGATGCCGCGGATCGTGGCGAAGACGTTCCGGACGATGCCGACTAACGCTTCGAACGGACCGGCCATCGTATCGCCAGCCTTCCCGAAGATGCGGCCGATAAATTCGACGATGCTTTCGATAATGCCGCGGACCTTGCCGAAGACGTCGCGGACCGCGGACAGGAAGGCGCCGACGATCTGGCCGACGATGGCGAAGACACGCTGGACGACGAACAGCCAGGCTTCGAACGGACCGGCCAGAACCTTCCCGACCGCGACGAAGGTCGACGTAATGACATGGACGCCGACCTTAACCAGACCGGCGACGATCCGGAAGACAGCGGTCGCGATCCGTGCCAGCAGCCGGAACGGACCGCCGAAGACGGATTCCAGCGTCGCGAAGACAGCGGTCGCGATATCCAGCATCGTCCGGATGGCGCCGACGACGAAGTCGACGACGACGCCGACGACTTCGCCGACAGCTCGGAAGGCGGCGTCGACGATGCGACGAAACGTTTCGCTGTTCTGATAGGCCAGGACCAGGCCGGCGACCAGCGCGGCGATCGCCAGGACGACTAGTCCGATCGGATTCGCGGCCAGCGCCGCGTTTAGCGCCCACTGGACAGCGGTCCAGGCGGCCGACGCGCCTTTCGCGATGGTCGTTACGACGGTCCAGGCGGCGACGGCCAGCTGGTACGCCTTTATGGCCGCGTTCGCCAGCAGGATCGCCGCGGCCAGGCCGGCGACGACGCCGCCGAGTATCAGAACGGCCGTCGTATTGTCCTGGACGAAGCCGGACACGGTCGCCAGGACGCCGGCGAAGATGACCATAACCGGCAGCAGCCCTTCGCCTAGCGCCGCTTGCGCGTTCTCCCAGGCGGCCGTCGATCGCTGCTGCGCGCCGCTGGCCGTGTCGGCTTCCCTGGCGAATTGTCCTTGCGCCGCGGCGGTCTGGCGCGTAAGGATCGCCATCGTCGCGGCCGTCTTCGCGGCGACCGCCTGTTCGTCCGACATTTTCTTTAGCCGGTCGGCGCCGATTTCGGCTTCCAGCGTCGATTCCTTAATCGACACGCCATAGCGTTCGATCGGATCCCGTTCGCCGCGGAGTAGGGACGAAATGGCGTTGACGGCGTCGGCGGTCGTTCCGCCGAACATGGCGGCCATGTCGGCGCCTTGCTTAATCAGCGATTCCGTCGTCGGCAGCAGCTGTTCTTCGGCGACGCCCATATTCCGCAGCTGGCTCGCCAGGACCGCGGACATTTGCGCGTAATCGGCGGTCGCCAGGCCGACAGACGTCGCGGACGCGCGCGCCAATTCCTTCGCGGCTTCGGCGTTATCGCCGAAGACGGATTCCAGCGCGCCGAACGACTGTTCGGCTTCGGCCGCGGCGTCGGCGGCGCCTTTGCCTAGCAGCGTTACGGCGCCCAGCGCGATCCCGGCCGGCAGCGCCAGCGACCCTAGCGACTTTTCGACGTTCTTCGCGGATCCGGACGTCTGGTCGAACGCCTGTTGCGCGTCGCGCGCGTCGCCTAGGATCTGGATCGCCAGCGTCAGCGATCGCGCCATCGGTCAGTCCGTCGCGTACAGCTGCTGCAGGACGTCCAGCGCGGTCGCCAGTGTCGCGTCGTCTTCGTCTTCCCAGGCGCGCGGCGGGATATGCGTAACGATCGCCAGCTCGACGATCATTCTGGCTCGGCTTCCACTAGGAAAGGGACGGCGATATCGCCGGCGACTTCGCCGTTCGCCGCGGCTTCGCCTGGCGTTTCGTCCGTAAGGTTCCGGACCTGTTGGCAGCGTTCGTTCGCGAAGTCGTCCCAGGACAGGTCGTCCGGAATCTGGTTCGTCCGGCGCGCGGCCGACCAGGCCAGGAAGGTTAGCCATAGGAACGGCGCGGCGGTCGGCGCCGGCCAGCCGTGCTTCGCGGCGGTCCGGTCGTATCGCAACAGGTCCGGATTTAGCGCCTGGACGCGGAAGACGGTTCCGTCGTCCATTGTGACTTCCAGCCGCGGGACGGCTAGTCGGATTTCTTCGGTCGTCATGTCGTTACGCTCCCTGGATGGTTCCTAGAATTTCGTCCAGCTGGTCCAGGTACTTCGATTCGATTTCGGCCGTCGTCTGGTCCAGCGCCGGTTCGAAGTACGGCTGCGCCGGGATATGCCGCGCCGCCCAGCCGAATTCCTGGACGCCGGCATACGGGACGGACGCGCCGCCGGCGCGGACATAGGCGGCGCGCGGCGTTCCGGACGACCGGACCGATCCGGCCAGGCGGCCAGACCGAACCGGCGGCGACGCGGCTTCGGCGACCAGCTCGCCGACTTCGGCGTTTAGCCGACTAAGGTCGTCCAGGTCGGCGCCGGCAGCTTTCAGCGTCCGCAGCAGCCGTGACAGACCGCGGACGCGGACCTTCGGCTTCGGCATGGCTGGTTAGGCCGCGACGTTTTCGACTGGCTTCTGTCCCTTCGCGCCAGCTGCGGCGCCTTCGGCCGTAACGACTGGATCCAGCGCCGGCGTAAAGGTCGGCGTTCCGACGATGGCGAATTCGAAGTCGGACGACATGTTCGCGCCGGCTTCGTCGCCGCCGATCGTCAACGGATCGACGATCAGCGTCCCGGCGACCTTCGCGGCGCCAGCTGTCAGCGGCGCGAAATCGAACGGAACCTGTTCGCCGGGATGCTCCCAGGTAAACGCGACGATTCCGGACGCGTTCAGATCCTGCAGCAGCGATCCGGCTAGCGAATGCGAGTAGGTCCGCGCGCCTGGCACGGTTTCGCCGCATAGGACGATCGTGTCGTCGCCTTCGTCGACGTTCGTATCGACATGCGCGGCCGTAACCTGGCACGAGAAATCGACTTCGGTCCCGATATCGCCGATTTTCAGCGTTCCCGGTCCCAGCTTATTGACGATGGCTGCCATGGATCCTTCCTTCCCTAGTCGGCCAGTGTGAAACGGAGCGCCGGAACGGCGTCGTTCTGGTTCGCGATCTGTAGGCCGACCGGCTCGGCCAGGACGACCCGCAGCTGCGCGTCGGCTAACGCCTGGCCGACCAGCTCGACCAGCGGATCGGCTTCGGCGACGGTCGCGTCGGCGACCGTTCCAGACAGGACGACGAAGACGAACCAGCGGCGTTCGCGCGGACCGTCCGCGCGCATGTTTAGCCAGGTCGTCGACGCCCAGGCCGGCCAGGCCATTCCGGCCGCCGGCGTCGCCGGCCGCGTCGACGACGCCGTAACGCCTTCGACCGCGGCCAGCGCGTCGACGATGGTTTGCCGGTCGATCATCCGAAGACGAATCGCCGGCGCGGACCTTCCAGCCGGTCGATTTCCGCGTCCCAGGACCGCAGCTGCGCCGGACCGAATTCGGCGTCGACGCCGACGATCCCTAGCGGGACGCCTTTCGCCGCGACTTCCCGGCCGACGCGGCGATAGATCGCCTGGACCAGCTCGGCCGGCAGCTGGTCGTCCGGCGGGATCGAACATAGCGACGCCTGGATCGACGCTTCGGCGTTGACGACTTGCGTTAACGCTTCGTCGTCGACGACCGTCGCCGGAACGCCCAGCCATGTCCGCAGCGCGTCCAGGTCGATCGCTACAGCCAGAACCATCGTTCTAGCTGGACGACTTCGACGTCGATCGGCTCGACGCGAGCGGACCAGCGAACGGCGTCAACGGCGCCAGTCCTTCGGCCGCGACCGCGTTATAGGCGATGTATCCGCCGTAAGCGACTTCGACGCCCAGCAGGGACGGTTCGACCGCCGTTAGCAGACCGATAACTTCCTCGTAGACCTCGTATGCGCCTGGCGCGGCCAGGATGGCCGTCGACGCCGGGAAGGACGGAACGACGATCCGCGGCAGCGACAGCATGTTCCCGGCGAAGTCGGAAACGTCCGACGCGCCGAAGCCATGGACCGAAGCCAGCTGTAGATCGATGATCGGACCCGTGTTCGCCCATACGTCCGTCGACACGAACAGGCGATCCGGCAGTTTCTTAAACGACCCGTAGATCAGCGACGCGGCTTCGTACAGCGCGGCCGCCCAGGCTTCTAGCGTTCCAGCCGCGACGACCGTCGCCGCGTTAATGTCGTCCGCCTTCGCGACGAAGTCGTCGGCTGCGGCGTTTTCGGTTTCCATGGCGTAAACGTCGGCCAG
>AR_comb_assmDRAFT_10368172_pt1 | contig 16243 bp, 10 predicted proteins | sample ArasoioldDNA_FD_10543 | JGI IMG/M metagenome (IMG submission 10543) | reverse complement strand
TATTACTGGAGCCGCGCACCGTATCCGAGCGCATGGCGGATACGCCGCTCGCGCTCAGCGCTTGTTGCATCGCCCTGCTGATCGTTGGTTTTCATAGTGCAGCCAGGGCACAATCCCTTACCTCGCAAGCAGTGACCGTTTGGTTGCGCGAAGCGACTCCGATTGGAACGAATGGGACCGTACCGGTTTACCGGATCCGGCCCGATGTTCCCGCATTGACGGTGGCTGGTGTGTGCCTGCCGAAGGTTCTGGTCTCGAACGCGGCAGCTGCCCTTCTCACCTCGCAGGAAATGAGGACTGCCCTCCGCCATGAACTGGCCCATGTGCGGCATCGGGACAACCTGAAGAAACTCCTATTCCGCTTCACGATATTTCCCGGCATGACAGGCCTGGAGTCGGCTTGGAGTGAGTTCGGCGAGATGGCCGCCGACGATGCCGCGGTTTCGAATGCTGAAGACGCACTGGATCTAGCGTCCGCGCTCATCAAGCTCTCGCGGCTCGTGCCGTCCTTTCCGGACGCAATTCTGACCACGGCGCTCGTCCAGGGGTCAAAGGCTTCTATCAACGCTCGCGTCGCACGATTGGTTGCATGGCAGGAGCCCGATGCGTCACAACCCGCGCTGCCCTGGTTTGTCGTGCCAACCGGCGTTGGGGCGTGCGTCGCCTTGATCGCGTCGTATAGTTCCATGCTGATCGACATGCACAAGGTAACGGAGTGGCTTGTGCGGTAACGTCAATTGACCATGAAAAGATAAACGCCCTGGCATTGCGCCAGGGCGTTTTGCTTTTCTGGAGATCACTCCGGAATCTAGAAAAGGTTCCAGAGGAACTGGTTGTAAACGTCGTGGTGATATTGCACTTCGGGTGACTTCACGAACGTGCCTAACAACCGCGGGCAGCGATCTGCGGACGCTTGTTTCAAATCGGCGTACCGCGCTTTCACATCCGCACCCAGGAGTTCGGTGGTCCACTTCGCCTTTCGGAAGTCTTCGATAGAAGTGTAGATGTTGTCCGGCAGGTAACGCTCTGCCTGACGGAGGTTTTTGATCTTGGCGGTGTCGCCTTCCAGTCCCGTGCGGAAGATCGAGTACATCACCAGATAGGGGTTCGCATCCGGGCTGACCGATCGAACCTCGACTCGCATGCTCTTCTCATTGCCGATCGGGATACGGATCATCGATCCGCGATCCGTGGGCGAAGCTTTGATCTGATTGGGCGCCTCAAAATGAGGATCCAGGCGGCGATAGGCGTTGACGCTCGCGTTCAGCAATAGGCAGACATCATTGCCGTGCGTCAGGATCCGATCCAGGAACTCCCACCCGGTCTTGCTCAATTTCTCCTCGCCCTTGGGATCCCAAAAGAGGTTTTTGCCGTTCTTGCTGATGGAAACGTTGGTGTGCATTCCGCTGCCGTTCACCCCAACCACGGGTTTCGGGAGGAAGGACGCCGTCAGGCCCATCTTGGTTGCAACCTGGCGGCACACCAGCTTGTAGAGCTGGATCTGGTCGGCGGCTGCGACCACCTCGCCGTAGCTGTAGTTGATTTCGAACTGCGAAGGCGCCACTTCCGGGTGATCCTTCTCGTTTTGGAAGCCCATGGCGCGCTGCACTTCCGCCGTCGTGTCGATGAAAGTTCGCAGCGGATCGCCGGGTAGCGAGTGATAGTAGCCGCCGGTATTCACGTATTCGAACGTATCGGTCTCATGGAAACGGCGCTCGGCGTTTTCACCCCGGAACAGGAAACCTTCGATTTCGTTGGCCGCGTTGAGCGTGTAGCCGTTCTTCTTGAACTGCTCGTTTGCAAAACCCTTCAGCACACTGCGAATGTCGGCTGTGTACGGGTCGCCCTCTTTATCGATGACCTCGCCAAAGACCAGCACTTTGCCGGGCCCAAAGATGTCGGCCGGAGCCCAGTAAAACGCGCCCCAGTCGATGCCTAGCCGAAGGTCGCTTTCTCGCTGGGCCGTAAAGCCGCGAATCGAGGAGCCGTCGAAGGTCAGGTTGTCCCAGCTCTTGAGAAGAAACTTCTTGTCGTAATCCAGCATGTGGAGTCGGCCCTCAAGGTCGCTGAACAGGACCGTCACCGCCTTGATCCGCTTCTCATCAGCCAAGTACTTCAATCGCTCTTCCCGAACCTTTTCGGGGGAGAGCCGGTTCTTCCGCTGCTCCTTCGCTTTCAAATTCAGGTCTTCCAGTTCGTCGTATGACAACGCCAGGAAATTCCGCAGTTCGTTCGACATACCTCTCCTTAAGTTCGAATGAAAATGCAGCCCTCGGGTGAGATTACGCGGCTGGGGGTAACTACGTAGGGTATCGTGCAGCCCACGATGCGGCCAATAAAAAGCGCTTATGCTTCGCATCAAAGCCTTTTATGAGTGAGAACCGACGTCGATTGTGCAGCCAAATCAGTGCAATCGGGTGGCCCTCGGAGGAGCGCACCGCTCGGCATTAACGCGGGACATCTCCGGTTTGCGCGGCGCCCATTCGGCGTTATCCTAGAAGCGGTGCTACATGTCCATGCTGGATTATTTCCGAACCTTGAAATCCCCGGAGCACCGACTGGCGTGGCTAGTGGCGGTGGGTGCCGATGCTCTGCAGATCGGTGCTATGCCCCTTTTCGCCGCGGGGGCACTGTCCCCGGCTGATACGGCTTTGGATGTCGTTGTAGCCGCCATCCTGATTCGTCTCCTTGGTTTCCATTGGGCGTTTCTGCCCTCCTTGATGGTTGAACTGATGCCGGGCTTTGACCTGTTTCCTACATGGACGGCCGCCGTATTTTTCGTGACGCGACAGCAGGTTCATTCGTCGGAACCCGAGATCTTGCCTCCGGCTCGCCCGCGAGCCTAAGTTTCAGTGCCGCTTTGCGCTCTGGGCATGAGACGTTTCCAGTGTTCTGCGTGCAAATCTGAGCAGATATAATTGCACTACTCATGAGGTTGTTCCGGCTCTGCCTGTGGGCGGCGATCGCGACCGCCTCGGCCATTCCTGTTCTCTGTGCTGAACACGACGGTCCGCCGAACGTTTTGGTGATCACCATCGACACCTTACGGGCGGATCATCTGGGCTGCTACGGCTACAAGGACGCTCACACTCCGAACATCGACGCACTGGCTGGCGATGGGGCGCGCTTTGAACGCGCCTACACGCCCGTTCCCATCACGCTTCCGTCTCACACGGTGATTTTCACGGGCACCTATCCCACCGCGAGCGGCATTCACGATTTCAGCGCGAATCGTCTCGGAGCGCAATCCAACACCATGGCGTCGCTTCTGAAAGACAAAGGCTACGCGACCGGAGCGGTCGTCGCCTCTGCGGTGCTGGACTCGCGGTTCGGGCTGAACCGCGGATTCGATTTCTACTACGATCACTTCGATTTCAACCGTCTGGAGGAATCGAATCTCGACGAAATGGAGCGGCCTGCGAACGTGGTGACCGACGTCGCGCTCGACTGGCTTGGTCAAAATGCGGACAAACGGTTTCTGTTCTGGATGCATCTGTACGACCCGCATTTTCCGTACAATCCGCCGGCACCATACGACGCGCAGTTCCGTGCGAATCCGTACGACGGCGAGATTGCATTTGTCGATTCGCAGGTCGGCCGTGTGGTGCAATTCCTGAAAGCGAAGGGACTCTACGACAAAACGATCATTATTCTGAGCGGCGATCATGGCGAGGGCCTCGGCGAGCACGGCGAAAAGACGCATGGTTTTTTTGTCTACAATTCAACGCTGCACATTCCACTCATCGTCCGCTTGCCTAGCGCGAAACCGCACACGGTGAGTGAGCCCGTCAGCACCGCTGATATCCTTCCCTCGTTGCTCGAGGAAGTCAGCCTGCCAATCCCTGCCCAAGTACAGGGAGCTTCCTTTGCTGCCGTTCTCGACGGAAAAGCCGATGCTCCTGCCGCTCGGCGCGGTCTGTACGCTGAGACGTTCTTGCCGCGACTGCATTTCAACTGGAGCGAGCTTCGTGGGATCCAGTTCGAGCGCTACAAGTTCATCGAGGCACCCCGGCCGGAGCTTTACGATCTGGAGAAAGATCCGAAAGAACTTCAGAACTTGTTCGATCAAAAGAAAGCCATCGCCACGGAGATGCGAAGCAAGCTTTCCGCCCTCGTGCGCACCGATACGCCGAGCACCGAACTGGCGGAAAAGATGCCTTTGGATCCCGCGCTTCTGGAGCGCCTGAAGGCACTCGGGTATGCAGGATTCTCCGGCGGCGGAGACACCTCTGCGAAAGCCTCATCCTTGCCGGATCCGAAAGATCGCATCCAGGTGTATGAGTTGATTTCTGATGGCATGGCGGACGGCCAGCACGGACGGTACCAGGAGTCCATCGCCAAACTCACCGAGGCGCTCAAGACCGAGCCTAATTCGGTAGCGGTGAATTACCTGCTCGGTTTGGACTATTACCGCCTGGGCGACTTTCCGAAATCCGCCGAGCACTTGAAGCGCGTCATGCAATTCAGCCCCGATTACTCGCTGGCGGTTTTTCATCTTGGCCTCGCACTTGGTCGTATGGGCCAAATCGATGATGCCATCGCCGCGTTTCAGCGTGCTCTCGAACTCGACTCGACGAACTTTCCCGCCGCCTACGATCTTGGCCAAATGTACCTGCAGAAGAAGATGCTGGAGCCCGCGTTGGCAGCGTTTCGACAATCCGTGACCGTCAATCCTGATTACGTACAAGGTCGAGTCGCGCTCGGAGAATTGCTGCTCTACCAGGGCCAGGTGGATCAGGCTGTCACCGAACTGCGGGCTGCGGTGCAGATCGCGCCGAACAATCCGCAAGTGCATGCCGCGCTAGCCAAGGCTCTTCAAGCCAAAGGACTGCCCGACGAAGCCCAGCGCGAGCTCGACAAGGCGCAGGCAACGATGCCGCGCTGACCCGGTCGCGACCATAATGCAAATTCGCAAAGCCATTACGGGATGGGCGGCGGCGAGTGCGCTCCTCGTCGGGGTTGCCACAGCCCAGGCAGATCAAGCGCGGAACCGTCGGCAAAACCCACATCCCAACGTGATTCTGATTACGGTCGATACGCTGCGGGCAGACCATGTTGGATGCTATGGCGCGAAAGACGTGCAAACGCCGGTAATGGATTCACTCGCGCACGACGGCCTGCAGTACGACCGCGCCATCTCACAAGTTCCTCTAACCTGGCCGGCCCACGCCGCCATCCTGACTGGAACATATCCGTTTCAGAATGGAGTGCAGGATTTCACGTCCCCCCCGCTGGCGCAGCAATTCCGCTCGATTGCCCAGTCATTTCAAACGGCAGGATACGCAACCGGTGCGGTTGTGAGTTCTTTCGTTCTGGATCGGAGTTTTGGACTCGCCCGCGGCTTTGATTATTACGACGACGCATTTCCACCTTCGAATTTTCAGCAGAAGGAAGTGGGCTTGGTCGATCGGCGGGCGGACGACAGCGTGAATCGGGCGCTCGGATGGCTTGGTAAAACTTCGAAACGGCCCTTCTTCTTCTGGCTCCACTTATACGATCCACACAGTCCATACGATCCTCCCGAACCCTTTCGAACGGAGTACAAGACTCACTCGTATGACGGTGAGATCGCCTACACGGATCGCGAAATTGGCCGCCTGATCGCGTGGCTCAAAACCAAAAACTTGTATGCAGGTGCGCTGATCGTTCTCGTCAGCGACCATGGGGAGTCGTTGGGTGAGCACGGCGAGCAGGAACACGGTTTCTTTCTGTATGACGCGACCATCCGAGTGCCGTTGATCGTGAAACCGCCCACGCGTGCCGGGACTCGCGCGAACAAGATCAGCGAACCTGTCGAAATTGTTGCCATTGGCCCGACTCTGCTCTCTCTCGCGGGAATTCATGACTCGATCGAAAAGCAGTTTCAGTCGAAGTCCTTGCCCGACGGAAAGACTGTCCCAAACACCAATGGCGGCTCCGCGAGCAACGCCATGTACAGCGAAACACTTTATCCCTTTCGTTCTTTTGGATGGAGCCCGTTACGCGCACTACAGACGTCGCGCTATCACTACGTCGATGCGCCTCGTCCGGAGTTGTACGACCTCACCGTCGATCCAGGGGAGACAACGAACCTCGCTGCACAGCAGCCGGCCATCGTCGCCACGCTCCGAGAAAAACTAAAAACGCGACTGGACAAAAACCCCTTCCAGGCTCGGCAGCCGGATACGCTTGGCGTCACCCTCGAAGGAGCCGAGAAACTCCGGTCCCTCGGCTACATCGCCTATCGGGCGCCCGAGTCTGGACAATCTTCAGGATTGCCAGATCCGAAGGATAAGATTGCGGAATTTAATGCCATTCTTCAGGCCGGCGATGCTTTCCGGGCGAACGACTTCCCACGTGGAGAAGCTTTGCTGTCCAATGTGCGGAAGCAGGATTCCAACCTGTATGTGATCCCCTACATGCTCGGCGAAGCTGCATTGCGCCAAGGCAAATTTGAAGAAGCGAAGTCGCAACTGCAGGAGGCGATCAAACTTGCGCCGGAGTTCGACCAGGGAATGATGGCCCTGGCCCGAGCGCTGCACGAGCAGGGCGACGATGCCGGCGCGCAGCAGTGGCTCAACGAAGCACTCAAAAGAAATCCGCAAAACTACCGGGCTTGGTACGAACTGGGAAGTATCCAGCGAAAGTCAGATCGCTCCGAAGCCACGAATTCATTCGCTAAGGCCCTTGCCATCCAGCCGAATTTTGCGATCGCGGAACGCGATCTGGGCATGATCCGCTTCGATCAGAAGGGCTATTCAGAAGCCGCACAACACCTCGCTAAAGCCATAATCCTCGGCTTCGACGATAGTCGCACGTACAACTATCTCGGCATCTGCTACAGCCGAATGTCTCAATTCTCGAAAGCAGTCGCCAGCTACCAGAAGGCAGTTCAGATAACTCCCGACCTTGCCGAAGCGCACCTGAACCTCGCTTATGCATACCAGCGCTTGAACCGCAGCCAGGACGCCGAACGGGAGTCGCAAATCGCCTGCCGCCTCGAGCAACGCTACTGTTCCTATCTCCCGCCGAAGTAGAACGGCGTCATTTCGGAGAGGTTTCTAGCTTCTTGAGCAAGTCTCGCGCTTTGGGCGCAAGAGGATCTTCCGGGGATTGTTCCAAAAATGCCCGCAACTCCTGGCTGGCATCATTCTTCTTTCCCTGCGTGAGGTAGATGTTCACCAGTTCCAGCCGGACTCGTGACATGGCGGGATCGATGTTTAACGCCTGGCGCAGCGCATGTTCCGCTTCCGGCAGTTTGCCGGTTTGCTTGTAGATGGAGCCGAGCAGGAAGTATCCAAACGGAGATTGCGGAGCGCGGCGCAGCCCCTCCTGCACGTTGTTCAACGCCGCCGTATAATCGCGGGTCATCAAAAACACGTTCGCCAGGTTCAGGCGCGCTTCCGCATCGCTCCCGTTCAACTTGACCGCTTCTTCAAACTGTTCCTGCGCCGCGGGAAAATTCGCTAGTCGCGAATACACCGAACCCAGATTGTTGTGCGCTGGATAGAAGTCCGAAGCGATGCCCAATGATTTCTGATAGTGACGGATCGCTTCTTGTGTGTCCCCCTTGCGATCCGCCTCCACTCCTTTGTCGAACTCCTTTAGGGCAGCTTTTGGAACATTCCGCCGATAATCCTTGGCGTCTACCAGGTTTGGATTGCTGCCCGGACTGCGCCCGACGGGGCCATCTTTTCCTTCCGATGGCTTCATCGTGAGATGAATCTGCACCATCAACGTCGCGGAGATCGACACGTCGAGGAACGCTTGCTCATCCACGGGGTAGAAGCGTTCGTCCCGAATCACCACGTGGTACATATTGCTGTCGAGAGGCCCGAAACCAAATTTGCCTTGCGTATCTGTGTAAACGCTGGTCACCGGTGCGCCGCGGAATTGCAATTCCACCAGCACGGGCCCCGGAAGCTCGCCCCGATTCACATGCACTTCCCCAATGATTTGGCCTTGAGCCCAAAGAGAGACAGGAAAGAAGGCGAAAATCGCGAGAACAACCAGAAGCGGCTTCGGAAGAGAGCTGCGCATGGGAGAAAAAACTTAGGGGGCCTGTTCTGCGCGCGAGAACAGGCCCCCTTGAGTATACAGCGGTCTAGAAGCTCAGCTTCAGGCCGAACTGCAGGTTGCGGGCATTCAGCGTGCCCGCCGCCTGGCCGAACGAACCATCGGTGAGGTTGTTATGCGCGCCGCCACCGGTCGTTGCGATCAGGAAGTTGGCCCGGTTGAAGACGTTGAGTCCTTGCGCCTCGAACTTCAGGTTCACACGCTCGGTGAACTTGAAAATCTTGGAAATGCTCATGTCGGCATACCAGAGGCCCGGTCCGGTGAAGGTGTTGCGACCGAGATTGCTTGCGCAACCCAGGCAAGGCGTCGACAGGATCGGGTTTGAACCTCCCGCCGTGAAATCCCAGCCCGTCTTCCAGTCATCGCGACTCGGCACGAAGCCCGCCATCGAGGAGTCTGGCCGATCGTTGCGCCCATGGTCCAGGTTGTAATCGCCACCGAAGTTGAAGCACGCTCCGTTGTTGATGTCAGCCTGCGTGCAGTGTGTCACACCGTCCGCTTCACGTACGCGAGCCGCTGAGCTACGGAACGGCTCCCAGTGCGCTCCGCTCTGGAACGACCAGATTCCGTTGTAGGACCAGCCGCCAAGCAAGGCTCCCTTGACGCCGTGCAAGTTCTGTCCGGGAAGCTGCCATACGTAGTTCAGGACCAGCCGATGCCGGATGTCGAACAGGGAATTGCCCCGATCCAACTGCGGCATGGTGAAGTCTGTGGTATAGCCATCACCCGCAGCCGCGCCGTTTGCTGTGGTCGCACCGCTGTGCCAGGTGGATCCATCGTCGATCGTGTGGCTGTAGGTGTAGTTGACGGTGAACATCAAACCCCTGCCGGCCTGCTTCCTGGCACTTAATTGCAGACCGTTGTAGTTCGAATTCACCACGTTGCGCCAGTTGCGCATGTTGCCGTAGATGTTGTTGGCAAATCCGCCGTTTCCGGTCCAGCTGCGACCGAAGTTATCGGTGAAGGTTAGGCCTGGGTCCAAAGCCGAGCCAGGATGCCGGTTGATATTCTCCGCCCGGAACAGCTTGTGCCCCGCGTTGCCGACATAGTTGGCTTCGATCACGACTCTTCCCGGCAGTTCACGTTGCACGCCGAAGAAGTAGTTGTAGACGTAGGGATCCTTGATACCTTCTGGCAACACGATCCCCGTTAGCACTGCTTGGTTCGGGCTGAACGGCGCCCACCCGGTAAGGTTGCCGGTCGCCTGAGCGCCAATTCCCATACCTGGATTCGTGGGTGGGCCACTGAATGTCGGTGCCTGGGTCGGATCTGGCGCGCAACTAGTCGAACTGCAGACCGTGGGGCCGTAAATGACCGTGTTCACATCGCCATTCAGGAAGTTGTCCACAAAGTTGAACGAATAGTACGGCATGTTCCAACGAGAGTTGGATAGGGGGTTATACAAAGTTCCCTCGTAAGAAACGCCAAACCCGCCTCGCAGTGCCATCTTGCCATCACCGAACACGTCATAGGCGAAGCCGACTCGTGGACCGATATTGTTGTGGTCCCCCTTCCCAAGGCTGCTGGCAGGAGCAAACCCACCCGGACCGCACACTCCTTTCAGCTGTGCCACCTGTGCAATCTGCTGCGGCGTAAAGTCCGCCGGACAGCCTGCGAAGCTATTGGCGTTTTCCACGCCCTCAAGCAGACTGTTGCCGGGCCCCGTAATAAACGTGGTCGCCAGATTGTCCTCTTCGTTGTGACGCGTGAACAGGTCATAGCGAATCCCAAGGTTCAGAGTAAAATTCTTGGTCACCTTCCAGTCATCCTGGAAATAGGCGCCGAACTCCAGGTTGCGCCAGTGGCGGGTATTTTCCGCGAGCTGGGGTGTGGGACTCAGATTGAAGCTGCTGCAGGGCGGGGCGCAGATTCCGGGATCGACGCCGGCATCTTCTTCGGCCGGTGCATCTGCCGCAAAAAACAGCGGGTCGAAGAACTCGTACGAAGGCCGCGCTACGCTGAAAAGGCTGTTCTCGATGTTGCGGCGGAAGTCCGCACCAATCTTGATGTTGTGATTCCCATGGCTGATCGAGACCATGTCAGAGTAGCTATAGATGTGCTCCTTGAAGGTCTGCGGATAGCCCGCGTACGAGCCAAAACCTGCCGTCCCGTCATCCAGAATGCCCTGCACGCCGGCTTGCGGCACGCCCGGTATGCCCGTGCCAATTAAGTTTCGATTCTGGGCGTAGCCTACGCGAGCCTCGTTCAGGATGGTGGGTGAGAACGTATGTGCCCAGCTCGCCTGCACGCCTGGAGCAATGATTGTCTGCGGATTGAAGAAGCCGCGTGTACAAGCGGCGTTGCAGGGTCCGAAACCGTCGTTGCTGCGGAAGTAATTGTATTGAGCAAAGATCCGGTCGCTCGCCTTTGGGTTGAAATCCAGACGGAACGAACCCTCGTTGCCGTTAAACAGGTTGCCATTACCCAAAGAGCCGGTCTGCGACTTGTAGATGGCAACGCTGTTGCCTTGAAATGGCGCGGTGCGGTCCACAATTCCTGCCTGCGCGTTTAAGGCGCAAGTGCTGGCAGCATTACTGATATCCGTCGCGGTCACGCCCAGGAAACGCTGGAATTTCGTAGCCAATGCGACCGCAGGTGCGCTCGAGTCGACCGGGCAGAGATATCCCGTGTAGTTGCCGCCCGTGTAGGTGTCGAGAGAAACGAAGCCCGTACCCGCCAGCGTGGGCTTGAAATTTGAAAACAGCAAATTCGAGACGGAATTCTCGAATGGGCCGCCTGCCGCCGACGCGGTTGCCACGGCATCGCGGAATTGCTGCGATTCCACCAGAATCGTCTGCGGCGTGCCGACCGTGTTGAACCGATCACCCTGATAGGCGGCGAAGAAAAACAGCTTGTCCTTTATGATCGCACCGCCCAAGGTGCCGCCAAACTGGTTGAAGTGCAACGCTGGTTTGTAGCACTTCGACGTATCGCCGCCCTCGCACCCCCTGCTGCCTTGATCCTTGAACGGATCCGGCTGCTGGTTCAGGAAGAACTGGTTGGCGTCGAACGCGTCGTTTCGTACGTACCACCATCCCGACCCATGGAACGCGTTCGTTCCCGTCTTGGTCACCAGGTTGTTGATACTGCCCGCGCTGTTGCCATACTGGGCAGACATGTTCAACTGCAGCTGCTGGAATTCCTGCACCGTGTCCTGAATCGGTGCAGCCTGTCCCTCAACGCCGCCGCTCAGTCCTTTGTTCGAAACGCCATTGATGAGGAACCCGTTGAAGTCCTCGCGCAGACCATTCACCACCGTGTTATGGCCGTTCTCGAAATCAACTCCCGTTACGTTGACCGCGCCGGGGGCCAACTGCATCAGGTCATAAACGTTGCGGCCGTTGAGCGGCAGGTTATTAATCTGCGTCGCGTTGACCGTGGAGGCCAGTTTCGAGTCCTCTACATTGACCGTGCTGGCTTCGCCCGAGACCTCGACGATCTCTCGCGCCTGCCCGAGCTCCATCTTGAAGTCGAGGCGCTGGATCGTGCCCGCGCTGACCGTCACGTCAGTCCGAGTCGTCGTCTTGAAACCCTGCGCTTCGGCACTCACCCGGTACGCTCCCGGCGGCAACTCCTTCACCGTATACAAGCCGCTGGAGTTCGTGGTTGTCGTACTCGAGTAGCTCGTGCCTGTGTTGACGACTGTGACTTTTGCGTTTGGGATCGCGGCGCCCGAAGGATCCGAAACCGTCCCCGTAAACGTGCCGTTCTGGATTTGAGCGAGAGAAACTAGTGAGAACAACCACAAGAAGGACAAGGCAGAAACTAACAGCTTCCTCATCGGACTCACCCCTTCGTGTTGCGGAAATGTTGAGAGCGGACGTCAACTCGCCTCGTCAGGCGACCACAACAGCTGCTTACACCACACGTGTGAGCAACTTCACATAACAGTGTGAGGGTGTCAATTCTCGGGTCGTGTCTATTTTCTTGTCAAGCTAAATGAATAGATCCACACCATCGAAACCCCAAGAAAACACAACACCCCAAACTGCGACTTGGTCGGGATGCCTGCATTTCAGCGGCCAGTACTTAACATTCAGAACAATAAACAACTTAGGCTCACAGACGTATTGTGCATTCGCACTTTGTCTATGACTGATTGGAGAAATCCAGCGCGGCAAATTCCACAATTTGTAGAGATTTGTAGAGAAGAAGCAGCCCGAGTGAGCTTAGTGCTTCGCTGGCGCTGCTGGCCCAGACGTCGCGGGCTTCGCCGCATCGCGAGCGACTACTCCCCTGCCCTCTTCGATCGTCAGAAATTGGTCCGCGTTCTCGTTCTGAATAGAGTCCACTTTGCCCGATGGCCAGTGCACCACAATCGAGTCAACACGCGTCGCCGACCCGAGTCCAAAGTGGATACGCGGATCGCTCGCCGACTCAAAGCTACTGTTTGCGCGAGCTTCCTGCGAGTCTATTACGCCCCCAGCTTTCACCTCGATACGCGCGCCGAAGCCATCGCAATTTGATTTTGTACCGACCGTTCGGATTGCGATCCAGTGTCCCTCGCCTCGCGTTGTGTTCCGCAACAGCAGCGGAGGCCCGTCCAGTACCGTCACCACCAGGTCCTGACGTCCCCGATTCCAAAAGTCGGCTGCAGCCGCTCCTCGGCCCACATAGGATTTCCTCAGTGCCGCGCCCGACTCCCTTCCCACTTCCTCAAATCGGCGGTTTCGCAAATTGTGGAACAGCAAGGGCCGCTCCGCATAGGTGACGCCGAACGAATGCCCATCCACCTGCGGGTTGACGTGACCATTCGCGATGTAAACGTCCGCCCACCCATCATTGTCCGCGTCCAAAAATTTCACCCCGAAACCCAGGAAGGGAATGCTGATCGGACCAAACCCGGCTGGCCCCGCCATGTCGGTAAATTCGCCGTTTCCGTCGTTGTGGTAGAGATTGTTCGCGTCGTCTGAGAAGTTGATCTTCGCGATGTCGGGCCAGCCATCGTGATCGTAATCCGCTGAGTCGATCCCCATGCCCGCCTCTTCCCGCCCATCGGAGCTGTAAGCCACGCCCGCCGGAATTCCGACCTCGGTGAATCCCCCCTTGCAGTCGTTGTGATATAGCAGGCTCGGCGTCGAATCGTTCGCCACGTACAAATCCGGACAGCCATCCTTGTCGTAATCCACCCACAAAACGCCGAGTCCGTAATACGCGCCCGGGTCAATGTTGAGTTTCTCCGCTACATCGGTGAATGTGCCGTCCCCGTTGTTGTGATACAGCCGGTCGCGAGCGCCCTTCAATCCCCGGGGTCCACAAGAAACCTTGATGCCCCGGTACGTACAGAATGGTCCGCTTCCGAATTCCGGCAGGTGATCGAGATCGATATCGACGTAGTTCGCGATGTACAGATCCAGATGTCCGTCGTTGTCATAATCGGCAAAGGCCGCACTCGTGCCCCACTGTCCCGGATTCCCGACGCCGGCTTTTGCCGTCACGTCGGAAAACGTATCGTCGTGATTGTTCCGGTACAGCACTCCACCATCGAGATACGTGACGTATAGATCTTCCCATCCGTCGTTATCAAAATCGCCGACTGCCACTCCGAAGCCCCACCCGCAATGTGTCAGGCCAGACTTCGTTCCTACCTCCGTGAACGTGCCGTCATGATTGTTCCGAAACAGCTTGCTCGGATGACATTTCCCCGCCTTCATATCCGCAAGCGTCGATCCACCTACCAGAAAAATGTCCACCCAGCCATCATTGTCGAAGTCAAAGACGGCCACCCCGCCGCACATCGAATCCATGATGTAAGTCTTATCGAGACTGCCGCAGGTAAGATGGAAGTTCAGGCCGCTGCGCGCCGCAACGTCCGTGAATTCCAAACCAGAGCCGCTACCGGATGTTTGGCTCGTTGTCGCTGTGGGACGAGCAGCCGGAATCGGGTTCGATTTCTTCGGGACTTTCTGCTGGGCTGGCAGTGCCGCGTTGAAAGCACACACTACAACGGCGCAGACCAGAATGCGTCGGAGAGTCCTCACTGGTTCCGGCCCGTGGCCATGCCTCCCGTTACGGGTTGTGCCTTCTTCAATTCGTTGAATTGGGCCCACTCGGAATCGGCCTCAGTTTGATTTCCGGACTTCTCCAGCGCGCGCGCCAGCAGGTAATGTGGGCTGGGATCGATTGTGTTCAGGCGGGTCGATGTTCTCAATGCGTTGATCGCTTTGTCAGTATCGCCCGCCATAAGCAGGACCTTGCCCAGGTCATAATAGGCGTCCGCATTGGTGCCATCGAGTTCGGTGGCGAGCTGAAGCTCCGGAACCGCAGCTCGCCAGTCTCCCGTATCCAGTAGGCAATGGCCATACCGATAGCGGACTTCGGGGTGATTTGGATTATGCGCGATTTCAGCGCGGTATTCGTTCAGTGCACGCGCGGATTCCCCGAGGCTCTCATATGCGAAGCCAAGGTGATAGTGGCCAAGGGGGACGCTGGGATCGGTTTGGAGGGCGGTTCGGAATTGCTGAACGGCGTCCTGGGAACGGTTGGTATTCTGATAGGCGCGGCCCAGCAACACGTGCGCAAGCGCGTCCTTGTGGTCAAGTTTCACTGCGGTCTCCAGCTCATGAGAGGCTGCGACGTAGTCCTCCGCACTGAGCAGCACGAGCGCCAAGTCGAAATGTGCCCCGAAATTGACCGGGCTTAGTCGAATGGCCTTCATAAGTTCTGAACGTGCCTCTTTGTTCTGGCTCCTCTTAAAGTAGGCGAGACCTAATCCATGATGAATCTCCGCATCCTTCGGCCAGCGCACAGCCGCGCTTTGCCCGAGGCGCAACGCGTCGGCAGTTCTTCCCGATTGAACATAAGCGATCAAAAGCGCGCGTTGCACCGGCAACTGGTTCGGCGCGGACCGGTCGGCTTCTTCGAGTGCTTGAATCGCGGACTCAGGATCTCCCTGTTGCTGTGCGCGAAGACCTCGGCGCAACGAAGCCTCCGCGGCTGGAGGGATGGCTTGGCCCCAGGCCGGGATGACCATGAGCAGAGAACCCAGGATCACAATCGATTTCACAACGCATCCCGACATCTTCGAGAGACTAATCTGCTGGCTGGTGATTCGAATGAATTGTGACTTGAATGGTATCGCGGCCGCGGCATTCAAGTAAACGCGTTTACGATGCTGGACCATCGGGGTCGCAGAGCATCATCATTGGCGAGGAGAAGCCGCGCTGAGAGATTTGGACTCGGATGGGGCGAGAGCCGGGCGATTCTTGGTCCGCCATTACTGGCCGAGTTCGCCGCGGGAGGCGCTTGGAGAGCTTCTCGATGCGGTTGAGCCTGTCGAGAAGTTCTTTGGGCAGCGTGCCTCCGGTTGACCTGCTCGATGTCGGGGATCGAGCCCGCAAGGTCGGCGAGTTCACGGGCATTTTCCTGAAACTTGGTCGGGTCGATACGTTGCGAGCGCGGGAAGAGGGCCACGACCTTAGGTGGATGTGCGGCCACTTCGGCAATATTGCAAGATCGTGAGCCGCCTGCTTCCGAGCCCGCATAGTGCTCGCGGCGGCTACCCCACCCTGGGAAACCCTCTGGCCCCTATCACGAAAGGCGAAACCTTTGCTCGGCCGAAGTGAGAGCCGCTCGACCGGCGATGGTCATCCTTGCTGTCTACGGCTCAGCAGCATAAGCAAACAAGAGATGTCATGAAAAGGTAGGAGGGATTCGAACTCGTTGTACAGTTTGCGAGCCTGACGACCTCAAGACCGCCGGTGCACGCGCCGGTGACATGTCTCACAGAGTGTGATCAGATTCTCTCCCGTGTCGCCGCCGGAGTGGCTGCGCAGCTCCTGGTGGTGAACCTGCAGCTGCTGTCTGCCGCCGCAGTGCTGGCAGCACCAGTGGTCACGCTCCAGGATCTGTCGATGCAACCGCGCGTAAGCATCTGGTTCGAGCCTGCCGCGCGGAGTCTTGGGTCTCATCGGCTTGATGAAGCCTTCTCGTTAGTGTGTTCCAGGAAGGCCTGCTGCTGCGATTGCGGCAAGAACTTGAAGACCCGCGCGACCGATTGCAACAAAGCATCTGGATTCCCGTTCTCCAGGTTCGCACCCGCTAGAAAGTCCGCACAAATCATCTCCAGGCAGTAGCCGCGGGATTTATCCGAGCCGAGCATCATCGCGGCAGTCTCGAGCGCCTGCTCGATCACCGGGATCTGGCTCTTATAGATCTTGAAGTAGATGATCTCCCAGGGCTCGCTCTC
>AR_comb_assmDRAFT_10056770_pt1 | contig 16253 bp, 15 predicted proteins | sample ArasoioldDNA_FD_10543 | JGI IMG/M metagenome (IMG submission 10543) | reverse complement strand
ATCGACATGGAGGAGTTCCGGATCGATCAGGATCTGTTCCGATCGATCCCAGCCGACCTCATGCTGCGGTATGGGTTCGTGCCTCATCGTCGCGAAGGCCGGTTCCTCGTGATCGTCGTGTCCGATCCAACGGACCTGCCGATGATCGACGAGCTCGGCGTGATCCTGCGCACACCTATCAAGGTCACCGTGGGCGCGCCGTCGGCGATTCAGTCGATCCTCAAAAAGAGCGAGAGCTCACAGCGCGTCCTCGAGGAAGCGACCGAGGCGTTCGAGCTGCAGGTCCTCAAAGAAGACGAGACCGGCGCCGACGAGAATCTGACTGTCGAACGGTTGACCAGCGATATCAGCCCAATCATCAAACTGGTCGACTCGACGATCTACACCGCAATCCAGCGCCGGGCGAGCGACATTCACATCGAGACCGGCGACGATGCGGTCCACGTGAAGTACCGAATCGACGGCGTGCTGCAGCCAGCCATGCGTCCAATCGGCAAGCAGTTTCATAGCTCGATCATCTCGCGCGTGAAGGTGATGGCGGAGCTCGACATTGCCGAGAAACGCGTCCCACAGGACGGCCGATTCAAGGTCCGCATGCCTGGCAAGACGATCGATTTCCGCGTGTCGGTCATGCCGAGCGTCCACGGAGAGGACGCGGTCATCCGTATCCTCGACAAGGAGTCGATCAGCGAGCAGTTTACGCAGTTGACGCTCGACATCCTCGGCTTCCCCGAGCTCGAGCTTCGGCGGTTTCGGAAGTACATCCGCGAGCCGTACGGCATGGTCCTCGTCACCGGGCCCACCGGCTCAGGTAAGACGACGACCCTTTACGCAGCACTGTCGGAAATCAAGTCAGTCGAAGACAAGATCATCACGATTGAAGATCCTGTCGAGTACCAACTCCGCGGAATCACGCAGATTCCCATCAACGAGAAAAAGGGGCTGACCTTTGCACGGGGATTGAGGTCGATCCTCCGACACGACCCCGACAAGATCATGGTGGGCGAGATTCGCGATCCTGAGACCGCGCAAATCGCCATCCAGTCGGCGCTCACGGGCCACCTCGTCTTCACGACGGTCCATGCGAACAACGTCGTGGACGTGCTCGGCCGATTTCTCAACATGGGCGTCGAACCTTATCAGTTCGTGTCGGCATTGAATTGCGTAATGGCTCAGCGGCTCGTGCGACTCATCTGTTATCACTGCAAGCGGCAGACGCCGGTCGATCCGGCGCAGCTCGAAGAGGCTGGACTGAACGTCGATCTCGCTCGCACGCACACGTTCTATGACGGCGCGGGCTGCATCGAGTGCGGTGGCACGGGCTTTAAGGGCCGCACGGCCATTTGTGAACTACTGAATCTGTCGGATCGCATCCGTGAGATGATCCTCGACAGGCGCCCCGCCTCTGAGGTGAAGAAAGCCGCACACGAAGACGGCATGCGCTTCCTCCGAGAATCTGCGATTGAAAAGGTACTCACGGGGCTGACGACGCTGCGTGAAATCAATAAGGTGACGTTCGTCGAATGAGCCTCTTAGCCTCCTGGCTGGCGAGCCCACCGCTTGACGCCGCGATCGAGATCGCGCCCGAGGCGGTCTCCATCGCTGTACTTGGCGGTCGCGGCCAGAACGCCGTCGTTCAGGGTTACGCCGTCGAGCCAATGCCGAGCGGCGCCGTGGTGCCGTCGCTCATGGGCGTGAACATGCCCGACCGCGACGTTGTGGTGCGGGCGCTGCGCGCCGCCTGCGACAGCGTCGGCGTGCGTCCGCGGCGAGTTGCCCTGGTCGTGCCCGATCTCGTCGGGAAGGTCTCCCTGGTTCGCTTCGATCAGACCCCGGCGCGTCGTGACGATCTCGACCAGTTGATTCGCTGGCAAATGAAGAAGTCCACGCCGTTTCCAGTCGAGGACGCCTGCGTCACCTACAGCCCGGGAACGCGTGGCACGGACGGCAACGAGTTCGTGGTGGTGGCCGCTCGTCGCGAGATCATTCGCGAGTACGAAAGCGTGTGCGAGGAAGCGGGCATCGAGGCCGGACTCGTCGACCTGGCCACCTTCGGCGTCGTGAACCTGTTTCTGAACTCGGGACCGGTCGCCAACGGCGACTGGCTCGTCGTGCACATGCGCCCGGAGTACACCTCGATCGTGATCCTCCGGCGCGAGGACCTGATTTTCTTCCGCAATCGAGCGGAAGGTGACGAAGAGGCACTGCAAGACGTCGTGCACCAGACCGCGATGTATTACCAGGATCGGCTCGGTGGACGAGGCTTCACGCGCATCCTGCTCGGTGGGCTCGGAAAGGCGCCGGGCGCCGTTGACATGGCTCGTCGCAATCTCGAGGAGCACATGGGAGCGTCGGTGGAGCCGATCGATCCGACTCGCGGCGCCGCACTCACAGACCGCATTCAACCCACGCCGGAATTGATGGCCACGCTGTCACCCCTGGTGGGCATGCTGCTACGCACGCGGCGGGAAGCGGTAGCGGTCTGATGCTGCGCACAAATCTTTCGACCCGGCCGTTCTACAACATCCGTGCGGTGCAGGCCGCGCTCGGCGCCCTCGTGGCCTTCGTCATCCTGTTCACAATGTTCAACGTGATCAGTCTGCTGCAGTTGGCCACGAGCCAGCGGTCACTCGGTGCTCGCGCCGTGCAAGCGCAGAACGATGCCGCGAAGCTGAAGGCCGATGCCGCACGCGTCCGCGCGCAGATAAACGCCAAGGAACTCGAAACTGTTTCAGCGGCGGCGCGAGAAGCGAAGTCGATCATCGAAATGCGGGCGTTCTCCTGGACCGACCTGTTGGCGCAGTTCGAGAAGACGCTGCCGGAGAACGTCCGGATCACAGCCGTCCAGCCGCGACTCGAAAAGGACGGTCGATTCATCATTGGCATGCGTGTCGAGGCCAAGGACATCGGTGACCTCGAGAAGTTTCTCGAAGAGCTCGAGATGACCGGCGCATTCCACAACGTCCTGACGACCGACGAGCAGGCGACCGACGACGGATTGCTCGAGGCGGTCATCGAAGGGTCGTACGTGCAGCAGAGCGCGAGCGCCGCTGGCGAGAAGTCCGTGGCCAAAGCGACGACAAACGGCGGGAGGGCGCTCAGTGACTGACAGCCATGTCATGAGGCTCGTTCGCCGCGTCGTCGATGAGCATCGGCGCGCGGTGATCATCATTGCCGCGGCGTTCGTTGTGAACGTCCTCCTTTATCTGTTCGTCGTGCGTCCGCTCAATCAGAGCGTCGCTACAGTCGAACAGCGCACGGTGGCAGCAGAGCAGGCGAAGGCCGCGGCGCAAGCAGAATTCGACCGCGCCAACGGCACGTTGACCGGCAAGGATCGCGCGACCAAGGAACTCGGCACGTTCTATTCGATGGTGCTGGCGCAGGATCTGTCTGGAGCACGGCGACTGACCTATGGACGCATGCAGCGGCTCGCACAGGAGAACCGCCTCGCGTATCAGGGAAGCCGCTACGAACCGGTCGAGGAGCGTGGCAGCACGCTCACGAAGCTCAAAGTGAATGTGGAGCTGACTGGGACGTACAACAACCTGCGCAGCTTCATCCACGCGATTGAGAGCGCACCGCAGTTCGTGGTGATCGAGAATATTTCGCTGGCAGAGGGCAGCAACGAAGGAACGCTGCGTCTGGCCATGGATTTGTCCACGTACTACCGGAGCGCCGGTAAATGACGCGCACGCGGGGACTCACGCTCGTGCTCGTGCTGCTGCTGGGCAGTGCGGCCGGATATTGGATCTGGCCGTGGGCGGGACCATCGATCGGTGCGCCGGGTAACACGCCAGCAGGCGGTGCGCGAGGCGCACAGGCCAAAGCCGGCGACGGCGTTGCCGAGATCAACCTCAAACTCCTGGAACGCGAGCGCGGTGACTTAAGCGCGCCGGACCGCAATCCATTTCGCTTCGAGCGCAAGGCGTCTGCCGCGCCGCCCCCGCGAGCGCAAGCGAAGGGTCCGGCAAAGCCCATCGAAGTGGTGCCCACCGGACCGCTGCCCCCTCCGCCGCCACCACCCATCCCACTCCGGTTCATCGGGTACCTGCAGCCGAGCGATGCTCCGGGCCGTGTGGCCGTCCTGAGTGACGGCCGTGGCAACGTGTTCAACGGGAAGGAAGGCGATGTGATCGAAGGTCGCTATCGTTTGCTGCGGGTTGGCGATAACTCGGCCGACCTCATCTATCTGGATGGGAGAGGCCGGCAGACCATCCGGCTGTCAGGACAATGAGACACGCATACGTCAGAGTCGTTGCGCTGATCGCGATCGCCAGCCTCGCCGCCGCATGCGCGGCTGGTCGCGCCTACAGCCGGGGAGAAGACGCGGCTCGGGCCGGTGACTGGGAGACGGCGGTCGATCACTATCGGCGCGCCGTCGATAAAAATCCCAACAACGCCGAGTACCGCATCGCGTACGAGCGCGCGATGATCAGCGCCTCGCAGGTGCACGTCGACGCTGCACGCATCGCCGAAGCGCGAGGACAGCTCGAAGACGCGCTTCGCGAGTATCGTCGCGCCAGCGAATTCGATCCGCCGAACAGGCAACTGGCCGCCAAAGTCACCGAGCTCGAACGAACGCTCCGCGATCAGATCGAAGCCGCGCGGCCTCGCAACTCCGTGCAGCAGATGCGCGAGCAGGCGCGCCAGGAGGGGCCGCCGGCGTTGTTCAATTTGAACACCGTGATGGCGCCGCTCGTGTTCAACCAGGCGAGCCTGCGCGACATCTTCGGCGCGATCGCCAAGTCCACCGGCATCAACATCACGTTCGACAGCACGTTCCAGGATCGCGTTTACACCGTGAGTCTGAACGGCGTCACCCTCGGAGAAGCGCTGAATTCCATCGTCACGGCGAATCAGCTGTTCTACAAGGTCCAGGACCAAAAGACCGTCCTGATCATTCCGGACAACGCGCAGAAGCGCGCGCAGTACGAAGAGCAGTTAGTTCAGAACTTCTACATCTCGCACGTTGATCCACTCGAGCTCGCACAGATGCTCAATCAGGTGATCCGGCCGATTGGCGGTCAGCAGCTCGCGCCGGTGATCAGTGCGAACAAGACGGCCAGCGTCATCAACGTCCGCGCCACGACCGCGATGATGGCGATCATCGAGCGGATGATCGAGAGCAACGACAAGCCGCGAGCGGAAGTCATCGTCGATGTGCAGATTCTCGAGGTCAACCGCGGCCGCGCCAAGAAGTACGGCATCGACCTCGGAAACTACGCCATCAACGCCGTGTTCTCGCCGGAGCGCGATCCGCGCGGGACCGCAACCGCTGCTGATGGCGGCGCCGCCACGCTGAACGCGCAGCCGTTCAACGCGAACACGATCTCGCGCGGCGTCAGCACGAGTGACTTCTACCTGGCAGTTCCGTCGGCGGTCGTACGGTTCCTCGAGCAGGACACCGAGACAAAGGTGATCGCGAAGCCGCAGCTTCGCGGCGCCGAGGGTGTGCCGCTCGAGTTGAACCTCGGTGAAGACATTCCCGTGCCGTCGACAACCTTCACACCTGTCGCGGCAGGCGGTGCGAACTCGCAGCCATTGACGTCGTTCAACTATCGTTCGGTCGGCGTCAACGTGAAGATGACGTCGAAGGTCACCTATGAAGGTGACATCCGCATGGAGCTGTTCGTCGAGAGCAGCACGCTGGGCGCCGGTGTCGTGATCGCGGGCCAGGAGCTGCCCTCGTTCGGATCGAGAAAGGTGACGACCGTACTGCGACTGCGCGAAGGCGAATCGTCATTGCTCGCCGGACTGCTTCGTGAGGATCAGCGGAAGCTGCTCTCCGGCTTTCCATTCCTGCTGCGTGTGCCGATCATCAAGCAGCTCTTTTCGAACAACGACACCAACGTGACGCAGAGCGACATCGTGATGTTGCTGACGCCGCGAATCGTGCGGACCCACGAGCTCACGCCACAGGATGTCGGACCGATTCGCATCGGCACGCAGGCCAATCTCGGATTGAGCGGTCCGCCACCGCTCCTCGCACAGCCGGGAGCCGCGCCCGTTGGTTTGGCGACGCCTGTTCCAACGCCGCAGCCGGCACCTGCCCAGGTACCTCCTGCGCAGCCGGGGTTCGCACCGCCGACAGCTCCCGTTCAGGTACCGCCACCGGTTCCGTCACCGCAGCCGCAGGCGCAATTTCCGCCCGTGCCGGCGCCGGCCCCAGCGGCGGCGCCTCCGACCGCGGTCCCCACCGGGCCGGCGGGGCCGGCAGGGCCGGCAGCAACGATGGGCGCTGGAGGCGGGCAGATTCTCGTGTCGGTGCCACAGGAATTCAGAGTGGGCGCTGGGCCATATACGGTGCCCATTTCGATCACCGGAGCATCACAGATCTCAAGCGTCTCATTGACGGTCACCTATAACCCGGCGGTGTTGCGCGTGCGCGTCGCGCAGGAAGGACCATTCCTGCGTTCGGGCGGGATTCAGGCGCAGTTCACACAGCAGGGTGATGCAGCCGCAGGCCGACTCGATATCGCCATCGTTCGGCCGGGTGACACGACCGGCGTAGCAGGGACTGGTCTTCTCGCTGCGCTCTTGTTCGAGACCGTCGGCCCCGGGGCTGCGAGCCTCACGGTCAACGGATCCGCATCCAGCCCCGGCGGTACACCGGTGGCGTTGTCGTTCGCGCCGGTTCCTATGGTGACGGTGAGATGAAGCGCAGCGAGCACGGCTTCACGTTCCTCGAGCTCGTGATCGTGACGGCGATCCTGATGCTCCTGGCATCGACGATCATGCCGATGGCTCAAGTCGTCTCAACCCGACAGAAGGAAGTGGAGCTGCGCCGGTCGTTGCGCGAGATGCGGACGGCGATCGACAAGTTCAAGGACGCCGTCGATCAAGGGCAGATCCCGACCACCGAGCTCGAGCCCGGCAACGAAGGCTATCCGCCGGATCTCGAGACACTCGTCAACGGTGTGTCGGCGGCGAACGATGCCTCGGGACGGAAGTTGAAGTTCTTGCGCAAGATCCCCATCGATCCGATGACCAACAGCGCGGAGTGGGGGAAGCGCGCTTACCAGGACAAGTCGGACTCGCAATCCTGGGGCGGCAAGAACGTGTACGACATCTACACAACGTATAAAGGAACCGCTCTCGACGGTACCAAGTACCAGGATTGGTAAGTCGCAACGATGCGGTCAAGAGCAATGAAGCGGAATCAGGGTTTCACGCTCATCGAGTTGCTGGTCGTGATGGCGATCGCCGTCATCCTTGCCGGCATCGGAATGACGCTCTACGGTACGAGTGTGACACGGGCAAAAGAGGCGGCCCTGAGCGAGGACCTCTTTCAGATGCGCAAGGCGATCGACGAGTATTACGCCGACAAACAGAAGTATCCGTCATCGCTCGATGCCTTGGTGAGTGAGAAGTATCTGCGGGAGATCAAGCCGGATCCGTTCACGCAGACGGTGGACTGGCAGACGACGATGTCCGAGCCGGACGCCGCGAATCCGTCCGCTGAGACAGGCATTTGGAACGTGAAGAGCGGTGCACCCGGAACCGGGTCGGATGGCCGGCCTTATTCGGAATGGTAGAGACGATGTTCACGCGCATCATTTTCAGCCTCGGTGTCCTGGCGATGTTGGTCGCGATCAGTTGCGACCGTGTGCCGTTGCTCGCACCGACCAATTCGTCGGTGACGCTCGACGCGGGAAGCCGCGTCGTCGAAACTGGAGGCACCACGAGCGTCTCGGCAACGGTGATCGAACAGGCGGGAACGCCCGTGCAGAATGGCACGACGGTTCGCTTCACCACGACACTCGGCCGCGTGGACCCCGCTGAAGCGCAGACCCGTAACGGCATCGCGACGACGACATTTTTCGCTGGCAACGACTCCGGCATTGCGGAAGTGCGCGCGACATCCGGCGGTGCGGGCGGTTCCTCGACCACGACAACGCCAACGACGCCAACCAATGGCACGACGACGCCGACAACGACCGCGACGAACAGCAACGTCGTGCTGATCTCAGTTGGCAGTGCGGCAGTCGATACTGTCACCGTTCGCGCCAATCCATCGAGCGTCTCCACGAGCGCGGGGGCGACGGTCACCGTGATCGCGACAGTTGTCGGTACATCGGGACGGCTACTTGCGAACATTCCGGTGAGCTTCTCGGCCTCGCGAGGAACACTGAGCGCCACAAGTGCGATGACCGATGCGCAGGGCGAAGCGCGCGTGACGTTAAACACCAACGGCGACACGGATATCAACGTCGCCGCGGGCACAAAAACGGCGACCGCGAAGGTCACTGGTGTGGCTGGTCCGTCCGTGAGCTTGACGTGTGCGGTTGGTAGCACAAACAGCTGTGCGGCCGCGACCGTCGGTCAGCCGGTCACGTTCACCGCGCAGCGCGCCCAGGGGTCCGGGAACATCACCTCGGCGACGCTGGACTTCGGCGACAACTCGAGTGTGAACCTTGGCACCTTGAGCAGTTCGGCGACCATTCCGCACTCGTATGCGGAGCCCGGAACCTATACGGCACGGCTGACTGGAACCGATGGCACCGGCGAGAACTCGACCGCGGTTCAAGTGGTCATCGTCACTGCTGCACCCACGGCCTCAGTGACCGCCACAGTAACGACGCCGCCGCGCGGTGTCACGGCGACAGTGACGACATCCGCGTCTGCGACGTCGTACTCGTTCAACTGGGGAGATGGGCAACCCAACACAACAGGCGCGAGTCCGACAGCGCAACACACGTATACGGGGCCAGGAAACTGGGGCATTACGGTGACTGTGACGCTCTCAAGCGGAGCGACAGTCACGGCCACCACATTTGTTACGACGCAGTAAAGGCTACTAGGAAGACCGTGCGACTCGAGCACGCTACATCTGATCGCGGATACGCCATGGCCGCCTTGCTGGTGGCCATGGCCGTCATCGCGATCGTGCTCAGTACCACGCTGCCCGTGTTCTCCACGATGGCGAAGCGCGAGCGCGAGACCGAGCTGATCTTCCGCGGTCAGCAGTACGCGCGCGCCGTCATGCTCTTCCAGCGGAAGTACGGCAACGCGCTTCCCCCGAACCTCGATATCCTGCTCAACGAGCGCTTTCTCAGGAAGCAGTACAAGGACCCCATCACCAAAGCGGACTTTCAACTGATTGGACCCGGTAGCCCCGAGCTGGCGCTCGCCGCCACTGCGGCGCCGGTAGTCGCTGGCCGCGGCGGGACCGGGCAGCAGCGTGGAGGCGGTCCTCCAATCGTCGAGCAGCAACAGCAACAGCAGCAGTCGCAGATGTCAGGACGCGGCGTGCAATCGAACCCCGTCACCGCGGGTCAGGCACCGGGCGGAGTTCTCGGCGTTGTCAGTAAGAGTAAGGACACGTCGCTGCGCATCTACAACAATCACGACAAATACAACGAGTGGGTATTCACCGCCACGCAGATGAGCGTCCAGGCTGGCGGGGGAGCGACCGGAGATCAGGCCCCCGGCGGTCGCGGTGGTCAGCCACTCGGCGGAGGGACGCGAGGCGATGGCCGCGGCCGACGCGGCGATCCGAACTCGCCTAACGGGCCGAGCGGATTTGGTCAGCCATTCCAACGGGGCGGTGGCCCCGGTCCCGGGGGCAACCCTGGCGGCTTCGGTGGCCCCGGCCCGGGTCAGCCGTTTCGTCCTGGCGGTCGGTAGTCCTTACAGTTCATCCACAATCGCGTCGTGCAGTGCGGGTCTGACGCGCGCGATCGCATTGTTGTCCGGCGTCGGATGCACCCGATTGGTGAGCAGCGTCACGTACAACGATCGCTCCGGATCGATCCAGAGCGACGTGCCGGTGAAGCCGACGTGACCGAACGCTCGCGGCGACATGCGTGTACCGCACGATGACGTTGGCAACATTGTGTCCCACCCGAGTGCTCGCGAGCTGTCGGGAATCTCGGTGCGGCGCGTAATAAATGTCTGTGCCGTTGCTTGCGTGAACGCTCCGGTGCGGCCTTCGAGCACTTGCAGCATGTGACGTGCGAACTCGCCGACAGAGCTGACGATACCGAAGAGTCCAGCGTGCCCAGCGGCACCGCCTAATGCCCACGCGTTGTCGTCATCAACCTCACCGACCAGCAGTCGCTCACGCCATGGGTCGAGGCGAGTCGGGGCGGTCCTCGGTTTCCAGATCGCAGGCGGCACGAACTGCAGTTCCTGAATGTTGCCCATATGCACGCGCAGCGTATCGAATTGCGTAGCGAGCGGGGCAATGCGGTCGAGGACGAAGCCAAGCAGCATGAACCCGAGATCGCTGTAGATGGACTTGGCGCGCGGCTCATAGGCGCGTGGCGTGCGCAGGATCGCGGCTTCGAAGGCATCGCGGCCGTGATGGTCCAGGTAATACGGCACGTGCGCCGTCAGTCCAGCAGCGTGTGAGAGCAGATCTCTGATCGTGACGACAACCGAGCCTTCGTCCCGCCAGCCAGCGACATGATGCGCGACCGGATCGTCAAGCGACAGGGTGCCGTGCTCGACCTGTCGCATCACGAGCGTCGTCGTCGCCAGGACTTTGGTGAGGGACGCGAGATCGAAGACGGTATCGTCGCGAGTGAGAGGGGACTCCGGATCGAAGGTCAGGCGGCCGAAGGCTTCGCGCCACAGCGGCTGGTGTGAATTGCCAACCTCGATCGTCGCCGCAGGAAACGCGCGATCGGCGATCGCCTGCTGCAGAATCTCGCGAGCTGCGGCGAAGTGCGACGCCATGCGCGTCTAGCGCGGTGCGGCGGAAAAGGCGTCTGGCGAGAAGACGATCGTTCCGCTTGTTCCCGAGCGGCGGCCAACGCCATCCACGAGCCCGGTTTCCATCCACTTCGCCCAGTCCTGGAATGACTCGGTCAGCGCGTTGTCTGGATCTGATGGCACTCCCGCACTGACCACGAGCGTCGGACTGATTTCGCTCAGCGCCTTTCTCAGCCGAGACACAAGATCGGTCAAGCGTGATTGCCGGAATGTGCGCCAACGTTCGGGGAACTCTTCAGCGTAGCCGAACGGATCGATCGCTTCGACTTCATCGAGTCGCGCACGCTCTTCGACACTGAGTTGCGGGCGCGTGTCGGCACGGAAGATCTCCATGGCGTGCCGGCTGTAATCGAAATCCACGCCGGGGAATCGCACCGCGTCGAGGAAGACGCCGTCCACCGGATAACGCTTTGCCGCGGCGGTGACCGCGCCGACGAGATAGGACGTTGCCTCGGGGGCAAGTGGAGAGACGTAAAGCCCATCGACGCGCGTCGAATTGGCACGCGCCCATCGCGTCAAGCGGCCGACGTACCCCGGGGTTCGCACGTCCACCTTCAGCATCTCTGCTGCCAGATCGCGCGGCACCATCAACCACTCGGGATGTTGATAGAGCACGTGCTCTCGCGATGGTGGCAGTTCACCGGCCGCGGCGACGAGCGTGACCCCGATCCACGCGTGCACGCGAAGACCACGTGCGCGCGCCTCGGCGATCATCTCGCGCGCACCATCGAAGACCTGGAATGCGTCGGCGACGAGCGAGACCGGCACCATCACGGTATCGAACGAGCCTGCGGCAGCGGCGGCCGCCGCACGGCGCACGGCATCGGGCGATTCGAGTGAGGCGCGCGACATCCAGAATGTTCGCAGCGGCGCATTCGCCGCGGAGAGAGTCCGGTGATCAGTTCCGGTGACGATCAGCACCGCGACACAAAGACCGATCAGCGGACGTGCCACACGGAGAAGGACGCCCACTCGGAGCGAGCCGCGACGCTGTATGTGCATGTGAGAAACGGGAATGTACCATCATACTTGAGCTGACCTATGAACGTACTCGGCATTGATGCTGGAGGAACGAAGACGGTGTGCCTGCTCGCCGACGATCGCGGCGAAGTCCTCGCCCAGGCGCGCGCGTCCGGCGCCAATCTTCAGGTGATGGGTGAGTTCGGTGTCGAAAAGATCCTGCACCGGGTCATGGACGAAACACTCGGCGAACGCGACATCAAACTGGACGCAATCTGCCTCGGTATTGCGGGCGTCGATCGACCGCGAGATGCACACACGATTAAAGAGATCATGCGCCGCATCGGCCAGAAGACGCCGACGGTGGTCGTCAACGATGCGTTGGTCGCACTCGTGGCCGGAGCCGGCGATCAGGCGGGCGTGGTTGTTGTCGCCGGCACGGGTTCGATTGCCTACGGACACGATGCCGCAGGTCGAGCCGCGCGTGCCGGCGGGTGGGGGTATCTGCTTGGCGATGAAGGCGGCGGCTTCTGGATCGGTCGAGCCGCCCTGTCGGCAGTGGTCCGGCAGTTCGATCACCGCGGGCCCGCGACGCTATTGACGGACCTTGTCCTCGCGCAGATGCAGCTCTCCACGCCCGCAGAAGTGATCCACGCCATCTACGACCGCGGCCTGCAACGGCACGCTATCGCCGGGCTTGCCGGCGTGGTGCAGCGTGCCATGGAAGCTGGCGACGCGGTAGCGGGGGAGATTCTCGACCGGGCCGCAACCGAGCTCGCCGCGGCTGCCGCGTCGGTTGTGACCAGGCTCGGCATGCGCGGCGATGTCTTTCCAACGGTGCTTTCAGGCGGCATGTTCAAGGGCATTCCCTCGCTGGTGACCAGCGTGACGACGCGTCTGGCCGAAGTGGCGCCGAGGAGTGACGTCCGGCGCCTCGAGATCGAACCCGCGAACGGGGCGGTGACGCTCGCGATCGCGGCGGCCCGTGGCAATGTCGTCGTCCCGGTTTACATCTGAAGACGTGGAGATCAGAGTTTTCACGACGAGTGAGGAACTGGCGCGCGCAGCCGCACAACGTGTCGTCGACGCTTTGCGTGAGCGCCCGGATATCGTGCTCGGCTTGCCCGCAGGGCGTACGCCGGTCGGCGTGTACGCGGATCTCGCACGGTTGTCTGCGGCTGGGCAGGCGGACTTCTCACGTGCGACCGCGTTCGCGCTGGACGAGTTCGTCGGTATCGATCACGCGCATCCTGCCAGCTTCCACCGTTTCATCCGCGAGCATTTGATCGATCACGTCGGTCTTCCAATCGAGCGCTTCCATGGACTCGATGGCTCCGCCGATGACCTTCAGGTCGAATGTGATCGTTATGAAGCCGCAATCCAGCAAGCAGGCAGGATCGGATTGCAGCTGCTGGGCATTGGTGGCAACGGTCACATCGGCTTCAACGAGCCGGCGAACGAGCTGCCGGCGCGAACTCATCGTGTGACGTTGCTCGACGAGACGAGAAAGGCCAGCGCTGCGCTCTTCAACGGTGACGTCGACCGCGTCCCGCGGGAAGCCCTGACGATGGGCGTGGGCACGATACTGACGGCACAAGTCGTGATACTGCTCGCCGCAGGAGAGAGCAAGGCGGCGAGCGTTGAACGGATGGTACGCGGTCCGATGACGCCGCAGTTGCCCGCATCATTCCTGCAGTCGCATCGAGCCGTCGAGGTCTACTTGGAGCGGGGGGCGGCCTCGCGTCTTTGAGTGCGCTGTGCGGAGTCGGGTGATGGAATCGTGCCGGTCATCACGCTGTTTCCTGTGGTGACCGCCGTACCTTCAGCGTGCCCTTGGAGCAGGCCGCGCAATCGAGGCTCAATGTCTTCACCGAGCGCTTCGCGCATCGAGTCGTGTGCTTTTCGCAAGCGGCCGATCGCTTTTGCGTACGTGAGCCCGGTCTTCTGCATGACGATCGCGGCTTTGACATTCCACTGAGCGATCTTCAAGAGTTTGTCGGCTTCGTCGTACTCGAGACCGGTCACGATATTTACGATGCGTCGCGCCCGGTCCTTGAGCTTCTCGGAACCGGTCTGCACGTCCACCATCAGATTGCCGTAGGTCTTACCAATGCGCACCATCGCCCCGGTGGTGAGCATGTTGAGCACCATCTTCGTCGCCGTTCCGGCTTTGAGGCGAGTCGAGCCGGCGATCACCTCCGCACCCACACCCGGTGAAATCGTGAGGTCGACGAAGGTCTGCAGCTCGGTCCCCGGATCGCACGTGACGAATATGATCCGCGCACCGCTCTTGCGGGCACGCGTCAGCGCACCGCGGACGAACTGCGTCATGCCGCTCGCCGACACGCCGACGACGACGTCCTTCTTTGTCGGCCGCAGTCGATTGACGGCGCGAATCCCTTCTTCGTAGTTGTCCTCGACGCCTTCCTTCGCGTTGAAGATAGCCTCTCGGCCTCCGGCCATGATCGCCTGCACGAATGAGGGATTGGTGCCGAAGGTCGGCGGCATCTCCGCAGACTCGAGGATGCCCAGGCGGCCGCTCGTCCCGGCGCCGACGAAGATGATGCGGCCGTTTTTGCGCAACGCCCCGGCGACCATCTCAACCCCTACAGCTATGCGCTCGCGCTCGCGCCGCACGGCGTCGAGCATCTTGCGATCTTCGTTGAGCATCAGGTCAACGAGGTCGTCTGGATCCAGCTTGTCGATTCCGAGACTGAATGCGTTGATAGCTTCGGTGGGGAGGGATTGCCACTTGGATCGAACCGGCATACGACTACAATTCTAGTAAAGCGCCTCATCGAAAGGTAGGAGCCGACCCGTTCCTTGAGCAGTGCATCCCCGCTTGACGCGTACATCACTCATCTGACCGTCGAGCGGCGGCTGGCCCGCAATTCCGTCGACAGTTATGCCCGCGATCTCAACGGTCTGGCCGATTTCGCTGACAAGCGAGGGGCCGCCCTCGAGGCGCTCACGCGAACCGACCTCGAGGGCCACGTGCGCGACCTGATGGCCGAAGGGCGCTCGCCGCGATCCGTCGCTCGCGCGGTCGCCTGCTATCGCGGCTTCTTCCGTTTCCTGGTCATCGATGGCCGGCTCACGGTGAACCCCGCCGACGACCTTCGTCCGCCGCGGGCGTGGAAAGTGCTGCCGCGTTACCTCGCGGTCGAGGACGTCGACCGACTCATCGAGCAACCGAACGTCAGCACACCACGAGGCTTACGCGATCGCGCGTTGATCGAACTCCTCTATGCGACCGGTATGCGCGTGTCGGAGCTGCTCTCACTGCGTCCGGCCGATGTGAATCTGGAAGCGTCGTATCTCACGTGCTCAGGCAAAGGGAGCAAACAACGCATTGTCCCGATTGGCGACGAGGCAGGGGACTGGGTCAAACGATACTTGCGCGAAGGACGAGCGGCGCTGTTAGGGAAGCGGTCGAGCCAGCGCTTGTTCGTGAATGCCAAAGGCGGCGGGCCGGGGCTGACGCGTGTCGGCTTCTGGAAAATTCTCAAGGCCTACGCGCGGCAAGCTGGCCTCACCAAAGGCCTCAGCCCTCATATGCTGCGTCACTCGTTCGCGACGCACTTGCTCGAACGCGGCGCCGATTTACGCGCCATCCAGATGATGCTCGGTCACGCAGACCTGTCGACGACGCAGATCTATACGCACGTGCTCGAACAACGCATGCGCAGCATCTACGATAAGTTCCATCCCCGCGCATGAGTCGTGCGCGATGGATCGTGGGCCTGATTGCTGTCGCGATCGCGGCCACCAGCTACACATCGATGCCGCGCGCCGCCCGTTCACTGGCGGCGTCGCCGTCGCTGCGACCTCCCGTACGTGGAGCGATTCACATTCACACGCGCCGCTCGGACGGAACGGGCACAGTCGACGACGTCGCGCGTGCGGCATCACGTGCCGGACTGAAGTTCGTGATCATCACCGATCATGGAGACGGCACCCGCGAGCCGGACACGCCGGCGTATCGGAACGGAGTGCTCTGTATTGACGCTGTCGAGATCAGCACGACGAACGGTCACGTCGTGGCGATCGGTCTCCCCCGCACACCGTATTCACTGGGCGGCGAAGCGCGTGATGTCGTCGAAGACGTCGAGCGGCTCGGTGGAATGACCATCGCCGCGCATCCCTCCTCACCGAAGCCGCAACTGCGCTGGACTGAGTGGGACGTGCCGGTTCAGGGACTCGAGTGGGTGAACGCCGACAGTGAGTGGCGTGATGAGCCACTGCGCACGATTGCGCGCTCGCTGATGACGTATCCGTTCCGGAGACCCGAGACTCTCGCGATGCTGCTCGATCGTCCGAGTGAGTCTTTACAACGCTGGGACACGCTGACCATGCAGCGTCGGGTCGTAGCGGTCGCGGGGGCTGATGCCCATGCCCGAATTCCACTCACGAGCGTGGGTGACCCGTACGACAACCGCATCTCGCTCCCGCTGCCGGGTTACGAGCAGATTTTTCGAACGTTTTCGATCGCGCTACCAGATGTCACGTTAACGGGGGAGGCGCAGGCGGATACCAGTGTGGTGCTCGACGCGATACGCCGCGGTCGCGTCTTTTCT
>AR_comb_assmDRAFT_10188596_pt1 | contig 16255 bp, 16 predicted proteins | sample ArasoioldDNA_FD_10543 | JGI IMG/M metagenome (IMG submission 10543) | reverse complement strand
CCGGCTGATGCTGCCGATGCAATACATCCGCAAGAAGCCGAAAGGTTTTGGCCGCAACGCCCAGATCGAAGGCGATTTGCATCCGGGCGGCCGCGCGCTGCTCGTTGAAGACCTGGCAACCGACGGCCGCAGCAAGGTCAATTTCTGCAATGCGCTGCGCGAGGCACAGCAATCCTGCGCCCATGTCTTCGTGTTCTTCTTCTACGACATTTTCCCGCATGCGCGGGAGGAGATGGCCGAGCTCGGCGTCACCCTGCACTATCTCGCGACCTGGTGGGACGTGCTGCGCGTCGCCCGCGAGAACGAATTTTTCGCCAAACGCACGCTCGATGAGGTGGAGAGCTTTCTGAAGAAGCCAGCGGAATGGTCGGCCGCACATGGCGGCATAGCGGAATTCAAAGCCGCGGGTTGAGCGGCAGATAAACTGGGAGGAAGGTACATCATGGTTGTTCGCGCCTCGTCGGGGCTCGCCCTGGCATTCGCCATCGCCGGCGCTTCAATGGCTGCTCGCGCCGAAATCGCGGTTTCATCGAACGACGCGCACACGGTCACCGTCAACGGACAGCAGATTGCGGCCGAGCCTGTCGTCGTCGATACGCTTTCGATCGTCGATCTGGCAAAATACCCGCCGCAGGTGGCCGCGACGATCGACGTTCCCGGCAGTGTTGTCGGACCGCCTTATGCTGTCGCCGTGGCACCGGACGAGAGCTTCTCGATCGTCTCGTCGGCGACGAAACTGGACTCAGCCGATCCGAAGAAGATCGTGCCCGACGACCGCGTGTCGGTGATTGACCTCGCGGGCGGACCGAAGGTTGTACAACAGGTTACCGCTGGCGCCGGTGCGACGTCGGTCGACATCTCGCCGAATGGCTCCCTGGTCCTCGTCGCCAACCGCACGGAAGGTACCGTCTCAGCCTTTCGCCTGAATAACAAAAAGCTCGAGCCGCTCGACAAGGTCGATCTCGGCAATCCCAAAGCCGGCCCGAGCGGGCTCGCCTTCGTGTCCGATCGCGTTGCGCTGGTTTCACGTGACGGCGACAACATGATCAACGTGCTGCGGATCGACGGGAACACGATTACAGTCGACCCGCGTCCGCTGACCACCGGCGTGCGGCCCTATACGCTTGCTGTCGCGGCGAGCGGCAATCTTGCCGCGGTCTCCAACATGGGCCGCGGCGACGACGACATCGATACGGTGAGCCTGATCGATGTTTCGTCGGAGCCGTTCCGCACCGTCGAGACGATTTCCGTCGGCATGAGTCCGGAGGGCCTGCGCTTTTCGCCGGATGGAAAATTCCTGGCAGTGGGAACGCAGGAAGGAACCACCAAAAAGAACGGCTCACCGTTTCAGACCCCCAATGGCCGGCTGGCGATGTATGCCGTCGACGGCAAATCGCTCCGCAAAGTGGCGGAGGCGCCGGTCGGTCACTGGTCGCAAGGAATTGCCTTCTCGAAGAATGGCGAAACGATCATCGTGCAGAACATGGTCGAGCGGACGCTGGCGGTGTTTCGCTTCGACGGCCAAAAACTTACGGCAGGCACGCCGATTGCGATCGGCGCCGGGCCGGCGGCTCTCGGTACCGCGTGGCGATAACGGCAGATTCGGCGGCAGCGGCGAAAAGCGCTCGCGCTACTGATTGCAGTTGGAGCAGATGTCGGGAAACCCGATGCGCGGGTTTGGGCGATGGCGCTTTGCTTTGTGGCCTTTCGAGACGGTCGCGGCTGACCTGCCCTCGCCGGTAATGCGGAAAGAGGTGGCGTCGTGCGGCACCGACGCGGCAGTGGGTTGCCGATGTCCAATGGGCGCGCTGGTTTGAGCGATCGCGCCATGATTTCCGCAGACCAGGACCGCGGCCAGAACGGCAGCGCTCGTAAACATGCGCATTATGGTATTCTCCTTTCAAGGCGCAAGGTTCCCCGCCGGCGATAATCCGCTGCAGCGATTGGCGTTGCATCTCAAAAGCGGCGACGGTAAGGGCGCCTGATCTCGGCGCGACATGCTTAGGGGCCCTCGTTTATTCCGGAGGAAAAATGGCGGAAGCAGTTCACGAAATCGCCCATGACGCGGCACACGAAGCTGCTCACAGCACCAAGACCGAAGCGAAGTTTATTGGACTGCTGATCTCGGTGCTTGCCCTGTTTTTGGCCGTTTCCGAAATGGTGGGCAAGGCGGCGCAGACGCATGGGCTCGCTCTCAATATCGAGGCGAGCGACACCTGGAACTTCTATCAGGCCAAAACGATCCGGCAGACCGTGCTGCGCGCCAGCCTGGAAAGCGCGAAACTGGCCAATCCCACACCGAACGCGGATGTTCAAAAGCAGTTTTCCGCTTGGCAGGCGAATATCGATCGCCTGGAAAGCGAGCCTGAGAAGGCGGAAGGGCGCAAAGAGCTGCTGGCCAAGGCAAAAGAGATCGAGCACCGTCGTGATGAAGCGTTCGAAAAATACCACGCCTACGAGGTCGCATCGCTAATCATCCAGCTCGGCATCGTGCTGGCCTCCGTCGCGCTTCTGTCGTCTGCAATCATCTTTGCCTACGCTGCGGGCGCTCTCGGCGTGCTCGGATTCGCTGTTCTTGTCAGCGCCTACGTCAAATTTGGCCCGGTCATGCATTTATTGCATTAGGTGCGATGGGCCGCCCCGGCCGATTTGGCTTAGGCGGTCCGCTGGCGATATGGCTGCCGCATGGACAGCGAAACCTCTCCTCGCATCGACGTTCGCCTCGATTCACGCGACGGCGGCAGCGTCGCCTTTGTCACCGTCGACAATCGCCGCAAGCTGAACGTCCTCGGCCGCGCGCTGATGCGCGAGTTCATTGGGGCGCTGGAAGAGCTGAGCGCCCGCGACGATGTGCGTGCGGTGGTCATTTCCGGCACCGGCGAGCGCGCCTGGATCGGCGGCGCCAATATTTTGGAGATGGCGGAGCTCGACGCGAAGACGGCGCGCGACTTCATCACCCTGCTCCATCATGCCTGCCGCGCGGTCCGCGATTTTCCGGTCCCGGTGATCGCGTCGATCCGCGGCTATGCGCTCGGCGGCGGCCTCGAGCTCGCCGCCGCCTGCGATCTTCGCATCGCGGCGACGGACGCAATTTTCGGCATGCCGGAAGTGAAGGTCGGCATTCCCTCGGTGATTGAAGCCGCGCTCCTTCCGACGCTGATCGGCTGGGGCCGCACGCGCGAATTGCTGTTGTTCGGCGAGAATATCGACGCGCAGAAGGCGCACGAATGGGGTCTGGTCCAGTCGGTTGTCGAGCCGCACATGCTCGACCGCACCGTGGAAAAATATCTGCGCGCGCTTTTCGCCACGGGACCTGAGGCGATCCGCATCCAGAAGAAGCTGATCCGCCGCTGGGAGGATCTCCCGCTCAGCGACGCCATCCAGGCCGGCGTGGACGCCTTTGTAGGTTCGTGGGGCACCGATGAGCCGCGGCGGCTGATGCAAGCCTTTCGCGACCGGCGCTCCCGCAAGCCGGAATGAGCGCACCGCCAGCACATTTGCGCGCTTCCCTCTGGGTGATGGTCGCGGCGCTGACCTCGATTTTCGCGATGAGTCAGGCGTATCGCACGCTGCCGGCGATCGTCGCCAATGCGATCGAAGCGGAGTTTCACCTCTCGGCGCAAGCGATCGGATTCTTTGCCGGCGCTTTCCATTTGTCGTTCGGCCTGATGCAGCTCTTCGTTGGCGTCGCGCTCGACCGCTATGGGCCGAAGCGGACGGTCTGTGCCTTTTTCTCGCTTGGCGTCGTCGGCGCGATCCTCTGTACCGCCGCGCCGAATTTTGCCGTGCTGATCGCCGGACAAATCCTGCTCGGCATCGGCAGCGCGCCGGCTTTCCTCGCGGTGCTGTTGTTTATCGCGCAAGTCTATCCGCCGAACCGTTTCACCCACATTTCCGGTTACGCGATGAGCTTCGGCGGCCTCGGCATGCTCGTAACGGCGACGCCGCTTGCCTTTGTCATCCAGACCTGGTCCTGGCGCGCGAGCTTTGCGCTGCTCGCGATCGCGTCGGTGCTGGCGCTCGTCGTCACATGGGGCGTCGTGCGCGAGCCTCCGCCGCGCGTCAGCGCGAAGTCGGAGACGCTCGCCGAGGCGTTCAAGCAAGCGACGCTCTTGTTCAAGGCGCCGCAAACCGCGGGCATTCTCGTTCTCGGCGCGATCACCTATTCCTCGCTTTTGGCGCTGCGCGGCCTTTGGATCGTGCCGCTCTTCGTGCAGCGTCACGATTTTTCGCTGGTGCAGGCGGGCAATGTCGTCCTCATCCTGTCGATCGCAATGCTGCTGAGCCCGATGATTTTCGGCCGCATCGATCCGGGCGCACGTTGGCGGCGCGAGCTCATCGTCGCCGGCGCGATCGTCTCCGCCGCACTGATCCTGATCCTCGGCTGGGCGACGCCGCGCGCGACATCGCTCGATGTTGCGCTGACGCTGGCAATCGGGCTCATATCCGGGTTCATCATCCTGCAATATGCCGACGTGCGCGCCTCCTATCCTGCCGAAGTGGCCGGGCGGGCGCTGGCGATTTTCACCATGGCGATGTTTTTGGGCGTCGCCCTCGTACAATACCTCACGGGATTGGTCGCCGGCTTTGTCATCGAACGCGGGCAGGAACCGCTCTTTGCGGTGCATGCGACGCTGGCTTTCTTGCTCATCGCCGCGTCCGCGGCTTTTGTCGCCCTGCCGCGCGCGGCGATGAACAGACGAAGTTAGAGGACTTAGATGGCAGCAAAAATCGTCAGCATCGAAACCATCTATGAAGGCTGGTCGAAGTTCTCGCGTGCGATGATTCAGACGAGTGGCAAGCCGTTCAAGCGCGAGATCGAGGATCATGGGCGCGCCGTCGTCGTTCTGCCGTATAATCCGCACACGCGGACGGTCATCCTAGTCCGGCTGTTGCGTGCGCCGGTGCTGGTCGCGGCCGCAGAAGATTCGCTTCTCGAAGCGCCGGCCGGTCTCATCGATGATGACGATCCAGCCGACGCGGCGCGGCGCGAAGTCATGGAAGAAGCGGGCATTCGGATAAGCGACCTCGAGCACGTGGCGACGGTTTGGACGATGCCCGGCATTTCGACCGAACGGATGGACTATTATTTTGCGCGGTTCTCGCAAGCCGACCGCATCGGCAAGGGCGGCGGCGTCGCCGGCGAGAACGAAGACATCACCGTCGAAGAACATGCGCTGGCGGAACTCTGGGCAATGGCGCGGCGCGGCCAAATCGCCGATCTGAAGACGCTGACGCTCATATACGCGCTGAAAGACCGCCATCCCGAGCTGTTCGATTAGCCGTGGCGGATTCCTCTACCCCGATCTTCGACGAAGCGTTCCAGGCGCGGCTTATCGAGCTGATAACCTGGCGGCGCGACGTGCGCCGCTTCCGCCGCGAGCCGCTTCCCAAGGGCACACTGGAGCGACTTGTCGAATATGCCTGCCTCGCGCCGTCTGTCGGTTTGAGCCAGCCCTGGCGCTTTGTCATGGTTGAAGCGGCTAAGCGGCGCGCGGCAATCCGCTATTGTTTCGAATCCTGCAATGCGGATGCACTCAGCGCGCAAGCGCCGGAGCGCGCCGCGCTTTACGCGCGGCTGAAGCTCGCGGGCCTCGATGACGCACCCGCTCACATCGCGGTGTTCGCCGATCGCGAAACAGCGCAGGGCCATGGCCTTGGACGGCGCACGATGCCGGAGACGATCGACTATTCCGTCGTGATGGCGATCCACACATTATGGCTCGCGGCGCGCGCCGAGGGAATTGGCGTCGGCTGGGTGTCGATCCTCGATGCGACGCGCGTCGCCGCGATCCTTGGGACGCCGCCGAAATGGACGTTCATCGGCTATCTCTGCGTCGGCTATCCGCTCGAGCAGGACGAGACGCCGGTGCTCGAACGCGAAGGTTGGGAAAAGCGGCGCGCGGCGGCTGATACCGTCCTCTATCGCTAATCAGGCGATCGCGACATCGATTAGGATCGGGCCGCTTGTGTGCTTCAGCGCCTCGCGGATGGCCGGCGCCAAGTCCTTGGCATGCTCGACGCGGCGACCCGGCACGCCCTGCCCTTCGGCGATGGTGACGAAATCGATATCCGGCAATTGCGTGCCGACGCCTCGGTCCATCTGAAAATGATCCTTGAATTCTTCGAGCGCGGCATAGCGGCGATTGTTCAATATAATGAAGATGATCGGCAGCCGGTTCTGTGCCGCGCTCCACAAGCCCTGGATCGCATACATGGCCGAGCCGTCGCCGATCAGCGCGATGATGCGCTTGTCGCGCTCGGCGAGCGCGATGCCGATGGCGGCGCCGAGAGAAAATCCGAGGCCGCCGCTTGCCATCGTATAGAAAGAGTCCGGCCGGTCGAAGGGCAAATAGGCTTGCATCGGCTGGCGCGCCGTCGGCGATTCCTCGACGATGATCGAGTCGGCGGGACGATCGGATGCGAGCGTCTGCATGACGAATTCCGCGCTCATCGGGTCTTTTGCGGGCAGAGCCGGCCGCGCCGGACGAAGCGCCGGCGCTTTGCGTTTTCGTGGGGTGGAGCGCTCGAGAATGTCGCGAAGAGCCAGGCGGACGCTTGCGACAATCGTGTTGCCGACCGGCGACCATGACGCCGCAACCGGATCTTCGGTGATTTGGAAAAGCGTCGCCTCCTCGGGAATATGCGGCCCCCCGCCTTCGACATGATAGGTGAAGACCGGCGCGCCGATCACCAGGATCACGTCGTGTCGCGCCAGACTTTGCCGGATGCCCGCGCGCGCCGGCGGCAGGAACCCGGCAAATAGCCGGTGCGTCTGCGGAAACGACGCGCGCGCCGCATGCGGGCTCGTCCAGACGCGCGCCTGATGTCTTTCGGCAAGCGCGACGATCTCATCCCAGGCCTGATCGCGATCGACTTCGGCTCCAGCGACAAAGGCCGGCCGCTCGGCGCGATCGAGCGCTTCGACGAGCGGCGGCAACGCCTCGGGATCGGGACGCAACGCACGGCTCACCTGCCGCTCGGCAACCGGCGCGGCCATCGCGTCCCAATCGTCGACGGGAATCGACAGGAACACAGGCCCGCGCGGCGGTTGCATGGCGATGTGATAGGCGCGCGCCAGCGCCTGCGGCACGTCGGCGGCGCGCGCCGGCTCATTCGCCCACTTGACGTATGGTTTCGGGAACTCCGCCGCCTGCTGCGCAAACAGAAACGGATCGAACGGCAATATCGAGCGCGCCTGCTGGCCCGCCGTGACGATCAGCGGCGTCGCATTGCGAAAGGCGGTGAAAATGTTGCCGAGCGCATGGCCAAGGCCGGCAGCCGAATGCAGGTTGACGAAAGCGGCGTTGCGCGTGCGTTGCGCATAACCGTCGGCCATCGCGACGACGATGGATTCCTGCAGGCCGAGGATATAGCGAAAATCATTGGGGAAGGCGCGGAACATCGGCAATTCCGTCGAGCCGGGATTGCCGAAAATCGTGTCGATGCCGAACGCGCGCAAAAGATTGAGCGCGCTCTCGCGGACGGTGATGTCTTTTGTTTTATTGGCGCGCGGCATTGCTCATCCGACTTCAATGACCCTCGACCGGCGGCGTTCCATGCGTGTGGAAGGATTCGATCGTCTTCAGCCCCCACGCCTGGCCCTTGGCGCGCTCCGCCTCGCTCCACACGATCGGCTCCCAGTCAGGCGCGAGGATCAGCCGCGCGCCGGCATTGGCCACCTCGATGCGATTGCCGCCGGGTTCGTAGACATAGAGGAAAAACGTCTGCTGGATCGCATGTTTGTGCGGGCCGGTCTCGATGAACACGCCGTTTTCGAGAAAGATGTCGGCGGCGCGCAGGATTTCCTCGCGGCTATCAAGCGCATATGTCACGTGGTGAAAGCGCCCACGCGTGCCGGTATGATCGCGTGAATAAGCCAGATCATAGCTCTTGTTGGTGAAAGTGATCCACATCGCGGCTTCGGTGCCGTCGTTGAGCACGATCTGCTCGGTCAACCGTCCGCCGAGATAATTTTCGAAGAACTCGCGATTGGCCTTGATGTCGACGGCAAGCCCGTTGAAATGATCGAGGCGCCGCACGTTCACGCCGCGCGCGGGAAACCGCTGCGCCTGGTTTTTCAACGCCGGCTTTAATGCCGAAGGCGCGTCGTAGCGCTCGGTCTCATAATAGAGCTCGATCACGTGGCCATCGGGATCGTGGCAGCGATAGGCGGGCCCGTGGCCGAGCTCGTCCTCGACCCAGCCGATCTCGTGGCCGGAGCCTTTGAGCGCGGCGACGCGGCGCTCCAACGCCTGCTGGCTGCGCGTGCGAAACGCTGCATGACCCAGGCCCGAGGTTTTCGCGCCTGTGAGCTTTAAGGAATAGCGCTCGTAATCGTCCCAGCCGCGGAGATAAACGGAATCTCCTTTGCGGCCGCTCTCTGTCATGCCGAGCACGTCGACGAAGAATTTGAGGCTCCCGTTCGGTTTAGGCGTCAAGAGTTCGATGTGGCCGAGATGGGCGATGTCGAGGATAGGTTCGGGAGGCATATCTGTCATGTCTGGCGTCCCGCGGTCCTGCTCAAAAAGCTCGCATGTTGATTAGTCAATCGCGGCACCCGGAACAAGAGCGGCCACGATCCTCCGGGTGCGCACCGAAAGTTGATTGGTCAACTTCGCCTGACTTGCCTAGGCTCGTCCGCATTGGGAGAGGGCAAAATCATGATCCTTGGCATGTCGCTTGAGACCTTCACGCTGTTGCACGTCGCGATCAGCCTCATCGCGATCGTCACCGGCTTCGTCGTTGTCATCGGAATGATCGCCGGCAAATCCCTGCCGGTCTGGACGGCGCTGTTCCTGCTCACGACGGTGCTGACCAGCGTGACGGGATTCATGTTCCCGTTCAGCGGCATCACGCCGGGGATCGTTGTCGGCGCCATCTCATCGGTGCTGCTCGTTATCGCGCTGTTTGCGCTCTACATTCGGCACCTCACGCATGCCTGGCGCTGGATCTACACCGTCACCGCGATCGCGGCGTTTTACCTCAACGTCTTTGTGTCGATCGTGCAATCCTTCCAGAAAATCCCGTTCCTGCACGCCCTGGCGCCAACGCAATCGGAGCCGCCGTTCCTCATCACGCAGGCAATAGCGCTCGGCGTTGTCATTGTCTTAGGCACCCTCGCAGTGGCGCGGTTCCGCCCGGGAATGCCGGTCGCCGTCGGCTAGAGCCGAGGCTCTACCCGGCATAAGCGCGCTGCAACGCCGCGATATCGAGCTTCTTCATTTTCATCAAAGCCGCAAAGACGCGATCGCGCTTTTCGGGTTCCTCGCTATCCATGAGACGCGGCAGAATCGCCGGGACGATCTGCCAGGAAACGCCGTACTTGTCTTTGAGCCACCCGCATTGCTCGCTCGCCGGGTCGGCGGAGAGCTTCGTCCATAGGTCGTCGATCTCCTCCTGCGTCTCGCAATTCACCACGAATGAGATCGCTGGCGAGAAGGTGAAGATCGGGCCGCCGTTGAGCGCGAGGAAATCCTCACCGTTGAGCTCGAACGAGACTTCCAACACCGTGCCCTTCGGCAGCGGCATGCCGTCGCCATAATGCGAGATTGCGGTGACCCGCGAGTTCTTGAATACGGAGACATAGAAGTTGGCAGCTTCTTCCGCCTGGTTGTCGAACCATAGGCAGGGAGCGATGTTGCGCATGCTTTTCAGATGTCCTCGAGCCGGTCGACATAAGTAAGCCCGGCCTTGTTCAGCGGCTCGCGCATTCCATACATGTCGAGGCCGATCTCGCCGGCGGCAAGCCGCTTGCGTTTTCCGTCCTCGTCACCGAGGCGCCGGTCGCTCTTCTCCGCGACATCGGCCGCGTCTTTGCGCGAAACGACGACCACTCCATCGTCATCGGCAACAATCGCGTCGCCCGGCTCGACGTTCACCCCGGCGCAGACGACCGGCACGTTGACCGCGCCGAGCGTCGCCTTCACCGTGCCCTTCGCCGAGACGGCCCGCGACCAGACGGGAAAGCCCATTTCCTTCAGGGGCTTCACGTCGCGGCAGCCGGCATCGATCACGAGCCCGACGACACCGCGCGCCTGCAGCGATGTCGCCAAAAGCTCGCCGAACATGCCATCCGTATTGTCGGCGGTGCAGCCGACGACGAGCACGTCACCCCTCTGGCATTGCTCCACCGCGACATGGATCATCCAATTGTCGCCGGGCTGCGCCAGGACGGTGACGGCTGGCCCCGCAATGGACGCGCCGGGCCAGATCGGCCGCATATAGGTCTTCATCAAACCGATGCGCCCATATGCCTCGTGCGCCGTCGAGACGCCCGCCTTGGCAAGCGCTGCACAGAGGTCGGCATCGGTTCGGTCGATGTTGCGGACGACGACGTTCTTCATGCGAGCTCCTCCAGGGACATCGGAAAGAGGCGCTGGTAGGCCTCGCCATAGGTCATCGGGCGCCCGGTGTTGCGCCCGCCCTGCGCGCCGCGATTGAGCGCTACGCGCTCGTAATAGGCCCAGAGGTGCCTTTGCGCAGCTAGCACCTGAAACGCCTTGTACTTCGTCTCCCATACATCGTCGATGTTGAGGATGACCTGCGGCTTGAAATTGCACTGCTCGGGCTGATGCGGCTCGAACAAGAACATCGGCGGCGCGGAATAGGTGTATTTGGCAGCGGGCTTATGACCCATCGCTTGCGCAACGACGCGCGTTTCCTGCGCAAAAAGCGCGGCTTTCGGATGATCGAAATTGTAGGGGTCTTCGAGCGCGTGGGTCAGCACGAAAGCGGGATTGAGCTCGCGGTAAATGTCGACGGCGCGGTCGAACATTTCCGGCGTCGTGCGCAGCGGATAATCGCCGGCATCGAAGAACTCGATTTCGGCGCCGAGAATTGCGGCCGCCTTCTCTGCCTCGGCCCTGCGCGCCTGCTTCACTTTTTCGAGCGTCGCGCCGGGTTCTTTCCAGGCGAATTGGCTCTCGCCGCGCTCGCCGAACGAGAGGCAGATGATCTTGACGCGATAGCCCTTCTTCGAATGCAACGCGATTGCGCCGCCGGCACGCCAAACGAAATCGCCGGGATGTGCGGTGATGACGAGTCCTGTCTTCTGATCCGGCATGTCGCTCCTCTAAGCGGGCTGCGCGCCGTTTTTAGAGATGAACCTGCGGGATGCAAACGGTCTCGCCGGCGCAATCATTGGGTGCTCAGCTCCCGCGGCGGCTACCTAAACAATATTTAACTGGCGTTCCGGCGGAAGCCGGGAAAAGCTTCACCGGCTGGGATCGGACAGGGATGCCATGGAACGGGAGACTCTGAACAAGGTCATCCAGGTGATCGCGCACGAGGACGGCGACGCGCTGCGCCGATCGCAAGCCTTTCTCGATCTCGTCGGCTCTTTTGCCGCAGTCGGCGCGATTCGCGAAACGGCGGAATCCTTTCGGCTCTACGCCCCGCTCTATCCCCGGGCTGCCGCGGAGATGGCGACGCTTGCGGTGGACGAGGTCCTGACGCGCTATTTGAGCGGGCACGAGGGCATCGAAGATTGGCGTATCCGCGCCTGGCGCGATCGGAATCCGCGGCGGTTCGAGCACTTGCGCGCCACGTTTCGGCTGGCGGACGAGTTCCAGTCCGAATTGCTCGCGCTTGCCCTGGAGCTGCGCGAGCGCACAGAACCGGAGGCAGGGCTCTTCCCTTAGGAGGCCGGCCAGCTCCCCCGCCCAACGCGAAACCGACGGCCGGCGGCATCGTGCTGCATCTTACGGATGTAACTAGGTTTTCCCGTTCTGTCCTAGGATGGCTTCTCTGAAGCAGGCTTTCGTCATGCGGTGGCGATGTGCTTCAAAGGGGCTCGATGGACGTAAGTGACTGGCTGGCCGGCTTGGGATTGGCGCAATACGCGCAATCCTTCGCTGAGAACGGCATCGACGCGGACGTGCTGCCGCAACTCACCGGCGACGACCTGAAAGAACTGGGCGTCACCGCGGTCGGACATCGCCGCAAGCTCCTGACGGCGATCGATGCGCTGGGCTCGCCGAGCCCGCAGCCCCCTCCCGCTTGGGCCGCCCTCGAGGGTGCCAGTTCCGCGCAAGCCGAGGCTGCGGCCTCTCCCCAGCGCCGGCATCTGACCGTGCTGTTCTGCGATCTTGTCGGATCGACCGCCCTGTCGGCGCGCCTCGATCCGGAGGATCTCCGCGAAGTCATCCGGCGCTATCACGCGATGGTTGCCGATACCGTTCGCACCCAGGGCGGCTTTGTCGCCCAATATATGGGCGACGGAGCGCTCATCTATTTTGGCTATCCGGCGGCGCACGAGGATGACGCGGAGCGGGCGGTGCGCGCCGCGCTGCTCGTCTGCAAGGCGGCGCCGTCGGTCGAGGTGAAGGGCGCCTCGCTGCAAGTGCGCGCCGGGCTTGCGACCGGTCTTGTCGTCGTCGGCGACCGCGCCGAGGGCTCCCAAGCCTCGCACGAGCCGCAGGTCATGGGCGAGACGCCCAACCGCGCCGCGCGGCTGCAATCTCTCGCCGAGCCCGGCGGCGTCGTCATCGACGGCGCGACGCGAAACCTCGTCGGCCGGATGTTCGAAATGAGCGAGCGCAGTGCCGCCAATCTCAAGGGCTTCGAAGCATCGGTCGAGTGCTGGGATGTCTTCGGTGAAGCGGCGATCACAAGCCGCTTCGAAGCGCTGCGCTCCGATAAGACGCCGCTGATCGGGCGCGACGAGGAGCTCGACCTTCTTGTCAAGCGCTGGGAGGAAGCGAAGGCCGGCAAAGGGCGCGTGGTTTTGATCTCCGGCGAGCCGGGCGTCGGTAAATCACGGCTTGTCTCGGCACTCGAAAATCGAATCCGCAAGGATCTCTTCGACGAGCTGCGGTATTTCTGCTCCCCGCAGCATGAAAGCACGGCGCTCTATCCCGTCACCAACAATCTCATTCGCGCTGCAAAGTTCGCCGACAGCGACAGCGTCGAACAGAAGCTTGAAAAGCTGCGCGCGCTTGTCGCCAGTCCGGAATACCTGCCCTTCATCGCAGATTTTCTCGCCTTGCCGATGCAGCACCGCGCGGGCTTCGAGGAATTGGCGCCGGAAGAGCGGCGTCAGAAAGTGCTTGCGGCGCTTGTCGCTAGAATCGAAGCGCTCGCAAAGAATGGTCCTCTCTTCATCCTGTTCGACGACGCGCATTGGATCGATCCGACGACGCAGGAACTCGTCGATCTGCTGATCGCCAGAATCGGCGAATTACCGGTTTTGCTCCTGCTTACATTCCGGCCGGAATTTCAATCGGCCTGGGCAGGCCAGCCCAATGTTACCGTTCTGGCGCTCAGCCGATTGCGCACCGAGGATTGCGCCACTCTCGTGCGGGCTCTGACCGCGGACGGCTCCATCCCCGAGGAAATGATCAACGAGATCGCCGAACGCACCGATGGCATTCCCCTGTTCGCCGAAGAGCTGAGCAAAGCTTTGATGGACGCGAGCAAGCGCGAATATCGCGGCAGCGCCACGGCCGTGGAGCTGCATGTCCCGGCCACCTTGCATGCCTCGCTGATTGCCCGGCTCGATCATCTTGGGCCGGAGGCGCGCGGCACCGCGCAAGCGGGTTCGGTCATCGGCAGGGAATTTTCATACGCCTTGCTGCGCCGGATGAGCGAGGCGAGCGGGATCGCAAGCGCGCAAAAGATCGAGAGCTCGCTCAATGCTTTGGTCGGCTCCGGTCTGATCTTCGTGCGCGGCACGGTGCCCGAGGCCACCTACACTTTCAAGCACGCCCTCGTCCAAGACGCGGCGTATTCGACATTGTTGCGCACCCAGCGCCAGAAACTCCACGCCGCGCTGGCTTCGATCATGTCGGAGGAGGGAACCGTCGCGCCTGAAGTACTCGGCTACCATTTTGCCGGCGCAGGAGATTCCGAGAAAGCCGCCGAGCAATGGTTCAGAGCCGGCAAAGCGGCGAACGAGCGCAGTGCCAATCTCGAAGCTATCCGCAGTTTCCAAAAGGCGTTGGAGATTCTGTCCGCTCTGCCGCAGACGGGCGAGCGCAAACTTAAAATGCTCGAAATCACCGGCGCGATGTGCAACCCGATGATCGTGGCGAAATGGCTGATGTCGGAGACGACGCAGATGATCGAAAAGGCCGCGCGCCTCGCCGATGAACTGGAGCTAAACCCGCCTGCGGTCGTCCTTTATCATCAGTACCTGCATCGCATTGGCTCATCGCATTCCCCGGAAGCTTTGGAATTCAGCAAACGGTTTAGGGACCAGGCCGGTCCGGAACTGCAAACCCGTGCCGAGACTTGCGTCTCCGCGGCGCTTTTGATGAGCGGCGGCTCGCTCGACGAAGCTCTTGAACATAGTTCGAAAGCGCTTGCCGCTTACGACCGCAAGCGCCACGCAAAGCAGCGATTCCAATTCACGTACGAGCCCCGCTCGGCGGCCCTGGCGACGGAAAGCCTGCAATTGACGCTTCGCGGCTATTTCGAGCAGGCCAAGATTGTCGAGCGCGAGGGCCTGGACTACGCGGCCGAGTTCGAGCATCCCCAGACGACGGGTCACCTGCTTGGATACAAGCTGCTGCGCGGCGAATTTCAGCAGGATTATCGCGAGCAGGAACAAACGGTCGCCGCGCTCCTGCGGCATGCAAAAGAGCACAAGATCGTCTACTGGTCGCTGTGGACGGATATGTTCAGAGGTTTTGCGGCGGCGCGGCAGGGCCGCTTCGCCGAAGGCATTCAGATGATCGAGAATGCCTTGAAAGTCTTCGCCGAGATGAAATTCTCGTACTACCGGCCGTATCACGTTGGGCTGAAAGCGCGCGCCTACCAACTCGCCGGCGACCTCGAAAACGCCCTCGCCGCAATCGACGAAGCGATCGCGCTGGCCAACGAAACCGGAGAGAAGGTCGCTCTCGCCGACCTCATGCGAATGGCCGGCGATCTCCATCTCGCGCGCTCCGGCGCCGCGGCAGAAGCCACCGCCGAGAACCTCTTCCAGCAAGCGATCGAACTTGCGCGAGCCCAGGTCTCGAAGCTGCACGAGCTTCGCGCCGCGACGAGCCAGGCGCGTTTATGGCAACGTCGCGGGCGAGACGCTGAGGCGACGAACCTGCTCGAGCCCGTCTATGCCTGGTTCACGGAAGGATTGGACGCACCCGATCTCGTCGAGGCGCGAACGGTTTTAGACAGCCTCTCGCAAGGTCCGCAGCGCAAGACCGCGTAGGCGGAGGAGCGCCGGCTTTCTTCGGCGAAACCTACAGAGCGCGGCGCCCGAGCAGACCGGTCAGCGTGCGCGTGATCGAGCGCTGCGCCTGGATCAAACCTGTCGCCATTTGCAAGGCGAGGCCAGGCACGCGAATGACATCGCCGCTCATGCAGGCGCGGTAGCCTTCGCGCGCGACGGATTTCGCATCGGCAATCAGGGCGGAGGGAAGCGCCTGGAACGCCGGGTTCTCGCGCTTGGCGTTTTCGATCATATTCGTGTCGGTGAAGCCGGGGCAGAGCGCGGTCACCGTTACTCCCTTGCCGCGCAATTCCTCGGCAAGGGCCTCGGTCAGCGACAGCACGTAAGCCTTGCTCGCGGCATAGACAGCCATGCTCGGCAGCGGCTGAAAGCCGGCGAGCGAGGCGACGTTGAGAATGCGGCCCCTGCCCCGCGCCGCCATTGGCTTCAGGAACAGGCTTGTCAGCGCGGTCAGCGCCTCGACGTTGAGCCGGACGATGCCGAGCAGGGTCTCGGTATCCGCGTCCTTGAACGCGCCGGTCTCCAATGAGTCCGGCGTTGTTGACGAGAATGTCGACCTCGAGATTGCGCCGTGCGACCTCGCCGAAGAGCGCGTGAGGCGCGCTGCGCTCGCCAAGATCGCTGGCGATCACATTGGCCTCGACCGCATACGTGTGGACAAGTTCGGCGGCGACCTCGTTGAGCCGCGCCTCGTTGCGCGCAACCAGAATGACGGAATGACCATGCGCGGCAAATTCGCGGGCGAGTTCGAGACCGATGCCATCCGAGGCGCCGGTGATCAGCGCGCGGCCGCCGTTCTTGGATCGATTTGCCATGTGCCTGCCCTCCCCTCGCGGAAACGAGGAGCGACTAGCTAGCGTTCCCAGCCGGGCGCGTCAGGTCGCGAACCCGTACAGGAAGGCGGCGGGTGTGCTAGTCGGCGCGCCGGTCGGTGGCTGCCAGCCAGATCAGGCTGGTGACGGCAGCCGATGGGAGCAGCGTCGAAAGCACGAAGGATAGCATCAGGGTGAGCACGGCGGGTCAACGTCGGCTCAGCTGAGAAGTTCCGCGGGCTGGTCGGGCCTCCACGCGCAGGCGCCG
>AR_comb_assmDRAFT_11763453_pt1 | contig 16257 bp, 15 predicted proteins | sample ArasoioldDNA_FD_10543 | JGI IMG/M metagenome (IMG submission 10543) | reverse complement strand
TTTGTACTGATACAATTACAATTTACAACACAAAATACAAACTATTAGACTACATGTCAATAATGTCATGATGCAAATTTTGCGGTCAAACTTTTTTTAATATAAGTTTTGTTACATGGATTCAATGTAGTTTGTTTGGGTTTTACTTTGTAAGTAAGTTTTATAGAAACAATCAATTTTCTGAATTTTAGTTTGGATTGAATTCAATTAATTTGACTATTCCAAATGTCAATATATGTTAAGGTCTCACTCATTGTTTATTTTTTCCTTGTAAAGCTCCTCTCATAAACTTGAAAGGGCAAAAAAGAAGAAGAAAAAAAAGAAAACATAACACACACAAAGAAGGGATAAAGAACCTCTAAATTTAGTGTTCATAAGGACATGCCCACATGGTGTGGGTTATGTCACTTAGACCCTACACCTTCTCCTCTCACCTTCTTTGCTCCCAACCTTTTCTTTTATCAATTTATGTCCCTCTCTCTCTTAGATACCGAATCTTTACTACTATTTTCCGCAATTTGTTCTTGAGCCTCTTTTTTCTCCTAGTCATAGTCAAGTGTCTCTAAACGATGGACCCGATTTATCCACCAACGCTAACGTTTAATCTATCTCACTGTCATTTGTGACTATCACATAGCTACAGTACGACCATTTTCGTAAACTTATCATAAAAGATCGGTCTCAAATCCGATACAAATGTTATGTTGAACATCTACGTAAAATAGAAAACTATTGTTATTGCTATATATTTTTTAAGGGATACGTATAAAAAAGTTGTGGCGTATAAAAAACGTGTGGTACCATTTTGAATTGGTAAGAGAGTATTTATTTCTAGAGAGGTAAGAGATAACAAATAAGTAAATGAAATTTCTACATTTATAAAGGAAAATAAAATAAAAACATAAGAAGTAGGGGACCTTATGTGTGTGGGTCAATGTTGTTTTCTATTTAAAGCTAAGAAGAATGATTTCAATGGATTAGTTTCTCCCAACTCTTTCATCTTTTTTAAGCAACCACCCAAAAACAATATTACATAACCTAAATCTCTACTTCTTCATACATTTATAGCAAATCCTCTTTTGCTTTAAACCCACCAAATAACTCAGAGCTTTTTTGCATTTTTTCCCATTCTCTATTTTGTTTTGTACTTTTGGTCTCACTTTAAAAGATCATAAGTTGAAAGATTTCTGCAGAGAACAATATGTTGGAAGGTCTTGTCTCTCAAGAAAGCTTGTCCTTAAACTCTATGGACATGTCTGTACTTGAAAGGCTTAAATGGGTACAACAGCAACAACAGCAACTGCAACAAGTTGTGTCCCATAGCAGTAATAATTCACCTGAACTTCTTCAGATACTTCAGTTCCATGGAAGCAACAATGATGAGTTGTTGGAGAGTAGTTTCAGCCAATTTCAAATGCTTGGATCTGGTTTTGGACCAAACTATAACATGGGTTTTGGTCCTCCACATGAATCCATTTCAAGAACAAGTAGCTGCCATATGGAACCTGTGGATACAATGGAGGTTTTGTTGAAGACCGGTGAAGAAACCAGAGCCGTTGCCTTGAAGAACAAGAGAAAACCAGAGGTTTGTAAGATCAAAATTTTGGATAAAAACTTTGTTTTGAGACATGGTTTTTGATATTTTTTATTAATAATGTCTTAGGTTAAGACAAGGGAAGAGCAAAAGACAGAGAAGAAGATCAAAGTAGAGGCTGAGACAGAGTCAAGCATGAAAGGAAAATCAAACATGGGAAACACTGAAGCATCTTCAGACACTTCAAAGGAGACATCGAAAGGAGCTTCAGAGAATCAGAAATTAGATTATATCCACGTGAGAGCTCGTCGAGGCCAAGCCACTGACAGACACAGCTTAGCAGAAAGGGTAATAAAAATAAATAAGTTTCTTGTGATACAAGAATCATGATATATCTAGGGTTTCTGAATGGATTTGGATTTGCAGGCGAGAAGAGAAAAGATCAGCAAGAAAATGAAATATCTGCAAGATATTGTGCCTGGATGCAATAAGGTCACAGGAAAAGCTGGTATGCTTGATGAGATCATCAATTATGTTCAATGTCTCCAAAGACAAGTCGAGGTAAGCAATGAAACCATGATTCTCTGTAACTTAACTTCACTATTAACCAAAGAGAATAAGTCTAATTCTTAAAGAGCCATACTTTGCAGTTCCTGTCGATGAAACTTGCTGTCTTGAACCCGGAACTAGAGCTTGCCGTGGAAGATGTATCCGTAAAACAGGTGAAAACACATTGTCTAGACCCTCAAAGTCATATTGATATTGCTCAACAAACTTAAGGGTTATGAAATTTTCAGTTTCAGGCTTACTTTACAAATGTAGTTGCTTCAAAGCAATCAATAATGGTTGATGTGCCATTGTTTCCGTTAGACCAGCAAGGATCTCTAGATTTGTCTGCGATAAACCCGAACCAAACGACATCTATCGAAGCTGTAAGTACAGCTTTATATGAAACTGAAAAACTTGTCAGAGTTTTTGTTCCTTGTCAGTGAAGTAACCTGTCTCTGTATCTCTCTATTTCAGCCATCTGGAAGCTGGGAAACTCAATCACAGAGTCTCTACAACACATCTAGCCTCGGTTTTCATTACTAAGCAAGATTCATTGAAACAACATGGTTGACATCAATCAATCATCAAAATCAGAAGCAAATTCTATTACATTTGCTCATCAAAGTAGTAATTTCGAAATTTGGTTAATGCATTATCCTTTGATCCTTGTTTTCTGATATTTAAACCAGAAGAACTGGAGATAGCAATCCAATGATCTTGTCACCATCAATCTTTGTGTATAGATTATATAGAGAGATAGATAAATATGTTTTAGAGGAGTTATAGATATATATCATATTTGTAGAAGAAAGAGAGAAAACTCTTGTGGTAATTACAATTCTTGTTTGTTTTTTTGGATATATAAATATCTAAGAAAATTATAAATCGTTTTCCTGTTTTTTTTTTCTGCAACGAATATCTAAGAAAACTCTTGTGGTAATTACAATAAAATATCTAAGATTCTATTGTCAACGAAATGTACCCATCAATATGTTCCCATTCGAAGGGTATGGGTATAGAGTTATTAGGTCGCCATGATTTTTTATAAATCGGTGGAAGAATACTTTTGATGATCAAAGTAAACGGTATCTAGGCAGCCAATTAATCAATGTCGATTTTATCTTCACATAAAATTTTATTCATTGAATACAAATTATTTTCTAGCTATTTAATTTATGTAAAATTAAATCGATCATAAGAAAAAAAACTAATAGCTTAAACAGATGTTGTCTTTAGTTATTTTGATACAAGATTGCATTGTATTCTTTAAAAATTCATAACCAACATCATGGCGTTGAATTTGGATGTTGAATCCGAATGATGACTCTCAATGCACATTTAGATGAAAAGAAAAGAAAAAAATTTCGTTTGGAAACAGCTCATCGACTATTCACAGATTCGGGAGAGGTTATTCATTTATTCTTCTATTTTCTTGCTAAAGATTAACCATATATTCGAGTAGGATTCTTGTAAAAAGCAAACATCATCAAATGTGAAGTATGTGTCAAATAAAATTTTGTCAAATAAAACATCATCGAGTAGGATTCTTCTATTTCTATTTTTTTTTTGGATATTAGTTAGTGTCAAATAAATTTTTGTTAATTTAAAAACTACACTAGTAAACATTTTTATAACAAATAAGAAAATTGGATTCTCGAGTGATGGCAAATTCATGAATTCTTTATGAAATTGGTGAACATATATAAAATCGGACGTTGTTTTAAATTTGTTTCATTTTTAATTCAAAGAATGATATTTTAGACGTTTGATCATTGTTGTCTTGTTGATGCTACGATTGCATTCAAACTCTAGTTTTCATTACATTCAAAATATATCTAATTTTGCATTCGGATGCACCTACATATATAATTTTACAAAGCCAACAACATTCGTGCATCTATATGAAGAAACCAAAGATCCCTTAAGTTTCTAGCTTATTATTTTCTTTTCCAACTTTATCAATGCACTACAAAATCTACTACACTATGCTACTATAGTGATATGTATAATGTTACTGATGCTGACACAAGCTCTCTATATATTTATCACAATATGTTTTCTAAAAGTAGCTTTCAAGCTACCAAGTGGGTCAATGTTCTTTTCTCATATCAATTTTTCCAACCAATGATCTATTCATGAACTGTCTGATTTTGACAAGATCTATATGATAAGATATTATCCATAACCAAAAATGAAATTGGAAGTAGTTTTTTGAAGGTAGGAGTAGTTAAGAGATTTGAGAGGATCGAAGAATGAAGAATCTGAACCACAAAGAGTGGGCATCATTGTGGTTGCAGAGATTTTTAACCAAAGTGGACCTTCTTTTGTTCTTTCGGTTCCATTGAATTTTATCTTCCTTCATTTTTGAAGTAGTTGAAAATCTCTTCTATATTATTTTCAAAAAAATTCGAAAAGAAACAAAATTAGAGAGGTGTCGTTATCAAAAATAATGAAAGTCTTTGTTATTTCTGAAGTTAAACCATATATACAAAAAACAAATATAGTTTTAATATCTAAATATAAATTCATTCACTTAATTATAATTTTTAATCTCTTTTTTTTTTGTCTACTCATATTAATTAGAATTCAAAAGATTCATTCATGAAAAATATTGTTTACATATGTGATATGATGCGGTTCGGTACAAACTTTTCGTGCCATTATCCTATAATTATTAACTATATAGTGTATAATTGTATATGTAATCTTAAATTTCTTAAACACTTACATGATACATTATATTTATGTCTTTTATATATTAACAAGAGAGTTAAAGAGATTTTCAAATAAATTATATGTTTAAAAGTTTTAGAAGACTCATGGTTGTAAAACTCATGGTTGTTTAGTAGTTAAAAGACTTATCCAAGTATTGCTCAATTTCAATAGTTAGTCACGATAAAGCTCTTACGGTTTATAAAAAAAAAGTCGTATTTAGTCTAGATTTATGTCGGAACCCGTAGATTGATTTTTCCTTTTTATCTGGAAATATAAGAGCTAATTTTTTTTTGAGATTATAACATATTATTTAGTGATGTGTGTTAATGTAGTCGTTATGTCACTATCCGAATTCAATTATGATATATGTATTTGTGTTAGTGTAGTCGTTAACTCGTTATGTCACTCGTTAATTTGATTGTATGAACCTTCCAAAAAATCTTAGTTAAATTTATAGTGATGTTGAACATCACAATCTTATCATGGTTTTCATGGAATTGAATCGTTAATGACTTGTGTAGGTGAAACTATTCTAATTCCAAGTGTTTGTCACTTTTATTCAGAAAGTAAAGTAATTGCCGTTTCTGTTTTAACAAAACAAGTATCAGGCCGTTCCAAGCGTTCACTAACGACACGACGTTTGTTTATGAACCAAAAAGACGAATTTTTCAAAACCTCGTCGGAGAGGTTTAGGCTTAAAGAAACAAATTGTTGGAATCTCAATTCTCGAATCTGACATCTCGGAGAAGAGATATGGCGACAGAGTCATCGGAATCGGAAGAAGAAGGAAAGATTAGTGGAGGAAACTATAAGCTAATCATAGACGACGATCTAAGAGAGATGGGTAAAAACGCAGCTTGGAGCGTTAGCTCTTGTAAGCCCGGCAATGGCGTCACCACTCTCCGCGACGACAATCTCGAGACTTATTGGCAGTTGAGAAAACGAAAAAAAAACTAAAGCTCTTATCTTTCCCTCATTCTTTGTCTCTATTCAATTAAAGGATTCGACTTTTTTTTGTTTCTGAAATTGTAGATCAGATGGGTTACAACCACATTTGATTAACATTCAATTCCAGAAGAAAGTGAAACTGCAGGTATGATTCTATTTTCATGAGAAAGTTTTCATCTTTCTTTTTTTGTGGTTAATGAATTTTGGCTTGTTTTGATTTTGAAAGTTAGTGGTTTTGTACGTTGACTTTAAGCTTGATGAGAGCTATACACCAAGTAAAATCTCTATTCGAGCTGGTGATGGTTTTCATAACTTAAAGGTAATATCTTTTTCCTTTGAAGAAGAAGAGAGGATTCTCTTAGCTTGTGAAGGATTGATATATCATGTTGTGTCTCCTTCTCTTTTGATTGTTTTAGGAGATTAAAAGTGTGGAGCTTGTTAAACCAACTGGTTGGGTTTGCTTATCTTTGTCTGGAACCGATCCACGGTATGTTTGCTTCTTATCAAGTTGTGGTTTTTGTGGTTGTTTCTTACTAGAATCTACCTAGCTGCTGATAAGATGAGCAGATGTCTTTGCTACAATGTTAGATATTTGATCAGATTTTGCTACTCTTTTTTATTGTTAGTACTTCAGAGAAAGTTTGCAAGATTATTAGTATTGCTTAGATATGTCTGTAGATAGCTAGGTGATTAGTTAGTTAGTAAAGGTCTAAACTAACTTATGCTGCCAAGAATGAATTCGTTCTGTAGGTTACTAAGCATTGAGCTGATAAATTTAACCATTGTGTCCTCTTCTCAGGGAAACTTTTTGTCAAGAATCTAGGTAGCTACTGATAAGATAAGCATAGTGTTTGTTACAATGCTAATGTTTTTGATCAGAACGCTGCTTCTCTTTTTTTTTGCTAGTACTTCAGAGAAAGTCTGCATTAGTTAGTAATATTGCTTAGACATGTCTTTAGCTAGCAAGTTTTCACAATGAGATAAGTTGGGATTTCAATATTAGCTTTCGAGGTTTCACATAATAAAGGTTTAAACTAAGTTCTGCTGTCATGAATGATTGGTTTCTGTTGGTTAGTAAGCATGGATCTGGTAAGTTTAACCACTGTGTCCTCTTTTCAGGGAAACTTTTGTCAATACATTTATGTTACAAATAGCCATTTTGTCAAATCACCTCAACGGGAGAGATACTCATATCCGCCAGATCAAAGTTTACGGCCCTAGACCGTGCGTCTCCATCTCTCCTTCACTTACCTAAACTGTGCACATTATATGCTATGATTGCCTTTGCATGACTCTTGATTTGATTGCAGAAATCCTATTCCGCACCAACCTTTTCAGTTTACATCGATGGAGTTTCTCACTTATTCAACACTGAGATGAGAAATTTGAGCAGGAGAAGTTTGAAGAACATGGACTATGAAAGATACTGATGTTGATACCACATGAAGAGTCTATAATCAGATTAGTTATTGTTGTTGTGCAATGGCTTTTGTTTATATATTACATTGGATATAACAATCATAACTTCAGTAAGCTTATCAACCAAGACCTCCATAAAACATTTGACACAGTGATTTTGGAGATACGGATTTAAAGCATAGTTCAAAAGAGCTACAACAATCTACATACAAAGAGCTTTTCGTGGATTGATACATTGAAACCTAAAGATAAGAAAAGCCTTCTATGATGATTTGCAGAGATGGATTTAACTCGGTGGGTTAAAGTTTACCCTTCACATGCCGGTTTGGTGTCAAAGCTGCTAATGCATATAGCAAAGGCTTGAAAAGCAGATAGAGGGTAGCGATAATCCATGGTGAAAATATCCTTACCGATTTTGCCAAACTGTAAGATCACCCTCTCATGTTCTTCAGGCGGCGCATCCAAAGAAGCGTCAATCTCTGCAACAAGCTGGAAATTCTTAACTGAAGCCACAGTCACTCTTCCCTTGAAGTTGAGGCACCAGCACTGCAACTGCTCATGCCATCTTGGGGATTTGTTTTTGAGAACTAGCGGTTGGTCCCTTAAGCTTGGAGAATTATCAGGAATCTCTTTGTCTGTTGTGATGGTTTCTCCTTTTGGTGAAGGAGAGGAAGAGACTTCCTCTTCTATGCCTTGAACTACTGACGGTTCAGCAATAACAGAAGAGAGGGGTATAGAATCCATAGCGCAGTGCATTCTTCTAGGTCCCCTTGTGCGAAGAACATTGAGCTCGTAGGTTATGTTTCCTACGGTAGAGCTATTCGTAGGTAGTTTAGGAGCCGCTTGTTTCGGGTGGAGTCTTCGGTTAGGTTGGGCTTGTGCTGTGGATGATGCTGTTTGGTTGTCATATATTGTGAACTTGGTTCCCAGAAAACCAGACCTATCCCACAAGATAAGTAGAGACTGCTTAGACAAAAGAGCTTTTGATGGTTAAGACTTTAACTCGGGACAATTGCTTACCTTAATTTGCCAACATAAGTACTGCTGCTCCGTGAGAAGTTCTTTGCAGATAGGGAGATTATAAAGTCTGTGCATGTCGCTCTTCTAATCCTTCTTGCTGCTAACAACAGTTTGTCGTTCTCAGTCTCCGCTGAAATTCGAAACAAGGATCATCCTTAGAACAACAGTTTCTACATTGTTGAAAACTTTAGTCAGGGAATAAGGGTCACTCACAAGGCATCAAACCATAATAGAGAATGTATGTAGCTGTTGCTCTGTTCCTCTTAATAAAACATTGAATTGGAGAGTCTCGAGGCCCCGGCTGCTCACAATCAAACAAGAATATTAGATTTCCAACATGATGATGTGAACAAAAGAAACAGTAAACTTTCTTTACCTGTTTCAATGAGATTGGAAAAGTGAGCTTCCCACACTGCTCAGGGATCCTCACAATCTCCATAGTGATTCCTCTCCATGATTTACATACTGAAGCACAAGAGACAACGGCAGCTCGAGCGGGCCAAGCTGTCTCACTCTCTTCAACCCTCCAGATAATGTCATGAAGCAACTCAGGCGGCAAAGAAGCCCATGGGCTCTGTGGTATGTTATCCAGTGGTGGAGTTGTTTGATCAGGAGCAATGTGAGACGACTTTGACCAGCTTCTCTTGGAGATGCCTCCAAGTCCATCCCTCACTTCCTTCAGATCACGAAGGATGCTTTTCAAAGACATCTCTTTTCAGCATACCACAAAACTCCCCGATAGCTGCAATCACTCAAAGTTCATCTTCTTATAATCTCCTTAAAGGAAACAAAACAAAGCTCAACACTTTCACAAGCAAAAACAGACCCCAAAGATAAAAACTTGGGATCTACGCATCTATACCAAATGGGTAAGGAGAAAATATGAACTACTAATAGAAAGAGCTCGAAATCTTCAAAAATCACAGATTCACATTGAAACGCATCAAAATCCAATCTTTAAATCCGACAAGAAAACTCAACAGATCCAAAAACAGAGGGAGAAGAAAGAAGAATCTTTCTTCTGGAAATGTGAAAGAAAATTGAAAACCAACCTCAATGAATTCGATGAAGGATCAAAAGACAAAAGCTTTAGAATCTCTGGAAACTGGAAGATGTGATCGGCGGCAGCTTCTTCACCGGATCCGAGAGACAAGATCGGAAAGAGAAAACGCAGAAACAGAGACAAGCATAGCTGTCTCTAAACAGATTCTTCGATGCTTGTCGTCTCCGGGGAAGAAGAACGAATTCGCCAGTGACTATCTTAACATGATTCCGTCGGTCACCGGCGTTATCGCCGTCGTCTAGACTCCGCCGCCGATCTCACCGTAGGTGAATAAAGGAGTGGTCACCACCAAAACGAACCTGAACCTCTCTCTCTTGTTACAAATTGAGAAAGAAAGGATCCGAAGTCTTCGCTTTTTCTTATAGTTTTCAATGAAACGTTTAAAGGCAGAGAGAAACTCTACAAATTAAAAACTTTAACACTAAGAAAACAATTTTGGTCGGAAAATATTTTTAACTTCTAAATTTTTTAGTTAGTTAAATAATTAAGAGCTTCTAATGATACTACTTGGCTTTAATTTGATCATGACTTACTGCATGGCTTTAATTTGATCATGACTTACTGCATGTGGCAATGACATATTTGGTCGGTAAATTGATAGTACTATTTATATATATATATATAGAAGATTAAACGAAAACTTTAGAATTATCCGACAAAATAAATCTTGAAGAAACCTATAAACCTTTTTATTTCAATGAAACTATTAATTGAGAAGAAATATATTTTACGTCCAACAAAGATTATTGTCGATGTTTATAGTGAACAGGAAAATAACATGTCTAATTTTTTATATAAGTAATACGTAATCTTATTATGTTGTAAAGTTGTTTATTCTAGTTTGTATGTGAATTTCTAATTTATTGCATGTGTGTAATATTTTTACATTGGAAGTAAATGATACTTGAAAAGAAAATTATATTCATTACCGAATTTTTAAAATTTAATATGATTGATCCAACTTGAACCAACATATCAATCCAACCTGAAATTAGTCCACCCTCCATACTAAAATTGATCTTATAAACACACTACTTTTAAGTTGGGGGTTTGAAAGCATATAAAAGTTTAATCTCAACATTTTAAGTATTTTTTTTTCTAATTAATTTTTTTGCATTTATTGTCTTTCAAAATTTTCATTATTCTTCGATTGTGAATGATTTTTTTTTTCTTTCTTTTCGATGTAGATTATAAAACTTGCATCTAGCGTCTTTTTACCAGATGTTTTAGAGATTTTGTTTTTCTTACTTTCTTTAATGAATTTGTTTCCATTTATTTTCATAACTATAAGAATATTTTTATATGAAAAATTCGCAATCACAAGGTTAAGTCAAAAATCAATCTAACTTTCTTCTTCAGGCTGAGTTTAGGATAATTCATATCTATAACATATAATTCGTTAATATATACACTTGTTCTCGTGCTAAGTATAAACACAACGGATCTTGTCTTCAACATATACGTATTTACTTCTTCTTTTTTTGTTTGACCTTATCCAACAATGTGAAATATTTTTAAAATGATATATACGCATCACACATGTATCATGTATGATGTATCAATTTACATAATTAAAAATTCAAAATCTCTGTCAAGCCACCCATTTTGACACCATGCATTAATACATATAAGAAAGTCTGGCTTAAGATCAAACTCCAGGAGGTGGTATTATAATTTTATGGATTTGGCAAACAATATATGCCACGTACCTAATTCAACTTTATTTTTTCATACATTTGTTTTGACGTCCTATTAAAGTTTTAATGACTTTTGATATGTGGTACCAACAAAACCTAATGAATCGTATACGGTACCACCCAAAAAAATGTCCTTCTTCTCCACCCATTTGATTGATTTTCTTGGCAAATTATGATAGTTATCTTAAAGTAATATTTATCATTTTATTTTGTGTCATTCATCTTATCGAATTTATATTTATGTGAGGTTACACAATGCATGATATCACTAACACACATTACTAGGTTACATATGATAAAAACAAAATTATAAGGATACGACTTTACTAAATGCACAAAATCTTCTTCAGGTAACAACGAATATATATAGAGTTTTACATTATGACTTTAATGGTTACGGTTGCCACATGAATAGCATTTGTAGCATTCATCGGGAAAAAATGTTATTATTCGTGCATAAACTTGTTAATGGATGTGATTTTTTTTTTAAGTGAAAAAACTTGTTAATGGGTGTAAAAACAACAACAATTGGTAACTCTAAATACAACTATTACCTTAAAAATAATTTACCAGGATCTATATTTTAATACTCCTGATTGTAAATTTCAATGATTCAAGTTATTAGCTTTTAAAATGTAATGATTCTCATCTTAGAAGTTGCTCATGTTTGGTATGTGGACCACAATACAACTATATTGTATATATCCTACATAAATATTTGTGTACACAAAGTGAGAAGTAGATATTATGTAATGCACAAATGCATATGTAAGTTATGTGTAATGGGTCCATAAATAAAGAAGAAAAGAAGAAAAAGCATGATGGTATTGATTCCAATTTTGTGTGTTTGTCCATTGGGATTGACAAAATTTTGATAAGATTGGGAACCATATATTTTTGCCAGCTTACACTTGTCAATTCTCTTTACCATTACCCCATCAGGCCATCACTCTTTTTATTCAATGTTCTCAAAATCTGCTAGTCAAATGAACAAGTGCTAAACCTTAGTTTAGTGACTAGTATTGCTGTTTTGTTGACTAATAGGTAGATGCAAAAAGTTAATGACTAAATATAGCAACTGATTAACCAATCATCTAATCTAAAGATCAACTAAATGATTGTTAACTATATAATTAACTCAAAATGACTTAACACTTCGTCCATTTCCATTTTCATTTGCTTGTTTGTTTTCTATTCTTTGTATCACATATTTGTCAAATCTCACCAAATTTTGTTTGGTTCTTGTTGAATCTCTCTAACTAGTCAATTAATTATGAAAACTTTTGTCTCGATTCAGAATCCTTCAGATATCTACTAATCCAATAGAAACATTATAACGTGTACTTGTTCCTCTCGTATATAGACATTAACATGATCAACACAAAAGATCTGTGGACAAAGATTCATGAATACAAAACCTGAAGTTTCATTCTGATACACAAATCATGAAAACATCTAATGAAAATAAAACTAGAACAATGGCAAAAGAACACAAGAAAGCAACCAAATCTCAACGAGAAGCAAGCATTGAGATGACACACACAAGAAGAATAAGAACACCCAAAATCGAAACCCAAAGAACCCAACTCTTAGTCTTCTTCTTCATCTGATTAGCATAGTACAAACTATTAGTACCTCCACTCACAAAGCTCCCTGCATTAGCCACATTAGCTTCAATGTCATCAATACGATCTCCTTGAGTCTCAACAAGAACAGCCATGTCAAGAAACACTTGATGAAGCCTATTAAGACTTCTCTTGATATCATTCACTGCTTCATGTCTCTCTTTAGTCTTCAAATCCATCTCTGGCTTCACTTCAAATGTTTTAACCAAATCAGAACAAGACCCTGATCCAGAGATCATCTTCTCCATGTCTTCATTACTTGGTTCTTCACCAGTCGCTAAAAAATACTTCCTTTTGAGATCTTCTCTGTAATCAGCAAAGATTCTCTCCCTCAATCGATGAAACTCACTCATCGTATCTCTAAGTTTCTTTCTAACTCCATTAGTGATCGAAGTTCTTGTCCTGTCCACGCAAGATCCTTCCTTGAAACTCGTACGATTCGCAACGTTTCTCTTCTCCAGAGTCTCGATTAGGGTTTTGACTGTGTTGGCCTTACGAGAGATGGTGACGATGTTTGATTCCATTCTGTCTCGCAACCCACGTAAGATCTTGGTGCTGTGAGTTGATTTGGTCTCTTCGTTTAGGTTTTGGAGATCGAGTAAGAGATGAGTGATCTCTTCGATTAGGGTTTTGATGGTTTCGATTTCTTGAAAGAAACCAGAGAGGTTTTCTTCATCTGCGGGACTGAAATCGAAGTTAAAGTCTTCACCTTTCTCCAAATCTCGATCAGATTCCATATCTGTCCTCGCTTGTTTCTTCAATTCCACATAACTTAAGAACGATTTTGTCATCAGATCATTCATCTTGTAAAACCCTATAACAAGAATCAGAGGACGAAAAAGTAAGAATCACGAAATTGAATTGAATATTGAAACGAAAGAGAAGGAGATAAGAAGAACAGAGCATTACGGTGTTGGGTTTGTGAAACAGAGTAAAGATCTTCGTTATCTCTGAAACGGGATGTTTCAGTTTTCCGGGAGAAAGAACTGCAAAAGAGAGAGAGTATAAGCGAGTCAACAATGGATGAAATTAAGAAACCCTAGAGATCAAAGAGGAAGAAGAAGAGATCATTACCCAAGAAATGCTTGTTAAACAAGGAACCGTTTCTCTCACAACTTCGCTTCTCTCTCTCTCTGCTCTCGCTCTCTGTGTTTTCAGAAGAATGGTTCAAAATTTAAAAGAGAAGGAGAGAGATATGGGGAAGTTATAAAGAAGGTCTACAAGAATCCGATTATTCAGTTTCAAAGATTTTGTTTCTCAAAATTTGCTCTTTTATTAATCACAAAAGAGCCGTTGCTTTGATAACGTTTCTGTTCCGATTAGGCCTCATTTCTCCTTTGTATACAAACAAAAACGACATCGTTTATGTCAAACGTATGCAAAAGTCTCGACCTTTATTGTGCAAAAAGTCTTGACCTTTATTGACCAAAAGTTGATTTTACAGGACTAGTTCATATTCCGAGTTAAAGAATGCAAAGCTTGGACCTTTATTGATCTATTGCATCCAATTTACAGCATTTTGAGTATACAAAAGAGTATTAAATTACATGCAAAGTTGAGAGTTTATATATGATGAGTTCATGATGCTTTTTCTTCTGCTGGTTGTTTTTGTTTAGACGCTTTCTCAGCCTCCATTTTTCTCAGAGTACTTGAACTTATCTTATTTCCACTCGATCCATCAGAAACTATTTCCACAACTTCAATCTGCACAAGCATATTCCAAGAAAGATTGGTTCAAGTAATGATTGAAGGTCTTAAAATGGATCAGGAGGTCAATAAGATAAGGCTGGTGGATAAAAGGACAAACCTTAAGCTGTGAAAGACCTCTTTCTGCTCTTTTTCTGTTAACTGACAAGCCACCAGGTAATGTCTCTTTGCTGCAGATGATGATTAGTTAAAATGTCTTGAAACATGGATGTGAATATATAGAAGGAACATGTGAAAAATATTAATACATAGATGGTGAAAACCTGACAACAATAGCTTCCAAATTTTCATCTACGATAGAAGGGCCATATGGATCTGTAATGGGTTCGGCTTGTACAACCAGCTCGGGCTTGATAGACTACACAAGAACATGGAGAAAACTCATACAACAGAAACTCTACTTCATCATTCTCTTTCCCTCTCATTTCACATTAAGAATGACAAGTAATTGCCAATATAAGAGATTCCACATTCTGGAGAAATTACCTTGACATAGGTCTCCACATTACGCATCCTTTCTTCAATGGGTTGAATCATGTCAGAGAACTGTACACACAAAAGAGTGAGGATGAGAACTGCAACAAAGCAATAGTTTTAAATCAGAGAAAAATGATGTTCAAAGGGTGTTTGTTCTTTTGCCTCTTGATCATAGGAATATCATTCCAACTCGAAATCAACCAAAGTGACTCTACTTACAAATCAATCTCCTGGGACTATCAAACAGAAAGATATGGTACTAAAAAATGAATGACATGAGACTTGGAAAGAGCTCATCAACAAAGCATAACAGTTTCAGACTTTGAGCTTTAAACCCCACAAAACAACATCAGAACAAAGATGTTCAAAGGGTCCTCTTTTGCCTCTTGATCATAAGAACATCACTCCAAATCGTAATCAATCAAAGTAACTGAATTTACTAGCTAATATAAGAAATCAATCTCCTGGGTCTACTAATCTAAGCAAAAAGGGAAACAAAAGTTACCAACTTTCCCTATATTGCTACTAATCTAACCAAAAAGGGAAACAAATCTACAAGAGACTGAAAGTGTGATCACTATCACTTACTTGCTTTTTCGTCAACATTGGGCCATCACAGACTCCCACTACGATCCGATCCCTGGCCAGCTCCGCCGCCGCCTGATTTTTCCATCCCCCAAAAAAATCGATAGTTGTACTTCAATTCTCAAGAAACCCATACGTAAGCAGAAACCGAAGAGAGAGAAGAAAAACCCAATTACCTTGAGGAACATTCGATGCCCATCGTGTAATCGATCAAACGTACCGCCGAGAACGACAGCTCCAAACGAATTCGCCGGAGACATCTTTGAATCTTCCGGAGCTGCCATTTAGGGCTCGTCTCTGAATTTTCTGATTTGGAGACTTTAGAACCAATAAATCGAGTTCCTTTGGTCACTCGAATCGAATCCGTAGCTACAGACACACAAGAAATCGATTCCCACTCCCAAAATCCTCAACTCTCCTCTGACCATTTCTAAACCCATTCTGCTTTAACATGTGTGTCGTTTTCTTTCTCTAATGTAGTTTTTCAACAAACAAAACGGCAAAATATTCCTACGACTACATTTTAAGGAAAGTTGATACGACCGTTTTAAGGAAAGCTATTACGATGTCGTGTTATGGTACGGCAAGACGGCGCCGTTTAAAGAATCCAACACGACGTAGTTTAAGGTAATATAAGACGAGCCGTTTGAGGAAGGGGTAGACCACACCGTTGAACAAGGGAATGAAATAGGTTTACATTTTTTCTTTGTCCGAGCATCGGTCAAGTTTCACATATGAAGCCAAACTAGCAACAACAATCTAAGAGTTTCAGAAACTATCTCTGCTCAGTAGCTCGTCGACACAGTTTGGAGTTTCTGTCTCCTTCGGATTATCTTGTTCTATCATCAATAATAAACAACTTTTGAGGAGAAAACAAACAAACAAACCAAGGCTACAAATATTCTGCAAAAAAAGATG
>AR_comb_assmDRAFT_10282647_pt1 | contig 16274 bp, 14 predicted proteins | sample ArasoioldDNA_FD_10543 | JGI IMG/M metagenome (IMG submission 10543) | reverse complement strand
GTCGTTGACGTCGAACGGCGCGTGCAGCGGCCTGCCGAGTATGTCGCGCGAGACGATCGTGCGCGCCTCCCGCCCGCGCACCAGATGCTCTGCCGGAAGCTCGACGAGCACAAACCCGCCTTGCGGGTGGACGACGATACGGTCGCCGTCCGCGAACGTGACCTCCACGCTTGCGACGTCGGTTCGGACCCAGCCAACGAGGAGCACGTCGTCCGGCGTCGGCACGAAGCGGAACGCGAACGCCCCGAACGGGTAGCCCTTCGGCATGCAGGGAACGAAGGCGAGGCTGCGGCCTTCGTACTCGAGCCATGCGCAGCGGCCCTCGTAACGAGTGGGCGCCTCCCAGACGACGGCCTCACCGTGCCGCGTCGGGATTCGAGCCATAGCCGTGCGTTCGTCGACCATGGCTTCGGTCGGAGCACTGCCGCTCGACTCGCGCGGACGGCCGGCGTCCTCGGCCACGACGTGTCCCTCGCTGTCGAGCGCCACGACCGTGGTGAGCACGTGGCCCGGGGCCCTCCGTGCCTGCGGCAGGTCGTAGACGAAGAAGCCGGCGCCGATCGGCTCGGAGACCCAGCTCACCTCCGGCCGGACGACGTCTCCGTCGGCGAAGCGAAGCTCGATCGAGTGGACGTAATCGGCGTTTGCGAATCCACTCACCCTCGTGAAGCTCGTGCGCGATGGCTCGGGCCGAAGCTCACGGGCGGGAAAAGGGCCCGCCGCCATCCAGGTAACGCTCAGCGGCACCGTGCCGAGCCGGTCGCAGCCGCCCGAGGCATTGGTCCAGAGGAGGCAGAAGCCCCCCGCTCGCGCCGGCGCAACCCACAACGTGTGCGGGCCGTCGCTCAGCATCGCGGTCGTCACCTTGCGCGCTTCTCCCGACAGCGCCTCCGGGTCCATGCCCGCAGGAGCTCCTTCGGTCAGCGAGCGAAAGTCCTCGACCACCCGCGGTGGCGCCTTCTCCGCCGTCCAGAAGTCGAGCACGGGCAAGTCGATCCCGAGCGCCGGCGCCACCAGCACAAAGGCCACCACGAGTGCGAGAGCGGCCAGCACCAGCCGCAGCCGAGGCGCACGCCGTCTGCCTGATCGAGCGTTCACGCGCCGCTCGACATCGCTCCAGTCTCCCCATGCCGATTCGTCGAGCGGCACCAGCTTTGCGAGCCCTTCGGCAAGCACCGGATCGAGCTCGATCGCCGTCATCTCGCCTCCTTCGCCAACTCCGCACGCAGGTTGCGGTGCGCCTGGCTGAGCGTCGCCGACACCGTTCCGACCTCCACTTCGAGCGCGGCTGCGATCGCCGCGTAGTCCAGATCGGCGTAGTAGCGCAGAAACACCGCCAGCCGCTGCCGCTCCGGGAGCGCCGCGACCCTCGCCCGCAGCCCGCTCTCGTCCTCGCCCGAGCCGTTCTTGGCGGCAACGTCCGGCGGCTCGCCGAGCAGCTCCCCAGGCGCGCGTCGCGCACGCTTCGCCCGGTTGACGACGCACCGCCACACCCATGCCTCCAACGGGCCACTACCGTCGTACCGGTCGGACGAGCGCAGGGCGTCTGCGAACCCCTCCTGCACCGCCTCACGCGCCAACTCCCGATCGCCAGCGATCGCGCGCGCGACCTGCTCGAACCGAGGAAAGCGCTCCCGGTACAGCACCTCCAACGCTCGCCGTGTCCGACCCCGACCCATCACCTCACCGATCACGTGCGACCGCATTCTGTTTAGTTCCCCGCAAGCTTCCTCGCTCGGCGTCCGCGGCCCCGCAGGCGGCGCTATTTGCGTGGGGCGATACCGAGAGTCTCCGGCTAGCATCGAGCCCGGGCGACCGCTGCGGCGCGATTGAACGCAATCCTCAGGGCTCAGCGGCTCTGTCGCTCGGGCGGCGCCGACGCGTCACGGGCCATGGTCCAAACGATGATCTGCGGCGGCGCAGAGCACGTCACCGCCATGTTGAAGCAAATCGCGTCGGCCTCAGATCGCGTGCGGTCTTCACCAGCTGTCCATTCAGGTTGACCAACCCGCGGGCCGCGTCCGCACTGCTGCTGCGCTTCGTGATCCGCATCCGTTCGTGCCGCGCCATCCGCTTGGCGAAGTACCGCGCGAGCGAGGAGCGATCCCCCGCAACCCGCGTCCTTCGCGGGCCGGGAGCGGTCTTCGAGTACCAACCGAGATAGAAAAGGTTCTCGGGGGAGGCCCACCGGGGGACAAACGCATGTTCGAATGGCGAGCCGCGTGGCGACTAGGCTGGGGCTCCTCATGGCGAGGAAGTGTGTGTTCTGCGGCGGCGAGCCTGTGACCCTCGAGCACGTCTGGCCGGCGTGGGCGCGGGCGCTGTACGGCAACGCTAGTTCGTTTGACTATGAACTGACGCGTCGTGGCGAGCCGACGCGAAAGTGGGCGGCAGTTGGCATGGATGTCGAGGTCAAGGCGACCTGCGAAGGCTGTAACTCGGGTTGGATGGCAGCGCTCGAGGGAAGGTCGAAAGACGTTCTGACTCCGATGGCCGATGGTCGGTATCGCATTCTTCATGCAAACGACCAGAAGCTGCTCGCGTTGTGGGCGCTGAAGACCGCGCTGATGTTTAAGTGCGTCGATCGGTCGTCCGAGGGGTTCAACCCCGCGCACTATGAGTCGCTGTACGAGCACCTTCCTGGACTCCCTCCGAGGGCCTACGTCCTCTTGGGCCGATTCGATCCAAGCGACCAGCGAGACTTCTATCGCAGTCGGGATGTCTATGACGCCACGACAGGAGTGCAGGGAAAGGCTCCGCTTCACATTGCAGCGTTCACGCTTCGACAGATGGTGTTTCTTGTCGCGGTGTCCGGCGATCCGACCCGCGGTCTTGAGATCGAGAGCGAATACATACGACCTCTGGCGCCATCTAGGGGGACCATAGAATGGCCCACCAAGCCGGTAATCGACGAGCCGCTCTTTCTAGGGCTAATTGATGTGTTTCCGGAGGCATGAGCGGCTAGCGATCCGCAGGCGAGGCGGGCCGGTAGACGTTGGGCCGGCGTAAGCTGAAACGCGCTGCGAAGGGGTGGTGCCGGCGCATCCCCGTCCTGCGGAGAAGGTGGCCCTGTCAGGCCCCCCGGCAACGGCGGGCCTGCTTCTCGAATCTGGTGCGCCGTCCCGACTGTCCGGTAGTCAGGTCCAGCCTGGACCTCGGCCGCCGAAACCGACAGGGTGTCAACGTGAGCGATCACACGGGTATCGAGTGGACCGATGCCACCTTCAATCCCTGGTGGGGATGCGAGCGCGTGTCTCCGGCATGCGCACACTGTTACGCCGACTCGCTCGCACGACGCTATGGCCATACGGGACTTTGGGAGCGGGACGGTGCGCGTCGCCGGTTCTTCACCGATGAACACTGGCGGAAGCCACGAACATGGGACCGTCGCGCGCAGCGCGGCGGGGCAAGGCTGAAGGTCTTCTGCGCCTCGATGGCGGACGTGTTCGAGGACGCACGCATCCTCGATGAGCATCGGTCCCGCCTGTGGTCACTGATTGAGGAGACGCCGTGGCTGCATTGGCAGCTCCTCACGAAGAGACCCGAGAACGTGATGCGCATGGTTCCCTGGGGCGATGTCTGGCCAGACAACGTGTGGATCGGCACCTCGATCGAGAACAGCCGCTTCACCTTCCGCGCCGACCTCCTCCGTGAGATCCCGGCGAAGACGCGCTTCATCTCCGCCGAGCCGCTGCTTGGCAGCCTGTTCCTCAACGGTCGCCCGAACCGCCGGCCGCTCGAGTTGGCCGGGATCGACTGGGTGATCGTAGGCGGCGAGTCCGGCCCTGGTGCTCGTCCGATGGACGAGGGCTGGGCCGCGGAACTCAGAGACGAGACGCTGGCGGCCGGGGCGGCGTACTTCGTGAAGCAGCTGGGCGGTTACCCGGACAAGCGGGGGAAGGAGAAGGCCGTCCTGGACGGGCAGGTGTGGCGCGAGCTGCCGCCGATCGCCGGGACAGTCCCGGGAGGGATCTGAGAGCGCGGGCCGCGGCGTCCTACGCTGCGCGCCTGATGGGTGAGATGTTTGCGTTGGGACTCGGGTTGGTGTCCGAAGGGCTCGTCAAGCGGATCACCTCAAGCGGATCGGCGGCAGCGCCCGGGTTCTTCTGACGCCTGAGGCGACCGTCGTCGCCACGGCACATCCCCTTGACGACCTTCCAGATCACGTTCTGCTTCGCCCTTGCGAAGAACTGCGTCTCGAGGATCTGCTCGAGGGCGCCCCACGGCATCCCCTCGTTACCGGTGCCGGCGAGCGCCTCCAGGGTCGCGGCCTCGATGTTCGCGACGATCTCGGCACGATGAGCGTCGAGCATCGTCCGCCCGAACCCCTCCACGTGCCTCTCGGTGCCGTACTCCCGGAGGATCTCGATCTCTTCGAGGTCGACCATGATGTCGTTGACGAGGCCGTGCGCCTTGCGGTGCGCGCTCGTCATCGCGAGCCAGTACTTCACTGGGGCCGATGACTGCGCCCGGACCGGTTTCACAGCCTTCAGCGGATGACGATCGCCAATCACACGGTGCAGCCACAGCTCGACGTACATCTCCTCGCGGGCGACGCGGTGGCGGTCGCTCTTGAGCGCCGGATCGATCGCGATGGCGCGCCACTCGTCCGTGCGGAACACGCGATCCATCTCGAGCGCCGCGGCCACGGCCTTCGGCTTCGTCGGATCCGCTGTGCCGTCCGGCAGGAGCATCCCCCCGATCCGGTGAAGGCCCGGGAACATCAGGACGACGAAGAGATCCGTTTTGCCCTGCCTCTCGAGCAAGGGCATCCAGGAGTCGGGGTTGATCGCTTTCAGGCCGATCGGGTCGAGGAGCACGAGCGCGGGCGCGGCGCCGATTCGATCCGCGATCGTCGGAGCGTGCTGGCGGAGCGTTCCGTGGAACGTTGTCGAATGGTTCGCGAATGGCTCGAGCCGCTTCGCGAGGAGGTCGAAGTTCCTGCGATTGGGCTCGACGCAGATGACGTGCATCGTTTTCCCGGGACCGCGCTTGCTCGTGTACTCGCGAGCACGCTTTGCGAAGATGATGGGGGATCCATCCCGCTCCGTCTCGCCCGTGTTCGGGTTCAGGTAGCCGCCGGCGCCGGCGCACCCATCAACGACATAGATCCGGCTGGCGATCGACCCGAGGATCTCCGACCACGGCGTCGCGTACTTCGCGATCGTGACGTGCTTGACCCACTGCCACTCGCGGTAGAGGTCAAACTGGCTCTCGTTGCGGTTCTTCGTCGCCATCGCGGGCAACTCATGATAAGGACCCGGTCCGCTGTCACGGACAGCGCTGCGCCTGAAGCAATCTCCGACTGAATTCTTGTAAAGACGCTGCTCAGCGCCGTGAAACGCGCGGGATGGGAAGTGGCATGGTCGTATGGATGGGGCTCGAGAGCCGAACTGATGCGGAGTTGCTTCGGCGGTCGCGTCGCGACCCTGATGCGTTCGTGCTCGTCTGCCGGCGCCATGCGGTCGCGCTCGAGGGGTGGCTGACCGCTCAGGTGCGAGATGCAGGCCTGGCCCGCGAGCTTCTCGCCGAGACGTTCTCGGAGGCGTGGTTCTCGACGGGTCGGTTCTCCGATCCGGGGGACGGCGACGCTCGGCCGTGGTTGTTCGGGATCGCGCGGAATCTCGTCCGCCGTGTCCATCGCAACCGTGCTGTCGCCTCACGTGGCCGGGCCAGACTCGGCCTCCCGGTCGCAGGGCCTGACGAGTACGGCGAGGTGATCGACAGGCTCGCGGCAGACCAGATGCTCGGCTCGCTGGACGAGCGCCTTGCGGGACTGCCGGAGCCCCAACGCGACGCGCTTGAGCTGCGGGTCGTCGACGGGCTCGACTACGAGGAGATCGGCCAGCGGCTCGCGATCAGCGCCGAGGGAGCGCGCACGCGTGTCTTTCGCGCGCTAGCGACGTTGCGAGCACAGATCGAAAGGAGCGCTTGACGATGTCCGCGACCCACGACGTCGAGTCCCTCCTGCGGGATCTCGCGACGGCTGTCCACCGCGACCATCGCCGACGCCGCCGGCAGCGGCTACTGGGCGGGCTCGCCGCGGCGGCGATCGTCTGCACCACCGGGATCGCGCTCGCCGGCAGCTACACGGACTGGTGGACGGGTGCGGAACCCCCGGTGAACCCGGGACAGGTCGACCGCGTCATCGAGGAGAACACGATCGGGCTGCTCACGCCTGACGGGAGCCGGAAGGCGACCGTCGCCAGGAGCCCGAACGCGGCGCTCGTCGCGGTCGCGACCAAGGGCGACGGCTACTGCCTGATCCCCTCGCTCACCGGCCGGCCGAGCATCGGCAACTCCTGCACGAGCGCGCCCGAGAGCGAGCTTCGCACGTACGCATCCCCTCCTGGAACGACCGGCGCCCGAGTGTGGATCCTGTACGGCCGCGTGATCGACCAGGGCGCGGCCTCGCTCGACCTCCGAGGCGTCGGCATCACAGAGCCGGTGCCGCTCGAGCGCGGAGGGTTCTTCCTGGTCGGGCTACCTCAAGATCAGTGGTCGGCGCTCGACAACCGCCACGGACCGGCTGCGATCGTCGACGCATCAGGGCGTGTCCTACGTACGGGCTGCGCGTGGCTCGGGCCCGCGCCAGGCAGGTACGGCTCCGGCAACCGGTGGGGGATGCTCGGCGACGACGCCGACTCCTGCGACCAGACCGTGCCGCCGCCTGTCGTGATCGACACCGATCATGCGGTCAAGCTCGTCCAAACCGTCCTCACCCACCCCCAGGGCATTTACCGGCCCGGCGATCGGATCGCCATGTGGCGTGCGCCGACAACGCACGGCGACACCTGCTTCTTCATCGGCCTCGCCGACGTACGCCCGACAACGCGCGGCGGAGCGAATCCAGCCGGGGCGGGCACATGCGGATCCGCGAACTGGCCGTTGCAGGGCCCGATCCAGGTCTCGGCCGGCAAGAGCCTTGCCGGCGACCGCTACACGGTCCTCGTCACCGGTCGCGTCAAGCCGGGTAGTGGAATCACGCGAGTCGAGCTCGAGTCCGCGAGCGGCCGCGAAGTGCAGACCGCATTTGGCAACGACGCGTTCCTCGCCGAGCTGCCCGACGCCCCCCGCGCCGGCAAACGGCCGGGCCCCGTCCCCGGTGCCCCGTACACCGCCGTCGGCTACGACACGCACGGCAACACGCTCGCGACCGCACCGGTGCCGGGCTCCGGCTAGCCGAGCCGCCTCGTCCTGCGTCGATTGCCTTGGAGTTCAAGACCGTCTCGCATCTACGACGAGGCGCCCAACCGCATTGCAACGCCGGAAATCAGCGAAGCGGACTGGGCTGTCGGGTAAACAAGAATGGCGCGACGTGGGTCGTTTGGTCGTGAGGACGCGGATGTATGAGCTCGAGCGCCTCTACCGGAGGGAGTTCGTCCGGTTTGTACGAGTCGCGACGGCGATCACGCGCGATGCCGATGTGGCGGCGGATGTCGTACAGGAGTCGTTTGCACGGGCCATTAAGCACCACGGGGACTTTCGTGACGAGGGGCCGCTCGAGGCGTGGATCTGGCGGATCGTCCTCAACGAGGCGAAGCGCGCCCCGACGTCCAGAGCGGTGGGCGAATTCGCCACTCAAGCGCCTGCCGCGAATGGGTCGTCGCTCGATGAGACGGCGGTGCGCGTGCTCATCGCGGCGCTACCCGAGCGTCAGCGGCTGGCAGTCTTCCTCCGCTACTACGCGGATCTCGACTACCGCACCATCGCCCGCGTGCTTGCGATCGAGACGGGGACGGTTTCGGCGACGCTGGCGGCTGCGCATCGCTCGCTGCGCGAGGCGATCGAAGGAGTGAGGTCATGACCGACATGGAGTTTGAGTTCTCGGCGCGGGTATCGCGGGCGCTCGACGATTACACCCCGCCGTCCCAGCGGATGGCCAACTGGGGAGATGTACTCCGCCGCGCAGCCGTTACCCCTTCTGTGCCAGCCGGCCCGAAGCCGGAGCGACGCCGGCGGACGCGGGTGCGCTGGGTACTCGTCGCACTTGCGATCCTGATCGCTATCTCGATCCCGCTGACTGCACTCGCAGTGAGCGAGGACTGGTGGTTCACCGGTGCGGCCCCCGACCCCGCAGGTGCGGTCGACGCAGTGGATAGCGGCATCTGGAACGGAATCCCGTGGGCGCTCGTCGCCTACGACAGCGAGAGCGGCGGCGTCTGCTACGGCCTCTCGATCAACTTGCCTCAAGCAATACGCCCCAACGGCACGCTCTCATGTGCCTCCCTCGACAACAGCGGCAAGCCTCAACACTCCTTGAGCTACCTCACCGCTGGGTCGTCAGAGAACGGATTCCCTCGGTATGCCGCCGGGGTAGTGCAAGCCGACGCCGAGACGATGGAACTGCACGTCGCGGACGGTTCCATAGTGCGAACGCAGACGATCCCTCGATCCGCAACATTGCACACGGACGTTCGGTTCTTCGTCACCCGCCTCCCCGCAAGTGGTCCGGCGGACAGCAAGGTCACGACAATCTCGGCGCTCGATGCGAGAGGACACACCCTTGCGTGCGTCGCCGTGGACAACCGCGGCGTGGAAGACGCGTGTCGCCCGTGACGGATCAGCACCCTGCGTCCGCACGCACAGCGCCAAACGCGGCCGTCATGACGGGCGTCCCGGCGCGCGAAGGTCGCCTCCGGATCACCCGCGGAACCTCCTCAGTGAGGGATGTCTTTCGCTGCAACTAGGCGTCAGTGTTATCTCGAACACAGCACGGAGAAAGTGTCGGCGAGCTCCGGTGGCCCGAGCGGGTTCCGCGCCACGCCGCCCGGAGATCGAAGGCGCCCACGTGTGGGAAGGCATCCCGTAAGCACGCCGAGCAGTATCCCGAGTCTGCGAAAATCATCCTGAGATGAAGCTGAGAGAGGCAATCCGGCGTCTCATCCGGCACCCCAAGACAGCTGACCGCGCCCCAACGCTGACCGAGGATGAGAAAGCTCGCCGAACCGAGCAGCTGATCCAGGCAGGGCTGGCCGCAAACAAGTTTCCACCGCGCTGACCGAGGCGGCCGTATCTGTCGAGCTACCCATTCGAGTCAGGACACTCGAGGACTGGGGCGAGGGTCGGCTTCCCGCTTGCCGGGGTCCGGAGACCTCCACGAAGACAGGGCCGCGAGTTTCCACCGGCTGATTCTTTTCGCGTCGACGGGCTCTTCGGCGCTCCGTCCCGATCGCCGCTCGTGATGGTCAGTCTCGGATCCCCACGGTTCGAGCCCTCCGGAAGAGCGTGGCCCATTGGTGGGCGTCGAGGTCGCGCGCCAAGCCGGCGCCGCTCGCGGCGACCTGTCTGAGCTGGTGGGGTCGGGCGACCGTTCGGGGGCCGTGGCGGAAGCCGGCTGCGACGTAGCGCCGGTAGCGGTCTGCGTCTGTCGTTGGGACGAGTGGTGTCTCGCGGCGACGGCACACGAGCACGGCGGCGTCGACCGAGGGCGGCGGTCGGAAGGCGTGGCGCGGCAGCCGCCGCGCGACGCTGAACTCATAGAACGCGGCCCAGAAGACGCCGTTGACCGAGCTCGGCCACGGGAGCCCGCGCTTGCAGGCAACCCCCCATTCAACGATCAGGTCAGCGCGCTCGAGCGGAACGCTCGGGTCGTCCAAGAGCCGGTGCAGCAGATCGTTCGTGCGCGCGAACGGCAGGTTCGCGACCACCCGGAACCGGTCCGAGGGAAGCGGCGCCAGCACCGCGTCGCACTCGACCACCCGGACGTTCGGCCAACGCCCGCGCAGCCTCGCGGCGAGCGCCGGGTCCAGCTCCACCGCCACAACCTCGCGCGCGACAGGGCTCAACTGGGCCGTAAGCCTGCCCATCCCGGCGCCGATATCGACGACGAGGTCACGCGAGCAGACGCCGGACCCGCGGACGAGCTCCGCGGCGAGCGAGGCCGAGCGAAGGAAATGCTGACTACGCGGCCGTGGCTGCGGCCCGCCACGGGGGCGCCGGCCGGCCACGGAAGAACACCGTCACGAAAGCCATGGGCCGAGCCTACACCGCCGCGACGCGAGGAGAGAAGCAAGCGCGCCCTCGGCGGGCTGGCGGCGCGGACCCGCGAGGTCGAGCGGGTCGTAGCGTGCGTTCGGTCAGCCAGTGACGCTGGCGTCCTCGGCGAATCCGCTACTCACCCGAATCATCTTCGATCGCATCGAGAGATTCGAGATCGAGCAGCCCACGGCTGTAGGCGAGCAGCTCGCCGAGCTGTTCCGGCGCGAGGCGCACCTCTTGGCAGCGGAGGACGGCGTCGGCAAGAACATGGACCGGTACAAGCAGCAGGCGGCGAGCGCCGACCTCGCGCGCGATCTGCCCCGCCTGGCGTTCGGCCAACGAGTGGAAGCCTGGCCGCCCAATGCAGACGTAGTTGATCGGATCGAGACCCGCGCCGGTGCCGAGCACTTCCCGCGCCTTGTTCCAACGGATGCCTTTGGTCTCGGAGTCCGAGGCAGTCACGGAGATCACGACGGTGCCGTCCGGATGGTCGAGCTGGATGTCTTCCTCGCCTTGGGGCTGTCGAACGATGCGCGTCACCGCGAGACCGACCGACTCAAGCGCGTCTGTTACGGCCTGCTCGAGTCCCGCGCCGGCGGCGGTGTAGAGATCGTCGATCAGCCGTGCATCGATCTGGCTTCGCGTCGCGCGGTCATGGTGCGCCCGTCGCCGACGGCCGAGCGACTCGCCGCGTTCGACGACGATCGCGGCCTGCAACGTCGCCGTCTGTGCCGGGGTCAGGAGTCCGTCGAGCTCGTCGACGCCCGCATCAAGCAGGTTGTCGGGGTCATAGAGCTGGCGGCCGTTGTCCCCGGCGAGGAGCTGGCTGAGCGTTGCGCGCCCGATCCCAGGAGCGTCGAGACGTGCGAGCGGGGCGAGTTCGTGTGGGAGCCCGTGTCGAAGACTTAGAGCAAGCCTCCGGAACTCGTCAACTCGATCTCGGTCGACCTGACGGACGGCGGCCACGCGAACGGCAGCGTCTGCGAGCCACGCGGCCGTCTGGCCCATGGCCGTGAGTCGTGCGTGGCCGCACCCGTCGAAGCGGCGGCTCAAGTCGCGCTCACTGGTGCCGTCGACCCACTGCAGCAGGCAACCCGTTCGAAGCAGCGCACGCGCCTCACGATCCTCCCGCGGCGGCGCCGCAAGAGCGATGCTCAAGTGATGCGACGACAAGAGGTCACCTATCTCGATTCCGAGATCGCCTCGTGGATCATGAAGACGGCGACTCCCCCGATCCCACTTGGTGAACGGTCGCCTCTCGAAGAGCGAGTCACAAGTTGCGATCCGATGGACTACCTCGCTCGTCGGCAGAGCCTCCTTGTCGAGTGCATCGACCAGCTGGCTGAGCTGGACGGCAACACGCAGTGGGATTCCGTGGCCGGCGAACACTCGGCCGGCGCGCGTGACGGTCAGCTTGCCCCGGTCTTCCCGAACGAGCCCAGAGCTCAGGCACGCGTCGATCGCATCTGCCACACCGCGCTCGACTTCTGAAACGCCTCCGTAGAGCTGCCAAAAGGTGAGGAACGCAAACGTCGACGCGAGGAACTCGACGAGCTCCTCGGTGGTGGCTGCGAGATCGGCAGCCAGTACTCGAAAGACGACGTCGTCAAACTCCGCCGTCGGAAGCTGCGACTTGACCGGCTCGGGAGCGCCGTCGCAGTAGATGTCGAACAACTGCCGTTGCTCAGGGTCGCTGTCGGCGACCAGCAACCCGAGACCTCGCGCGCGCTGCCCGAGGCGCCCCGCTCGACCCACCTGGTTCTTGTAGTCAGAGACGGAGATTGCCTCGCGAGTCCAGTCCCAACGGTTCGCGATGAAGCGGATCGTGTCAGCGACGACGACCACATCCGTCGGAAGGTTCACTCCCATTGCCTGTGTCCCCGAGGAGACGATCACTTTCGTATCGCCGGAGCGGAACGAGCGTTCAACAGCTCGTCGCTCGCCTGTCGGGAGGTCGGCTGTATGAAAGCCCACCCCGCTTGCAAGGAGCTTCCGCTGGCTCTCAAGGGTGTCGGACGACTCGAGTCCCTCAAGCAACCCGGCTGTCGCGGGAGTGAGTCCCCCCGCCGGCAGAAACGTGGCCACCACCTCGGCGGCCTTGTAAGCCTTCGCAGGCGAGCTTCGGAAGACCAGCACTTGCTGCTCCTCCGCCACGAGCTGCGCGCAGAGGCGTCCGATCGCGTCCTCCTTGTCGGCGCCACCTCCAAATAACGCATGCTGGCCGAGATCTCCTCCACGACGAATCAGGACGCGACCGCTGCCGGGGGCGACGACTCCCTCCTCAAGAGGAATGGGTCTTTCCGTCTCCTGCACTACAACCGCGTCGAGCCATTGATCGAGGCTGTTGAGATCGTCGAGTGACGCGGAGAGCGCGATCAGCTGGGGATGCTTCTTTGCGAGCATGACCTGCGTCAGCATCAACTCAAGCGCCGGCCCACGCCCACGGTCGCGCATCATCTGAACCTCGTCGACGACCAAGACGCTCGACTCGCCCAACAGCTGCGGCCGGCTAACGAGCAGGCCGGTCAACTTCTCGTAAGTGAGAACCCCGAGCCCGAAGTTGCCGGACCTGATGTCCGCATCGAACTGGCCCCAGTCGGAGGTCGAGATAACCACAGAGAGAAGGTCGCCGTACCGTTCTCGAAACAGCTCGAAGTGCTCGTCCGCGAGGGCACGAAAGGGCACGAGGAACAACGCCTGCCGGCGCGTCTGATACGCCGCCGTGGCCGCGCCCATCTCTCCGACAAACGTCTTCCCAGACGTTGTCGGCGCGACGACAAGGAGGTTGGAAGCGCCGCCAAGGGCGCCCGCCGCGACCGCCCGTTCTTGCACCGGAGTCAACTCAGTGATCGTCTGCGACCAGGCATCAACAAGCGCCTCGGGAGCGCCCTGCGCCGTAAGCTCATCAATCCGCACAGGCGAACTGTCCTACCAGGCCGCTTCAATTGTCAACGGTTAGCTCCTCGCTACGCCATCATCTCCGGCGTGGAGGGTTCGCGTGAGTATGCGGCGTGGGTGCTTAGCCCACCCTTGCCGGAGCATCCGACCGCACCGAGCTCCTCGTACTTCGTCTGCGGCACGCCGCGGAGTGGAAGCTGGCTCCTCTGCGGGCTGCTTTCCAGTACGGGTGTGGCCGGGCGCCCGCACGAGTGGTTCTACCGCGACACCGAGGAGACGAACAGCCGGCGCTGGGGAGTGGCTGGCTTTCCCGAGTACGTCGAGCGCGTGCGTGACGCCGGAACGACCCCGAACGGGGTCTTCGGCTCGAAGCTCATGCGCCGGCAGCTCGTTGACCTTGTCGGGCGGCTCACGGAGCTCGGCGGCGACGGCCCGGACACGACGCTGTTAGAGCGATACTTCCCGGGTCCGCGCTTCATCTGGGTACGGCGAGAGGACACGGCGGCTCAGGCGGTCTCCTGGTCGAGGGCGATCCAGACCGGCCACTGGCACCACTGGGACCCCGGCAACCCCGCAGCGGCACCGGTGTACGACCGCCACCAGATCACCGCGCTCGCCCGCGAGGCCGTCGAAGACAACGCCGCCTGGGAGGCGTGGTTCGCGGTAAACGGCGTCGACCCCCTTGTCGTCTGGTTCGAGACGCTGGCGACAGACCCTGTCCCCGTGACGCGAGAGGCCCTCGCCTTCCTCGGCGTGCGGGCCGCCGGAGTCGCGATCCGACCCCAGACCGTTCGCTCGGCAGACCACGTGAACGCCGAATGGCTCTCACGCTACCGAGCCCCAAGCGACCAGCCGAACCGTTCCTCAAGTCGCGGCTAGAGGCGTGCGCGCGGCAAAGCCGGCTAGGAGGGATCGGCGATCTCGCATGCGTCGCGAATCCACTCACCGTCGCGGATCACGAGTTCGATGAGCGAGCAGTTGGGAACCGTCTCGACCGTATTACGAGCTCGTGCTTGGTCGATTCCCAACAGGTGCGCCTCCACGGCGCGAATTGGCCCCCGCTCGTGACGACCAGCACACGCTCCTTAGGGTGCTGGTCGAATATGTGGGCGAGCGCTGCAAAGACGCGCTCAGCCATCTCTTCGTCTGCTTCGCCGCCGTCGGGGCGTCGAGCTTCTCCGCTCAGCCACTTCGTGAACGCGCGTCCGAATCGTCTGTTGATCTGCGCGCGAGTGAGCCCTTCCCAATGCCCGAAGTTGACCTCTCGGAAGCGCGCGTCGGTCACGACGCGGAGGCCATGCCTCTCTGCCAGGATCAGCGCCGTCTCATACGCGCGCTCCGCGTCGCTACTGTACACGGCGTCAATGGCGTCAATCTCTCGGGCGAGGTCGACGGCTTGCTGGCGACCCGTCTGGTTCAGGGGTGGGCCGGTATGGCCTTGCCAGCGATGATCGCGGTTCCAGTCGGTCTCGCCGTGGCGCGCTAGCAGCAGCGTCGTCAAGACGTAGACACTAACGACGCCGCGGGCGCGATCCTTCTGGTCCGTGCGAGTACCTACCCGATGGACGTCAGCGAGAAGTGGGTAGGAACGCACGCCAGGTACTCCATCGCGACTCCGGCCACCCAGACGGCGATAAGACGGCGGCTCTTCTACCCTGAGGGGCGATGCATTTCCTCGATCGCGCGCAGAGCCGCCTCCCGCGGCCGTGGCGCACCGTGCTGGACTGGCTGGTCACGATCTCACTGGCCGCGGGGTTCGTACTCGCGTTCGAGGCCGAGGTGGCGAAGCCCTACCGGATCCCCTCGTCGTCGATGGAGCCGACCCTGCACTGCGCCCGGCCCGAGACCGGGTGCCGGGGCCGGTTCAGCGACCGGGTGATCGCCAACCGGCTCGCCTACCGCTTCGGCGACCCGAAGCGCGGCCAGATCGTCGTCTTCAAAGCCCCGCCAGCCGCGGACGCGTGCGAGGCCGGCGACGGCGGGAGCGCGTTCGTCAAGCGCCTGATCGGGCTGCCCGGCGAGCGGGTCTCCGAGCGCGATGGCGTCGTCTACGTCGACGGGCGCCGACTGAGCGAGCCGTACGTCGACCCCGCCAGCCGCGACCACGAGACCGCCGGCTGGCCGACCATCCCGGCCGACCGCTACTTCTTTCTCGGCGACAACCGCGCCCACTCGTGCGACTCGCGAACCTGGGGCACCGTCCCCCGTAGCAGCCTGATCGGCCCGGCCATGCTGACCTACTGGCCCCCGAACCGGATCACCGCGCGCTAGATACTCGCGGATGGAGCCTGCGAGCGATCGACCACTGGCGTTGGCGTTCGGCGCCGTGGCCGACACGTATCACCATGTGCGTCCGGCATATTTCGCGCCGCTGCTCGATCGGGCGCAGGGGGCGCTTGCCCTGGGGCCGAACGCGCGTGTTCTCGACCTCGGAGCCGGTACCGGCAGACTGACACGCGACTTGGCCGCACGCTTCGAGAGCGTTGTCGCAGTCGAGCCGGACGACGCGATGCGGACCCTGATCGGTGTTGGCACGGTACTCGTCGGGACCGCCGAGGCGATCCCGCTCGCCGATCGGAGTGTTGACGCGGTGTTCGTCGGGGAGGCGTTTCATTGGTTTGACGCGCCGCTCGCGCTCGCCGAGATCGCGCGTGTCTTTCGGCCCCGCGGAGGGCTCGCGGTGATCTCCACCCACTGGTGGGAGACCGACCCGCCTCTACCCGAGCCGGCGCTCGCGCTGCTGCGCCATCCGTACGAGCGAAGATTGGAGCAGCGCCGACCTCCCTGGACGGACGCCCTCCCCTGCTCGCCGTTCGAGCCGCTCCGTTCCGAGCGCCTGGAAGAAGAGATCACGGTCGACGCCGAACGGCTGCTCGCGCTCTACTCGACGACCAGCTCGCTCGCCGCGCTCGAGAGCGCCGACCGCGAGGCGCTGCTCGCCGGCGTCCGCCCCCTGCTCGCCGGGCCGTACCGCCTGCCGATCAAACACGAACTGAGCTGGACGCGCCTCGTCTGACGCCCCGGTCGGGGGAGGTCCCGGGAACGCCACACGAGGAACTCAGCCACTGGTGCACCTCGTCCAGTGGACCTGAGCGGTCCACGAGCGCCGGTACACCTCCTCAGTGAGCAGCGCCCGCACCCGGTCGAGGAGCGGAAGCCGCTTGCTGTCGGGGAGGTCGGCGAGCCACCCCATCGAGGCGTAGTAGGCGACCAGCCCGTCGCGGTCTAGCGTCTGCGGGTTCTCGATGCGCGTCTCCCGGAACGGCTCGAACGGAAGACGCGCAAGCGCGCCCTCGCCGGGCCGGCGGCGTGGCCCCGCGAGGTCGAGCGGGTCGTAGTCCACCTCGCCGGGCGGCGGGCCGCTCGCGGCGAGAATCTCCTCGGCGGCGCCGGTC
>AR_comb_assmDRAFT_10026634_pt1 | contig 16295 bp, 21 predicted proteins | sample ArasoioldDNA_FD_10543 | JGI IMG/M metagenome (IMG submission 10543) | reverse complement strand
AATCACACGCTCAATTTTGGTTGAAAATATGCCCAAAGTTAGCGTTGTAGGGTTAATACCATGAAAGAAATTAGTCGATACTGAATAAATACCAGTATAAGATAGTGCTTGAGTAGGAGTGCGTGCATCCTTGCTACGATTTCAGCGTCCCTCCCCGCGTTCCGGGAGTTTTGGAGGAGGCATGATGCAGCTCGGCAATGCATTCCAAGGGAAAAATGTGCCCGCTGTCGGCAAGCTATCCAGAGCGACCCGGCCTTTGAAGATGACCTCTGGTATCATCGCACCTGTCTTGAAGAGGGTAAAAGAGCGCTGCAACGTGCCCAGGGGCTCGCCGCCCGCTTCGGCTTTGTGCCTGCGGACTCCCGCACCTCGGAGGCGTAATGATGCCAAGAAGCTTCGGCACGGCTGATGGCGATATCTGCTAGATGCGCACCTCACCGCGACAGCTCTGGAGAAGTTGCTTGCTCCGCACACATACCATCTGCGGTGGACTCGCAGGTTATCCTTACTAGAGTGCCCTGCGATCCGGAATCCCAACGCGAGCGTATACGGCTGGATCGCTTTGAGCTTGCGTGGGATGCTAACCTTAGGCTGTCTCCCGCCTTACGGGGGTAGCATCCACGTCACTAGAAGCATGGCGAGTGACCCAGGTTGCAGGATTCCGGCGGGAGGACATAGCGCTTTTCGCCATGTTAAGCCGCTACAGGAGAGAGGACAGCCTCTGGACTCCTGGCGGAAGATCGGCGGTGATTTTCTGCTAGCTCGTCCCCAGCTAAAAGCGCGCCCTCACCTCTGCGCTTCTTTGGTCTCAATGCCCAGGCTCGCATACGTCATTGCGTAGAGACGATGGTACAGTCCCTTCTGCAGCAGTAGTTCCTCGTGTGTGCCACTCTCTACAAGACGCCCCTGATCGAGCACAATGATCCTGTCGGCGTGCTTCACCGTTGACAGCCGATGCGCGATGAGGAAGGCGGTGCGGCCACGCAACAGTGTGGCCAGGCCTGCCTGTACGAGGCATTCGGTCTCGGCGTCGATGCTGGCAGTGGCTTCATCGAGGATGAGCAGGCGAGGGTCGGCAAGCAGGGCCCGTACGAAACTGAGCAGTTGGCGTTGGCCGTGACTGAGCAGGCTCCCGCGCTCACGCACATCGGTGTCATAGCCGTGGGCGAGGCGCATGATGAAATCGTGTGCCCCAATGGCCTGTGCCGCGGCGATGATGGCCGCATCGCTGGCGGTGGGATTGCCATAGCGCAGATTGTCGCGCACCGTGCCGCTGAAGAGAAACGGCTCTTGCAGGACAATACCAATCTGCCGGCGCAAGCTCTCCTGGGAAAACCGGCGAACATCAATGCCGTCGAGCAGGATAACACCGCTGATAACGTCATAGAAACGTGCCACCAGGTTGACCAGGGTCGTCTTCCCAGATCCGGTATGGCCAACGACAGCCAGGCTCTGGCCGGCTGGCACGTGCAAGGAGAAATCCTGCAGGACAGGAGTGCCAGGCTGGTAAGAAAACGACACGTGGCAAAACTCGATCTCTCCGCGCATGCACGACAGAGACACTGGATGCGGGTCTTCTTGTATATGCATCTCCGTATCCAAGATCTCGACAATGTGCTCGCCAGCCGCCATGGCCATTTGCAGGTTGTTCCAGCGGAATCCCAGGTCGCGGATGGGTTCAAAGAAACGCTGGATGTAGAGCACAAAGGCAACCAGGCTGCCAGCACTGAGGTTCCCCGCCAGCACCATGGGACCACCACAGACGACGACCAGCGCAATACCTGCAACGCTCAGCAACTCAATGCTTGGGAGCAGCACAGCAGAGAGGCGGGAGGACGATAAGTTAGCTATGAGGTGGGTGCTATTGAGACGCTCAAAACGCCGTAGATTGGCCTCTTCACTGCACAGACTCTGGACCATCCGTACCCCGGAGATGTTTTCTTGGAGACTGGCGTTGACCTGCGCCATGGCCCTGCGCACCTGGCCAAAGGCGCGCCGCGCCCGCGTCCGCCAGTAGAGGGTGAGCAGGACCATTGGTGGGACAACTGCGAACGTGATGATGGTGAGCAGGGGGTGTATAGTGAGCATCACGATGAGAATCCCGCCCAGGGTTATGAAGTCGCTCAGCGTCCCTAACATACCGTTGGTAAAAAGGTCTTGGAGATTGCCTACGTCGTTCTGGATACGCGACATCAGCACCCCGACAGCATTGCGGTCATAGAAGGAGAGGTCGAGCCGCATGAGGTGCGTAAACAGGGCCTGCCGGAGATCGCGCAGCACGCGCTGTGCCATGCGTTCCAGCCCAAGGGTTTGCTGATACTGCATGATCCAGGCGCCCAGAGCATTGCCAGCATAGAGGCAGACCAGCACCCTCAAACCTGACAGGTCAGCGTCGGCGATGTAGCGATCCAGACTGAGCTTGACCAGGTATGGAGCAAGGAGATGGCTCAACGATACCCCGAGCATACAGGCCGTGGCCAGAAGCAGGCTGCCCGTATACGGGGCCATAAACGGCCACAGGCGGCGCACGACGCGGGTGTCGTAGGCTTTCCCGTAACGTTTCTCATCAGCAGCGCTTGCTGGCCTGGACCACGATCCCTGCTGACTGCGTTGATACGCCCTCATGGAGCAGGTACCTGGGGCATCCCGCGTGGGGAAGTGTGATGGACCGGATGGTGGTGTCCGTTAGGCGTGGTATCGAGCCAAAAATCCTCCTGGTCACGCAGTTGGAGGTCATAGATACGGCAGTAGAGGCCTGGCTGTGCCACCAACTCGTCATGTGTACCGCGCTGCACAATGCGCCCGTCTTCGAGCACCAAAATCGTGTCAGCCTGCTTCAGGGTGCGCAGCCGCTGCGCAATCACAAACGTGGTGCGGCCGGCCATGAGGTCTGTGAGGGCCTGTTGAATGAGGTATTCAGTTTCCATGTCCACACTTGATGTCGCGTCATCGAGGATAAGCAGGCGCGGGTTGCGTGCAAAGGCTCGTGCAATCGCCAGGCGCTGCCGTTGGCCGCCTGACAGCATCACACCGCGCTCGCCTACCCAGGTGTCATAGCCATCCGGGCACTGCATAATGAAGTCGTGTGCCCGTGCGGCTTTAGCGGCAGTTATGACTGTGTCCAGGTCAAGATCCTCGCGTCCATAGGCAATGTTATCGCGAATCGTGGTGGAAAAGAGCAGGGTATCTTGCATGACAATGCCGATGTGCCGGCGCAACGCCGCGAGCTGGCAGGTGCGGATATCCACGCCATCAAGCGTAATACAGCCACTCGTAACGTCGTAAAAGCGCGGAATCAACTGCGCGATGGTGCTCTTCCCACTCCCGGTGCTGCCGAGCAAGGCAATGACCTGGCCCGGCGCCACGCTGAAGGTAATGTCGTGCAGCACCGGGACGTCCGCACTGTAGCGAAAGCTCACGTGCTCGAACTGTACCCACCCGTCGAGATGTGAGAGGGGACGGGCCTGCGGGGCATCCTGGACCTCTGGAACCACATCGAGAATTTCAAAGAGGCGTTCGGCCCCGGCCTGACAGAGCGAGACCATACCCGTCAGCCAGCTCAGACGCCGGAGCGGTTGGGCGAGTTGGGCGAGATAGCTCGTGGCTGCGACTAACGTCCCCAGGCTCATCTTGCCGGCGATGACCCGTCGGCCTCCAATGTACAGCGTCAAGGCCACGGCAAGAGACAGTAGCAAGGTCAAAAGCGGAAAACTTAGCGCTTCCTTGGCAGCCACTGCGATACGGGCCTGAGCCAAAGTCTCGGCAGCCTTGGCAAAGCCCTCTATTTGCTGGCGCTCACGGGCAAAGGCTTTCACGACCCGAATCCCCGCGAGGCTTACCTGCAGGACGACAGTCAGGTCACCAGTCTTCTCCTGCACCCACACTTGCAGCGGACGGAGCAGTCGGCCAATCCCCAGAATCACGCCCAGAAAAAATGGCAGACTGACCAGCATCAGGCCCAGCAGGCGCCAATCGAGCCAGGCCATCGCTACCATTGTCCCGGCGCCAGCCAGGGCTACGCTGAGTCCGATGGGCCCACCAAACTGGAAGAACAGACGGACGGCTTCGACATCAGCCGTGGCGCGTGACATGAGTTCGCCGGTCTGGGCGCGGTCGTGATACGCAAAGCTGGCGCGCTGAAGCTGATCGTACAACAGATGGCGCAGACGATAGGCCAGATGCTGGGCGAGATGCGCGGTCACATAGCTCTGCCCATAGGCGGCCGCCCCACGCACGACCGTTACGGCAACGAGCAGCACACCCGCTAGGTACAGAAAACGCATCTGACGCTGACCTAGACCATAATCGAGCACCTCTTTCAAGATCCAGGGTATGGTCAGACTGAGCCCAACTACAATACTGGAACAGATTAGAGCCAGGAGCACGAGCAGAGGTGAGGCTGCATACAGGCGGCCTAAGCGATAAAAGGTGCGTATCATAAGCTGACGTCCACCAACCACAGCGCTCAGCCGTCAGTGTGTTCCGCGTAATGGCCGTCTACACTAGCAAGCCACTGCGCGTTATCGAAGCAATGCGGATCAATATGGTGCATGCCTTTGGCGTTCCAGCCGGCCCCAGAGGGTTGGAGCACAGGGCTTTCTGGCACTTCGCGCTCGGCATAACGTGTGGTTGTCAATGTCGTGATCTCAAAGGCGCGGACCTGCTTGCCATAAAACGGGGCATCATCCTGCGCATAGCGTATGATGCGGTCACCAAGCACCGTCACCCGTCCACCCGGGCGAGCGCGATGCGCGTCGGCCTGAATGAGCGGATTCTGGGGATGCGCCCGCCACGGCCCGAGCAGCGTGTCAGCATAGTAGAGGCACAGCGTATCGTGTTCGAAGGGGGTACTGCATACCAACATCCACCACTTGCCATCGGCGCGAAACAGCGAGGGATCAGCGTACTGTCCAGCCAGCACCTCACCCACACAGACCCAGGTAGTCGGGAACTCGCTGGCTCTATAGACTCGAATAGCCTCGGCTTCCAGCGTTTCCGGCACCATGTAATAGGCACCCTGCCACTCGAAGACATAGGGGTACGACAAGTGAAAGGCTTCTTGCAGGACCACGCGCTCATAACGCCAGTGTTGCCCATCGTGACTCGTGGCCAGGCCGATGACACCGCGCTGCCACTGGGCATGCATCACCTCGAAGAACATGCTCCAGGTCTGCTGCACCCGCAGCATAAAGGGATCAGCGACGAACGTCGCAGGGACATCCGTAACGTGCGCTGCAGTCAACACGGGGTTATCCGGAACACCCCTAGGCTCCATATGCAATGGCGATACACCTGTGTAGATACCGATTGACCAGATGTCCCGTGTTGCCACTAACGCACCCTTATCCCCTACCCTCTCAGTACGCCACACTGGCACTCGCCGCCTGCACCAGGCGGTCGATCTCTTCATCAGTAAAGCCGGCCAGTTGGCGGGCTTCACGCGAGATGCTGATCGACACCTGATCGGCTGGTCCGGCTTGACGGGCGCCACCGAAGTTGAACAGCTCATCAATATGATGTTGAAAATCGAGGGCCATTTGTCGCCGTGCCGGCTCGTCCTCCGTGAGCTTGCGCATCCAGGTTGCCCATACGCACGTGGGTAATCTCATCGGCCAGAACAAAATCCACGGCTCGCTCGATGATCGGATCGCCGAGTTTTTGGGCGAGCTGAATCAGCTGAGCAAAGACATCACAGGCCAGCCCTTCTAGCCCACGGTTGACCCCTGCCACACGCGCCGCCGGGTCTTCAGCACAGGCACACTCCCAGAGAATGCGCGACTCAGGGTATTCTCCCAGCGTGCTCTGTACATGCCGCAGCAGCCGCTCATAGATTTCCGTGTGGCGTGACTTGTCCCATACCTGGCGCGCCATATCCAGAGTAAATTCCCACGGCACATCCTCAAAATCGCACACCGTCCGCCCCGCCCCTTCCATGGCTTCGATTTCACCAACGCAGATGCCATGCATCCGATTCTGGAGAAAGTCCGCATCCGTGGTCGGCAGCGCCATCGGTGGCAAGTCCTGCTCGGCGCGAATCGCAAAAATCTTAGCGGCGGGGATATACAGGATGTGCTCTTCACGGGCCAGCCGATCTTTTTGTAAAAATTTTTGCACGGTTGCCTCCTCAGACGCGTTCGCTCTCCAGCACGCGCCACTGCCCCTCCACAGCTCCTAAGCGATGGTGCAAAGTCACGGTCGTCGCACCACAATAGCGTATCCTGAAAATATGATGCAAACCAATCTTAGCATGGCCAAGCACGGCATAACGCGTTAACGTCGCCGCCTCCAATTGGGCGTAGAGATCCGGCGGTTCTTGCCGCACCTGCGCGATGCAGTCCTGGTGCATTGCGGCGCTATCGCCCAACACAATATGCTGAGCGTGCGCTTCAGCAGCCTGCTCGACAGGGAGAGTCGGTGGAGTTATCATGGCACATCCTCGACCCGTCCCAACACCCCTCCAGCCGCTACCAGCAGCTTCTCAAGCTCCAATTGCCAGAGGACGGCACGCTCACGTGTTGGTACTGTACAGGCCATATCCTCAAGGAGGATTTGGCCTTTGAGGATATGCTCCTGGGTCTCACGCACTAAACGTTCCAGAATACGGATGGTAGGCGGTTCGTACACAGCATTACAGGCTGACAGATGCTGGGTGTAGACGCTGAGCAGGTGCGGCTTCAGGATCCGAAAGAGCCCGACCAGACGTTCGATCGTCTCTTCTGGCTGCTCACGGTTCGCCAGCGTCTGCATGAAGGTCACAAAGGTGGCATTGGGCGGCTCCGACACCTGGGCCCGGGCCCGGAGTTCAGGCAACCGCCTGCCCAGGATTTCAGCGTGCTGGGCACAGTCCCATACCTGTCGGCCGAATTCGAGTTTGACCACGAGTTCCGGGGTCAGCGCAATCCATCCGGCCATGATCCGCATCATCTGCTCTTCGGCATAGCGATACTGGCGTATCATCTGCGCCGTCTGGGCCACGCTGTAGACCCCTTCCATGGTCCGGCGGTCATGCAACGGCATAGGCCTGATCCTTATGCCCCCGGGTGTTTGCATCGGCGAGCACAAAGTCCAGAGCGCGCTCGATGACCGGGTCGCCCATTTTTTGGGCGAGTTCGATAATCTGCACCAGGGTATCGTCGGCTAGCCCTGCCGATGTGGTCTCCGCAATGGTCTCCGTATACGCTCCGTTGTAGCCCTCGACGTGCTCCAGGAGTTTCAGAAAAATGTCGATATGACGTGACTTGTCCCAGACCTCGCGTGCCAGGTCCAGCGTGCACTCCCAAGGCCCTGTGTTGGTAACGTCACACACCGTGCGCCCGGTCTCTTCCAGAGTCTGTATGGTATGGACCAGGAGGCCGTGTAGACCGTGCCGTAGCAGTGCCAGGTGCTCTTGCATGCCTATCTCCTTTGTGCACAAAGGCCAACGCATGGAATGGTAACATAGGCATATCAGGCGCACAAGGTGACTGGATATGGGGATACGGATGTTTCTAGGCCCTCTTCTTAACGTGCATCTTAAAGCAGCTCCTGGAAAATTCGAGTTGAAAAGGTTTTGCTGTGGGAAGAGAATAATCGTCCCATGTCGTGACATAGTGTCGTATTTTTGTCGTACTTGATATGGAAGCGCTCTGCTCTGCGGACCCTCCAGCTCCCCTTGCCCGATGACGCCCTCGCAACTTTGGATACCGTGTGGAAGCAAACGAAAGAGGCCCGCGTCTTTCGGCGCGCCCACGCAGTCCGTGCAATCGTCAAAGGCCCCCGCCTGCCAACGGCCTCCGACACCCGCGCGTTTACCTCTGCCGCCCTCAGTACGTGGGTGCCTCGCTGTGCCCAGGAAGGTGCGCAAGGCCTCGTCGCCCGCCCGCGCTCCGGCCGCCCGCCCAACGTGACGTGTGCCCTCGCAATGCCCCTGAAGCGCCTTGTCGAGCCAGCCCCCCGGCACCATGGCGCGCGCGCTGCGCAGGGGAGTGGTCGCGCACTCGCCACGGGACTGGCCCACCAGACCGGTATTCAGCTTGGCCGCGCACGCGTCCGCCGTGTCTGAAAACCCCCCTCAGCTCTTGCCGTCGCACCGGCCGACTTGATCCCACCCCGGCTGCTCTCGCCTAGGGCGCTGTTGCACGTGCTGCCCTGGAGTAGCGGGCGCGCCGGGGCGAAAGCATGTTGCTCTATGCCGCCGCAACGCTCGTGTGGCGCTTGGCCCTGCCCCGTGCTGGCTGGTGGCGGAAAGCCCCACGCTCGCGCGGGCCCCGCCGCCCGCTGCGCCGGCGCCAGAGCAAACGCGAGGCGGCCCGCACACGCCAGGCATGGGGGCAGGACCGCACGTGGAGTCGCATCACGAGCGGCGTGTTGCGCAGCGTCATCGGCGCGGGCCCCTATGGCCCCTCGCAAGTCTTGTATACAATCGTGCCGCCCTGTGAGGCCCAGGAGTGGCGCCCCTATCTCCACCAAGGGAGGGCGACCTTCCAGCAAACCGGCCCAGCGGGCGGGCTGGTCGTCGACCGCAGCGGGCGCCAGCGGGCGCACCAGCGCGACGCGCCCCTCGACCATGACCACGGCACATGGCGCCTCCACTGCTTCCCGGCCCATTGGGGGCCCCATCTCACCCCGATCGCAGGCTGCTGGCGCGGGATGAAGAACGCCATGGGCGCGGGCCGATGTTGTCGCGACCTCTCTGCGCTCTCCCAGCGTACCCGCCAGGGACTCATGGCCCATCACGAACGGCCCATCTATGCGTTCCACTGGGGACACATTTCACCTCGCACTTCGCAGGAGCTGCTAGAAAGAACAGCGACGTGTCCTCAGCTTTCCCCTTCATCCTGGAGGATGCGCTGATAAAGCGCTTCGCTTACACGAAAGCCAGCGAGATCACGTAAGGCATCCAAATGAGGCTGAATGGCCCGGACAAATCCCTGATGCTTGGCTTCAATGAGGACGCCCACCACCCCGGTGTAGCGTATGCCGAAATGCCGCGCGGTGTCTCGTCCCAGGCGTTCGTCCATAAGCAGCAAAGCATCATTCATCTCTACAGCCAGAGCAATGGCTTCGGCCTCTCCCGCGTCTAGCTCTTGTTGCAACCCATGCACAAGCGCTCTGTTCGTCACTGTGCGACGCACGATCCAGGAAGCAGAGCTGACCGCCTCCGCCCCAGGCTGGTCGGCACCTTCCACCACGACTTCACGCCAGACCGCCTCTGGGATGATGATCTCGCTATAAAGTTGGCGCAGGAGGTCTAATTGCCCAATACGAACGAGGGCGATGAGCGGGGAGGCATTGCTAATAATAGTCATAGGCGGCCAAGGGCTTTGAGGGTTGCCAGATCTTCTTCATAGTCGGCCACATCATAATGGACAGTAATCCCTCTGCTGCCAAGCAGTTGTTGAAAAGCCCACACTGTCATCCCGGCCAGCTCCCGCGCCTTGCCAAAGGAGAGCTTACCCTGTTGAAACAGCAAGACGGCGAGTTCCCGCTTCATCTCCTCTGAGGTCATACGGGCGGCATGCAGGACTTCCCGGGGAATTTCGATAGCTACTGTTAACGACATACGTCCCCCGATCGTTGGTGGTTTGACAAGATTTATGAAGTGACCAGCTGTAGGGACCGTGAGGCTGAGCACCCGGGCCGTGCCTATCTCGCGTACGTACCGCTTCACCATAGCGCTACTGTCAAAGAAGTAGGCTGCCACCTAGCGACGCTCCGCTAAGATGACCTCTGAAAGCGGCTTGCCCGTGGTTTCGACAGGCTGGCGGTTCTAGTACGGAGCCAAGTCAGTGATTGGTGATTTAATCTCACTGAGGACACTGAACGCCACCAGCTTATGCGCAAATTCATCCTCAGTCATTGGAGCGTCGGCGGGTGCCAGGAACGTATCCAGCAAGGTCCGTAACTTCCGCTGCTCAGCAGGAGAGAGGGCTTTGACCTCTTCTAGCACCTTCTCGAACTGCACCTGCGTCATAGGTTCTCTTTCTTGAAAGAAAGTGAGGTTGGGTTTGACAACACTAGATGTATTACCCTTTGCTGGGGAGTTTATGTATCTGAAATACTTTCCTCAACACACCCGAAGTATAGTATGTCCCAACTCCATGTTTGGAGCAAGTGGACGGAGAAGTGAGATAGGAAGACAGAACGAGAGCCCAAAGGGTAACAGTCCGGCGTGGCTACGCTGCACAAACAAAGTCGTGCAGTTCCACGTACCCCAGGCGCGCCATCACCTGCCGAATCTCCTGACGCGCCTGGATACCAGCCACTGAGACGACAACACGACCACGGGGCACGCGCATCAGGTCTTCAGGACGAATGACCAGAGCGTTATGAATACGGTTCCCCAGACGGCCCGGATGGATCTCGACAATATGTGATGGGACCTTACCGTGGGCCAGGAGCGCCCGGCGCAGCGTTTTGCCGGTATCCCCATAGCCCCACAGGATGTACGTCTGTGTCCCGTTGAGGAAGGACGCAGCCAGAAAAGCGGCTTTGCAAGCGGTAAAGCGTTCGAGACCATAGGTCGGGCTCGTACGTGAGAGGCGTCCTGGGGTGTCACGCCAGCTCAACAGACGCCGCGGCACCACACCGACCTCATAGCCGAGGGTCAGGAGACGCAGGAACAGGTCGTAGTCTTCTGGCCAGCCACAATCGCGATACCCTAGCGTCTGCAAGACCTCGCGGCGCAGCATCAGGGTTGGATGCGCTAGAGGACATTCGACAAAGGCGTCCTGTCGCACCCGACCTGGTGTGTTGATGCTGTTAAGCCAGCGCTCGTAGGCCCGCCGGCCCTCTGGCAGGCCATGACGTGGAAAGAGGCGCACATGACAGCCTACTGCAGTCAAGTACGGGCTCTCCGCCAGCGCCTGTACCTGCAGGGCCAGCCGCTGGTGATGCATCAGGTCGTCAGCGTCCATACGGGCCACAAAGTGCCCGCGGCAGTATGCGAGCCCTGCGTGCAGGGCGGCAACAAGTCCCTGATGCGATAGCGTTACAACGGCAAAACGGGCGTCCTGCGCTGCAAACCAGCGGGCGCATGCCAGCGAGCCGTCGTCTGAGCCGTCATCGACAAGCACACACTGCCAGCGCTGCTCGGTCTGCCGTTGCAGACTCCGCAGGCAGGCCGGTAACGTCGCCGCCGCATTCCAGACGGGCAACAGTATAGAGATAAGCGGTGGCACCGTGGTGTCCCCCCAGTAGGCAGTTAGCCGTGCCGTCACAATTTCCCTGGTGTCGCCCCTGTGCTTTGGCCATGCTTAGGAGCCGCCGAGACATGGCATTCTGTAGACTTGTGCAATGATACCACCTCAAGTCCACCTACCAGGGTGCCGAAGAGCAGAGCACAAGACACATAACTTGGTCTGAATAGCTCTTATAGAAGGAGGACCTCCATGGACAGTATCCAGGGGCCGTTTTATCCGCGGCCTATTGTACCAATCGGACCACCGGAGAAGAATCGTACCGGGCCACAGCGGTTCAAAGGCAAAATCGTCGGGGTGCGTCCCGGACGCAGCGGTGAAGTAGGGACAACGCAGATTCTGACGATTAAGCTCGCCGCTTCTCCTCAGGAGGTTGGGCGTCTCCTCCATGCTGAGGTCGAGATTCTCATGCCCTCCAAATAACCTTTCACCTCATCAACGCAGGTGCTGGTGGCGTATGGTGCCCGTCACCTCTCCTGCTCCGATAGCAGTTGACAACTGTCTCTTGCTTCGTTACTGATAGTCTAGAGAAATGCCAGAACGTACACCTGGCATCCCCTCTTTCCTACGCTCCTGCCATGGGGGCACATGCGCCTGGATAGTACCGGGCAGTGAGACAAGAGTCTATGCTTCAGAAGCACCCAGAGGCTTCGCCCGTTGCGTATGATGTGATCGTGGTTCTCGGGGCAGCGATATGGCCGGGCGGGCAACCGAGCCCGGCCCTGCAGCGCCGTATCCTGCATGCGGTGGACTTGCTGCAACAGGGCTATGCCACGTATCTCCTGGTCACTGGAGGGGTGGGGAAATATCCGCCGGCTGAAGCAGAGGTGATGCAGCGCCTGGCGGTGGCGCACGGCATTCCCCCCCAGCACGTTCTGTGTGAAGATCAGGCCACCTCCACTTTTACCAGTGCTGTGCGGTGTTGTGACATACTGCGGCAGCGCGGCTGGTCGCGTGTGCTGATAGTGACGGATCGCTATCATCTCCCAAGAGCGCTCTTCGCGTTCTGGAGCTGTGGGCTCCGCGCTATGGGCAGTGCGGCCCCAGGCAAACCGGCACGGCGTCTGAGTCGGCGCTGGTATTACTATCTCAGAGAAGGGTTAGCACTCCCGTGGTACCTCGTGCGGGCGGTGCCAGTACTGCTACGACGCAGAAGACAGACTGCGGGGCCTCAGAGCACAGCGCGGCTGTAACGACGAGACATGCCGGCGGCTAGCACTTCTGCACACCTGTCTGGGGAAAAGCCTGTGAGTGGCTATGCCTAACTGTGGATTCTACAAAGCCTGGGAACGTTTTGCTACAACTGTAGGCAGGGGGTGTTAAAGCGTGACGCCGCGCTTGCAGCAGGAGTATACGACACGGCGTGATCTATGAAGTGAAACAAGCGGAGAGAGCCAGCCATGATGCCAGCATATTGGGAGCAGTATCAGACGTACATTCGCGAGCATGAGCGAACCTTCATCGCCGAATGCTTGCCGCTCTTCGAGCAGCCAAGCGTCAGCCACTAGACGGTGGATGTACGCCACTGTGCTGAGTTACTGCATGACATGCTCCAGCACGAAGGCGCTCATGTCGTCGTTATGGAGACTGGTGGGAATCCTGTGGTCTATGGCGAGATTGAGGGCGAGCGGGATGATGTCACGGTCGTACTGTATAACCACTACGATGTCAAACCTGTGGAACCGCTTGAGGCCTGGCACTCTGAGCCGTTCCGCCCACTCTTTCGCCGTGGGCGCGTGGAAGACCACGCGCCTGTCGTGCCGGACTGGCGCGCTTTGAGCCCTGCCGAACTGCGCTCCTGTCTCGTCTATGCCCGCGGCAGCGGGGACGATAAAGGGCCGCTACACGGCAATCTCATGGCCTTGCGGACCATGCGAGCCGTAGCCGGCAAACCGCCCTGCCGCATCAAATTTCTCTATGACGGCGAGGAAGAAATTGGTTCGCCCAACCTGCCAGCGTTTCTGCGCCAGCATCGGGAGCATTTCCGTGGCGACGTCATGGTCATTGCCGATGGCCCCATGCATCCGAGCGGCCGCCCGACGGTATCGTTAGGCGTGCGGGGCGTTATGATGCTTGAAATGCATGTACAGACCGCAAACCAGAGCTTGCACTCTGGCCACTATGGGAATGCAGCCCCCAATGCTGCCTGGGACCTGGTCCAGCTCCTCGCCACTATGCGTGACCCGGAGGGGAATTGCCTGGTGCAGGATTTTTATGCTGAGGCCAAGCCACCAAGCTCAGAGGAACAGGCACTGCTGGCGAACATCCCCTTCGACGAGGCCGGTATGCGGTCCTTTCTGGGGCTGGAGCACTGGGACGGTCCAGTCAATCTGTCCTTTTATGACAAGACGCTCTTTCGCCCGACCTTTAACATTAATGGCCTGCGCTCTGGCACCACTGGTGCGGCGCGCTCTACTGTCATTCCGCACCAGGTCACCGTGTCCATTGATGTGCGACTCGTCGCCGATATGAATATGGACACTGTCTGCCGCCGTATTGTCGAGCACGTCCAGGAGCGCTGCCCAGGGGCACAGGTAGAGATGCTGTATGGCTACGAGGCCTACAAAGTCGCGGTGACGCATCCGCAGGTGCAGAAAGTCGTAGCAGCGGTACACGATCTCTGTGCGACCATGGGTGAAGCCGAGTCCCCGGTCATCCTGCCCACGATGGGCGGGAGCTTGCCGTTATCTGAGCTGGCGCAGGCTCTCGGTATGCCGCTCATAAGCGTACCCCTGGCGAATCACGACGATAATCAGCATGCACCCGATGAAAACTTGCGTCTGGGACATTATCTCCAGGGCATCAGTACCATGTTGAGCGTGGTGCACGGGCTCAGCCAGTAGGCATACTAAAGGCCGTTATTCCTGTGTCTTGGGACCACGGCCCATCATGCCGCCTGATCTCATCAGGCTACGGCCCATCATACCGCTACCACCCATCATGCCGCCTGGCCCCATCATAGCGCCATCGCCCATCATGTGGCCTGACATGGTCCGGAATTGCTTCTGTTGTTCTGGCGTCAGCAGCTTGCGGATATCCTGCATAGCTGTGACATGGGCCAGACGCAAGTCAGCCTCTTTGGCGGCGATGGCCTGGAACAGTTGCTTCACTTTGGCGAGATCCACCGGATTGGCTTCCAGCAATGGCGGGACATCGAGTGTCATTGTGTCGATCTCGGCCCTGAGACGAATAACGTCCTTAGCGTGACTGTGTAGCAGGGTCTGGACTTGAGTGCGTTGCTCATCACTGAACTTGAGCTGCTGGCTCAGCCATTCGACGTGCTGGTGCAGCATCATGCCCCCATGACCGATCATGCCACGCATCGGCCGCATCATGGGGGCTTGCTCCTGCTCCTCGGCAGCCGTCATGGTAGGTTTGTCCTGCGCTGCCGGGGCACCACTGGGATGATGTTCCTGGTGCTGCTGTTGCGCTATCGTTCCTGGCGCGAGTGCTAGTGTCAGTGCGAATGTGAAGCCAACGATCGTATAGGCTGTGCGGTTCATTAGGCGTCTCCTTCATTCATTATTGAGCGTTTTCCTGCTCATGCTTCCTTATGCTCTCTATGACCAAAATGTGGAAAAAACGCTGGCGTGGTCGCAGCATAACGGGCATACGCCTCACCAAACTCGGCCAGAGCCTCGCGTTCTTCCCGGTGGGCAAGCCGCACGTACATGGTTACCAGCATCGGGAACATAAGCAGGGTCAATAGGGTCGGCCACTGGAACAGAAACCCGAGCATGATCACCACAAACGCGGCGTACTGCGGATGGCGCAGGCGTGCATAGGGACCAGTAACCGCCAGGGTATGCTGGCGCTGGGCCTCATAGAGCACACGCCAGGAAGCCGCAAGCAGCACGAATCCACCACCGATCAGCAAGGTGCTGAGGATGTGGAGAAGATTCCGGTGTGGGGCGCCGTGCCAGCCAAGCAAGGTCCACCAGAGGTATCCCGCATCATGCGACAGGAGGTCCAGCTCTGGATATTGCCGGCCCAGCCATCCTGCCAGCATGTAGATAGTCAGCGGGAAGCCATACATCTCGGTAAACAGCGCTACCAGAAAAGCCGCAAAGGCCCCAAACGAGCGCCAGTCACGCGCACTGTGCGGGTGCGTAAAACTGAACGCGAAGATGATGAACACCGCTGCATTGAGTATGACGAGCGACCAGAGGCCGTAGGCAGGGGTATCAGAGTGCATTACGCACCTCCTTGTGGTGGCCGATGCTGGTGCACATCATGATCGGCATGTCCATGACTGTGCCATCCATGCATCAGCAAATGCAACAAGGGGCACAGGAGGAACAACAGGTACGGGAGCACGCCGAGTACATGCGCCCAGTGTTCCGTGAGGAGAAAAAACGCGGCAATGGCAAAGAATGCGAGCAAGACCAGCCCGCTCGGAGACCACACCCAACCCTGCTTCTGGGATGAATCAACAGCATTGCCTGTCTGACCGACTCGTGCGCATCCGAGTTGTTGGGGCGCGCTTCGCGACATACCCCGACATTCAGCAAACACCATGCCATTTCCATGGGCCTTCCTGGCGGAAGGGAGAGCTTTCCCGCAAAGGGTTACAACATCTCACCCCTACGGCAGTGCTCTCTTTGGTACCACGTCTGCCAAGCAAGCTATCAATAGCAATCAAATCAGACAAGTTGTCCCATCAAATGACGACATGTCATATCAGCTGCCCTGGCCAGGGTAGAGTCCCCTGCTCTGGCGTCTCTTTGTTGCCAATTGCTACGGCTACCCGGTGTCCCTATCCCCTGAGAGTTAGGTGCACGCAGGCCAGCCCATCGGCGCCTGGTGGCACTGAGCGTAGTCCATCGACTGCAGCGAGGGGTAGCGGAATGCAGGCATAGTCCACGTACGCGTGGCATAACAGGCGGCGCAGTCGCTCTAGAAGAGGGTACGGGGTGGACATGGTAGACTGCAGGATGGGAGCGCTGTGCTCATGCCTTGCAAATAGCGCAGGGCTCACACCACTGTGCAAGCCCTGCCGGCTGTCTCCATCCCCCACGTGGTCATGGTCTCGTGAGGCGGTGCCATCGCCGCTGCCTCAAGGGGGGCTGATCTTACTACTTCTGCTGTGCGGCCTCCTTGGCCATCTGCCGGTGGCCC
>AR_comb_assmDRAFT_10262535_pt1 | contig 16297 bp, 12 predicted proteins | sample ArasoioldDNA_FD_10543 | JGI IMG/M metagenome (IMG submission 10543) | reverse complement strand
GGCCCTGTTCCCTGGTATTGGGAAACGTTTCCCGGCTTTCGTTCGCTCGCTGGACAGAAGTTCACATGGACCCACCACGGAACTGAAGGGCCTGTGGCTCATCTTGTCACTCTCGGGTTGGAGCAAGAGCGCGACAAAATTCGCCTTGCTCTCAACACGTATTGCCGCCCATTTCTCGTGCCGCCACACTTCCTGGGCATTTGGTGCCCGGAGGGCCGGAACATCCGTCTCGCGTGCTTTGATCCCGATCAACTGAAGGCGTTCGAGGTGGCAGAGGTGGCGGGCTGGTTCAAGCAATCGTCGGAGCGAATCTATTCCAACACAGCACCCGTTGCCGACTTTGAGATATCGCTAGTGCTGACTGCCGGCACGCACAAAGTTGCTGTTCCGGTGGAATTGGCATCAGTCGATGAGCTAATCGTCCCCACCAGTTACAAAGCGATGTCGAATGATGATCCCGCATATGCACTCTTCGTTTTGTACTTGCAGGCTGGGTTGGTAGAGGTTCTGCCACAGAAGTGGTTCACCGCTTCGCAATATCAGGTGGGGCAGCAATGGATTACACGCGCAGCGCGCGATCAGGAATCTCACCGAATCGTAGGCGAGTGTTTTGGTGTGGGAACGTTCCTTCTTGAAGAGGACGGCTGCCGGCTTTCAGAGTGGATCGATCGCTCATGAGTGTTTAGATCAGGCATCGATGTGCCAGACCACGTTTCAGGTTGAGGATCATCCGGTCGTGCGAATACTGCGTCTTCAGTCGGACGACGGTACGAACCGGCTGACGCGTTCTTGCGTCATTTCGCTCACGGACGCGATACGCGGTCTAAGCAGGGACAGACGAGCGCTAGTAATAACTGGGAACAACAAGTTCTTCTCGTCGGGTGCAGACTTGGATCAGATTGCGGTGCTCAAAGGTGCATCCGCGTATGAGTTCTCAAAGATGGGGCAGGCTCTAATGACCGAGGTCGAGAGCTTCCCTGCTCCGGTATACGCCGCGATCTCGGGGTATTGTATGGGCGGGGGCTTGGATCTGACGCTGGCATGTCACCATAGGATTGCGACACCGAATGCTGTTTTCGGACATCGTGGCGCCGCACTCGGCCTCATCACCGGCTGGGGAGGAACGCAACGCCTCCCGCGATTGATCGGCAAGGGACGGGCGTTGGAATTATTTGTCGCCGCCGAAAAGGTCACTACGACACTGGCACTCCAGATCGGGCTGATCGACGCGATCAGTTCCGATCCCGTCGCAGAAGCGCTGCGCCGGATTCATCAGTAACAGGTGGTCAAAGTCCGGAATATGCCGCATTGCGCGGCTCCGTCCGGCTGTTATACCGTAATCAGTCCGTTACTTCGATTCATGGCGAACCGCAACGAAACTCTCACAGCGAACGGGACGGCAGCGGGTACTTTGCTGACGACGAAGGTCGATCCTACGTCAGCCCGCTATGAGGCCAACATGCGCTTCCTTGCGGATCTGATGTCGCAGGTTCGCAATGAGGGAGAAAAGATCTGTGAGGGTGGAGGAGCGAAGGCAGTCGAGAACCAGCACGGCAAGAGCCGGCTGACAGCGCGTGAGCGGATTGGTTTGCTCGCAGATCCTGACACTTTTTTTGAACTGGGGCTCTACGCTGCCCATGGGATGTACGAGGAATGGGGTGGCGCTCCAGCGGCAGGAGTTATCACTGGGTTAGCCCGCGTCAACACGCGGCTGGTATTGATTATCGCGAACGATGCGACCGTAAAAGCGGGCGCATTCTTTCCAATGACGTCAAAGAAGGTGATTCGGGCGCAGAACATCGCGATTGAGAACCACATTCCGACGATTTATCTCGTGGACTCCGCAGGTGTGTTTCTGCCTCTGCAGGAAGATGTCTTCCCCGATACAGACGACTTCGGGCGAGTGTTTCGCAACAATGCCGTGATGTCAGCGATGGGAATTCCTCAGATCGCGGCCATCATGGGGATGTGTGTGGCTGGTGGAGGATATCTTCCGGTCATGTGCGATCACGTGTTGATGACGGATGGCAGCGGCTTGTTTCTTGCCGGTCCGGCGCTGGTACAAGCGGCGATTGGGCAGAAAGTCTCGGCAGAAGAATTGGGTGGTGCCGCAATGCATTCCTCGATCAGCGGCACGGTCGATTTCCGAGAGCCGACCGATGAGGCGTGCATTGAGCGGATTCGATCGATTGTGGAGAAATGGGGATACCGTCGACAGTCTCCATGGGACCGCAAAAAGCCTCTGGAACCGGTGCTGGCAGCGGAAGAGATCTATGGAATTTACGACCCATCGCCGGCGCGACCATACGACATGAAGGAGATTCTGGCGCGCGTGCTCGATGGCAGCCGCTTCGACGAATATAAGCCGGAGTATGGCAAGACGCTCATTTGCGGATACGGCCGGATCGGCGGGTTTGCCGTCGGGATCGTAGCCAATCAAAAGTTGCACGCTCAGCAGACGGATCACGAGGGGCACAAGCGAGTTGAGTTTGGAGGCGTCATCTACACCGAGTCCGCGGAGAAGGCCTCACGCTTCATCATGGACTGCAACCAGAACCTAATCCCGCTGGTGTTTTTTCATGACGTGAACGGATTCATGGTGGGACGCGATGCGGAGTGGAGCGGAATCATCAAAGCGGGAGCAAAGATGGTGAATGCAGTCTCGAACTCCGTGGTGCCGAAGATTACGGTGATTGTTGGTGGATCGTTCGGAGCTGGACACTATGCCATGTGCGGCAAAGCGTATGATCCGCGATTTGTGTTTGCATGGCCGACTGCACGATACGCAGTTATGAGCGGCGATTCGGCCGCAGGAACGCTCGTCGAGATTAAAGTCAAGCAACTGGAACGCGGCGGTAAGAAGCTGAGTGACGAAGAAAAGAAGGAACTATACGAATCCGTGAAGCGTACGTACGACGAACAAACCGACCCGCGATATGGTGCCGCGCGTCTGTGGATCGACAAGATTATCGATCCGATTGAGACGCGAGATGCGATCACGGAGGCACTTGAGGCGGCGGCGCTTAATCCGGACGTGCCGGAGTTCAAGGTGGGAGTGCTGCAGACGTGAGTCCACTTCATTGCCACGGATTTAAGCGCATGAACACCGATTAAAATTCATGACGCTTGTCCGTGTTGATCCATGGCTAGACTTTCTGCATGGCAGACTCCGTTAAATTGATCGAGTGTCCGCGCGATGCCTGGCAAGGGCTGAAGGGTGTGATCCCTGCCGACCTCAAGGCGGACTATCTGAAAGCGTTGATCAGCACGGGGTTCAAACATATTGACGCAGTCTCGTTCGTATCGCCCAAGGCGGTGCCGCAAATGGCGGATTCTGAGGAAGTGCTCAAGGAACTCGATCCACCAGATGACGTTGAGATTATTGGGATCGTCGTCAACGAAAAGGGCGCCCAAAGAGCCATCGAGACTCAGCGCGTGTCCAGACTGGGCTTTCCGTATTCGATTTCAGAGACGTTCCTACGCAAGAACCAGAATCAGTCGCCGGAAGAAGCGCTTGAGGAACTCGAGAAGGTGCAAGAGAAAGCGGACAATGCCGGACGCGGCGTCATTGTGTACATTTCGATGGCGTTTGGCAATCCGTACGGTGACCCGTGGAGCGTGAATGAGCTGGTCGATGCCTTCGAACTTCTCGAGGCCGAAGATTTGCACACGATTTCGCTGGCCGATACCGTCGGCAGGGCTAGTCCTCAGCAGATCAGCGAAGTGGTGGGCGCGGTCCTGAGAACCTACGACTACCTTGAGATCGGGGTGCATCTGCACAGCCGCCCCGAACAGGCTATCGAAAAGATATTGGCTGCGTATGACGCCGGATGCCGCCGCTTTGACTCGGCATTGGGAGGTCTGGGCGGGTGTCCCTTCGCACAGGATGCTCTGGTCGGGAATATCCCTACCGAAAAAGTAATCGACGCACTTCGTCAGCGGGGAGCCGAGTTGCCATCCCTGAAATCACTCGATACTCTTCTGAAGGCAACCGGGGGGATCGCAGCAAAGTACTCTGATTCTCAGGCCGCAGACTAGGGTTCGTTTCGGGCCGACTTTCTGCGATCGGTTCGTGAGGAAATCCGGTCCGACATGTTGAACATGTTCACCACAGTCCAACTCGCATACCAAGGCGGTGTTGCAACATTGACGCTGAACCGTCCGGAGAAGCGCAACGCCATCAGCTTCGAGCTGATCGACGATCTGCTGCGCGCGCTGGATGAGGTCGCGAAATCCGACGCCATCGTACTGATCTTGACCGGAGCGGGAAAAGCCTTCTGCTCCGGAATGGACCTTGAGAACTTGAAATCGCTTCTTGGGCGAACGCCAGAACAAAACCTTCAAGACTCTGAGACTATGGTCCGACTGTTTCGCTCGCTGTACGAGTTTCCTAAAGTCACGATTGCAGCAGTGAATGGACCCGCCATCGCGGGCGGAACGGGATTGGCTCTGCTGTGCGACTTCACGCTCGCCGTTCCCGAGGCCAAGTTCGGCTATACCGAGGTCCGGATTGGATTTGTTCCTGCCATCGTGTCGACGTTTCTGTTGCGTCAGGTTGGCGAGAAACAAGCCCGTGATCTATTGCTGACTGGAAGAATTTTCGACGCCGATGAGGCACGTCGAATGGGCCTCATCAACGAGATCGTACCGGGTGACGCCCTGATGAATCGCGCGCAGGCACTGGCTGCACAACTTATGGAGAACAGCGCCGCTTCACTCCGGGCCACCAAGCAACTCTTGACCGAGCACGCCCGCTCAGAACTGGATGCTCAGATTGGGCCCGCGGTTCGGGAGAACGCGGCAATTCGGAGCACCACCGACTTTCGCGAAGGGATCACCTCATTTCTCGAGAAACGCAAACCGGTCTGGACGGGGAAATGAATTCCAATCATCATCCTGTTTTGAATGAGACGACATTGCGCGTTCGCTACGCCGAGACGGATCAGATGGGAGTGGTGTACCACTCCAACCATCTGATTTGGTTTGAAGTGGGGCGTGTCGAATTCCTGCGGCAGATGGGCTTTTCGTACCGTGACATGGAGCGCGAGGATGGACTGTTCATCGCCGTGGCCGAGGCCAAGTGCCGGTATCGCGCTCCTGTCTATTACGACGAAGAAATACTCGTCCGAACGCGTCTGAAGAACGTGCGTGAATCTGTGATTGTCTTCAGCTATGAACTGGCGCGCGCGAACGATGGCAAGCTGCTGGCAGAGGGAGAGACGACGCACATCGTAACGAATTCCAAAATGAAGGTCGCGGCCCTGCCAGACAAATACTTCAGCGTATTTCGAACTGCTGCAGGAAAGTAAGTACACGGAGACTGATTGAACGCACTCCACATCAGCGGAAATGATCTGAGCCTGGAAGCAGTTCGCGATGTTGCAGTCGACCGCCGTGCCGTGCTGTTAGCCCCGGATGCACGTGATTTCGTAAACAAGGCGCGCGCGGTCGTCGACGAGATTGTGGCCAGCAACAAGGTTGCTTATGCCATTACCACTGGAGTGGGTAAGCTGAGCGATGTACGCATCGCGGGAGAACAAATACGCGAACTGCAAATTAACCTTGTGCGCTCGCACGCGTTTGGAGTAGGTCCGATACTGCCGCTCCCAGAAACGCGCGCCATGATGCTGTTACGCGCGAATTCGCTGGCAAAGGGACATTCTGGAGTGCGTGCGATTGTCATCGACACCCTGTGCGAGATGCTGAACCGTGGAGTGACTCCTTTAGTGCCATCTCAAGGCAGTGTGGGGGCCAGTGGGGACTTGGCGCCATTGGCGCACCTGGCTCTCGCTCTGATCGGAGAGGGCGAGTGTATCGACGACAAAGGTGTACGCATCTCGAGCGCCGATGCCTTGCGACGCGCACAGATCAAGCCGCTGATTCTGGAATCCAAGGAAACCATTTCACTGATTAACGGCACTCAGGCCATGCTGGCGGTTGGCACGCTTTCGCTATTGGCCGCCGACACGCTTGTGGACACCGCGGATGTCCTGGGTGGACTCAGCTGCGACGCTCTCAAGGGAACTGATGCGGCTTTCGACGAACGCATCCACAAGGCTCGCCCCCACAACGGGCAGATAAAGACAGCCGCCAATCTGCGTCGGATACTCGAAGGCAGTCAGATTCGTGAATCCCATCGGGATTGTGGGCGGGTGCAAGATGCGTATTCGCTTCGGTGTATCCCCCAGGTGCATGGCGCGGTCCGCGATACGCTGGCACACTGCCGCAACGTGTTCGAAACTGAGGCAAACTCCGCAGTCGACAATCCATTGGTTTTCATTACCGATCCAAAGAATGCCGAAGGAGACGTGATTTCAGGCGGCAATTTCCACGGCGAGCCCCTGGCGTTCGCGCTCGACTTCCTGGCGATTGCCCTGAGCGCTCTTGCGGGAATCAGCGAGCGAAGAATCGAGCGTCTGGTGAATCCGGCGCTGAGCGAGGGATTGCCGCCATTCCTGGCCCCAGGAGCAGGGCTGAATTCAGGGTTCATGATGCCGCAGGTTACCGCGGCCGCGCTGGTCAGCGAGAACAAGGTTCTCGCTCACCCCGCGTCGGTTGACTCGATCACGACTTCGGGCAACAAGGAAGACTACGTGTCTATGGGGATGACGGCGGCTCTCAAACTCCGACAGATTGTGGAGAACACGAGAAACGTGCTGGCGATCGAAGCCATGGCAGTTGCTCAGGCTTTGGATTTTCTGGCGCCGATGAAGACGTCAAAACGAGGGCAGTCGGCGCACGCAGCGATCCGCGGCGTTTGCCCAACGATAGAAAAAGATCGCGTCATGTACACCGATTTGGCCCGCATCGCCGACCTGATCGCAAGCGGAAAAGTAGCTGAAGCATTGCGATAAGAAGTCGATTCACGATATGAAGACCCTTACCGAATATCTCAAGTTTCATACCAAGACCCACAGGGCATACGTCCATATCACTCCCCAGGTGGAGCAGATCGTCAGTAAGAGCGGGGTAAAAGAGGGCATGGTGCTGGTCTCGGCGATGCACATCACGGCCGGAATCTATGTGAATGACAATGAAAGCGGGTTGATCGAAGACATCGATCAGTGGCTGGAGCATCTTGCGCCGTTTCGCAAGAACTACAAGCATCATGAAACCGGCGAGGACAATGGCGACTCGCACCTGAAGGCATTGTTGATTCACCACGAGGTCATCGTGCCGATCACTGCCGGCAAGCTGGACCTGGGAACGTGGCAAAGAATCTTCTATGCGGAATTTGATGGGCAACGCGACAAGCGCGTCATCGTGAAAGTGATGGGCGAGTGACTAAATACTGCAGTTCTATGTTTTCTTCACAAAGTATGGACCAACTGCCAGCACATCCATTCGAGTGCGCTGAAAGCAATCGATCGCCTCATCCGGCGTGCAAACGATGGGCTCATTTTCGTTGAAGCTTGTATTGAGAATGACCGGAATCCCGGTCTTCTTGTGAAATGCCGAAATCAGGTCGTAGTACAACGGATTTTCTTCCCGCGTAACACTTTGCAATCGCCCCGTGTCATCCACATGGTTCACCGCGCATAGTTCCTTTCTCTTTTCTGGCCGGATTTTGTAGACATGCAACATGAAAGGCGAGGGATGGTCGTGCTCGAAGTATTCGTGTTGGTAGTCAGCCATGATGGACGGCGCAAAGGGCCGGAACCATTCCCGATGCTTGATGCGCGCATTAAGAATGTCTTTCATGTTCGACAACCCGGGGTGAGCGACGATCGAGCGATTGCCAAGAGCGCGTGGGCCCCACTCCATGCGACCTTGAAACCATCCAACGACATTTCCAGCTGCGATCTCGGTGGAAACCGAATCGAGTAGTTCGGTGCGCTCGAACTTACGGTATTCGAGCCCTGAGCGATCGAGTACAGACTTGATTGCAGAGTCAGAAAATTCTGGCCCGAGATAGGCGTTCTTTAACTCGTGACGGTTCGTCTGGTTAAGGACTGAATGGTACGTGTGTAACGCCGCCCCGATCGCGAGCCCCTCATCGCCAGCAGCCGGTTGGATGTAAGTTTGGCGAAAAGGTGTGGTGTCAAAGAGTTTGCCGTTGGCTACGCTATTGAGCGCGCAACCACCCGCCATTGCGAGATCGTCGATGGGAACACGCTCATGGAGGCGGTTCAGCAGGTGAAAGAATACCTGCTCGAACTGATGTTGCAGGGCGAAGGCCAGATCCATATCGCGCTGCGCAATTTCCGAATATGGCTTACGCGGTTCTCCAAATAGCTTCTCCATGCGGTCGGAGAAATGTCGCGCTAGACGCACGGTTCCGTCCGGCAAGACCTGCATGCCCTGATTGCTGCCCAGCGGCTTAAAGTAGCTGAGATTCAGTTGAAACCCGCCATTCTTGGACGTAACGATCTGCGCGATCTCTTTGATGTAAGTGTCGCTGCCATAGGGCGCCAAGCCCATGACTTTGCCTTCGTCCCCATACTTCGTGTAACCGATGAACTCGCAAATCATGGTGTAGACGCTGCCAAGCGAGTGTGGAAGGAAGACGCGATCGAGCACCTCAATATTGTTGCCCTCACAACGGGCCGTCATCGTGGAAACGAAATCGCCAGAACCGTCGTAGCTGAAGCCTGCGGCTTTATCCCACGGAGAGCAGTAGTAAGCGCTGGCGATATGAGCAATGTGGTGTTCGAGATGGTGTTCCTGGAATTTTAGCGTGGAGGAATCAACATCCAGAGCATTTGCGATCAGGGAGCGCACATCGCGCATCGCCTCTTTGCGCTGACGCAGGCGGATAAAGTTCAGGACCTTGGCCGGATTGGTAAGAACATACTGAACCTTCTTGGCGAGATTGGCGTCGCTATCCTGCCCAACAGCGACATGCTCGATATCGGAGATCTTTGCGCCAACCGCATCAAGACATGCTTTGATCGCCAGCGCAGGAAATCCGCCAAAGTGTTTATGGCGGTTCAGCCGCTCTTCAGCAACTGCAAACTTGACCTCGCCGTCGACAACGATCGCGGCTGAAGCGTCGGCGTGAAACATGTTGAGGCCCAAAATGAGCATGAACTAGCGATGTCTCCTTTGGAATCGCGTGCACGGCAGGATCATTCTTTCAGATTTGGATTTGATGTGCGCTCAAAGGCACCCAGGAATGCTGCGGCATCAATAGATTGTGGAATGCCTGCGGCCAATGACTCGTCAATACGGAGTGTCGCAAGGCTGGAGTTCACAATTTCTTCAAATGGAATTGCTGGCGCATTACCGCTTTCCTGGGACTTCACAAAAGCTGTCCATTCGCCGCGATGCCCCTTATCCTGACGCCAACGCGAGTGGATGGTTGCTGTCCGTCCGTTACGTACAAGTTCGAGACGGCGGAAATCATCGAGAACCGCGGTACTGCCTCCTCCAAAGACCTCAAGCCGCTCCTTTGAGAAAGAGCGGTCGCCGTTGGCGAGATAGCTGATCGTTCCCTCGGAGCCGTTGGCAAATTGAAGCGAGATGAGCACATTGTCGCCGTTGTAACGCGATGAACTACCCACTGCTTTTGCGTTAACTTGCACGACTGGTGCCCCGGCAAGGAACGTCAAGAGATCGACGAAGTGGCAAACCTCTCCCAGAATGCGACCTCCGCCCTGTTCGCGATCGTTCACCCAATGATCAGCAGGCAGTGAGCCTGCATTGATTCGGTAATGCAAGGCAACAGGCTCGCATATCGATGCCAGGAATGACTTGAGCCGAATCGTCATGGGAGCAAAGCGGCGATTGAACCCGACCATCAGAACTGGGCGATCGGACGGCGAGAATCCCAAGTAGGCGTGGCAAATCTCGCGTAATTCGTCTTCTGATAAACAGAGCGGCTTCTCGCAAAAAACATGCTTCCCTCCGGCGAGAGCCGACAGTACCTGCCTTGCATGAAGGTGATGGCGTGTTGCGATCACAATGGTATTGATGTCAGCGTTCTGGATAAGCCCGGTCTCATCAGTTGTGCTCGAACGAAATCCGAACTTGCGAGCCGTGTGCTGCGCGTGCGCTCCCGTTGCGGCACATACAGCGACGAGAGAAGTACTTGACTCCGTTTTCATTGCGGGAATCAGAGTCGAAGAGGCAAAGCTCCCCGCCCCTAGCAGCCCAATGCGAACTCCAGTCGAATCCATGCGCTGCGGCTCAACATTTGAGACTTCGGGAACAAGGGTCAGCTTGCCTGGTACGCTGGGGTCATCGGAGTATTGGATTACAACTCCGAGGAAAGGCTCACGATTTGTCCCCATGATCAGTTCGTATGCGCGCTGAGCCTTCTCGATGGGGAAACGATGAGTGATGAGCGGTCCGACATTAATCTTCCGATCGGCGAGAAACTGGACGAACGCTTCCATGTTACGCGCTTCGGTCCAGCGCACGTAACCAATGGGATAGTCACGCCCTTTTTGTTCGTAAGCAGCATCGTAGCGACCTGGCCCATAGGAACGTGAGATGCGAAAGTCGAGTTCCTTTTCGTAGTACGCTTTGCGCTCAATGTCCATTCCCACTGTACCGACTGCGACAATGACTGCGCGATCACGTGCTAATGTTCCGGCGAGATTCACTGGGTCGCTGCTGGAAGTCTCTGCAGTGATCAGAACCGAATCGAGGCCCACACCATTTGACATCTCCAGACACAAGTCGCGAAATGCAGGCGCCGATTGGGCAACCGCATCTGCGCCCATTTGCCGCGCAAGCTCTGCTCGTGCCGGATCAATATCCATTCCTAGCACAATGCAACCAGCTACCTTAAGCAATTGGACTGTCAACTGTCCGAGAAGGCCCAAGCCGATCACTGCGACCCGATCGCCGAGCCTGACGTCGGAAGTCCGAACACCGTGAAGAGCTACCGCTCCGAGCGTGGCAAAAGCCGCTTCGTCGAAGGAGACTTCTCCATCCGCGATGCCATCGCGTGCAGGAATGCGCGCCACTAGCAGTCGGGGAACACATGCAATCTCTGCGTGGACGGCGAATCCTGCTCCGGCGCATGCTACACGGTCGCCGGGTTGAAGGTCGGTTACGCCCTCTCCTATTTGAATGATAGTTCCTGCGCTGCTGTACCCGGGGTTCTGGGGTTGATCGAGCCGACTTCGAACGGTTTGGATTGCAGAAAACAGTCCATCACGCTGCACCTTGCTGATGACTTCGCGAACGAGGTCGGGCCGGGATTGCGCCTTTTGCAGCAGGCTTTTACGTGCAAATTCGGCCGAGGCGCGTTCTGTGCCCGCAGATACTACCGACGCGGCCACCCGAACCAGCACGCAGCCGGGCAGGAGTTGAGGCGCAGGCACTTCTTCCACAGTAATTTCGCCCGTGCGCGCGTGTTGTAGAACTTGTTTCATGCGGTAGCTACATGCTGGGGTTGCAGCAGAGCAGCTTCGAATTTCGCCGCCCCCCCATCGAGAAATGTCTGCATCCACAACTCGAGAGTCAGGAACTGCCAGAGTTGCATCGCCCAGTCATGACGGCCGCTGCGATGCTCACGGATTAAACGCTGCACTGCTTCCGGCCGGAATATGCCGCGCCGGAGCAACTGTTGGTCCGAAAGCAGATCATCCACCATCTCTTTCAGATCGTTGACCAACCAATAGTCTACCGGAGCAGCGAATCCAGCCTTGGGCTGCTGCAAGACCTCGCGAGGCAGGATGTCGCGCATGGCGCGGCGAAAAATATACTTGGTCGTCGGCCTGAAGAATCCTTTTAACTTCAGATTTGGCGGGACGTTCCAGGCTACAAACTCGGCTAGCTCGCGATCGAGAAATGGAACCCGCACCTCAACAGACGAAGCCATGCTCATCTTGTCGTTGTACGTGAGGTTGAGCGTCGCCATGAAGATCTTGCTATCGAGATAGAGCATCTGGTTCAAGAAATCGGCATCCTTCACCCGCTCAAAGGCGGATCGGTGTTCAGATGCGGGATCACCGCTTGCACCTTCCACAGCAAAAGTTGGTTCATAAAGATCAGCCTTTTGCGCGCGATCCATATAGGTGCAGTTCGCTATGAATCGATCGATTGGATGCAGCGATGCGCTGCGGGCCATCTTCTTCCCGAGCCGAACCGTTCCTTTCAGTGCAGTACCGCGAAGGCTCGGAAGCTGCTTGAATGCTGCCTCTGCGATGCGTCGGCCAAATTCCGGGACGTTCCGATACGCTTCGGCCCAGTAGTGAGCCACGTGCTTTCGGTATCCGGCGAATAGTTCGTCGCCGCCAACTCCCGATAGAAGAACGGTCGCTTGCTTTCGCGCCGCGCGACAGACCAGGTACGCAGTAATGATTGCGGGATCTGCGGTGGGTTCGTCCATGTGCCAGATCAGACGCGGCAGTAGTCCGGTGACATCAGGTTCGACAACGATGCGCTCATTCTCACACCCAAGTTGACGAGCCAAACGTGTTGCGACCTCGGGATCGTCAAGCATGGTTTCACCGACACGATATTTCTGGGGAAACGTAATCGTGTAAGTGCGGATCTTCTGATTCGTGGCCCTGCGCATCATGGCGACTATGCTTGATGAGTCGAGCCCAGCGCTCAGGAAGGCACCAATCGGCACGTCACTCACCATCTGCGCTTCGACCGCTCGTCGAAATCGGTCGCGGATCTCTTCCTCCAATTCATCCTCAGAGCGCGAATAGCCATAGCCCGCGGCAGGGAAAGTAAGATCCCAATATTGCGTGATCTTAAACTCACCGTCTCTAAAGATCGCATGGTGCCCTGCGGGAAGCTTCATGATCCGCCGAAACATCGTTTTCGGATCAGGTACCCAGAGAAAAGTCAGGTACTGATGCAGCGATTGAGGATCAAGTTCAGCTTCGATTCCTGGAACCTGGAGTAGCGCCTTGATCTCCGAAGCGAATGCAAGGCACTCGCCATCGTGGAAGTAGTAGAAGGGCTTTACACCGAAATGATCGCGAGCGACAAACACTGTCGGTGTGGAGGATCGCAGATCGCAGATTGCGAAAGCAAAGATGCCGTTCAACCGCTTGACGCAATCTGGTCCTTCTTGCTCGTAGAGGTGGAGCACGACTTCCGTGTCGGTGTGAGAGTGAAAGCGATGGCCTTTGCTCTCGAGTTCTCGACGAAGTTCGCGAAAGTTGTAGATCTCTCCGTTGTAGGTCATCCAGAGGCTGCGCTCTTCGTTGCACATCGGCATATGGCCGTCAGCCGACAAGTCGAGGATGGCAAGTCGCCGGCTGCCGAGACCAATGTACGAACCGTCGGGGAATGCACGGTCCCACAAGCCGGAATCGTCAGGTCCGCGATGCGTCTGGACCGCGGTCATCCGCGCCAGAGTTTCGCGATCTCCACAATTCACGATTCCGTTGATGCCGCACATGCGCTAGCGTATTTCCTTCTGAGCGGAAGCCTGGATTTTCAACTCGTAAATCTTCGCTTTGATATGGAAAAACTGGATGCCTTGAAGCCCGCAATAGATCAGACCGGGGATGCCGTCGAGAAATCCTAGTGAAAAAACGTACTTATGCAAGAAATACATGGCTGGCGACCCGGGCACGCTAAAGAACTTCTTGCGCAACCAGCGGCGACGCTGTGCTTGCGAGCCCCACAACGAGGGTGGAAGGTCTTTACAGTTAGCGTCGCCTTCCAGCCAAACCCTTGCTTCCCAGTTGGAGTACTCGTCGTGCTTGCGGATATAGCGCGAGAGAGACTCGACATTATGGTGCAAAAGTGAATGCTTCAAGCGGGGCACATGCCCTGGTTCGGTACCGTCAATGACAATGTGCTCATGGACTTCCATGTCGGCCATGGATTGGTCCTGGTCTTTCAGGCGGCACTCGAACCGTCCTTTGCCCCGCCGAAATAGCGAAAGCTTGTAAAAATTCGCCCCGCTGTGCCGCAGCTCACGTCCCAGAAAAAACATTCGCAATGCAACATAATAGCCGTCGCATTCATGATTCTGGACCGCATTTCGGATCTCATCGGCGAGTTGAGGTGTCAATGCCTCATCGGCATCCACCAAGAAAATCCAGTCGTATGTGAGGGGCAGCGAATCAATGGCCCATTGCCGTTTCTTGGGCCATCCACCTTGATAGTGGAACTGAACGACGTGTGCGCCATAGGACTGTGCGATTTCGATTGTGCCGTCGGTACTCTGTGAGTCGATAACGTACACTTCTCCAATGTCGCGGAGCGAATCAAGGCAACGAGGCAAATTGTGCGCTTCGTTTCGCGCCGCGATGATCGCTGTCACCGGTAGCATTGCCGATGCGCTCTCTGTCGCCTGTTGTTTTGAGTCTTCCAGCTTGGGCATCGGGGAAAACGAAGAAACTCCTAGCATTTTACTCTGACGCGGCTTCTGAAGCACGATTCAGTACGCACAGCTCCCTGAGCGGAGGACAGACGCCAACCGGCTGGCCCGACATTCAGGCACTCAAGCCGTACAATTCACACCAGCGTTGCAACACGTATAGCGACCAGGGACGGGTCCAGGAAACTGCTCCTCGCAGAAAATCGTTCCAGACTCGTTCCACTCCGTCAGCCCGTAGCAAGGTCCCGAGCGGGCCTTGTGCAACACGGCTTGCGCTCAGTACGGGCTCGATTTCTGCACGTAACTCCTGGCGGAGCCAATGTTCAAATGGCAGTGTGAAGCCGCGCTTGGGACGATAAACAATCTCATCAGGTAGAGGTTCTGCCAGTGCTTCTACCAGTAGTTTCTTTGGAGTCCGATTCAACTTCAACGTGCCCGGCAGTGCCAGCACTGTCTTCGCCAGCAGGTGATCGATGAGCGGTACGCGAAGTTCCAGGCCCTGCGACATGCTCATGAAATCGGAATCACGCAAGAGTGTGTTCAACATGTAGGCGCGTGACTCGAGATATGAAACCCGATTCACCGGGTCCAGCGATAAGGAGCGGTCAAGTAGTTCTCGCTGTGAGGCCATCGCCAAGTTGTCAGAGATGCTTTCATTGCGAAGGAGAGCATCTCGTTGCCCAGGAGTGAAGAGCATGCGCGAGAGAAAATAGGGATGGAGGACTCGGCCGTTGTCTCCAGCCAGGGACGCCAGTTTCCGATTCTGGTCATTCTCAGACCTGAACGCCCCAAATGCTGACGTCAGCGGGCTTCGAAGAGAATGGGGCAAGTGACTCCAAAATTTCGTGAAGCGTTCCATCCGGGGAACCGTGCGGAAGCTTGAGTAGCCCGCGAACACCTCGTCTCCGCCCAACCCGGACAGAGCGACCTTTACCCCCGCCCTGCGCGTTTCGCGCGAGACGAAGTAGGTATTAATACCGTCCATCGTGGGCAAGTCCATCGCAGCGAGGGCATCTGAAATGGCTGCCAGGACGTCGGTCTGCGACACGGTGATCTCGTGATGGTCGGTATGAAATTTTGCGGCGACTGCGCGCGAATGCTGCGCCTCCGAAAAGTCTGCTTCGCGAAAAACAATGGAGAACGTGCTAGGTTTGACACCTCCGCTGTGGAGGATGCTCACCAAGGCACTCGAATCAATTCCGCCGGAAAGAAACACGCCCACGGGTACGTCGCTCACTAGCTGCAGACGCACCGCTTCTTCGAGTACCGACTGGAGATTCTTTCCTGCTACGTCGCCAGAAGTATCCTCGGATGGCCCGGGGACAAGATCCCAGTACGACGATTGGCGCAGGCTGCCGCCTTCCCACACAAGCGTGTGACCTGCGGGCAAGGAGTGGATCCCATCCACCAAAGTGAAAGGATCATAGGCCGAACCAAAGGTCAGATAGTTTTCGAGACCCGCTGGGTCGACTTTGGGAGCAACGAGTCCTGTTCCCAACAGGGTCCGCACCTCGGATGAGAAGAGAAAATACGGACCGGATTGAGCACAGTAGAGCGGCTTGATGCCCATCGGGTCGCGTGCAAGGAACAGACGTTGTCTGGTGGCGTCCCAGATTGCAAAAGCAAACATGCCACGGAATTTCGGCAGGCAACCCTCGCCCCAGCGCGCGTACGCCTTTAGAACGACTTCGGTGTCTGATTGGCTGGTGAAGTTCGTTCCGGAGCTCTGGAGTTCGTTGCGAACATCGAGGAAGTTGTAAATTTCTCCGTTGTAAACGATCCAATTCCCGTTTTCGGGGTCGTGCATCGGCTGGTGCCCCAACGGTGACAAATCGAGAATGGCAAGGCGCCGATTTCCAAGACCGATTTCGACGGCTTCGGGGACAGAATCGCGGAGAAGGATCGTCCCCGAATCATCCGGTCCACGGTGAGCTAGCGACTGCGTGCCTCGCTCCAGCACGCCGGCCGGGATTTGCGCATTTCGAGCTGCGATTCCGAAGATTCCGCACATTCAGGTCTTTCACGGCAGGTCGACATCGCCAAACCTAACGACCC
>AR_comb_assmDRAFT_10505857_pt1 | contig 16305 bp, 15 predicted proteins | sample ArasoioldDNA_FD_10543 | JGI IMG/M metagenome (IMG submission 10543) | reverse complement strand
TGGCAAGAAGATCACGGTTTCAACGAAACGCCCTTTGATACCCTCAAAATCGGTTTATGCCGCGAGCGCACGGAACTTTATGACCTTATCGATCAGCGCTGCGACAGAATGATCGAAGCAGGATTGGTCGATGAGGTAAAGGGCCTTTCGGAGAGAGGCTATAGCCTTGATATGAAACCGCTGCAAAGCGTTGGTTATAAGCACGTCGGGTGGGTACTTCGAGGGCAGATGAGCTTGACGGATGCCGTGTTGCTGATGAAACGAGATACGCGCAGGCTTGCCAAGCGGCAGCTCACCTGGTTTCGCAGCGATAAGGAGATTCGCTGGTTTCACCCGCAAGCCGACCGGGAAAGGATCAAAGCCGTAGTGCGGGAGTTTCTCAATTAGACCAGCATAGTCCGGGGTGCGGGGTGAGCTGCAAGAGAGGAAACTTATGAGAGCGACTCGCGGAGGTCTCGTGACACAACGACAGGGGTGGAGTTGGGAGTCGAGCTTGTTGGCTGCGGTGTTTTTCGTGCTTTGGACTGCGACTGGCTTGACAGCTGATCCACATACTTTGCCCTGGAAAACTTTAGAAGATGAAGCCGTCTCTTTGCTGAGCCGTTATATTCAAATCGACACCACCAATCCGCCCGGCAATGAGATCAAGGCAGCGCAATTCTTCAAGGACATTTTCGATCGTGAGGGGATCGAAGCAAGGATCATAGAATCAGCTCCAGGGCGGGGAAATATTTACGCGCGACTGCTTGGCAATGGCTCCAAGAAAGCCTTGATCTTGCTCAACCATATGGACGTTGTCCCAGCCGATGCAAAGCTTTGGAAAGAGCCACCGTTTAGTGGCTCGATCAAAGAGGGGGTTATTTGGGGGCGTGGGGCATTGGATGATAAAGGCCCGGCGATTATGGAGCTCGTCGCCATTCTCACCCTGAAGCGGCAAAACGTTTCTTTGAAGGGCGATGTCATATTTCTCGGCACGGCTGACGAGGAAGCGGGCGGTGCTTTGGGTGCAGGGTATCTATTGGAAAAGTATCCGGAGCTATTCCAAAACGTTGGCGTCGTGTTGAACGAAGGCGGCGGGATTCGCGTTGGAGAGGATGGGCGCGCTCGTTTCTATAACGTGAGCGTCGCGGAGAAAACTCCCTTGTGGCTGAAGCTTACGGCGACCGGCACACCGGGCCACGGTGCCACACCGGGTAACAATCTCGCCGTCAATAAACTCATTGCGGCACTCAACCGCATCATGAGCTATCAAAGCCCAGTCAGGGTAGTTCCGGAGGTCCAACAGTTCTACGCAGATACCGCCTCCGCCGAACCGGAAGCGCACCGCAGCCGCTACCGCGATTTGCGCAAATCGTTGGAAGATCCTGCCTTCGCAGCTGAGTTCCTCAAAGACCCGCGCAACAATGCCCGGGTGCGCAATACCATCGCGATAACAGGTCTCAAGGGTTCGGACAAGACCAATGTGATCTCGGGTCAAGCGTCGGCGGAGATCGACATTCGGCTGCTCCCGGGCGAAGATCCCAAGATGTTCACGGAAGAAATTCGTAAACTGATTGCTGACGACTCGATCAAGATTGAGACCGTTCTATCATTTTCGCCAGCGACCTCGCCGTCACATTCGGAGTCGATAAAAGTCATTAGCGAGATTTCCAAGACTTACGACGGCGGCGCGCCGGTTATTGCGCCGCTGGTGAGCGGCTTTACCGATTGTCATTTCTTTCGCGAGAAGGGAATCCCGTGCCTAGGCTTCATGCCTCGCCGCAGCACGCCGGGGGGCGAAGGGTTGGTCCACGGTGTTGATGAGAGAGCCAGTGTGGATAGCATCAAATTCGGCGTACGCGCGATGTATGACATTGTCCGTAGACTGGCCGCCGACTAAACCGGTACGAAAGCATTTAGCAGCAGGGCAGTGGATTTTCGATTAAATTGTAGACGTGATCGAAGGTGACTTCGTTGATGCGTGCGAGAATTTTAAAAGTCCGCGGGGGCTCGTTTTTGAGAAAAACCATGATGGCAGTCTCCACCGGGGGGCATCCGGCTTTTACGCAGGGAACCTCTTTGACCACCACCGGCGCGTCGGGAGGAAATGTTAGAATCGTCTGTACCCAGTAGCGAATCTGATCAAGGGTGAATTTGGAAACATCTTGCTTTCGACCGAAGGGGTCCACTTCGTCGGACGAGGCCGAGCCATTGTCCGTGGTAATGCATTGCATGAAACCCTGAGTAATTTTCTCTTTGTCCAAGTCGCGACCGATAAAGACCAGGCGATTGAGCCGTTCTTCATCCGCCGCCCACGCACGACCGGGCCGACCCTCAAATAGCATATGGACGCCCTGAAAGACGAATTGATCGGTATCTTTGCGCAAGTTCAAGATCCCCTTCATGCGCATGATTCTTTCGCCGAATTCGGCGATTAGCTCGCGAAACCATTGGCTCACCTTTACGCCATCCAGATCACCCGGGGTCGCGATGGCGACGGTTTCGATATCTTCAGTGTGACTGTGGTTGTGGTCGTGCTTTTCCGCTTTTACTTCGAGATCGAGAGCGCGTAGATCCAACACCGTACCGATATCGACGTCGGAATTCCGCGTCTGGCAGATGCGCGCCGCGCCGTTTAGATTGCGAATCTTGTATTCGAGTTCCGGCAAGTCTTCCGGGTTGATGAGATCGATCTTGTTAAGCAGCACCATGTCGGCGAAACCGATCTGCTCTTTCGCCTCGGGGGATTGTTTCAATTGCTGGTAGACATGCTTCGCATCGACAACGGTCACGACGCCGTTCAGTTGATATTCCGTCTTGATTCGATCGTCGATAAAAAAAGTTTGCACCACCGGGGCCGGATCAGCGAGACCCGTGGTTTCAATCATCAGAGTGTCGAATTTCTCGCGGTGCTCGAGAAGCTGAAAAAGACTGCGTACAAGATCGCCGCGCACGGTGCAGCAGATACAGCCGTTGCTCATTTCGACGACTTCCTGATCCGACGAGATCAGTAAATGGTGATCGATGCCCACCTCGCCAAATTCATTCACAATAACGGCGACGCGCCGCCCGTGGTCGGCGGTCAATATGCGGTTCAGCAATGTCGTCTTGCCGGCCCCTAAAAAACCGGTCAAGACGGTTACCGGAACTCGTTGATCATTCTCATTCGCCATAGGCATCAAATTCCTTTGCGCTGCTTGTTTGAAAAAATAGCAACGGGGTAGAGTTGAGTCAACCTGCAAGCAATTGTATATCTGGTCCAGGCACGGAGGGGTCATCATGAAACTCAAGGGAAAAGTTGCATTCATCACGGGATTTGGTTCCGGGCTGGGACAGGCGATTGCTGTGCTATTCGCCAAGGAGGGTGCCGCAGTAGCGGGGACGTCAACCACCGAGGCGAAGGGGCGGCAGACGGTGGCGATGATTGCAGAGGCGGGCCAGAAAGCGCTCTTTGGCCCAGGAGATGTCAGCAACTCGACGCAAATGAAGGCCTTGATCGATGCAGCGGTAAAGCAATTCGGCGGCCTGGATATCGTGGTCAATAGTGCGGGTGTACGGACCAATGGAAGCATCACCGAGATTACCGAAGAACAATGGGATCGCACCGTCGACGTGAACCTCAAGGGCGTTTTTGTGGTTTCGCGTCTGGCGATCCCTGAGATGATCAAACGTGGGGGTGGAGTGATTCTCAATATTGGGGCGCGTTCGGGCATGGCCGGCCAGGCTGGCCGCGCGGCGTATTGCGCTTCGAAGGGTGGAATGGTTACTTTGACCGAGGCGATGGCGATGGACTATGCGCACGAGAGAATTAGAGTGAATTGTATTTGCCCGGGTCCAACCAGGACTCCGATGGTGGACACGTCCACTCCCGAAAAACTGGCAAGATACAAAACTCGAGTTCCTGTGGGACGGATCGGCGAGCCGGAAGATATCGCTCGCGCGGCACTTTACCTCGCGTCGGACGATGCATCCATGGTTACGGCAGCGATCCTACCGGTGGATGGCGGCATGCGCTTGACTGGAACGTAGGCTCGTCGGTCAGACAAACCGGAATCTTCCTGGATACGATTTCAGCCAGTGAGCATTTCAATAGTCTTTGCCAGATCAGCGGGCAGCGAGGCTGTCCATCGGCGTTGCTTGCCGCGGTAGTTCAACGTAACCGTCGATGCGTGAAGGAACTGGCGGCGCAGAGCATATTGTTTGCGAAATTTCTTGTTGAATGAAAAATCGCCGTGCTGATCGTCCATGACGACAGGGTGGCCATAGAGCGCGAAATGGAGACGAATTTGATGCATCCGGCCAGTTGCGATGTTGGCTCGAACCAAGGTGGTTTCCGAGAATCTCTTGGCGACCTTGAAACGGGTTAGAGCGCGCACCGTTTTTCCTTCCCTGCCCGGAAGCGACAGGTCTATAGTCCCTTCGTTCTGCTGAAGCCGCCCTATTAACAAGCATAGATACTCTTTCTCTACGGTTCCATCGGCAAATAAACTTTCCAATTGACCAGCGGTGGATTCGTTCTTCGCGGCGATGAGCACGCCGGAAGTGTCTTTATCGAGGCGGTGAACCAGCCGTGGCGTAATTCCCTGAGGACGATATCTAGCCTCCAACATTCCCAACAGCGAATACTGCTTGAGAATGCTCTTACCTTCGTGAACAGCAATGCCCGCCGGTTTGTTGAGGACAATAATTTTATCATCCTCAAAAATAATATTCAGGTCAGCGTGGAGTGTGGCATTTTTGCGGCCCGATGGCGGGATTTCCTCGAAGGGAATGTAGAGTTGAATACAATCTCCGGGAGCGATGAGATCGTCCGGCTTGGATCGCCGTCCGTTGAGACGAACGCCGTTTTTGCGGAAGAGCTTTCTTACATAGCCGATGGGAAATAGTTTTTTGAGAAAATTCTCCAGCTTCTTGGAAGTTTCTCCAGCGGTGATGGAGATTTCTTGCATAACTTTATGAAATAAACAGGCGGCTATCCTGTCGTCAAGAGCACAATAGGGTAATATTTGCAATTCTTTAGGAATTAAGATAGGTTACGCGGGTGGCGCCAAGGAATGAGCCTTGTTGTTAGCGCCTGGGTGAGGTGTCATTGAGCCGTAAAGAGTCGGTCGATGCTCTTAGAAAAAAGATCGATCAGATTGATGAAAAAGTTGTTGCTCTTCTAAACGACCGTGCTGCGCTTGCATTAAGGATCGGTCATAGTAAAAGACTCAACCACGAAGGAATTTACGCGCCCAGCCGCGAACGGGAGGTCCTGCACCGGGTTGCGCAACTGAGTCGCGGTCCACTGTCCCAACACGCCATTCATTCTGTCTTCCGAGAAGTCATCGGCGCCTGCCGTTCTCTTGAGTCGCCGTTGAAGGTTGCTTTTTTCGGAGCCGAGGCCACCTACACTCACCTCGCCGCGAGGGAAAAATTTGGCTCCGTAGCCACTTTACTTCCGACATCCAGTATCAGCGAAGTTTTCCAGGAAGTCATGCAGGGCCGAGTTTCTTTTGGCGTTGTACCGATAGAAAATTCAACCGAAGGGGTGGTGGGACAGACCTTGGATCTGCTGGTAGAGTCTGACTTACGGATTTGTGCGGAAGTCTTTTTGAACGTTCATCATAACCTGCTGTCGCGGAGTGGTCGCCCGGAGGATATTGAAAAAATTCTTTCTCACCCGCAGGCGCTGGGCCAGTGCCGCCGTTGGCTCGCCGGGCATTTTCCCAAGGTCGACATCGAAGAGGTCGGAAGCACGGCTCACGCCGCGATAATGGCGGTGGAGGATGCCAAGCTTGCCGCCATCTCCAGCAGTTTGGCCAAAGAGGTCTATGAGCTGCAAATAGTTGCAGAAAATATCGAGGATCAAAGCAATAACATCACGCGGTTTTTGATTATCGGGCACGATGATTCGACACCTAGCAGGGATGACAAAACATCGCTCGTTTTTTCGGTAAAGGACGAGCCGGGGATTTTGCATCGCATGTTGGAGCCCTTTGCCAAGAGCCGCATCAACCTGACGAAAATCGAGTCCCGCCCATTGAAGAATAAACCCTGGGAGTACATGTTCTTTATTGATCTCAGAGGACACAGAGAAGAAGACGGAGTGAGAAGAGCCATCAAGAAACTCGAGAAGAGCTGTCTCTTCTTGAAGGTTTTGGGCTCTTACCCGAGCGGCATATGAATCCGATCCATAGCGTCCCAGACTATATCCGGAGGTTGGTGCCCTACCTGCCGGGTAAGCCGATTGAGGAAGTCGAGCGGGAATACGGGATTACCAATTCCGTCAAGCTCGCTTCCAACGAAAATCCGCTGGGCCCATCGCCCAAGGCGATCCGTGCTATTCGAGACAAACTGGACCAACTGCATCTCTATCCGGACGGGGACTCCTTCTACTTGAAATCTGCTTTAGCGAATAAGCTGGCGATTAGCCCCGAGCAGCTGATATTCGGGAACGGTTCCAATGAACTGATCGAGTTGGCGGTTAGGACCTTCATGCGTCCCGGCGATGAAGCTGTCATGGCGCGCCAGGCCTTCGTGGTTTATCAACTGGTGGTCCAGGCTGCGGGCGGCATCGGTAACGGGGTACCGTTAAGGAACTTTACTCATGACCTCGCGGGTATCTCCGGGGCGATCGGCCCGAAGACACGAATTGTTTTTTTGGCTAATCCCAATAATCCGACCGGGACGATCTATCGTCGAGACGAATGGGAAGGTTTTCTCGAAAAGATCTCATCCGAGGTTTTGATTATCGTCGACGAGGCCTATTTCGAATATGTCGGCGATACAAATTATCCGGATTCGCTAAAATATCACGATCACGGGAAAACGCTGCTGACGCTCAGGACCTTTTCCAAGCTCTATGGTCTAGCCGGCCTGCGGATCGGCTATGGCATCGCGTCCAAGGAGATCGTGGATGTTCTGCAGCGGGTTCGCCAGCCATTCAACGTCAACGCTGCGGCGCAGTGGGGGGCGCTGGCGGCTTTGGAGGACCACGAACATGTGCAGCGGAGCCTGGATCTCAACCGCCAAGGAATGGAATACCTTACCAAAGAGATCGCCGATATCGGTTTGGAACAGGTTCCAAGCCAGGCGAACTTTGTTCTAATCCGAGTCGGAAATGGCAACGACGTGTTTCAGCAGTTGCTCGCTCAGGGAGTCATCGTACGACCCATGGCGGTATACGAGTTACCGGAATACGTGAGGGTCACCGTCGGTACGATGGACGAGAACCGGAAATTCATCGATAGCTTGAAGAAGGTTATCAAAGCCTTTTAGGGTCCTAAGCGAGTTGCGGCGATGGCGGGTGTTTTGAAAGACGGAAGTCAACCGGACGAGGTTGCAAGAATACTTGAGCAGATGAAAAGCTTCGGTCGTCGCAGGCCTCCTGCTGAGGCAGGGCAAAGAACTATTGTTGGGACTAGCGGTGAAAAAGCTGTGGTCGCTTTGGGCAGGGAGGTTCCGTGGCTTTGATTTTTCGGCGGATGGTGGTGGTGGGGGTGGGACTGATCGGCGGGTCGTTGGCACTGGATGTGCGCAAGCGTGGTTTAGTCGGCGAGATCGTCGGAGTTGGACGCGGACAATCAAACCTGAGATTTGCCCAACGGCAAGGTATTATTGATCGATATGTTACGACAGAGAAGGATATTCCCGAGGACACTGATCTGCTGGTGATGGCCACGCCGGTGCAAACCACAGTGTCGCTGACGAAGCGGTTTTTGCCGCGGTTGCGGCCGGGCTGCGTGGTCAGTGATGTTGGCAGCGTAAAGGCGGAGATTGTTCGGGGAATGGAACAACTGCTTCCATCGACCATCCCATTTGTGGCGGGTCATCCCATTGCAGGGGGCGAACAGTGGGGCGCCCGCGCGGCGATGGCGGACCTCTTTGTAGGTCATCGTTGTATTTTAACGCCGACGAAAAGAACCGATGCAGCAGCATTGCGGAGAATCGCCATGCTGTGGCGCAAGGTCGGGGCAAAGGTCGAGATGATGAACCCGGAAACCCATGATCGCATTTTAGGAGTCATCAGCCACTTGCCCCATGTGTTAGTCTATGCTCTTGTGAACGCCCTGTCCCGGACTCGAGTAAGTGGTGTCGATCTGAAAAGCTATTGCGCTGGCGGATTCAAGGATTTTACCAGGATCGCATCGAGCCGTCCCGAGCTATGGCGGGATATATGTCTGATGAATCGCAGTGCTGTCGGCCAGTCGCTGGGGGACTATATTAAAAGCCTGGAGCAACTGAAGCATTGGATCGAAGAGGGCAAAGGCACTTTGCTGGAAAAAGAGTTTGCGCGGGCCAATGAAATCCGCGCACAGATTGCGTAGGCGGCGACGGCATGAAGCGAATCGAGCCAACCCGACTGCCCCTGCGTGGAGAGATCAGCGTGCCCGGCGATAAGTCCATCGGTCATCGCGCGGTCATTTTTGCCAGCATCGCCCATGGGCAGAGCCGCATTTTCAATCTATCAGGTGGAGAGGACAATCTGAGAACCGTCCAAGCCTTCAAAAATATGGGGGTAAAGATCTGGTCTGAAGACGATGTTCTGTGTGTCGAGGGAAATGGGTGGGATCATTTGTCAAAACCCGACGAAACCATCGACTGTGGCAACTCCGGGACCGCCATGCGGATTCTGTCGGGAGTGTTGGCCGGGCGTCCTTTTGCCAGCCGGCTGGACGGCGACTCTTCGCTTCGCCAGCGGCCGATGCAACGGGTGATGGATCCATTGAGCCGAATGGGAGCACAGTTTAGCAGTCGGGAAGGCAAAGGTCTGGCACCGCTGGAAATTCAGGGCGGCAAGCTGAAAGCTATCGACTACAAAATGCCCGTGGCTAGCGCCCAGGTGAAATCCGCGATTCTGTTGGCCGGGCTACAGGCCGATGGGATTACACGTGTGGAAGAGCCGCAAAGCTCCCGTGATCACACCGAACTGATGATTAGGGGTTTTGGCGGCGAAGCCAAAGTTGACGGTCGTTCGGTTACGGTTACCGGCGGGCAGAAGCTTTTCGGGAGAGAGGTGCGCATACCGGGTGATATTTCATCTGCGGCTTTTTTTCTTGTGGCTGCAGCGGTGGTTCCAGGTTCGGAAATCATGGTTTGGAATGTCGGGGTGAATCGGACCCGCGACGGTGTGATCGAAGTCCTGCGCCGTATGGGAGCCCGGATCGAATTCCTCAACCAGCGGGTCGAAACCGGCGAGCCCGTCGCCGACATTAAAGTATACGGGAGCCGATTGGTCGGAGTCGACATCGGCCCGGAGATGGCGGCGCGAACCATCGATGAGTATCCCATTTTGACGGTAGCGGGAGCGCTGGCGGAGGGGACGACCCAAATCTCCGGCGTCAAAGAACTGCGCTACAAAGAGTCGGATCGTATCGCGACCATGACCGAGGGCCTTCGTCGTCTGGGCGCTGAGGTCGACGAGCGGGAAGACGGCATGACCATTCGTGGCGGCAAGCCCCTTGAGGCGGCAAGCGTAAAGACTTATGGTGATCATAGAGTCGCCATGTCGTTGGCGATCGCCGGTTTGTCCACCAACGGTGACCTCCAATTGGACGACGCTGTTTGCGTCGATACTTCGTTCCCCGGTTTTTTCGATTTATTGAACCGGATGCGTTCGCATTCAGTCAGCCGAGAGAGTATATAGGCGCGGAAGACGGTGAGCGCATTGATTATTGCCATTGACGGTCCATCGGCAGCAGGTAAAAGCACATTGGCGAAGCGGCTCGCGAAAGATCTCGGTTTTACCTATTTGGATACCGGAGCGATGTACCGGGCGCTCGCGCTCAAGGTGCTCAGTGAAGGCACTGATATCAGCACCGAAGCCGCTCTTCCGGAGCTCATTAACAGAACCGAAATCGACCTCGTAGAGACGGGAGGCCAACCTAAGGTGCTGTTGGATGGCAAGGATGTTTCAGACAAGATCCGGACACCGGAAGTCAGCCAAATGGCGTCAAAGACTTCAGCGCTGAAGGTGGTGCGCCACTGGATGCTGGGATTGCAGCGGGCTTTGGGACAGCGCGGAAATGTAGTGGCAGAGGGCAGAGATATCGGCACCGTGGTGTTTCCCGCTGCTGAAGTTAAAATTTATCTTAACGCCTCGGTTGAAGAGAGAGCGCGCAGGCGTGTCGACGAGTTACGGAAAGCCGGCCGGCAGGTGAGTCTAGATGAAACTCTCCGGGAAATGGGGGAGAGGGACAAACGGGACAGCGAGCGCGATCTGGCTCCGCTACGCAAGGCGGACGACGCCGTCGCCATCGATTCCACCGCACTGGACGCCGAAGCCCTGGCACGAAGAGTGATGCAAGAGATTCGTAAAAAGCCTTTAGTAAATTAAACAAGATCGGAGTTACCGTCATGGCTCAGAAGGAAGAAGAAATGAAAAACGCGCCGCCGGGTGGCGCCAATGAATTTGCGGCGCTTTTTGAAGAGAGCCTACGCACGGTCAAACCCGGCGGAGTCGTCAAAGGCAAGGTTGTCGGGATCACGTCTACTCACGTCCTGATCGACGTCGGCTACAAGTCTGAGGGACAAATACCTTTAGCCGAATTTATGGACCGACAAGGTAATCTTCAGGTCAAAGTGGGCGATCAAGTTGATGTGTTCTTTGACTCCCCCGAAGGAGAAAACGGCGGTATTGTTCTGTCCCGGCAACGGGCGGAAAATATCAAAATCTGGGAGGATATCGAAAGCGCTTACAACGAGGGTAGGGGCGTTGAAGGACTCATTATCGGAAAGGTCAAAGGCGGATTCAAAGTCGACGTGGGGGTGCCAGGATTCTTGCCCGGATCTCATGTGGATGTTCGCCCAACGCGTAATCTGGATAAGTTCATTGGAACCAAAGACCGTTTTGCGATTCTAAAATTCAACCGTGCCCGCGGTAATGTGGTAGTGTCGCGCCGAGCTCTGCTGGAGAAAGAACGCGATTCCCTCAAGCAGGAAGTCCTGAAGATCATCGAGGAAGGTGTCATTCTGGAAGGTACGGTCAAGAATATCACCGGCTACGGGGCCTTCGTCGACCTGGGCGGCATCGATGGTATCCTTCACATCAGCGACATGTCTTGGGGCCGCATCAATCACCCTTCCGAGATCGTGCAGGTGGGCGAGAAAATACAAGTTGTGGTGTTGAAGTTCGATGCCGAGAAGGAGCGCATTTCCCTAGGGATGAAACAGTTGACGCCTGACCCATGGCACACCGTAGCTGAACGTTATTCCGTGGGCGCGAGGGTCCAAGGCAAGGTCATCAGTCTGATGGACTATGGCGCTTTCGTGGAGCTGGAGAGCGGTATCGAAGGGCTCATCCATATTTCGGAGATGTCCTGGACCAGGAAGATTGCCCATCCTTCCAAAGTGCTTCAGGTTGGCCAGAGCGTCGAGGTTGTTGTGCTCAATGTAGACCCGGGCCACCGGCGTATTTCGTTGGGACTGAAACAGGTTATGGCCAATCCCTGGGAGCTTGCCAAGGAAAAATACCCAGTCGGAACTATCATCAAAGGGCCGGTTCGAAACATCACGGATTTCGGTATTTTCGTGGGCATAGAAGAAGGCATCGATGGTCTGGTTCATATATCGGACCTTCATTGGAGCAAGAAGATCAAGCATCCGTCGGAGCTGTATAAGAAAGGCGACATGGTCGAAGCCAAGGTACTTGGGGTCAATGTTGAAAACGAGCGCTTTTCATTGGGAATCAAGCAGCTCACCACCGACCCATGGAAAATTATCGCCGAACGTTTCCCCGTCGGATCTAAAGTTAAAGGCCAAGTTACGAGCGTGCCTGACTTCGGGGTCTTTGTGCACCTGGACGAGGGCGTTGAAGGACTCATCCACGTGTCCCAGCTAAGTACCGAAAGGGTGGATAAGCCTTCGAGCCTCTTCAAAGTTGGCGATGAAGTGGAAGCGGAGGTGATCAACCTGGACGTCAATGACCGAAAGATTGCCCTTAGCGTCCGCGCGTTGCGCAAGACAGAGGAACGCCAGGAGATGGAGAATTATCTGAACCGCGAAAAAGAGGGGGGGAGATTCTCCTTTGAATCCATTCTTAATGAAGAGCTTCGGTTGGACCGCGATGAAGAGGGTGGACCGCAGGGGCGCAAAAACAAGGGAGGCAACCCGTAAGCTGGTGAGCTGAAGGAAGTCCATGGCGAAAATACATTCGATATTTAAAGGTTTAGGTGTACTTTTTGGATTAATTTTGGTGTTTTTTGTATTCGTATTCTTCTATGCGTATCTCACCGGCGGTGATTCTAAGGCCCTTTCTTTTCTTTCCGGCGATGGCGTGGGTGTGCTGCAGATCGAGGGCACAATCGATGATTCTCGGAGCGTGATGAACGAATTAAAGCGATTCAAGGAGGCACCTTGGATTAAAGCCATTGTCGTGCGCATCGATTCTCCGGGGGGAGCCGTGGCTCCAACTCAGGAGATCTTTGATGAGCTGCAGAAGACCAAGAAAAAGAAGCCGTTGATCGCTTCCATGGGAAGCATGGCAACCTCGGGAGGCTACTATGTAGCCAGTGCCTGCGAGAAGATTCTCGCCAATCCCGGCACTCTGACGGGGTCCATCGGGGTTATCATGCAGCTCAATAATGTCGAGGAGTTGATGAAAAAAGTCGGCGTCAGGGGATACAACATCAAGAGCGGCGTCAACAAAGATATCGGCTCTCCATTTCAGCCGCTTTCACCGGAGGGCAAAGAAATCCTGCAATCGCTGGTGGATAACGTGCACAGTCAGTTTGTCAGTGCCGTGGCCAAGGGTCGAGGCATGAACGAAGCACAAGTTAGGAAACTCGCTGACGGCCGGGTCTATTCCGGCGCGCAGGCTAAAGAGCTCGGCTTAGTGGACCAGTTCGGGACATTGGACGACGCCATCGAATTCGCCGCCAAGCGAGTGGGCTTGGACGAAAATCCGACCGTTTATTATTCCAGTCCTGAAGAAGAGCGTTGGTGGGAGAAGATATTTTTTACAGCGCTTGGAAGACGTTTTCCTGCGTCGCAACGCGGTTGGCTCCGCTACGAATGGTCGCCGTCTCTGCTCCAGTAGCGAGAAGGGAGATTGCAGGCATCGATCCAGATTCTTTCTTGTGTCGTGAGGGGGATGTTATGACGAAAAGGGATTTGATTGACGAGGTGAACAAAAGGTTTCCGCATCTTTCTCGAAGAGATTCGGAAGTGATCATCAATGCCATCTTTGATTCTATGGTCGATGCGCTGGCGCAGGGCGACCGCATCGAAATACGCGGCTTTGGGAGTTTCGTCGTAAAACACCGGCGCGCACGTCAGGGACGGAATCCAAAAAGTGGGGTTCTGGTTTCCGTAGCTGCGAAACGAGTTCCGTTCTTTAAAGTCGGCAAAGAGCTGAGGCTGAGAGTGGATGGCAAAGATCCGGGCACCGCGGAGGCTCCTGAATGAAGCAGCTCTGGGCTCCGTGGAGGATGACCTATATCAACCAAATCTCTAAGGAAGAAGGCTGTATTTTTTGCCAGAAGATGCGCGGAGATGATGCTCGCGAAGCTTTGGTCCTAGCTCATACCGGCCATTCCGTGATAATGCTTAACAAATACCCCTATGCCAATGGACATCTTTTGCTTGCTCCCAAGCGGCACGAAAGGCATCTTTCTAGTCTCTCGGCCGCAGAGTACGGCGATCTCAATGAAGCTCTGCGCCGTTCCGTCGACATCGTCCGCGAATCCTATCATCCGGCGGGGATAAATCTGGGCATGAATCTAGGCAAATGCGCTGGCGCCGGAGTCGAGGACCATCTCCATTGGCACATTGTGCCGCGCTGGGAAGGGGACAATAATTTTATGCCCGTCCTAGCGGAAACCCGGGTGATGCCGCAGCATCTACTTGAAAGCTACGAGCAGCTAAAACCTTATTTTCAACGTCTTAATGATGAAACGAAGCGGGAAAACAGTTAAGATTAATGTTCGCCGGCGTCGCATCCCAGAGACCTCAAGTGTCGCTCTAGGAGGCGTGAAAAATTCTTAACCAAGGAGGCCAGGTCCAAGTGAACGAGGCAAAAACGTTAGGGGAGCTAAAAAAGAGTGGGGTGCAGGTCTTATCGGTTCGCGACGAGATGCGCAAGAATCTTGTGCAACTCCTGGAATCTGGGACACGCATATTGCCTGGCATTGTCGGCTATGACGATACCGTCATTCCGGAAATCGAGAACGCAATCCTGTCCGGGCACCACATGGTGTTCCTCGGCGAACGTGGACAAGGTAAATCAAGAATTATTCGTGGACTCACGAGCCTCCTCGACGAACGTATACCTATCGTCCAAGGCTGTGAAATCAACGACAATCCGTTCAAGCCGATTTGTCGCGCTTGCCGCAATAAAGCCGCGGAAATGGGCGACGGGTTGCCGCTTCAATGGATCGACCGAGATGAACGGTACGGAGAGAAATTGGCTACTCCGGACGTTTCGATCGCTGATATCGTTGGCGAGATCGATCCCATCAAGGTCGCCGAGGGTAGATACCTCGCCGACGAAGAAACCATTCACTATGGCCTCGTCCCGCGCACCAATCGTGGTGTCTTCGCGATCAATGAGCTTCCCGATTTGACGGAAAAAGTTCAGGTGGGTTTGTTCAACCTGATGGAAGAAAAAGACGTCCAGATCAAAGGCTATAAGATCCGTTTGCCTTTGGATGTCGTGATCGTTGCCAGCGCCAACCCCGAGGACTATACAAGCCGGGGTCGGATTATCACACCACTTAAGGATCGCTTCGACGTGCAGATTCGCACCCACTATCCCAAGAACATCGAAGATGAAATCGTGATCATGGAGCAGGAGGCTGCCCCCGTTGATCAACGCAGCCGCAAGGTGGAAGTACCGCGCTTTCTGAAGGAAATTCTCGGCCATCTGACGTTTGAGGCTCGCAAGTCCAACGAAATTAATCAGTCTTCGGGGGTGAGCGTCCGGGTTACGATCAACAATTTTGAAAGCCTGATCAGTAACGCGGAAAAACGTTCGCTCCGATGCAAAGAGAACGAGATCGTTCCCCGAGTCAGTGACCTCCATGCCATCTTGGCTTCGACCAGCGGCAAAATTGAGATGGAATATGTAGGAGAGGATAAAAAAGAAGACGACCTAGTGGAAAAACTCCTGAATCGTTCGATCGTAAAAGTTTTCGACCAATACTTCAGCCTGAACTCATTGCAAAAGGTCGTCGAGTACTTCAACTCCGGTTGGGGCGTCGAGGTCTCGGATCAAATGGCGTCTCAGGATTACCTGCAAGATATCAAAGAGATTCCGGGGCTGAAAGAAGCGATCCGCTCTCTGGGAATTCAAGACTCGCCTTCCCTCATGGCATCGGCAACCGAGTTTGTTTTGGAAGGTCTTCACCTGCATCAAAAGCTGAACAAGGAAATCGAAGGGGGAAGAGTCACCTACGGTAATAATAAGTAGCCGCGCGACCTAGCAACTGAATTCGAATTTCGACCCCCTATGGTACATATAAGATACAGCCGTTGGGCCAGGAACGGGCGGGACTCACTCGACTCCGACACCGTTTTTGATCAGCTCAACGAATATATGAACGACAGCGGCGACCTTCAGCAGGCGATGCGGCGGCTGATGCAGAAGGGCATCAAACAGGGGGAAAAACAGACCAAGGGCATCGATGACTTATTGTCCCAAGTAGCGCGGGAAATGCGCAAACTCTATGATGAGTATCGCCTGCAGTCCGCGATGGATGAGGTACAGGAGCAATTGGAGTCCATCGTCGATCAAGAGCGCCAAACCTTAGAGGAATTGGACCAAGCGGGTCAAGATACGCAGGAAAAAAAGCAGTTTTTGAACAACTTGCCTGGCAAGGTCAGCGAGGCGGTTGAAAAACTGACTTCTTACCACTTCGAAAATACCAACGCCGAGAAGGAATTCCAACAGCTGATGATGCAGTTGGAGCAGATCCGCAAGCTGGAAAACTGGCTGCGCCGCGAGGGCAGTCTCTTTCGCGGCCAAACTCCCCTGCAATTCCAGGAGTCGATGGACCTGATGGAGCGGATGGAGGACTTGCGGCGTCTGGAAGGCCAATTGTCGAGCATGCAACTGCGCGACGTCGACAAGGACCTTTTGGAAAAACTTCTTGGCGGCGACCCAAAGCAGGACTTCGAAGGCGTGATGCGAATGCAGTCTTTGCTCGAAGAGGGCGGCTATGTCCTGGAGCAAGGAGACCGTTTTGAGCTCACCCCGCGCGGCATCCGGCGCGTCGGGCAGTTAGCTCTAAGAGATATTTACCAGCAGCTGCGCCGCGACGGCATGGGCAAGCATTCGGCTCGTCACCGGGGCAGCCAGGAAATCCAGATCGAGAATAGCCGGCCCTATGTCCAGGGGGATCCTCTCCA
>AR_comb_assmDRAFT_10120783_pt1 | contig 16318 bp, 9 predicted proteins | sample ArasoioldDNA_FD_10543 | JGI IMG/M metagenome (IMG submission 10543) | reverse complement strand
GGTGGACATCAGAGCGCAAGGGAAGCCGTGCGCGACGGACGGACGGGACGACTCGCTGGCGATCTTCTTACGGACGTGCGGATGGCCTTTCGCGGGATTCGGCGCGAGCTTGGCTTCACTGCGGCCGTTGTCCTCTCACTCGGGTTGGGCATCGGCGGCACGACCGCGATCTTCAGTGTCGTGTACGGCGTCCTGCTCCGTCCGTTGCCCTATCCCGAGAGCGATCGCCTGCACCTGGTCGAGATCTGGTGGAACGATTTCTCTGCCTCTCTGTCGCCAGCTGACTTTCTCGCGCTTCGGGAATCGCACGCGGGTGTCGCCGATGTCGGTGGCTTCACGTTTCCGGATGCCGGATTCGCCCTTCGCGGCGATGACGGACCGGAAGTCGTCGACGGCGCGATCATCACCGCGGAGCTGCCGCGGGTGCTCCAGATCGCCCCACTCGTCGGCCCTGGCTTGTCGGCCACGAGTACGACGTGTGACGTGCTGATCAGCGAGGCACTCTGGCAACGGCGTTTCGGCAGCCGGCGCGACGCAATCGGCCGCAGTCTGGTCATCGAGGGCGAGCCGTGTGCGGTCGCCGGCGTCATGCCGGCGAGCTTCGACATTCCTGGCCGCTATGGCAGCTCGATCTGGATTGGCCTCCGCCCGGGCGACCCGAAGCGCCGCGGCCCGTTCTTCATCAACACGGTTGCGCGGCTTCATCCCGGCGTGACGCCGCGTCAGGCGGAAGCCGCACTCACGACTCGCGTCGTTGCCATCCTTCGCGATCGCTATGGCATCAGGAACGAATGGCGATATGGACTCCGGCCGGAGAAGGACGTGCTCGTCGGCAACATGCGTGAGACCATCTGGCTCACCTTCGGCGTGGTTGCGCTGGTGCTGTGCATTGCCGTGGCGAACGTCGCCAACCTCCTCATCGCGCGTGGCGCCGTACGCTCGCGCGAGCTCGCGGTGCGCGCCTCCCTCGGGGCCGGACGCGGCCGCCTGGCCCGGCAGCTGCTGACAGACGCCTTCGTCCTCGGCCTCATCGGCGGCGCCATCGGTCTGGGGATCGCCATTGCGACGCTCGAAGTCGTCCGCGCACGTCTGCCGGCGCTGCTGCCGCGGATGGCGGAGGTTCGGTTCGATCTGCCGGTCGTCGTGTTCGCGCTGGCACTCGGCATCGCCGCAGGCCTCGCGGCCGGACTCTTTCCCATGGCGCGCCTTCCCTGGGCACACCTCGGTCAGTGGGTGCGCGAGGGAGGACGCACGTCAGGAGAGAGTCTTCGTCTCGGCCGGCTTCGGCGTGCGCTCGTGATAGGCGAAGTGGCCCTCACGCTCGCGGTCGTCTGTGGTGCAACGCTGCTCGTGAAGAGTGCCCTCAGGCTGCAGGCACAAGACCCGGGATTTGTTTCACAAGGAATCCTGTCGTTCCGTGTCGGCATTTCCGAAACGGCCTACACGAACGACCGGGCAAACCTGTTCTTCGGGACGCTCCAAGACCGGCTGCGCGCGCTACCCGGCGTGCGTTCGGTCGCGTACTCACTCGGCCTGCCGCCGAACATGCTCGACGTGTCCAACAACTACACACTCGAAGGCGAGACCAGCGGCAGCGCCGGTCACGGCGGTGTCGCGGAATGGAATGCGGTCAGTCCGGGCTACTTCGCGACGCTCAGCATTCCCGTTCTCGAAGGACGTTCATTCGCGCTCACCGACACCGCGACGGCACCGCAAGTCGCGCTGGTGAGCCAGTCATTCGTCCGGCGCCACTTCCGCGGTCAGAGCGCAATCGGCAAGCGGCTGAAAGGCGGAGACTGGGATCCCAAGGCTCCGTGGACGACGATCGTCGGCGTCGTCGCCGACGTGCCGTACACGGGCGGGGTCTGGGGTGGAACCCATCCGACCTTCTACGAGCCTGCCGACCAGAACCGATGGCTGCGGTCAGTCCTGGTCATCGTCAAGACCGCCGGGGATCCCTTGCAGCTCGTGGGCGCCGCGAGGCGCGAGACGACCGCACTCGATCCCGGGGTTCCGCTGCGCGACGTCGCGACCATGATGGAGCGGCTGGATCGGTCGGCGTCCCTGCCACGATTCCGCGGGCTGCTGTTCTCGCTGCTCGGTGGTCTCGCGCTGGTGCTGGCTGCCACCGGCATCTACGGTGTGATGGCGTACCACGTCAATCAGCGCCGCCGGGAAACCGCTATCCGCCGCGCGCTGGGTGCGCGCCGTGTGCAGGTCGTCCGAGCCACGCTGGAGTCAGGGATGCGTCTGGCGGGCGCGGGTATCGTGATCGGCGTGCTGGGTGCGCTCGCCTTGACACGATCGCTGTCCGCACTGCTCTACAAGGTGGATCCGTTCGATCCCGCCGTGCTCGCCGGCGTCACGGGGCTCCTGGCGATCGTAGCGATGCTCGCATCGCTCGTTCCAGCGATGCGAGCGGCACGCGTTGACCCCGCGGCAATCCTGCGGGACGAATAGTAGTTGGTAGTTGGAAGTTGGAAGTTGGAAGTTGGAAGTTGACAGAATCACTTCACACCCTTCTCCGGATCCCACCATCCCTTCATCTTGCGCACGTAGAGGATCTGACCAGTGTGATACGCGTTGTGCGTGCCGATGTGCGCGATCGTGGACGCCATTTTGCCCAGCGCCTGATCGTCCGCGCCTTCCACGACGTGCTCGAGCTCTGACATCACGGCATCGAGCGCCTGCACGGTCGCGGCCCACTTCGCCGCGTCGAAATTGTTGAACGTCTCGTCGTTGTTGCCGCTGTACGCCGCCGGCGTCTGCCCTTTCAGCTTCGACAGCACCTGTTGATTCCAGAAGACCAGGTGCGCTGTCAGCTGACCGATGGAATGATTGCCGCTGCTGTCTTTCCAGCTCGCCTGTTCTGCCGTCAGGCCTTCGACCGCAAGACTCGGCGGCACGAACCAGTCTTTCTCCTTGTGCGTCGTGCGCAGCTGTTCGAGAAGGACGCTCTTCAGCGTCGGAGCGGGCGGATCACTCGCGATCGCGGCGCCTGGCACCGCCATCAGCATCAGGGCCGCCATCAACCATGGTCTTCGCATACTCATCTCCCTGCCGAATCGGGCTACCCGCATCCCGCGGTGCCGCCGGAGCCTTGGCCAGACCGGCACGTGTGCGGTGCAGCAGACCGAGAAGCGACGATTCGCTCGCCGCCGCACCCAGCCGATTCAAATGGAGATGAGTGTATGACGACCAGAGGGCACTCGGCGGTTGATTCAGCGCGCCCGCGGCTGCCACGGCGCGGAGCCGACCGGACGCGGCCGTCACATCCTCCTCACGTTGCGCCAGCGCTCGCTCAATCACGGACGCGAACGGTTTGCCAGCCAGCCACGTTCGCGAACTGCCCAGGGCCGCGCGCAGTCCGGTCTTCAGCCGCCGGTAGTCGGCTCCGGTATCCGGTCCGGACCGCTCAGCCTGCCGTTCGTACCACTCCGCCCGGCGTTCGTCATCGACGCCCAGCGCAGCAAGCAGCGTGTCGGTCGACAAGGCAAGGAGGGCCGTCCGGTCGTCCGCGTTGCTCCATGCCTTGGACGCCAGGACTTTCACCAGCTCCGTTGCGGCACGGCTGTCAGCATGGAAGAGGGCCTCGGAGGCCCGCATCCCCTCTGCTCCACCAAATCGCTCGAGTTCCTGCTCATAGGTGTCGAAGACGTACCGGCTCGCAAGCCCCGCGTCCATCAACTCCCGACCCCACTGGCAGACCTGCGGAAACAACTGTTCGGTCAGGCGATCGGGCGCGCCATGAAAGCGCACGCGAAGGTGCTGATCGGGATCCGCATAACGAATGAAGAACCAGGATTCCGCGAGACCCGCGGCGACGGCGTTCTCTGCAAGCTGGCCAAGCGACTCACCGATGATCTCGTCTTGCCGACCAGGTGGTGCATAGAGCTTGACGTACAGCCACTCGCTGCCTGGTGGATGCAGCCGAGGGAGCGACGGTGTCTGCGATGCGGCGACCGCGGCCGGAGTCTCCACGGGACCGGGCACGACGATCTCTCGCCGCGCCGGTCGTTCGGCACGCGAGATGTCGACCACCGCGGCCCGCCGTACCAACGGGACGATGAACTCACTGTAGTAGTGACCACCGGGTCCGGTGAGCCAGGCCTCGTCCAGTGCCGGCACCACTTCCTGCAGCACGAGCGACCGATCGTTCTGCAATTTGCGGCCTTCGGCCAGCACCTGCTCGACGTGGTCGCGGCGGTGGAGGTCGAGCACGAGCCGGTTATCTCCTGCGGACAGCGAAACGTAGCGCGGCACCTCCCATGTGGCCCGCCACGTGTCGAAGCTCCGATCGATCGTCTCCTTGCGGACGGTCCACTCCGCCGGACGCAGCACGATACGACCCGCCTGCACGCGCGGCAGGAAGGGGAATCCCTCAGCCGGTCCCCAGTCGAACGACACGAACGGGATGACGCCGTCGTGAGCGACCTGCAGTAAGAACTGCGCCGCGATCGGAGCCCCCATCGGGTTCAGCATGTGACCCGACACGAAGTGCAGCCGCTGACCGGTTCTTGTCCATCGAATATGAAACCGATTGTCCGTCACGCCGACGACGAGCTCCTCGAGCGGGATCACGTGATCGGCGGCGACGCCCGGTGACACGCCGAAGGTCACTTCGTGAGTACGGATCGCCGGGCGAATGGCGACGTTGGCCGAGCGGATGTTCGACGGCAGGTAGACGACTTCGACCCAGAGATGATCCTGCCGGTGAGCGGATTGTTCGGCGGCTGCCGCCGAGCGCAAATCGGTCCGGGCCGCACCGGCACTCATGTAAGCGAATCGGCCGAAGTTCCGCCCTGCGGCCCATCCACCGAGATTGGGTCCGACAACGATCGAGAAGTCGCCTTCATCGATTGCAGCGGCGGACCGAGCGCCGACCAGCACATTGATGTCGAGCGACAGCGGTGCGTCGTCTGGCCGCTCGTCCGCTGTTGCCAACGCCGACATGATGCGCTCGTCGAGCTGAACGACGCGCTGGTGCGTGTGGAGCGCAGTACACGCGAGATCGAGCAGCATCGCGGAGCGTCTGGCATTGCGGGCGGCGTCCGGGCCGACGTACCCGTGACCGTGACTGGAGGGTGAGCCCAGGCCGCGATCGCTGTCCAGAACCTCGAGAAGCGCAACCTCGCGCTCGTAACCGTACCGCGTCAGAAACGCGCTGCGGTACGCCGCCAGATTCGACAGGCCTTGCGGAGAGGGTGACAACCGTAAGAGTAGTTCCGCGGCACGTGCGGCTTCACTCGCGACGCGCGCGCCCAGTCGTCCTTCGACCGACAGCTCGAGATCGACCTGCAGCGGCGCACCCTTCGATGCATCGTCTGGCGCGCCGGTCTTCTTGAGGAGCGCGCGAAACCCTGCGACGCTTTCCTCGTGCGGTGTGCGATCCCAGTCAGCCGCGCCTTGCAGCACGGCGCTGAGGCTCTCGTGCAAGGTGGTCGCCTCGGGAATCTCGGCGAACCTGTCGAGCACATACCGCGCGGGACTGTCGATTGTGAGCGGCGGCCGCAGATCCGACAGCAGGAACGACTGCTCCCACAATTCGGTGAGCAAGCGATCAACCTTCTCATCAGTCGCCGCAGCGCTGGACGCGGCGAGACGTGCGGCCAACGTGCTGTAGTCGATTGGACGCGCTGCCAGGTCGAGCGCCAGTCTGACGACGGGCGTTGCCCTCGCCGAGACGGCATCCAGGCGCCCTCCCCGACCTGCCGGTGCGCGAGCATGCAGCGCAATCCGATCCGCGCCGGTGACGATCAAAGGATTTCTGACGAACCGGAGCTTCCGGCGTATTGCTGGATCCGCTTCCGCATCCGCAACGACGTCCATCAACCACGCCATGTCGGGCCTGGTGTGAGAGGCGCCGAAGGGTGCCTTGACCACGAGATCGGTCGAGTCGCCGATTGGCACGTTGGCGCACGCTGCGAACAGCCCGTACGGTGTCGGCCGCGTGGTCATGCGGATCAGATAACGCTGCAGCTTGGCACGCGCCCGATCGGCGTCCTTTCCGCCGGCCGACGACTGCGCGAACTTGTCGAGGGCGTTCAAGAGCGACAGACTGCCCACCGCCACCGCGCGGCGCACTTGCGGGTCCTCGAGCAACGCGAGGTGGTCTTCGTCGTTCGCCAACGACGCATAGGTTTCGATGGGCAGAAGCGGCGTCCGCACCATGGCGAACTCGAGGGGCGTGTACAGGGTCTGTGCCGCCATTCCTGAGCCTCACGCCAGAAGGAATGCGCGATCCCACGTCGGTTCGACGCCGGTAGCGGCTGTCATAAGCACCAGTGAGACACCGGCTGCTCCGTCGAGCAGGCCAGGTTGATCGGTCTCATTGCCTCCGAACTCGAGGTTGCGATACCCGAGCAGCGAATCCGGCTGGAACGCGTCGAGCAGCTGACCGACCAGCTTCTGCGCTTCCCGTGCGAAGAGCGTCGACCTCGTGTCTCGCGCGAAGCGCAACGTCACCGCCAGCAACCCAGCCACCCCGTGGCAGAACGTCGGCGAATCAATCATCCGGGCGGCCACCGGCCGGCGGAAGACCGCTTCCATCGCCGAGACCGCAACATCGCGATACTCGGGTCGATCGAGCGCCTGACCCGCGAGCGACAACGCGCGCGCCACTCCCGGGCTGCCATAGCACCACGCCGCTCGGCTCGGGCGGCCCCAGTCTGTCCGCGCTCTGGGCCGCAGCCGGCCGCCAGCGGCGGTCTCTGCTTCTTCCAGCGGAACTGCCGTGGGCCAGTTCACACCCCACTCGTCATCCAGACGATTTGCGACCAACCAGTCCGCCACGATCACGATCGCGTCGTCGAGCCGCGGGAACGACAGACCCGACGAACGAACGAGCGAGAGAAAGGCAAGCATCCCCGGCGCTCCGTGCGCGAGACCACAATTCAGGTTCCCCGACGGATACGACTCCCGCGCGATGTCGTCGTAGAGCAATCGCGCGGGCGTATGCCACGCCGGTGGTGACTGGTCACTCACGATCAGCGTCGTGAGGACGTCCACGGCGTTCGCGAGGGCCACCTGAATCGCCGGCTGCTCGTGCCGGCACAGCAGATACGCTCCAGTGCCGCTCAGCCCTGAGATCACGTCGAAGTCTCCGACCGACACTCCGCTACTGCTGTTCATGCGGATGTGGGCGGCCAACCGCATCGTCTCTTCTGCGACGGCGTCATCGAGTGTCGCGAGCAATCGCTGATAGCGCATGCCGTCGCGCGACAACTGCGAAGCGGCGAACGCAAGGCCGCTCAATCCGGAGAAGAACCCGTTGCCGACTCCGACCCCGCGTTCGGCAGCGCGTGCGGCGATTTCGAGATGGGCCTTGCCGACGAGATCCCAGCCCTCCGCGGGCGCACACCGATCGAGGAACGCCCACAGTACGGCCAGACCCGCGTTGCCCTGTGCCACGCTCGGCGGCATCCAGTGAGCGAACGATGGAAATTGAGACTGTGCCGCGGCGCGCTCGGCAGCGGCCGCAGCGGATGCGGGATCGCGGAGCCGCCCGGCGACATGGACAGCGGCGGCGATCGCCGCTGTCCGTTGCGGTTCGGTCAGGACGACATCAGCGTCCAAGGGCGGCCCGTCGTGTGCGGCCGGAGGTCAGGCCGGACCGCACCCGTGCTGGTTGCACTGCGTGAAGATGTGGGTACAGGCTACGCAGGTTTCCTGTCCGCACTTCGTGTTGCACGTGTTCACACGGCACGTCCCGCAATGGGTGGCGCAGGTGCCGCATTGAGTCGCACATGTACCGCAGTTCGTGTTGCACGTGCCGCAGTTGGTCTGGCAGGTGCCGAAGAACTGCGTCGGGCAGGTACACGTGAACGACTTGGTGAACTGGCAATTGGCACCGCACGTCTTGCCGGCTTGCGTCGGGATGCACGGGCACGTATCGATCGTGCACTGACCCGTACACCCGCAGAACGTCGCCGGTACGGTGTTACATCCCGCGTCGGGATCGCTGAATGGCGGAATGGTCTCGCATTCGGCGCCGCAGCCCGTGTCCGGGATGGTCTGATTGCCGCCACCGGTGCCGACCGACGCGCGGGCGCCCAGTCGGATGTCGAGATCGAAGTCGTCTGCCGCTCCCGACTCGAATGTCGACGTGGCCGTCCGCACCGAGGTGATGCGTGCGCCCTTGCGCACCAGCACGCGACATCCACCGAGACTGCCGAACGGAGACTTCTCCGGCGACAGGTTCTCCCAGTGGACGACATCGGCCTTCTGGATGCGCAAATGCGAGCGCATGTCGAGCCCCAGATAGAGCTCGTACGTGTCGTCGTCGCTCGGACTCTGACGAAGCAGCCCGACGTAGCTCGTGACGCCCTGCGGGGACGCTCCGCGCGCGTCAAGTTTGTCGACCCAGGATTCGTCAGGGGAGGACTTGCCGGCGCCCTTCTTCTTGCTGTCATCCATGTGCGCCTCACGTGAAGAGCCCGAACATATGGAGATTGGTGATCGAAGTCAATGCGGCGTTGCGTCTTTGCATCGAATTCTCTTGCGCAGCTCAGCCAGATAACTCGACATTAGGTAAGCTCAGCCAACGGTGAACTTCTCTATAATCGTCTCGCCTGTTTTCAGGAAGGACCGTCATGAGACATCACTCGAGAGTCGTGATCGCCCTGTGTCTGTTGTGCGCGTGGATCGCAGTCGGAGTGACACCCGCCGAGGCCGGCGGCAAGGGCCGCTACAAGCTGAACTCCGACGGCAAGTGTGTGTGGGACGCCAAGGACGATGGGCCGAATCAGTGCACACCACCGAAGTTGGGCCGTTTCAAGGCGGACGGCGACAAGTGCGTCTGGGACGCGAAGGATGACGGTCCTGATCAGTGCAAGCCGAAGAAGGGCCGCTTCAAGAAGGATGGCGTGAATTGCGTGTGGGCGCCGAACGATTCGGGTCCCAATCAGTGCGATCCGCGCGCGAAGTAGCGTTCACACTCCTGCGAGATGCCCGGGTCGGGAGGATGCTTCGCATCGCATGACGCGCGAGATCCTCTCGACCACCGATAATCAGCTCCCGCCCTGTGGTTTCCGCGGCACTACGATCTTCGCCTGCAGTACCTGCACGACCTGGCCGTCCTGATTCTTCGTCTCGGAGCGGATTGTCACGATGCCCCGATCGGGACGCGATCGTGACGGTGTGATGGCGGTAATCTCCGACTCGAGGTGCACGGTGTCGCCCGGATAGGTCGGCCTCGGCCAGGCCACTTCGCCTCCCGCTCCAATCAGACCGCCGGCGATCGGCGTCGACTCGACGAACAACCGCATGCTGACCGACGCGGTGTGCCATCCGCTCGCCACGAGGCCTTTGAAGAACGTGTGTTTCGCGGCTTCGGGATCCAGGTGAAAGACTTGCGGGTCGTAGTCGCGTGCGAACCGCACGATCTGGTCTTCGTCGAACGTGTGCGATCGACTGGTGAAGCGCTGACCGACCGTGAGGTCCTCGAGATAGAGCGGAGACGAAGACGGCATGGCGCTATGATGGCACGTCCCTGCTCACTGTCAGTTGACTCATAGTCACATGACGACTAGTATCATGCTCCGCGCACATGACCGAGCTCACCGAACCGCCCAACCCGCGTGACTTTCTCATCCTGCTCGCCCTCGCCGGCGGAACGCTTCATGGCTACGGTCTCGTCAAAGCCATCGAAGCAGAATCCGAAGGCCGCGTCCGCATGGATCCAGCCAACCTCTACCGGGCGCTCCGGCGACTCCATCGCGACGGACTGATCGAAGAATCGAGCGGCCCCGACTCGAACGGCGGCCCCGAGCGCCGCTACTTCCGGCTGACGCCAATGGGCCGACGCATGGCATCGGAGGAAGCGGCGCGACTGAGTCGTCTCGCGAAGCTGGCGCGGGCGCGAAAGCTCCTGCCCGGGGACACACGATGAGCCGCAGCAGGATGACGCCCGATCGCGTCTACCGGTGGCTGCTCGTCGCCTACTCGAACGAGTTCCGGCTCGCATGCGGCGCGGAAGCATCTCGCACGTTCGCGCAGATCTACGGGGATGTCGCCGCGCGCGGCCGGGTGGCGACGGCGCTGTTGTGGATCCGCACCGCTGTCAGCGTGCTCGGGGACGGCGCGGCCGATCGTGTCGAGCAGTGGCGAACCGCGCGCCGCCAGGCCGCGGTCCGGCGCCTGTCCGAAGTCTCTGTTGCAAGGATGACGCCCATGGACGTGCTGCGTCAGGATCTCGTGTTCGCGCTGCGGCTCTTGCGGAGGGATCGATCGTACGCCCTCGCCGTCATCCTGACGCTTGGCGTCGCTATCGCCGCCAACGTCGCGATCTTTACCATCGTGCGATCCGTACTGCTGCGTCCGCTCTCGTACCCAGAACCTGATCGTCTCGTATTTGCGTACGATTCATACCCGGGCGCAGGGGTCCCGCGGGCGGGCACGTCAGTCCCCAACTACTTCGATCGCCGCCAGTTGACGGCCGTGTTCGATTCGGTCGCGTTGTACCGCTTCCGCGGCTTCGATGCAGGTGACAAGGGAGCGGCGCAACGCACTGAAGGCGCCGAAGTGACACCGTCGTTCTTCCACGTGCTTCGTGCCACAGCGGCACGTGGACGGTTGTTCGCTGACTCCGATGGCGAAGTCGGACACGAGCATGTCGCGGTTCTGACACACGGCTACTGGCAACGGCAGTTCGGTGGCGGTGAAGTCATCGGCCACGACATTCGCCTCAACGGCGAGCGCTACACGATTGTGGGCGTCGTTCCCGAGTCCTTCGGCTTCCTCGATCCTGACGTGCGTGTGTACGTGCCGTTGGCGTTCACGCCAGAAGAACAGTCGGCGGAAGCGCGACACAGTCAGAATCACGACTTCGTTGGACGTCTCGCCCCGGGCGCCACGCTGACGCAGGCGCAAGCACGTCTCGACGCCCTCACCAAGCGCTACGTCGCAGAGGCCGGCCCGCTCAAAGAGGCACTGATCAACGCCGGCGCCCACAGCGTTGTCGCGTCGCTTCAGGAAGATCACGTACGGAACGTGCGGACCGCGCTCCAGCTGCTCTGGGGTGGCGTGCTCTTCGTGCTGCTCATTGCCGCCGTCAACATCACGAATCTGGCGATGGCACGTACCAGCGGACGCCTCCGCGAGCTCGCGACACGTCACGCGATGGGCGCCGCGCAGACGCGTGTGGCACGTCAGCTCCTGACCGAACCGGGACTGTTGACCCTCACGGGCGCCGTCTTCGGTATCGTGCTTGCCCGCTGGAGCCTGAGCGCGCTTCCGTGGATCGGCGTGAGCGATCTGCCACGTGCCTCCGAGATTCGAATGGACGCCGTCGTCGTGTTCTTCACGATCGGTTTGGCACTCTTGCTCGGACTGGTCATCGGCGTTGTACCGTCCTTGCAGCTGAACGGATTCAACTTGAACAGCGTTCTGCGCGAAGAGGGACGGTCGGGGACGGCAGGACGCAGCTCACGCAACACCCGACGCTCGCTGGTCGTGGCACAAGTGGCGCTCGCGTTCGTGCTCCTGTGCGGCGCGGGTTTGCTCTTTGCGAGCTTCGAACGTTTGTTGGCCGTCGATCCTGGGTTCAAGTCCGAACACGTGCTGACCGGCCGGCTGAGACTTCCCGAGGCCCGGTACAAAGACGACGCGGCGCTGGGGTCGTTCGTCGAACGCGCGCTGGCGAACCTGCGAGCGCTTCCAGGCATCGAGGCGGCGTCGGTGACGAGCACGCTTCCCTTCTCGGGCGACATCACCAGCAGCGTCATCCTCGCGGAGGGCCACGTGATGGCGCCAGGTGAGTCGGTCCTTTCCCCGGCACAGCTGCGAGCCGCGCCCGGATACTTCGAGCTCATGCGGATCCCGCTCCATCGTGGGCGATTCTTTACGGCCAATGACGCGTCGGGGGCTGCCCGCGTCGTGATCGTGGATCAGGCGCTCGCGAAGAAGTTCTGGCCAGGTACCGATCCCGTGGGCCACCGCATGTATCTGCCGAGTGAGCCGAGCGACGTGATCAAGCCGGGTCCGAAAGTGACTTGGATGCAGGTCGTTGGGGTGGTCGGCACGGTCCGCCTGGCAGGCCTGAGTGACAAGGACGAGACGAGCGTAGGGACGTACTACTTCCCGTACGCGCAGGATCCAACCCGGAGCATCGGTATAGCCGTGCGCACCGGCAGCGATTCCATCGGCGTGACGGCCGCGGTGCGGCGCACCCTGGCCGCACTGGATCCCGAGATCGCCCTTTACGACGTCGTGGGCATGCCCGACCGCGTCGAACGATCGCTCGAGCGGCGCCGGACACCGATGCTGTTGTCTGTCGCGTTCGGCGCCGTCGCATTGTTGCTGGCTGCGATCGGACTCTACGGCACACTTGCGTTTCAGGTCGCGCAGCGAACCCGCGAGATCGGGATCCGGATGGCGCTCGGCAGCGACGCACTCGCGGTGCTTCGGCTGGTATTGCAGGAGGGGCTGGGCCTGCTCGCCATTGGGCTGGCGGCCGGCCTGGTGGGCGCGTATGCGCTCCGGTATGTCATCGCGTCGGAGCTGTACGGAATCACGGCCTTCGATCCGGCCGTGATCCTGGTCGTCATCGCCGTCCTGGTGTTGACGTCGCTCGTCGCGTGCGTCGGACCAGCCTTACGTGCCGCACGCGTCAATCCAGTGGAGGCGCTCTCGCTCTGATTCTGTAGTTGGTAGTTCGTAGTTGATAGTTCGTTGATTGCGGCCACCGCGACAAGGGCGGCTACGAACTACGAACCACGAACTACCAACTGAGGGGCTTCCCGCTAGAACGCCGTCGTCAGCGCGACTCGAAGCGCTCGCGGCGAGCCTGGCGAGATATTCGTGTTGCTGTCGGCGTTGATGTAGTAGCTCGTATTCGACAGGTTCTCGAGATTCGCCTGGAGCCGCAGCGCGCGCGTCAGGGTCACGAAGACGGCTCCGTCCACGCGCGTGTAGGACGGCAGCACCACGGTGTTGTCGATCGCGGCAAACATGTCGGAGCGGTGCAGCACGCCGATGCCGACCGCGACACGCGGATGGACGCGGTAGTTGTTCCACAGCGACACCGTCTGGTGCGGCACCTGGGCGACGTGGGCACCTTGCTTGGCCGCCACTGTCGCGCTCGTCACGAACGCATCCTGCCAGGCATAGCCGCCGGCCACGCTCCAATTCGACGTGAACTGGCCGTTCAATCCGATTTCATAGCCGTTGGTGCGCTGACTGCCCGTCTGCACGATACGCGTCGGATCGTTCGGGTCCGTCGAGCGCGTGTTGGCGCGGTTGAGACGATAGACGGCGGTGGTGAGCGAGAGCAGCGGCCGGACATCCCACTTCGCGCCCAGTTCGTAGTTCGTGAACTTCTCGGGCTCGACCTGCTGCGTGATCACCGTGAGTGACGAGAACTGGTCTCCGGAGCTCGGCAGGTACGAAATGCCGTAGCTGGCATACAGCGAGACCGGCGTGCTGGGCTTCACCACGACACCGGCGCGAGGTGAGACGAGATTGTCCACGCGTCCGAGCCGATCGCCGTTCCGGTTGTTCGTGTAGTCGAGATCGAAGCGGTCGAACCTGACTCCGCCGATGACATCCACGTGCGACGTCAACGCAACCTGATCCTGTGCGTAGGCTGCCGCAATGTTCGTCGTCACGTGATTGTCGGCGTCCGTGAGACTCTGCCGGAACGTGACAGGCGTCGTAACCCGCGGATTGGCGTATGGCACCTGAATCGACGTCGCCGCGTTGCCGAAATAGCCCGTGTTCCGGAAGTTGTCGGTGAGCTGCCGTCCGAGCTCGGTGCCGACGAGCACGGTGTGACGGACAGCACCCGTCGACAGCGACGTCGTGAGATCGGTCTGGTTGAACAGATTCTGGCGATTGGTCGCATTGTTGTAGGCAGAAATCGTGACCAGCGACTGGTCGGCTGACACGGCACCAGGAACGTAGTTCTGATATCCGCGATCGTAGCCGCCAATCAGGGTCCGGTTCGTCAGCGTCCACCCACCGTTGAACCGGTGCTCGATCGTCGCGCTGCCCAGGTTGGCGGTGGCGCGCACATGGCTGTCTCCGGGATTGCCGTAATAGGTGCTGACAGCGACGTCGGCGGGGCGGCCCTGATAGGAGGTGATACCGCGATCGGCGACGCGCGTGTCGTGCAGGAACTCGTAGCCGAGCGTCACGGTCGTGCGGTCGCCGACGCTCAGTGTCGCGGTCGGGTTGAAGCCGCCGCGTTCGAGGCCGACATTGTCGCGAAAGCTGTCGGAGTGCTCGTACACGCCGTTCAGACGGATGGCGACATTGCTCGACAGCGGTTCGTCGAGATCGCCACTGAACCGCGCGTGGCCGTACGCGCCGGTCTGCGCGGTGAACGCCCGCAAGGGTGTGAACAACGCCTGCTTCGTCACGCGATTGAGCACACCGCCGCCGCCCCCGCGGCCGAAGATCATCGCATTTGGTCCCTTCAACGCTTCGACGCGGTCCAGGTTGTACAAATCACGGTAGTACTGCACGTCGTCGCGAATGCCGTTGACGAAGAAGTCGGCGGACGAACTGTTGCCGCGGATCACGACCTGGTCGCGGTTGTTCTCACCTTGATGCACCGCCATGCCGGGCACGTACCGCACGACGTCGCCCATGCTCATCATCAGCTGATCCTTCATCAGCGTGTTGGTGACGACGGTAATCGATTGCGGCACGTCGCGAAGTGGGGTAGCCGTCTTGGTCGCGGAGGTGACAACGGGCACGGCGTAGCCCGTCGGTGCAATGACGGTCGTTCGATCTTCGAAACCTGCGACCTGGAGCACGAACTCGAGCGGCGTCGCATCGGCAACGGCAGCGACGATCGCCTGCGCCTGTGTGACGAACCCGGGCGCCTCGACCGTCAGCACGTACTGACCCTCGGCGAGGCTCAGCGTGAACGTCCCTCGTTCGTCTGTCGTCGTTTCGGTGGCCAGTCCCTGAGGCGTCGGCACAGCCGACACCTTCGCGCCGACGATGGCGGCGCGGGAGGAATCCAGGATCGTGCCGCGCACGCTGGCGCGTGGGGCAGGCACCGTTTCAGCGGCGATGGCAGACGAGGACGCGAGAACGGCGAGGGCGACAGCGAGTCGCACGAGACGGCGCATGACGAGCTCCAGTTCGTTGCGCCGGCGGTGGGCGGTCCGTAAGATGGACCGTCGGACGCATCAGGCGCGCGAGCGAATGAGTGGTCGAGTGGACCAGCGTTCGATAGCCCGTCCGGTGTTGGCGCACCGGACGGGCGTTGTTGTTCCAGGACCGTGTGGTCCCCAAATCAGTAATGAGACTCAGTCTCACTTCTGCCGGAGCAGAATATATCCGACCAAGTTGGTCGGTCAAGTGCAGACTGGAACCGCGGGGATTCAGCCCGTGCTCGCGACGAGGAGCAGAGCCGCGGGCACGATGAATATGAAGAAAAACGGGTTGAAACCGTGGGCGAACGACGCCCAGACGCCAAACGCGAGATAGCCGATCCCTGTGTCAGGCCGGGGAAGGTCGGGATTGCGGCTCCTCGAACCCGCCGTGCGAAAAGGATCACCAGCGTCACGCCAGTGACCAGCATGGCGACGCCTCCGAATTGCCAGCCGGCCTGCAGCCCGACGAGCAAGTCACCCCCGACCCCGGCCGAGGTGAGTTCCTGCCGCACGCTGGGCCAGCCAAGCAGCGAATGCGCACCTGAACTGAGCGTGATCAGCGTCCCGCCCATCACGCCCAGAACCGCCCGCCACTTCGGCGACTGCGTCGTCATCTCTGCCATGGCGGTGATTCTGCCATGGCCGGCGCCTGACGCTCAGACGAGACTCGGCATGCCGAATCCAGGGAAAAGGTCCGTCGCCGGCCACGAGTGCGCGCGCGCGATCGCCAACAGCGCCGGATAGTCCGGGTACCACCAGCCGTCTGAACTGCCCTCTGTGATGTCGCTTCGATTCCAGCAGATGACCATCGAGAAGTCGCCCGTCTGATACCGGACGCCGTTCTGACTGCTCTCTGGCAAGTCGCCACCCTTCATCCCGTAGAAGCTGCCGGCGGCTGGGTTGAGGACGACGGCCGTATCGAAGCCATGGCCGCCATGCTGTGCGGCATTCGAGAACAGGCTGCCGATCGTTGCAGGCGTCAGTACGGGATTGTTGGTTCGGACGTCGAGCATCGCGAGCAGCCTCGCCATGTCGACGACCGAGCCCGTCAATCCTCCTCCGGCGTCGTCGCGTTCGAGATTCCAGAATCCGCCGTACCCGCTCGACATCAGGCGCCGATCGGGGACGACCATGCTTGGTCCCACGGGTAATGTCGTCGCGTGATAGCGCGCCTCGTCTGCGGGCTGGTCTTCGATCCGCGTACGCGCCTGACG
>AR_comb_assmDRAFT_10017198_pt1 | contig 16325 bp, 10 predicted proteins | sample ArasoioldDNA_FD_10543 | JGI IMG/M metagenome (IMG submission 10543) | reverse complement strand
GAAGCGGTCACGAGCGAGCTGGCCCGGCTGGGCACCATCAGCGTCGCGTCATACACGAGCGCCATGCAGTTTGAAGGTCAGCGCCGGCCGATGAGCGACGTCGCCGCCGCGCTGAGATCCGCGTACGTCGTTGAGGCATCGGTCGACGACGAGGCGAGCGAGATCCTGGTGGTCGCGCGGATCGTGAATTCGGCGACGGATCGCAAGATGTGGGTATCGGACTACCGCGGCCAGCGTGAAGACATCCGCGGCATCGCGCAACGAATTGCCGTTGATGTGAGCGCAGCGATCCTGGAACGCGAGCGCACCCGCTAATCCATCGTTTGTCCGCCGCAGATGTTGTAAGTCTGCCCGGTGATCGCGGACGCATCGGCGCTGCAGAGGAACTTCACGAGCCCGGCGATCTCGGCCGGATCAATCATTCGCTTGATCGGCACGTCGGAGAGCATCTGATCCTTGAATTCGTCGAACGACACCTTCGCGTACTTCGCGCCCTGCGTCATGCCGAGCGCCGCCATGTCGGTCTCGACCCACCCGGGCGCGATCGCGTTGACGGTGATCTTGCGTTTCACGACTTCGAGCGCCAGCGCGCGCGTAAATCCAATCACCCCGTGCTTCGTCGCGCAGTAGGCGGTGTAGCCCGGCACGCCGAAGCGGCCCAGCACGGAGGACAGGTTGACGATGCGGCCACCGTCCGCCATCAACGGCAGGAGTTGTCGCGAGACGAGATACATGCCGAAGAGATTGGTGTCGAGCGTCTTCTTCCAGCGCGCGACATCGGACCCCTGGACCACTTCCCCGCCGCCGACGCCGGCATTGTTCACGAGGACGTTCACATCCTTGACGCGGCCGTGCAACGAGCCGAAGCCGTACGCGACGCTGCCCTCATCCGAGACGTCCATCACGATCGCCGTCACGTCAGCGCCCTTCGCCTTGATGTCGGCCGCTGTCTGCTGCAATTGCGATTCGGTTCGGGATGTGATGACGATGTGAGCGCCGGGCTCGGCAAATGCGAGCGCAAGGGCGCGGCCGATGCCGCGGCCGCCGCCGGTGACCACGACCGTCCTACTCATCGTCCTCGTCCTCGTCCTCATCGTCCTGGCGCGTGTGGTACCGGGAATACTCTTCGAGGTAGGTCAGCGACACGAAGCTGCGCATGCGATCGAGGAACAGGACGCCGTCCAGATGATCGGTCTCGTGCTGGACGACGCGGGCGGGGAAATCCTTGAGCTCGAGCTCGAATCGCGTGCCGGTGCGATCGAGCGCCGAGATCTTGATGTGCTGTGCGCGGGGCACGCGCCCGCGCACTTCCGGAATGCTGAGGCAGCCTTCCCAGCCCTCGACCGTCTGATCGCCGACGACGGTAATCTCGGGATTGACGAAGGTAATCGCATCACCCTCGCCGCGGCCGTCGGCGTCGAGCATCGCCACGAAGATCCGCATGCCCTCGTGGACCTGCGGCGCCGCGAGCCCCACGCCCGAATACTCGTACATCGTGTCGATCAGGCTGTCGATGAACTGCTGGACGGCGGCGTTCTTGAGCTCGCTCTTGTCCACGGCCCGCGCCTTGGCGCGAAGGACGGGGTGGCCCATTCGAGCAACTTTCAAAATCGACATGAATGAATTCTATACTCAGGGCTTAAAGGCCTAAGGGCTTGCGGGCTTACGGGCTACGGGCTTGCGGGCTTGCGGGCTTGCGGGCTACGGCCTTAGAGGCAAAGTGCATTCCCACGACGAGACGCCGCCGTACAAGTTCTGCCCCGTCTGCGGCAGCGCGCTCGAGCCTCGCGTCCTGAAGATCAGCGAGCCGAAGCGGCTGGTCTGCACCAATGCGTCCTGCGGCTTCGTCTTCTATCTCGATCCGAAAATTGCGGTCGGGACGATCATCCGCGTCGGCGACCACGGGCGAATCGTCCTCGTCAAGCGCGCGATTGAGCCGGGTTACGGCAAGTGGGTGTTCCCCGGCGGCTACGTCGATCGCGGCGAGGAGATCACGCTGGCCGCGCTTCGTGAAGCGCGCGAGGAAGCCGGCCTCGACGTGCGCCTCGATCACCTCATCAACATTTATTCGTACGCCGGCCGCGCCCCCGTGATCATCGTCTATGCGGCGACGATGATTTCAGGCGAGCTCGCGGTTGACGACGAAGGACTCGAGGCGCGCGAGTTCGATCTCGATGACATCCCGTGGGACGATCTCGCCTTCCGCAGCACGCGTGAGGCGCTGCGCGACTATATCGACGGCAAGGTGACCGCGCCTGCCAAATAGATCATCCACCGATTGCACGGATTACACGGATGGTTCGCGGCTCACGAGTCGCGGCGAACCCGCGCCGGCCCTTCGGGCCGCCGGGCGGAGCCCGGCGTCACGGGTTCGCCCGGCATCGGTGTCTAATCGGTGGACCGTCACCGGCGGCGAAGGCTCATATAATTCGAACCGGCTGAATGGCACTCGCAGCCGGCGACCATCTCGGCGTTTATGAAGTTCGCGACCTGATTGGTGCGGGCGGGATGGGAGAGGTGTATCGGGCACATGATACCAAGCTGAACCGAAGCGTCGCGCTCAAGATCCTTCCTGACGCGTTCGCGAGTGATCCAGATCGTCTTGCTCGTTTCAAGCGTGAAGCGCAGGTGCTGGCGTCGCTCAGTCATTCCAATATCGGATCGATCTTCGGCTTTGAAGAAACCGACACGGTCCACGCTCTGGTTCTCGAGCTGATCGAAGGGCCGACGCTGGCCGATCGGCTCGCGCACGGCCCGCTCGCACTCGACGAAGCGTTGCCGTTGGCACGGCAGATCGCCGACGCGCTCGACGCGGCCCATGCGCAGGGGATCATCCACAGGGACTTGAAGCCCGCCAACATCAAGATCCGGCCGGACGGCACTGTGAAGGTTTTGGATTTTGGGCTCGCCAAAGCAGTGGCGGGTGAACCGTCGACGGCGAGTGTGATGCAGTCGCCCACGATAACCAGTCCGGCGCTGACGCAGCTCGGAGTCATCCTCGGCACGGCCGCATACATGAGTCCCGAGCAGGCGCGCGGCAGGATGGCGGACAAACGCAGCGACATCTGGGCATTTGGCGCCGTGCTCTACGAGATGCTCACCGGCAAGCGGGCGTTCGGAGGTGACGACATCTCGTACACGCTGGCCAATGTCTTGAAGAGCGAGCCTGATTGGGGCGTCCTGCCCGCGGACACGCCGCCTTCGATTCGACGCGTGCTGCGGCGATGCCTGGAAAAGGATCCGAGACGCCGCACGCACGACATCGCCGATGCGCGTATCGACCTCGACGAAAAAGACGCGGCGGCGACTGTTGCATCGCCGCCCCCCAGACCTCGACTGCTAAACGCGGAGCGCGTCGCATGGGCGCTCGTTGTCGCGACGCTGGCCGGATTAGCCGCTTACGGAGTCCGGCGCGAATCGCCTGCGCCGCCAGTCGTTCGTTTTCAGATCGAGCCTCCCGAGGGCGGCTTCTTCGGTTCCAATGAAGGGGTCGGAAGGACGGATGGCACCAGCAACGGAACGATTTCGCCGGACGGCACACAGCTCGTGTTCGTTGGTACCGAAAAAACTGAACGAACGCAGCTCTGGATACGTCGTCTCGACTCATTCACGTCGCGTCCGCTGCCTGGAACCGACAGTGCGATGATGCCGTTCTGGTCGCCGGACAGCCGTTCCATTGCGTTTTATGCGGACGGAAAGTTGAAGCGCCTCGAAATGGCAGACGCCGCCGTCCAAACCATTACGGATGCGGCGGGGGTCCCGCGAGGGGCGGCATGGGGCAGCCGTGACGTGATCGTGTTCGGCATTGGTACTCCGTCGCGGCTCTTTCTCGTCCCGGCTCGAGGTGGCGACGCGACGCCGGTCGCGACCCTCGGTGGAGTCGTCGGCAGATACCCGTTCTTTCTTCCGGATGGCCGTCATTTCCTATACAGCCTGCGGCTGCCGTCGACCGCGGCAGTCAGCCTCGTGCTCGGCTCGATCGAACCGGGGTTCGAACCGCGCCCGGTTATTGACGCCGACAGCAATGGCGCATTCGCCCCTCCCGATCGTCTCCTGTTCACGCGAGGCGATCGTCTGGTGCAACAACGGTTGGACCTTGACCGGCTGCAAGTGACCGGAGAGGCGACGCCCGTCATCGAGCAGGTGCTTTACAACCCGGGCAGCGGTCGCGCCGACTTCTCCGTCTCGGACACTGGCGTCCTGGCATTCCGATCGAGCACCAATCGCAGCAACCAGTTCGCGTGGTTCGATCGAACGGGGAAGCTGCTCGAGACCATCGGCTCGCCCGGCAATTACCGAACGCCCGATCTTTCACCCGACGGGCAGCAGCTGGCCTACGGCGATGTCAACCAGCGCGATATCTGGATCTTCGATCTATCGCGAAAGAGCTCGTCGCGATTCACGAGCGGTCCAGGCAGCGAGACGGCGCCAGTATGGTTTCCGGACGGGAGCAGGATTGCGTATCGCAGCGACCAGGGTGGCCTGTTCGACAAGGATGTCACGGGCACCGGTGCTGAGCGAATCCTGCTAAAAGACATCAACGTCAACGGCCCAGATCAGGTGTCATCCGACGGCAAGTGGATCCTTTTCTTCAAGGTCACACCTAACGGAAATCAAGACGTGTACGTGCTGCCGACGACAGGAGATCGCACACCCCAACTCCTCGTACAAACGGCTTTTCCGGACGTCGAACCGCAATTCTCGCCTGACGTGCGCTGGCTCGCCTACGCCTCGAGCGAAAACGGCAGAAACGAGATTTACATCCAGGCATTTCCATCGACGGGACGGCGCTGGCAGGTCTCGAGCAGCGGTGGTCGTCAACCGCTGTGGCGCGCCGACGGCAAGGAGCTGTACTTCGTCAGCGACGATCGGCGGTTCTTCGCAGTGGACGTATTACCCTCGCGCGCGGGTACGTTCGAGTTCGGCGTACCGCAGTTCCTCTTCGAGATGCGCGCCAACGTGTTCAACACGCGAAACAGCTACATCCCCAGTCGCGACGGCAAGCGCTTCCTCGTGAACATGCGGCTCGACGCCGATGACGCGCCGATCAATATCGTCCAGCACTGGCCAGCAACGGTGAAATAAGGCGGCTACGGGCTGGCGGGCTACGGGCTGGCGGACTGCGGTCTCGCTGAGAATCTCGCCAGCCCGTTAGCCCGTAAGCCCGAAGGACCTTATTGGCCCCGCACCGCCGTGATCGGATCGACGCCGAGCGCTCGTCGGGCGGGAACGATTGACGCGAGCAACGCCGCCAACACCAAAACAGAACACGCGACGACATACGTCGTCACATCGGTGGCCGAGACTTCGAACAGCATCGCCGACAGCAAGCGTGTCATGGCGAACGCTCCGGCGATTCCAATGACGATGCCGATCGCAACCGGGCGCATCGCATCGCGAAGCAGCATCGTCACCACATCGGCCGCTTGCGCGCCGAGAGCGCGGCGGACGCCAATCTCCTGCGTGCGCTGGCCGACCATGTACGCGACAACACCGTAAACACCGATCGCCGCCAGGATCATCGCGAGCGCCGCGAACAGGCCGAGCAGGCCGGCGCGCATCCGTGGAGCGGCCACTGTCGAATCGAGCGCGCGCGACAGCGTTGTCACCTGCGACAGCGGCACTTCGGGATCCATCTGCGACAGCTGCTCGCGCACCAGGCGGGTCAGCGCGGCCGGCTCGGCGTCGGCACGGACGACCACGCGCATCGTGTGATACGACGGCTGCTGCGTGTGGGGCGTGTAGAACATCGGCACCTCATCTTCGTCCAGCCCCAGATGCTTCACGTTGCCGACGACGCCGATGACCAGACGGGAGCCGGCTCCACCAACGACCTGCTGGCGTTCGCGTGGAATGCCGCTGTTGAAGGTGATCCGCTTGCCGATCACGTGAGACAGATCGGGTTTACCCACCGTAGCTTGAGCGGAGGCGGGCCAGTACCGGCGCGCCATCGCTTCGCTGACGATCACGACGAGCTCGCCGCTGTCGACGTCGTGCGCGTCGAAGTTGCGGCCTGTCAACAACGGGATGCCCATCGCCTCGAAGTATCCGGGCGTAGCCGAGCGCCCCTGGGGCGAGAGGCCTTGCCCGTCAGGCCGGGGACGGTCTTCCACCTGGATGCCGCGGCTGTCGTAATTGCTGCTGAGCGGCAGAATATTGACGGCGCCCACGGCGGCGACTCCCGGCAGCGTCCGCACGCGCTCCTCGAGATGCTGGTAGAACGGCATCTGTTCGCCTTCCTCGTATCGCGCCGTCGGCAGCGACACCTCCATCGCGAGGACTTTGTCGGCCGCGAATCCGGGGTCGACCTGCTGAAGGTGCCACAGGCTGCGAATGAACAAGCCGGCGCCGATGAGGAGCACGATCGAGACAGCCACCTCGGCGACGATCAGGAGCTCGCGGGCGCCGCGGGCCGTGCCGGAGGCATTCTGTCTTCCGCCTTCCTTCAAGGCATCGTTCAAATCCTGCTTCGACAGGTGCAGTGCAGGCGTCAAGCCGAAGATCACGCTGGTGGCAAGCGACGCGATGAGCGCAAACATCAACGCCGGGGCGTCGAGCCGGATCTGATCCGCGCGCGGCATGCCCGTCGCCGCCAGCGCGGTCAGCGCGCGCGTCGCCCAGAACGCGAGCAGTAATCCGCCGATCGCGCCGGCGAGACTGAGCGCCAGGCTTTCGGTCAGCATCTGGCGCACGAGCCTTGTCCGGTCCGCGCCGATCGCCGCGCGGAGCGCCAGCTCACGCAAACGCCCGGTGCCTCGCGCAAGCAACAGGTTCGCGACGTTCGCGCAGGCGACGAGAAGCACCAGGCCGACCGCCGCGGAAAGCAGCGTGAGCACCGGCCTTGCGTCGCTGACCATCGAGTCGAGCAGCGGCGTGACGAGGACACCTTGATCGGTATTGCTGACCGGAAAGTCGCGCTCGAGCCGCGCGGCAATCCCGTCGAATTCGGCGCGCGCCTGTTCGACCGTCGCCCCGTCCCTCAACCGCGCGACGCCGCGAATGAAGTGGCCGCCGCGATTGGCCTGGGCCGGATTGAAGCCGTAAGGCGTGAAGATGTCGGCGCTGCGCTCCGGAGTGATCTCGATGTGACGATAGCTGGCCGGCAGCACGCCGATCACCGTCGCCGGCCGCGCATTGAGGGTGATCGACTTGCCGACGATCGCCGGGTCGGCGCCGAAGCGACGGCGCCAGAAGGCGTCGCTCAGGATGATCGTCGTCTCCGCATCGGGCGTGTCGTCCTCGGGACGGAAGACGCGGCCAAGGGCGGGCTGCACGTTGAGCGTCGGAAAGAATCCCGACGTCACGTTCACGCCGCCGACGCGTTCAGGCTCCCCCTGCCCGCCGCTGATTGTGAAGAGGCCGACGAATCCATTCGCGCCGGCGTGCGCAATCGTCTTCGCATCACGCTGGAAGTCGAGAAAGTCTGCCGGCGATAGATTGCCGATGGTGCCGTCTTCCTTGTCGAAGCCGCGAATTTTCAGCAGCCGATCGGCCCGTGGATAGTCGAGCGGACGCAGCAGCACCGCCTGCACGACGCTGAATATCGCCGTGGTAGCGCCGATGCCGAGCGACAGGGTGATGACGGCGATGGCGGTGAATCCGGGACGCCGCATCAGGCCGCGAAACGCGTAGCGGAGGTCTTGAAAAAGCATGACGGTTTGACGTTCTCCTGGCGGGAAACGGTTGGAGAGTTGTTGGTAGAATTACCGCGCTGGCCATCCGCGCCCGATGCCGTCCCTTTCACCCGGAGAGCGCCTCGGCCCTTATGAGATCACTGGCTCGCTTGGAGCCGGGGGTATGGGTGAGGTCTATCGCGCGCGTGATACGCGGCTTAATCGCGATGTGGCCGTCAAATGCCTCAGCGCCGATCTGAGCGGCGATCCATCAAGCCGGCAGCGCATCGAACGCGAAGCACGCGCGACCGCATCGGTCTCGCATCCCAACATCTGCACGTTGTTCGACGTGGGTCATCACGGGGACAGGATGTTCCTGGTGCTGGAGTTGCTCGATGGCCAGACGCTCGCCGATCGAGTCGCACGCACGAAGGGGGGGTTGCCCCTGGCCGACGTCATGCGCATCTCCACGGAGCTCGCCGATGCACTCAGCGCCGCGCATCGGCATGGGCTCGTGCATCGCGACATCAAGCCGGGCAACATAATGATCACCGCGTCGGGGGCGAAGCTGCTCGACTTCGGTCTAACCAAGCCCTCGAACAACTCCGGTGACGACACCCGCAGCCTGATCACGCAGGCAAACGAACGTCTCGGCACGCCGGCGTACATGGCGCCGGAGCAACTCACGGGTGCCGCCGATCATCGCAGTGACATTTACGCGCTGGGCGCGGTTGTCTTCGAAATGCTGACCGGCGCTAGGGCGTTCACCAGCGGCGCGACGCCGGCAGCTCTTCGACCTGACACGCTCCCGGGACTCGATCGCCTGATTCGGAAGTGCCTCGAAAAGGATCCAGACCGGCGATGGCAATCGGCCGCGGATCTTGCCGACGAATTACGCTGGATTCAATTGGCGCCGCCAGCCGCAGCTCGCGCCCGCTCATCGGGATGGATGGTTGCAGCAGCAGCGATGCTGGCGGTCCTGGCGATTGGCGTCGTGGCAATACCTCGCTTCGCCGCTCCAGAAGTCGTGCCTACGACGCAGTTGTCGTTCCTCCTTCCGCCGGATGTCATGTTGCCTGCCTACGGTCCTGGAGTCGCGATATCACCGGACGGATCACTCGTCGCGTTTTCCGGTGTCGCGAGCAGCGGCGGGCCGCTACGTTTGTTCGTGAAACGTCTCGACGTGCTCGAAGCAACAGTTATCGCCGATTCGGATAATGCGATCTATCCGGTCTTCTCACCCGACGGCCAGTCATTAGCCTTCTTCAAACCTGGGCATGCCATGAAGTGGTCGGTGGCCACCGGCACGATCACGAAAATTGCCGACCTGAGCGGTCAATTCGATGGTGGTTCGGCGGCAAGTTGGAGCAGCGACGGCATGCTCCTGTTCGGGATGGTCAACGATCAACCGCAGCACGGCATTCGGCAAGTCGCCGCAACAGGTGGAACACCCGAAGACCTGACGCGTCCCGACAATGCGCAACGTGAACAAACCCACTTCGCGCCGACCCGGTTGCCAGGCAGACAGTTGATGTTCACCGTGCGCAGCGTCGGCTCGAAAGGCGTCGAGTTCAAGGTCGTCACCCGAGATCAGTCCGGCACAGTCACGACGTTGATTCCCGGCGCATTCATTGCCGCGTATCTGGGAGGCAATCAGATCCTCTACCAGACCGGCAATACGCTGATGCTCGCGGACTTCGAGCCGTCTTCGCTGCGGCTCTCCAATTCGAAAACAGTGATCGACGGAGTGTTTGTCACGACTAATGGCGCCTCATGGGCTGTCGCCGGCGACACGATCGTTTACCGGCCCGTCGAGCCGCCGCGGCGCCGCCTGGTGTGGGTCGATCGCAGTGGCCGCATTACGCCAATCGACATCGAGCTCCGCGACTTCGCCAATCCGAGCATCTCGCCGTCAGGCGATCGTGTCGCTCTTGCGGTACAACGCGCCGCGGCACAAGACGTGTGGATTCTCGATTTGTCGAGGCGAACGCTCGCGCCCTTGACCACGGACGGGGTGAGCGGCGCCCCCGTGTGGAGTGCCGATGGTCAGCAGGTCGCCATGTCACACTTGAACGGCGCTGGCCGGGATGTCGTGGTCCAGCCAACCGACGGTTCCTCACCGGCTCGAGTGTTATTGGCGACTGGCGGACAGAACTTCGTTGCGGCGCTCGATGGCCATTCGACATTGATGTCCGTGATGACGCCTGCCGACAACGACGGCCGCGACATCTCCGTGATGGATCGCAATGATCCATCGACTCTTCGCGCCATCGTAAAGACGCCGGCCATCGAATACGGCGGGCGCCTCTCGCCGAACGGCAAGTGGCTCTCGTACTTTTCCGATGCATCTGGGCGGATGGAGCTCTATGTCACTCCGTTTCCCGACGGCGGCGCCAAATGGCAGGTGTCGAGGAATGGCGCGCGTGAAGCGGTGTGGTCGCGCGATGGACGAGAGCTGTATTTCCGGCAGGGCGACGGAATGTATGGCGTCGCCGTTCACGACTCGGCCGCTTTTGAGTGGGATCAGCCGCGCGAGCTGTTCAAAGGCACATTCTTTCAGCAGGGCGGACCGGGCAACGTTCATTACGACGTTGCCGCTGATGGCCGTTTCCTGATGATCGAAGAGGCGTCGGCGCGCTCGCCGTCCTTCAACGTCGTGCGAAATTGGCGGGCGCTCGCGAAGTAACGATACGTTCCGGCGGCGACACCTGCAACACGCGCGCTTGGGGCGTTTCGAGGAGGGACGTAACGCGTAATCCGTCTTCCTCGATCGCTTTCGGCAGCCACGCCCGCGAGTTACCGATGGGGTACTCCTTGAAGATGTCGACGATCACGACGCGATCGGGCAGCGTGCCGTCGTGATTGAGATCGAAGAGATCGGCGGGACGAAATGACGCGGGCACGCCGGTATAGACGCCGCGCGGCGCGCCATCGCCGCGCTGGACGATGAATCGCTCGCGAACGTAGTCATCGAGCGCCAGCCAGCGATCGATGCGCCCGACCAGCATCAGGCAGCCGAGCTCGTCGGTGCACGCGATGCGGTCGCCCGGTTGCAGGCCGGCGCGAATGTCGTCGATGCCATCGACGCGAATGGTGGGACGGGCGGCCTCGAGGCGGTCGAGCGGCCGGGTGCCCCACTGATCGAACGCCACGATCAACACGACGATCGCAAAGACCCGGACGCGCGCGTTCTGAAACAACGCGGCGGCATCGACGGCGATCGCCATCAACATGAATGCCGTCGGCACCAGCAGGTAGTTGGTCGTGATCCCGGATTCGATGACGCCAAACCACAGGACCCAGCCGATCCAGAGGGCGTGCGCCGCGCGCTCGCCGAATCGCCAATCGCCGCCTTGGGCACCGGAGCCTTGGCGAAGGTGGCCAGCTCCCGCGACGCGCAACGCCAGTCCGGCAAGCGTCATCAACAACGTCAGCGGCATCGTCTTCACCATGTACCAGAACATGTCGAGCGGGTAACGCGACCCGGCGATCAGGACCGACCGCATTAAATCGGCCGACAGCGGCGCGCTGTTCGATGCGAGGGCGATCGAATACGCGAGGATCATTGCCGCAAGCGACACCGACACGACGCTGACGATCCAGCGGCGCCCGGGCGCAATCAGCCAGCCGATCACCATGACGACGAGCGGTATCAGGAATTGTCGATCGCCCGGGCGCTCGAACAGGTTGAGCACCTGCCAGACGAAAAACCGCCGCACCATCGTTTCGCCGCTCGATGGCGCGAACAAATGGAACGCCAACAGGACGGCCTGACCGGCGACGAGGCCGGCAACGATCGCGAAGGCGGCCTTGATCCACGCGCGCCGGTGCTCGCGGTCAACCAGCCAGGCCGCAAGCGGCACCAGCGCGAGCGTGAAGGCGAGCTCGTGGGTGAGCCGGCACACGCCTGCCAGCAACAACACCGCGAGAAACCGGGATCGAATCCAGAGCAGCGTGGCCAGGTACGCTGCGAGGAATGGCGCGTAGAAGCGGCCACTGGTCGCCGTCGCCCAAAACGGAATCGAGGTCGCGACCAGCGACGCCGCGATGATGCCGGTGGTCCCGGTCGAGAGTTTCGCAATCAGCCGGAAGGTCAGCCAGATCGCGAGGACACCGCACAAGAGACTGACCGCGCGAAAGGCCGGCAACTCCGATCCGGCCAGGACGGCGGCCGCTGCGCTCGCATACGAATACGCGATGCCACGATCGTAGAGAAGATCCGAGGGGAGCAGCGGGATGCCGCTCGCGCGGATGCCGCGAACGGCGAAGACCGTGAACTCTTCGTCGACCGAATAACCGGACCGCGTCAGCTGCAGCGAGCCGATGGCGACCAGCGCCACCGCAAGCAGCCCAATCGGGATCCGGCGATTCACGCGACCGTGATGCGCTTGTCCGAGTAGACGTCCTGGATCGCGTTCAGGAGCGCGACGCCGTCCTGCATCGGCCGCTGGAACGCCTTGCGCCCCGAGATCAGGCCCATGCCGCCGGCGCGCTTGTTGATCACCGAGGTCTTGACGGCTTCCTTCAGATCGCTCTCGCCTGACGAGGCGCCGCCGGAATTGATCAGGCCGGAGCGGCCCATGTAGCAGTTGGCGAGCTGGTAGCGCGTCAGATCGATCGGATGATCGCTCGACAGCTCCGAATAGACCTTCTTGTGTGTCTTGCCGAAGTTGATCGCGTTGTAGCCGCCGTTGGTCTCCGGGAGCTTCTGCTTGATGATGTCGGCCTCGATCGTGACACCGAGATGATTGGCCTGGCCGGTGAGATCCGCGGCGAGGTGGTAGTCAGCTTCTTTTGTCTTGAACGCCGAGTTTCTCAGGTAGCACCAGAGGACGGTGAACATCCCGAACTCGTGCGCGTAATGGAACATCTCGGAGACTTCCTGGATCTGCCGCTTCGATTCTTCCGAGCCGAAATAAATCGTCGCGCCGATGCCGGCAGCGCCCATGTCGAAGCCCTGCTTCACGCTCGCGAAGCGGATCTGGTCGTAGCTGTTCGGATACGAGATGAACTCGTTGTGGTTGACCTTGAGGATGAACGGAATCTTGTGCGCGTACTTGCGGGCACACATGCCGAGCACGCCGAGCGTCGACGCCACCGCGTTGCAGCCGCCCTCGACCGCAAGCTTCACGATGTTTTCCGGATCGAAGTACTGCGGGTTCGGCGCAAACGACGCGCCGGCCGAATGCTCGATGCCCTGATCCACCGGCAGGATCGAGACGTAGCCCGTGCCCGCGAGCCGGCCGTGATCGAACAGCGATTGCAGCTTGCCGAGCACCGGAATGGGCCGGTTCGAGTTCAGATGAATGCGCTCGACAAAGTCGGGGCCAGGCAGGTGCAGGGAGTCTTTCGAAATCGTCTTGCACTGGTGCTGGAGCAGTCCGGCGGCATCGGATCCAAGGATCTCTTCAACGGTGGGCATGACTCTTTATTTTACCACCGGGTATGACAGCTGCTCCACGACGGCATTGGCCACCCCCTGCTGGATCATCGTGTCGACCGGCAGCGTCTTTTCGGCCTCGTCGACGGCGTAGCGGCGCGCGTGGGTCTCGGGATGCCGGGGCGTAAACAGCGTGCACGAATCCTGGTCCGGCACAATCGAGATGTCGAAGGTGCCGAGCCGCCGCGCCTCGGCGATGATCTCTTCCTTGTCCATGGCGACGAGCGGCCTGAAGATCGGCATGTGCGCGGCCTGATCGATCACGGTCATGTTGTCGAGCGTCTGCGATGCGACCTGGCCGATACAATCACCGGTCACGAGGGCGCGCGCCCGCACGTGACTCGCGATCCGCTGCGCGATGCGGATCATCAATCGTCGATAGATGATCACACGGAGATCGCCCTGCACGCTCAGCGTGATCTGCCGCTGCAGCTCGCCGAATGGAACGAGATACAGCTTCGATCGCAACTGGTAGCGCGTCAGCACTTCGGCGAGCCGTCTCGCTTTTTCCTGCGACGTGTTCGACAGGAACGGCGCGCTGTGGAAGTGCACCAGCGTGACGTTGCAGCCGCGCTTCATCATGCGCCACGCCGCCACCGGCGAGTCGATGCCGCCAGACAGCAGCCCGACCAACCGTCCGCCGGTGCCGGTTGGCAGCCCGCCGGCGCCCGGTTCGCGGCCCATGTAGCAGAACGCGGCGCCGGGCACGATCTCGACGCGGATCACGAGGTCGGCGTGATCGAGATCGACCTTCCAGCCGCGCGCGTGCCACACGCGCGAGCCGAGATCGCGCGCGAGGTCAGGCGAGGGCGTCGCGAACTTCGGATCGGCACGACGGACCAGCACGCGAAAACTGTTCGCGCTCTCGCGCGCGGGCAGTTGCGAGACGATCGCGTTGGCCATGCCCTCGAAATCGAGCGGCAAATGCGTGGCGACTGAGTAGTTGGCAATGCCGAAGATTCGCGACAGGCGATCGCTGACTTCAGGAACCGTCGAATCCTGGGCAAGCACGATCTCGATGCGGCCGATGTGCGTCCGCACTTCCTTCACGTGCAGACCGGCGAGCGCGCCGTGCATGTGACGCACGAGCCGGCCGACGAACCACGACCGGTTCTTCCCCTTCAGCGCCAGCTCCGAGTAGTGAACGAGAATCGAGGTCATGACCCGCCTACGCCTCAGGCTTCGGCGAGGTCTCGCCGTAGCGGCCGCCGGCCGCGGAGGCGGACGAGGCGATCGCTGCGGCCTGGTGGCCGGACATCACGGCCGACTCGATCGTTGCCGGCAATCCGGTGTCGATCCAGTCGCCGGCCAGAAGCAACCCCTCGACCGCCGTCCGCGCACCCGGGCGGCGCGGCGCATCGGGAGCCAGTGAAAATGTTGAGCGCTTTTCGCGAACCGCCAGGCTGTTGCGGAGCGTTGCGGATCGCGCGGCCGGCAGCGCTTCCCTCACCTCACCGAGCGCGGTCGCCGTCAGTTCGTCGTTGGTCTGCGCGACGATCGCTTCGGCGCCGCTCGAGACCAGGGAGAGATGCGACGCATTCCCGCCGATGATCGCGCGGCGATCGAAGACCCACTGGAAGTTCCGTCCCGGCAGGCCGACGAGCGGCTCCTGCATGACCGCGGCGTCGAACCACAGGTTGACGGTCACGATCGGAAGACTGGCGAGCGCGGTCGCGTTTGCAACGGTTTGCTCGAGCCCGGCCGGAACCTCGTCGAACAGCGCGTGAAACGAGTGCCACGGCACGGTCGACACGACGAGTGGCGCCTCGATCAGTTCGTCGTCTCGCACGCGCACGCCGCGAATGCGCTGCCCCTCGATCACAATTCTTGCCGGAGCGTTGACGCGCACGACGCTCCCTCGATCGGCGAGCCACTGGCGCGCCGGCTCGGCGTACAACTGGTCGAGCGGGACGGCCGGCAGCACCAACGCGGCCGCGGCAGGATCAGGCCCGAAGACGCGCTCGAGCACGCGGATAAAGTTCGAGGCCTCGGCCTGGTCGATCGACTGGTTGAGCGCGGCGAGAGCAAGCGGTTCCCAGAACAGCTCGCACAGTCTCGGCGCCTGGCCATTCCGCTCCAGCCAGGCTCGGACGGAGACACCGAGATTGTCTCGCCGATGCGAAGGCTCGTGCGCCGTCGCTGCAGCGAAGACGGCAGCCGCGGAGGCCGACCGCATGATGGTCGAGCCAATTCTCAACACCGACAATCGCTCGCCCCAGCTGAGCGCGTCCCAGGCCATCACCCCGGCGAGGAAATTGAGCGGCGACGGGAGCGCCGGCAGCGCCAGGACGCTGTGATGACCGCGTCGATCGATCATCGACAGCGTCAGCCCGCTCTGCCAGCTCACGCGATCGGCGGCGCCGATGCGATCGAGAAACGCCAGCGTCTCGACGTAACAGCCCATCAGGATGTGCTGGCCGTTGTCGACACGCTCGCCGGTGGCGGGGTCGGTGAAGGCCGTCGCCCGGCCGCCGAGGCCCGGCCGCGCTTCGAGGACGAGCACGCGCGCGCCGGATTCGACGAGCGCGGTGGCGGCGGCAAAGCCGGCGCACCCGCCGCCAATCACGATCGCGTCCAATGACATTCAGGCCCGCGCCGAACGGGTCAAGCCGAATGCGGACAGCTGGGACAGCGCCCAGATCTGCAACGCGAGCCGCGCACGCTGCAGTTTTGGCACGCGAATGCGTTCGCTGAACACGTCGTAGCCGCGCCGCTCGATGCGCTGCAGGATTTCGAAGTAAATCGCGCCCATGATCTCGGCCGCCACGAGCTTGCGCGACTCGGCATGCGGCATCGCCTGCGCCGCAGCGGTATAGAACTGGCGAGCGCGCTGGCATTCGTGCGCCAACAGCTTTCTGATCGCCTCCGTCGTCACACCGGCGGCGAGCTCTTGTTCGCTGACGGAGAAGCGCGCGAGATCCTCCTGCGGCAGGTAGACGCGCCCCTGTGTCAGATCGGCCTTGATGTCGCGAATGATGTTCGTGAGTTGCAGTGCCAGCCCGAGGTTGAAGGCGTACTCGCGCGAGCGCGAATCGCGGCAGCCGAACACTTCGATGCACATGACGCCGACCGCCGAGGCAACCCGCCGGCAGTACCCGACTAGTTCGTCAAAGGTTTGGTAACGCGATTGCCGCAGATCCATCTCGACACCGTCGACGAGATCGTCGAACGGCTGCCTCGACAGCACGAACGTCTCGACGAACGGCTTGAGATTCCTCGCCAAGATCGGAAGAGCACACGTCTGAACTCCAGTCACGCCAATATCTCGTATG
>AR_comb_assmDRAFT_10388865_pt1 | contig 16346 bp, 12 predicted proteins | sample ArasoioldDNA_FD_10543 | JGI IMG/M metagenome (IMG submission 10543) | reverse complement strand
GCCGACAAAAGTTTCATTGTAAAAACGGATACAATACAATTGCCATCACATACAGTAAAAGCATCTTGCTATATTTTACCTGAGAGTGAAGAACTATATTCTAATTGTATCCGGAACATAAAACGCGCGGTTCGATTTTACAGCAGCCAGCTTGGAGAATATCCTTTTCCTGCGGTGAATGTTGTTTGCAGTCCGAAAGAAGGGCCGCCGGGTGGAATGGAATATCCGATGATAACACTTGTAAATGAGGAAACAGAAAAAGATCTTGATGAAACAATGGCGCATGAGATCGGGCATAATTGGTTGATGGCGGTTTTATCGACGAATGAGAGAGATCATGCCTGGATGGATGAAGGCATGAACACTTATATTGAGAACAAATACATGGCAACTTATTATTCTGATGAAGAAGAAAAAAAATCATTGAATATAGTCAAGCCTTCAGACAATTTTCTTGACATACTTATTTCGCTGCATAAAGATCAATTGATAGAAACAACAAGTGCAGCATTTAATGATGCTAATTATGGCGAGATGGTTTATACAAAAACGGGCTTATGGATGGAATACCTTGAAAAAGTTACGGGAGAAGAAACAATGCTTAATATAATGCATGAGTATTTTAAAGAATATGCATTTAAACATCCTCAACCGGAAGATTTTAAAAAAGCAGCAGAAGAAGTGAGTGGCAAAGATCTTTCTCTTGTATTTAATAAATTATATCAAACAGGTTTTGTTGACAGTAGCGATTTAAAAAAGCAAACAAAACTGAAATTTATTTTTCCGGGGTTTGATAATAAATACAATTATATCACGGTATCGCCAATTATCGGTGGTAACAGTTATGATAGATTTATGGTGGGCGGCGCGATAACAAATTATACACTGCCTTTAAAAACTTTCAACTTTTTATTTGCGCCAATGTATGCCACAGGAAGCAGTCGAATAACAGGCGCAGCAAGAGTTTCATACAATCACTTTACAAAACGAACATGGCTTGAAGGTGCTTTAAGCGGCATCACTTATTCTGTTAATAAATATAAAAATGATGACGGAAGTGATTTGTATTTGGGGTTGAAAAGATTTGTTCCTTCGGCAAAACTTACGTTATACAATAAAGATCTGAGAGAGAAATCAAAATGGATATTTCATTTAAGAAGTTTTATTTTAACTGAAGATGAATTCAACTATAATACAATTATAACTCCACCAGATACATCTTATGTTGTTACAAAAACACCTATGCATTCTGTCATTAATCAATTACAGGTAGGTTATGAAAACAACCGGATTCTTTATCCTTATAATGGTAACGTAACAATTGACCAGGGAAAAGAATTTTTGCGAATTGGCATTACAGGAAATTATTTTTTCAATTACAATGAAAAAGGTGAAGGAATAAATGCGAGATTTTTTGGAGGAAAGTTTTTTTATCTAACTTCAAAAACTGCAATGAGTGAATCGAATACAGAACGGTATCATCTGAACATGAGCGGACCAAAGGGTTATGAAGATTATACTTATAGCAATTACTTTATCGGAAGAAACGAATTTGAAGGATGGACAAGTCAGCAGATAATGCAGCGGGATGGTTTTTTCAAAGTAAGAACAGATTTACTTGGAAATAAAATTGGCAAAACAGATGATTGGTTGATGGCCATAAATTTTTGCGGTGATATTCCGAAACAAATAAATCCTTTCAATGTGTTGCCGTTCAAACTTCCCGTAAAATTCTTTCTCGACATTGGCACTTACAGCGAAGCTTGGAAAGATCAACCATCAACGGGAAGATTTTTATATGATGCAGGTCTGCAACTCTCTTTGCTAAAATCAGGCATCAACATTTATTTTCCTTTGCTTTATAGTAAAGTGTACAGCGATTATTTCAAATCAACCTTAGGTGATAAACATTTTTGGAAAACGGTTTCATTCGATATAAATCTTTCCGTACTTCAGCCTTCAAAATTAATGAGAGAGCTGCCTTTGTAACATGCAAGCGACCATCGAAATATTACCTTCACACAAAATGGATATCGCAAAATGGGATGCATGTGTTTGCAATAGCAACAATGGTTTGATTTATGCGACTTCTGTTTACCTAAACCTTATGAGCGATGATTGGAATGGGATTGTTGTAAATAATTATGATTGCGTGATGCCCATTCCCTGGAGAAAGAAATTTGGAATAAGATATTGTTATGACGTTCCTTTTGCACAACAGCTTGGCTGGTTTTCGCAGTATGAAAAAAGTAATGAATCGTTGATGCTTGAAACTTTTTTTAGCTTTATAAAATATGGTGATTATGCTTTTAATTTTTTAAACGGAAAAATTCAAAATGCATTTTCATGCAACAATTATGTGCTTGATCTTTCTCAACAATATGATACAATTCAAAAAAAATTCAGCAACGATCTCATCAATAATCTAAAGAAGGCATATAAAGAAGAACTGTTTTATGCAATAGGAAATTATGATACTGCAATTGAACTTTTTAAAGATTTATACCGGAAAAGAATATTGCATGTTTCAGAAAATGATTTTGAAAACTTCAAAAAGTTGTGCGCTCATTTAAAAGAGAGCAATAATGTGATAGTAAGGAATGTTTGTAACGCAAAAAATGAATTGCTTGCAACGGCTTTGCTGCTAAAAGATGAAAAGAGATTATATAACATGATGAACAGCACAACGGTTGAAGGAAGAAAAACTGAAGCCAATCATTTTTTGTTTGATAATATTTTAAAAGAATTTGTAAACAATAATTTGCTGTTTGATTTCGAAGGTTCTGATATTCCCGGTGTAAAAAGTTTTTATGAAAAGTTTGGTTCAAGCAATCAACCTTATTACAAATTGCATTTTAATCATTTGAATCGTTTGATAAAACGGATGAAGCACTAATAACTTTTTACTTTTGAAGTTGCTGAAACGATTAGCTTGTCTAAGTCTTAAAACTGTATAGAGAACTCCGCGTCCTAAATAAAGCGACGCAAAGACCGCAGAGCGGCGCAGAGTTCGCAAAGAGAATGTTTGTTGTATAGAGGTAGTAATACTGTTGGAACAAAATAAAAAGTCCGCCACTAAAGTGCAGAACGATCTTCAATAATTTTTTCTGCAATCAAAAGATCAATTGGTCTTGTAATTTTTATATTATCGTATTCACCTTCTGTAAGAAAAATTTCTTTGCCCGATGCTTCCACAACAGTCGCTTCATCTGTGAACGATTCATCAAACTCGCGTTCAAAGGCAGGCAACAAAATATCACTTAAAAAAGTTTGCGGCGTTTGAATGATGCGCACTTGCTGCCTATCTTTCACTTCATGAGAACCATTTTTTAAAATACGAATGCTGTCTGTAGCTGCAACTGCAGGTATGGCGCTTCCTTTTTCCAAAGCCTGGGTGTAACAGCGTTTTATCAAAGGCACGCTTATCAGACATCGCACGCCATCATGCACAAACACAACCGATTTTTCTTTTACGAGTTTTAAACCTTCTTTTACAGAATAAAATCTTGTATTGCCACCTGCCACTATTATAATTTTATTTTCAGCATTTAACTGCGAAGCGATCTTTTCGCCTTTTATAAAATGATCATTCGGCAAAACAAGAATAATTTGTATGTCTTCAAATGCCCGAAGGAAAGAATCTATAGTGTACCAAAGCAATGGCTTGCCTTTTAATAACAGAAATTGTTTAGGGATAACATTGCCCATTCTTGTACCGCTGCCTCCTGCAACGATAACAGCATATTTTTTCATGAACCCAAAGAAAGGAAATAAATCGTTAAACCAAATTTGCCTGGTCAGGCTCTCAAAAATTTCAATACAAAATTGTAACAGGTAGTATCACTTCAAACTGGTTGGGTTGCAAACCTTCAAGTTTATTATCAAGAAGCCTGCTGTAACGAATACCAAATGTAATTGGCTGCTGATTCCACCAGCGCGTATCAAAATAAATTTCTGCTCCGTAAGATCTTAATGCGGTATTAGTATTATACCGTAAACTCTTTACGTTGGTATAATCATAAAATGCGTTAGCACGAATGCGCAGAAAATAAACAATGTTTGCAAAGCCCCAATCAGGATGCAACAAAGGAAAATGATAATTGACACCGAGCTTCCACATTCTTGGAAAATCTACGTTGTCATATCCGCGCGAAACAGGAAAGTTGTTGGTAAAATAATATTGTTTGGCAGTGTCTCGCAATTGATAAGCCGCATCGATCACAAGGTTGTGTGTTTTTAAAATGCCCGGCAAATAAAAATTTCCGGTTGCAAGAAATTGATGAGCAAGAGTTGACGTTGTGCTTCCACGATATTGCAAATAAATTGATTGCGCCCATCTCGGAAAAATCTGATCAGCAGCTTTTTGAATTTGTGCCGAGTAAGATAGATTGAGTTTTACGTAACTTAAGTTGTTCAATAATTTTTTTGTGTTGCTCTTCCATTGAATGTTGTTGATGTTATACGAACTTCTTAAAGTGAGAAACCTGTATTGTTTGCCCGCCGAAAAGTTTAGCGGCAATCGCAAACCTGCAGAAGCATTGGTCTCGTTCCATTTTGCAATACCTGAATCAGTTGCAACATTTCGATTCCATACTTGACTGATATCGATAAAAGCTTGCACATACCACGCACCATAAATTCCTGTGTAACCAACCTGGTGATATTTTTCATTAGAGTTGTAAGTGTAGTACAACTGGCTTTGCAAAGTGTTTAAAACATTCTGACCAAAAATGGTAAACGAATAATCAGGATATTGCAAATATGGATTCCAGCTATGAAAATTAAATGGATGAGAAAACTTTGGATACTTCATTGTCGAATAACTTTTTTCCGGCAATGATTGCAAAAGCGTATTTGCTTTTTCATTTTCTACTTTGTTCACGTAAAGATTGATCAATGTATCATTTGCGTTAACGTCTTTCCATTCCGCATTCAGTTTTGCAAGACGATAACCACTATTCGTAAAAGCAGATGCAACAATCGTTTCAGCGGTTACAAATGTTGCCTGGTACAATCCTGTTTCAAAATAAGCCACCCTGTAATTTTTGTTCTGCGAACCGATGAATGCCCAAGTTTCATCTCTTCCGTTATTAGAACAACTGTATAATAAAGTATCACCATTCACAACGGGGAAACCAACAATGCGATTTTTAACAGGTAAAATTGTTGAAACGCTTCCATCACTTACATTTCTTTTTTCAATACCCATCTCACCCTGGCTATTTCTTATGCATACAAAAAGAAACTGATCATCGCTTGAAAATTTTGGATACGAATAAATGATGTTATCGTTATTTGAAAATCGTTTTGCAACAACTCCGCCTTCATTCATCAAAATAATATCAGATTGAAGTGTTGATTTCATATCAACTGCTGCGATATATTTTCCGCTATGCGAAATATCAGGAGAAAAATATTTTGTGTGTGTCGAGATTCTTTTTTCTTTTCCACTCTTTGCATCAACAATTTTTATTACACTGTAATCCAGGTTACCCCAACGGGCATCAGCCTGGTACGAAGCATAAACGATTTTGCCATTGTTGTAAGAAAAATAATCATCATAAGCAATGTCTCTCGTAACAATTTTTGTTTCTGTGTTATCAGCATTGAACTTATAAATTGCAGGAACATCTTTATAAGATTCTTTCAAAACAATCAGCGAACCATCTTCTGCAACATACGGATACTTGTAATCAACAACATTATTTTTCTTTGTTGCGGTTAACCATTGCACTTGAGTATTTCTTTCTTCTTTGCTCCATTGATCTTTATAAAATGTAAAAGCATTTTTTACAAACTCTTGATAATTTATCCCTGCATATCTTTTTATTGCACCCTGCAAAGGATAAAACAAAGGTTTGAAAGAAGCAGCATCGTGTGTAACATTTTTCCAAAACTCATCCCCATATTTTTCTCTTCCGTATGCAACCAGTAAATAACCCAATTCATAATGACCGGGAATATAATGCCGCAAAGAACCATTCCGCAATTGCTGATAATTGTAATGCCTGTTATCAAAATACAGGCTTTTATATTTATTGAAGAAAAAAGGCAAACGGCCACGCCCTTGTTCACTTAACAATGTTTCATTATACACTGCATCTCCTTCAAAAAACCAGTCAGGTACTGAAGCAGCATTTGCTAACGCTTGTCCATTCTCTCCAAACAAAAAACTCATTGCTTTTGATAAGCCAACATTGAAATTGCTGTACTGCTCCACATGCCTGAATTCATGAATGGCAAGATTATCCACCCAGTTTTGTGCACCAAGCGGAAATGCATTTTGCGGAGGCATCAAAAAATATTCACTTCGATACGGACCTAACGCAACGAAAGCATTTGATACCGTTGCATCTTTCTGCAATACGATATTTATTTTCCGAATTTTATTTCCGATTGTGTTGCTGAAATTTTTTTGAAGCGTATGTGTAACTGTTGTAATGCGTGAAGCAATCGAATCAAGTCCCTGCGGAAAAATAACTCTTGCAGTATCTGTATTTATTTGCCACCATTTTATTGAAGAGGGATTGCCGCCAAATTCCTGCGCTTCCGAAACTTTAAAAACACAAAACACAAAACATAAAACAATAAAACATATCCTTGCAAACATGCAATAATTTTTATTGAAGATAACGGATAAACAAAAACCATCCCGCATACAGCAAGATGGTTTCACAAATATGATTAAAGAAAAATCACGCCATCACTTGATCAGTTAAATGCACTTTGGTCATTTGCAAATATTGATTTTGTAATTGATGGATATAACGAATATCAGGATTATCCCTTCTGTCTTCGCGATACCAAACTTCTTTATAAGCAGCAAAATCGTTTTTATCAAAGATCAAAATTCTAAAGGAGCCTTTCTTATATTTCACAGAACCATCGGGCAGTTCTTCTTTTGTAAAGTTCAATCGCAACAAGCTTTCATCATTCAAAGGAATAGGGTGCAATTGTTCGGGATCATACCAAAATTCCTGGACTTCTGTTCGCACGCAAATCTGTTTCTCATCGGTGTTAAGGCGTGTAACTTCGCCTTCCCATTTTGCACCTTCAAATTCGGCAATTACATAATCGCCAACTTTTAGTTCATTGATAGGTATCATATCGCGTTGTTTTAATTTTTGAATATAAAACAAAATAGTATAATGATAAGCAGAATGTGTAGAATATTTTTTTATTGCCGGCTAAAGAATAAGCATTGAACTTCCGTTGTGTCACTCACTTATGCGTTCGGATCTTTACTGAGCAATTTTGAAATTTCGAAATTTTTGAATTGATGTTTTCGATTCAAGAATTTGGTTCTTTTTAATTTCCCAATTTCCTAATTCCAAAATCTCAAAATTTCTTCAATCACTGCAATAACTTTAAACCACCCTTAATTCTTTTTATCGTTTCATCCTTTCCGATAATCGCAGCAATATCAAAAACACCCGGACCAAATTTTCCACCTACTAACATTATTCGAAACGGCAACATTAAATCTCCGGGTTTTATCTGATGTGTGGCAGCCATCTCTTTAAATTCTTTTTCAAGCATATCATGTTCCCCTTCCTGCATTAATTGAAATGCACGTATCAGTTCCATAAAAAAAAGTTGCTTTTGTTCATTCCATTTTGGTTTTATTGAAGCAGTATCAATCGTTTCAGGAGTTTTAAAAAAGAAAGAAGTCTGTTGTACAAAATCAGTAAGCAAAGTACATCTGTCTTTTACCAACTCTAAAACCTTTTTTAATTTTTCATCATCGTTAATTTCAATTCCTTTTTTCTTCATCCTTTCTTTAACCGGCAACAGGAAACCGGAAACAGGCAACTTCTTTATCCATTCATGATTAAACCACAATGCTTTTTCATAATTAAATTTTGCCCCGCTTTTATGCACATGATCCATCGAAAATCTTTGCACCAATTCATCAAGAGAAAAAATTTCCTGCTCTGTTCCGTCATTCCAGCCAAGCAAAGCAAGCATGTTCACAAATGCTTCAGGTAAAAAGCCTTTTTCACGGAATCCTTGTGTGTGTTCATTTGTACGGGGATCTTTCCAGTCCATCGCAAAGATGGGAAAACCAAGTCTTTCAGCATCGCGTTTACTTAATTTACCATTTCCATCAGGCTTTAATATCAAAGGAAGATGCGCCCATTTAGGCATGTTTCTCAAACCGAATAAATAATTCCATAATAAAATGTGTGCAGGCGCACTGGGCAACCATTCTTCACCGCGAAATACATGCGTTATCTTCATCAAATAATCATCCACAACAACAGCAAGATGATATGTGGGCATGCCATCAGCTTTCAACAAAACTTTATCATCAACCTGCGACGAATTAAATGTTACTTCGCCGCGTATCATATCAGTGAATTTTATTTCTTCATTTACCGGCATTTTTATACGGATAACATAAGGAACTCCTTGTAGCAAAAATCTTTGTACTTCATTTGCCGGAAGCGTTAGCGAGTTCTGCATTTTTTCACGATGCACATGATCATATTGCGGAGAAGGATTCTGTTCCGTTTTAAATTTTAAACGCATTTCTTCCAAATCGAAAGGAGTGTCAAATGCATAATAAGCATAGCCTTGCTTTACCAATTGTTCTGCATAAGCTCTGTATAATTCGGTTCTTTCGCTTTGACGGTAAGGAAGATATTCACCACCATGTACAGGACTTTCATCAGGCTGTAAGCCGCACCAACGCAGTGTTTCATAAATGTATTCTTCCGCACCGGGAACATAACGGCTTTGATCTGTGTCTTCTATCCGTAAAATAAAATCGCCGTTATTATGTTTTGCAAAAAGATAATTGAACAATGCTGTTCTCACACCACCTAAATGCAAGCCACCTGTAGGTGAAGGAGCAAAACGTACCCTAACTTTTTTATCGGTTGTCATAAGTGGTGCAAAGATAAAGTCATTGAAGTCATTGGTTATTGGTTATATCAATACAAAAATTTTCGATTTAGTGATTTTGAGATTTTGTGATTTAGGTGACTGTGGTCTACTAATAAATCTCAAAATTTCTAAATCTCAAAATCCCGAAATGCTTTGGTAACATCTGTTGATTACTTTACCAATTTATTTTGAAATAGTAATGTAGATTCGTTTATCAATAAACTTCAGCAACCCGCAATGAGTAATTCTGCTCATACAAAATTCAACAGCACAAGAGTGCGATTCTTCGACAAGCTCAGAACAGGCTCCAAGGGACGATGCCATTGTATTCTTCAGCTTGATTACAAAAAAATATCCTATAAAAAAACTTACATCTTTCTTTTCATAAACTTGTTTGTTGCATCAAACCTGTTTGCGCAACTTACTTACGAACATCTTGCCGTGGAATATGATTCACCGTGGGTTTGCGGAAAATTGAAATTGATTCCCGTTCGCTACAAAGGCAACGGCGGCACACAGGATAATTTTTTGGGCGGTGGTTTAATGAGTTTTGAAGATGCATTTAAAGAAGGAAAAATTTCTGTGAAGGAAACGAGTTTGCCCGGTGGCTCTGATGTGAGTTTGCTTGAAGTGAAAAATCATTCCAAGAAAAATATTATTGTGCACAGCGGAGAAATGGTTGCGGGGGGCAAGCAGGACAGGACATTTGCAACTACCACAATTATTCCGCCAAGCGACAATGAAAATTTTTTGTCTGTGTTTTGTGTTGAGAAAGGAAGATGGGAGGGCAAGCCGAGAGCATTTCATTACTCGGGAAGCGCTGATGCGTCGCTGCGAAAACAAATTGATATTTCGAAACAGCAAAACAAAGTGTGGAAAGAAATTGATCAGCATCTTGCGGATGAAGGCATACAAAATTCAACGTGGAATTACCTGGATCTTTTCCGCGACACCTTTTATATCGATACAAGCTGCATGCATTTCTTCAGAAAAAAAATGATGGAGAGCGACAGTGCCTATGCGGGTTTTGTTGCAATAACAAGTAACCGCATTATCGATTGCCAGTTGTTTGGCAGCAACGATCTTTGCGTCGCATCGTTTGAAGTGATGCTGAAAAGTTATGCACGAACTATCACTTCAAAAGATGGTGCGCCACAGCTCTCCAACGAATATGTAAAAAATTTTCTCGACAAATTTTTAAAAACCGAAGAGCAACAAAAAGAATTTCTTGCCACTCATGGAAGCTTGTACACGTATCAAAATCATGTGATACATCTTATAGCATATGATGAATAAGGCGGCAAACGTGAGACGACAGATGTGAGAACCTTAGCAATTTCTCACGGTTATCGTTTGTCGTTTCACACATGAATGAGTGTTATTTCTACAATTATTTTGTGAAAATATTTTTCTCAAATTTTGTTTTTACACAATTAATATCTTCGTCAAAATACGTTGCTACATGAAAAAGATTATTATCTCTTTATTCTTTATTGTCATCACGTCACAATTAATTGCACAATCCTATGTTCCTCCTCCTGAAAATTTAAAAGCAAGAGAATGGTTCAACGATGCAAGGTTTGGATTATTCATTCACTGGGGACCTTTCAGTATTCCCGGACAAGGGGAATGGGTGATGAACAATCTCAACATTACAGTAAAAAATTATACGCGTCTCAAAGATTTTTTCAATCCAATAGAATTTGATGCACAAAAATGGGTGGCAATGGCTAAGGATGCAGGAATGAAATACATCACGCTTATCACAAGACATCATGATGGTTTCAGTATGTGGGATACAAAATATTCTGATTTCAATATTATGAATACGCCTTATCATAAAGACATTGTAAAAATGATCGCGGATGAATGTCACAAACAGGGAATAAAAATTTTCTTCTATTATTCATTGCTTGATTGGCGAAGGGACGATTATAGTTGGTGGACCGGTCGCACCGGGCAAGGTACAGGTCGAACCGTACATGGCAATTGGAATGATTATATCCAGTTTATGAAAAATCAGCTTACCGAGTTGCTCACCAATTATGGAGAAATCGGCGGTATTTGGTTTGATGGTTATTGGGACCAAACAGCACCTGAAGGTGCTGCAGACAGAACACCTAAAATTGACTGGCACCTGAATGAAATTTATGCGCTTATTCATAAGTTACAGCCACAATGTTTAATAGGCAACAACCACCATCTCACACCTTTGCCGGGGGAAGATTTTCAAATGTTTGAACAGGATCTGCCGGGCGAAAATAAAAGTGGATTAAGTTATCAGAAACCATCTGACTTGCCGCTTGAATCTTGCGTTACTATGAACAATAGTTGGGGCTTCAATATTACGGACACATCTTACAAATCTTATGATCAGTTAATAGCTTTGTTGGTAAAAGCTGCCGGATACGGTGCCAATCTTTTATTAAATATAGGACCGATGCCTAATGGAGAAGTTCAACCGGAGTTTAAAGAACGTCTGCATCAGATGGGTGAGTGGATGAAAACTTATGGTGTAAGTATTTACAATACAAAAGGCGGATATATTCGTCCTCAAACCTGGGGTTGTATAACACAAAAAGATGGAAAAGTTTATGTGCATGTGCTTGATAAAAATGCATCAAACATTACGCTTGAAAATTTTCCTTTCAAGACAATTTCAAAAGCATATTTGCTGAAAGATAAATCTGCGGTAAATGCGCAATTGAATAACGGAACGGTACAAATTGCAACTGTTGTAAATAATAATGAGCCTGATGAAGTGATAGTGCTGGAAGTGAAGAGTTGATTGTAATATTTTTTGAAGCCCATCTGTATTATTACTATTACACTTTTCTTGCGTCGCACTTGTACCTTTTGTTTTTCATTCGACAATCAGTTATGAAGAGCTGTAAATGTCATTATCACATCTTGGGTTTACTAAAGCTCTAAAATCATTTTCTATAAAGTGATTAGGTTTCCACTTTTTCCCTAATGCGTCTAAAATAAAGTGAAGGCGCTTGCTGCAAGAGCTAAAGGAATTCCAATTAATCAAAGGCAAAATCGAAGTGTCAGCTTTTATTTGAAGATTAGTTTCGAAGTCAATATTCGTATGAATCTTAAAATGTTTGTCATCTAAAAATTCTATATCATATTCGATCTCGTCTAAATTCAAATTATGGTTTGGGGAATATTCATTTAATGCTTCAACCAACACTTTATGACTAAAATCCTTATCTTTTAATTGTTCATTCATTACTTTATTAAAGTCAGTCGGTGACTCATATTCTTTTATTAATCGACTTATTTTCTTCGAAAATTTTTTACTTTTTAGCTCATCCTTACTACATTCAAAAGCCTGTTCATACAATTCCTTTTCAAGATCGAGATTTGCAAGTCCAAAGGAATCAATACCAACACGGGCCCGACGCCGGGCTGACCGGTTGAGTTAACTACCTGCAAACCCGGAACGGTACCCTGCAAGGCAGAACCAACGTTTGACCTGGGGCATTTGCAAGCACTTTATTATCCAACTTGGCAATAGAACTTGTAATATTTCTTCTCGACTGGGTTCCATAACCTACCACAACTACTTCGTTCAATTTTCCTGAAGTTGATTCAAGCGTTATCGTAAGATTTGCGGTTGTATCAACTTTTACATCCTGTGAAAGGTACCCCACATAAGAAACTTGCAGCACATCGTTTGGTTCAGCATTAATGGAAAACTCGCCGTTACTGTTGGTTGTAGTAAAAAACTTTCGAGGATATTGCGGGAAAGAAAAGTTTTTGAACATAACATTATTGCATATTATTCGCCACGCGCAAACTATTTTTGTCTAATAAAATTACACTATGGCAAAACACACTTTTTTATTATCAGTTATTCTAACGCTTGTTTATTCAGCAGGCTGTAATAACGAAACTACTTTTACCAGTCACGACAACAACACAGATACCACAGGTGCACCTCCTGTTGAAACACAAAAACCAAACAGCAATTACAAACCTGCATTCAGCGGGCAAACAAGAATTGGCGGCGTAAAAACAACTACATCTTACAAAGCAGAAAAGATTGCAGAAAAAATAGAAAGCCCTTTTGCTATTGTAACAATGCCTGATAGAAGATTATTCATCACGTCAAAATCAGGGTATGCAGAAATATATGATGCAAGCGGGAAACTTATAAAAAAGATCACAGGTTTTCCTGCTGTTGTTTTTGCGGGACAGGGCGGTTTGCTCGATGTTGCTTTTGATCCAAATTTTGCCGCCAACAAAATGATGTATTGGAGTTTTTCAGAGAATTATTCTCCCGGCAATTTAACAGCCGTTGCCAAAGGAACATTGAACGAAGCAGCCGGTAAAGTTGAAAATGTTTCTGTGATATTCCGTGCCACACCTGCATTAAACAGCAACCTGCATTTTGGTTCGCGCCTGGTGTTTGATAAAGACGGAAATCTTTTTGTAAGCGCCGGTGAAAGGTCTATTCTTGAGGGGAGAGCACAGGCGCAAAAACTTGAATCACATCTTGGAAAAGTATTTAAGATAACAACTGATGGCAAGCCTGCGCCGGGCAATCCATTTTTAAATAAAGCAGGTGCAATGCCCGAGATATATTCTTATGGACACCGCAATCCCCAGGGACTTGCTATAAACCCCGCGACGGGAGAATTATGGGAAGCTGAATTTGGTCCGCGCGGTGGAGATGAGATAAACATTATACATGCCGGCAAAGATTATGGCTGGCCTGTTATTACTTATGGCATTGAATACAGCGGCGAAAAAATTGGTGATGCTATTCAGCAGAAAGCAGGTATGGAACAACCGGTTTATTATTGGGATCCTGTAATATCACCAAGCGGTATTTGTTTTTACAGCGGCGATGCTATACCTGAATGGAAAAATAATTTGTTTATCGCTGCGTTAAGCGGTCAGCATATTGACAGGCTTGTAATTAAAAATAATAAAGTGGTCGGTGAAGAAAGATTGCTTGCCGATAAGAATAAACGTTTTCGCGATGTAACTTATTTGAACAATATGTTATACGCTGTTACGGATGACGGAGAAATATACCGCATTAGTAAAAAGTGAACTACTGTGTTGTGAGCAAAATCATTTTTATTTGAGTATCCAAATAAAGATGTGGGTAATGTAAACCCTTCGGCATGGAATTTTGATTTGATCGTCGCTTAACAGGAAATGATTCGAGGTTTGCGAATGAGATACGGTAGATAAAAATGTTGAAGTTTTTTTTTGTAACCGGCTTTTGGTAATACTATTGAACTTTGTTGTGTCACTCACTTGTACGTTCGGTTCTTTTATCGTTAATGGTAAATGGAAAATCAATAAAGTATCAAGCGCTTTCGACTTAAGTTTCTGAACTCCGATTTATAATTTTCGCATTCACATTAACCATTCACTAAGAAATAACCTCAATGAAAAAATTTGTTTGATAGTTGCCGGCGGTTTGTTTGTGTTACCGATGCTTTTGTTCACATGGTTGTTAAATCATGTTCCTTCACCTTCGGGAAAAGATGTTCAAGCTCCATTCTTACAAAAAGAGGATTTAAAACTTAATATTGGCAATATTACTTTATCATTAATTTTATTTTATATTATTATTACATTTTTAAAACCTTTTTTATGACAAAGACAGACAAAGTCTCAAAAAAAGCCGCGCGAAAACAGATGGAGAAGAAATTAGAAGCGACTCTTGGCAGTCTTGAATCAATATTTGGCAATAAAGATTTTAAAAAACGTGTGAAGCGCGCCGGTAAAACATTTGTAAAAGGCTTAAAAATGAAGGAGAGCCAGCTGACATTAGCCAGCTTAAAACAAATAGATGTATCGAAGCTCAGAAACCAAGCTCACAAAAAAAGCGGAATGAAAAATAATTCTCCGCAAACAGTGATTCCCCACAAACCAAAACTTGCTGAACCACATCATAACTAAAATTTAAGGAAGCGGAAGCCTGATTATAATCAGGCTTCCCGATTTAATGACAGTTCATTCTCCAACTTGTGATGCAATCCCCAGGATTTGCAAACACTGGAATTCTTTAGCACGTTCATTTAAACAGAAAGAAGCATTCCTGGCAAATACTAGCTCAAATGTTTTCATTTGTAGGGCTGGTTGTTGCAATTAGGTTGAAGTATAACCGATAAACGCCATTGTATGTACAAAATCTTGTTTGTCTGCATTCATAACTCTGCAAGAAGTCAAATGGCAGAATCTTTCCTCAAATACTATGGTCATGAAAAGTTGGAGGCAGAAAGCGCGGGTGTAGAAAAAGGAACATTAAACCCCCTACGCTGTTGAGGCAATGAAAGAAATTGGCATTGACATTAGCAAAAATCAAACGAGGGAACTGTTTGACTTGTTCAAACAAGAGAGATTATATCAAGCAGTAATTTCAGTGTGTGATAAAGAAGCTGCTGACCAATGTCCTATCTTTCCCGGTGTTGCACGAAGAATAGAATGGTCATTTCCCGATCCTTCAAAATTTACCGGGACATCGGAAGAGTTACTTTCACAAGTATGCGCATTAAGAGATGCTATAAAAGAAAAATCCAATAAATTTTAAATCAAAGAATAGTTCTTTTTATTTTACCCATTAATCCTATTACAAAGTTAGACTTGTGCCTACAATGTGCTTGTAAGGAACTACACCATAAACACAAACGCTACACATCATGCTATCATTTATTGCGTTCCTCCTTGCGCAAATTCGACACACGCCTGGTAGCACGCACCATAATTAATTTTTAAAATTTAAAATAATGGTTATGGAAACTGCATTAACAGCTATGGAACAGTATCAGGTTGTTAAAGTTGAACTTGTTACAAAACAAAAGTAAAGGCATCTATCGTCCGTTTATACGACAATCAAAAGATGCATATAAATACTAAAGCTGTCATGGGATGAAAACAAAATTGATCTGCTTGAACAATTCAAAGTTATTTTTTTGAACAGAAGTAATAAAGTTTTTGGCATTTATAAATTATCGCAAGAAGGAATTACCGGAACTGTTGCAGATTCCCGGTTGATAATTGCAGAAGCGTTGAAAGCAAACGCAGTTTCTTTGATGCTTGTACACATAATCGAGGCTTCCTTTTTGATCCATCTCCGACAAACCTCTGCTTTGCGATCAAACGACTTATTACTGAAAATTATCCGTATTTTGAATGCGAGAAACCTGCTTTATAATGAAACAAGACAAACAATATGATGTGATAATCGTTGGAGGCAGCTATGCCGGACTCGCAGCCGGAATGGCTTTGGGTAGAGCACTAAGGAAGGTATTGATCATTGATGCAGGAAATCCCTGCAATAAACAAACACCTCATTCACACAACTTCCTTACCAATGATGGGAAGACACCAAAAGAAATAAGCAGCCTTGCTAAGAAACAGGTTCGAACGTATGGATCCGTAAGTCTTCTCGATGCCGTTGTAACGGCTGCCAATAACGCCCAAAACGT
>AR_comb_assmDRAFT_10328032_pt1 | contig 16355 bp, 9 predicted proteins | sample ArasoioldDNA_FD_10543 | JGI IMG/M metagenome (IMG submission 10543) | reverse complement strand
GACGAAAAACAGATTCGGCGCTTGCTTCGACTCGCGTTAGAGGGAGCAGATTTCCAGGTTCACGAAGCTGAAACCGGCCAGGCTGGTCTTGCTGAAATCGTCCAGCGTCGGCCAGACATTGTCTTACTTGATCTCGGACTGCCCGACATGGAGGGAGTCAAATTACTTAGGCGCGTACGAGAATGGTCGGACGTACCGGTACTAATTCTTTCGGTTCGTGATGATGCGGAAGAAAAAGTCACGGCACTCGATGCCGGAGCCGATGATTACGTTACGAAACCGTTTGATACCGCAGAATTATTAGCGCGGATTCGGGCTGCGCAACGTCGCTCGCTCACAGAAACGGGGGAGCCTATCTTTGCTTCCGGATCTCTTTACGTCGATTTCGCCGCGCGACAGGTGAAGGTGGCCGGCAGCGAAATCAAACTAACGCCTACCGAGTATTCCCTGCTTCGAGTCCTAGTCCAAAATGCCGGAAAAGTAGTGACCCATCGTCAACTTCTGCGAACCGTTTGGGGAGAGAAAGCAGAGAGCCAGGCGCAGTATCTTCGCGTTTACGTGACGCACCTGCGAAAGAAACTCCAGACTAACGCTAATGCGTCCAGCCCTATAAAGACTGAAGTGGGAATCGGATATCGATTGTCGACTGAAAAACCAGCGTAAGCGGTCTTAACAATCTTTTAGCACTAGCTGGGCATATTTTAATTATCAGGCAGCCCTCTACCTGCACGACGGTTAGGTATGAACGCAATGATGGTTGTATTCATACCGACTCGCGACGGCCCGCCGCCCACCGAACAATCTGCGGACAACGTGTCCGGTCGCGACCTCCTACCACGAAACGCCAACTTTATTAATACAACGCCGCGAAATTCTGAAAGCGGTCAGAAGGCCCTGCCGTTTTGGACGTGGTTCATCGAGAATCCACGCAGTTGCGGCGCTTAACTCTTTCACGACGAAACGAAAGCGCCCCTGGCACTTGTCTCCGGCCCGGAGTCATTTCCATAGCCGGCTGGATTTCGATCTGGGTTTGCGTCGCTATTGCGAACGGGCAGGAAGCCACCGACAGAACGATATCGAAACGGCGTCTCCCCCGTTCGCCGTTCGACTCGCCCCCCTTTCCGTCTGCAGATTGGCAAATCGGGGGTACACCAATCATCGGTGATCCGGGCGAACTGCCACCGTGGCCATTAATGCAGGCAATTTATGAAGGGCCAGGCGGGGCCTGGTGGAAAAGGAGTCGTATCCAGATCTATGGCTGGGAAAACTTTTCCTTTAATCTCAGCACCTCCCAAAACACATCGCGAAACCAGAATGCGAATTTCCCACTCATCTACGATTTGCGCCCGAACCGAGTCGAGCAACATCAGTTTGTTCTTTATCTGGAGCGCGTTCCAGATGAGGCGCAAACGGATCACTTAGACTGGGGTTTCCGCATCTCCGCCGTCTACGGGCTCGACTATCGCTTCATGATTTCGCGCGGTCTCTTCAGCGATCAATTACTCAAGCATAACCGCTACTACGGGTTCGATATGCCGATGGTTTATTTCGACCTCTATCTACCATCCATTTTTCAAGGAATGAATATCCGTATCGGCCGAATCATCTCCGAACCGGACATCGAAGCTCAACTAGCGCCCAACAATCTTATGTCGAGCCACTCCCTTCTTTACGGGTTCGACAATTACACCCAAACCGGAATCTTCACGACAACGAAGATCAATGATCAATGGACCATCCAGGCGGGCATCTCGAATGGAACTGATGTCGCGTTCTGGCAAAATGATCCGGGTAATCAGCCCACCGGCACAATCATGATTCAATGGACGGCACCAAATCAGATGGAGTCCATTTATTTTGGAGATAACGCGTTTAACAATGGTGAGTTCGGCTACAATAATCTTCAGCAAATCGTCGGAACCTGGACGCACAAATTCAATGACAAGATCTACACGGCGACCGAAGCATGGTACATGTTCATGCGTGATGCCGTTTCACATCCCACTCTAGACGTCCCATTCCAAGGCGGCTCTTTCCCCGTACGCGATGGTTATGCGCCCGAGTGGGCCATCTTGAATTACACGATGTTTCGTTTCGCGCCAACCGCATTTCTAACGGTCCGCAACGAATACATGAACGACAAGGTGGGCAGCCGAACCGGTTTTCCCACCCAGTACTCCGAACACTCCATCGGCATTACTTGGTGGCCGAACAAGATCTTAACAATCCGGCCAGAGCTTCGCTTCGATCATTCTTACGACGCCGCAGCCTTCAATGGTGGCACGCGCCAGAATCAGTTCGTTTTTTCAACGGACTTCATCATCCATTACTAAATGATCCCAACCACCGTCAGGCGTCCGCGTAACGTTGATGTTTCGCGTGCGGCCGCCATTCTGTATGGCGATTGGGGGACGAGCAAAGCCTATGTTATCGGACTTGCATTTGCGGTGGCCGGTTACGCCTCATTCTGGCTTATCGCTGCCATGTGCGTTCTCACAGCACTGGTTGGACTCAACTACATGGTCATCTGCCGCCTTTATCCCGACGGTGGCGGCGTCTACGCCAGCGTCCGTCATCGCAGCGAGGTCATCTCAATCGTCGGTGCTTTCCTCCTTATCGCCGACTACCTGGTGACAGCTGCGATCAGCGCACTCTCCGCTTTTCAGTATCTCGGTGTTCCGCATCCAGAGAAATTTGCAGCGGGCGCGATATTAATCATTGGACTGCTCAACCTTCTCGGTCCAAAACAGACCGGTGGTCTCGCATTCCTCATCTCCATCCCAACTGCGATTGTGGTTGTTGTATTGAGTCTTTTCAGCCTGCCACACATTAACGAAGCACTGGGGAATCTTCAGCCACTGAGTGGAAGTTTCGGACGGAACTGGGCCGGTTTCGTTGGCATCGTCCTCGCACTGTCTGGAGTTGAAGCAATTGCCAACGCCACCGGCGTAATGAAACTCGATCCCGGTAGCACGGAAGAGAATCCATCGGTGGTCAAAACATCCACGCCTGCCCTGCTCTTGGTCATGATCGAGGTCTGTGTCTTCACTGCATTACTCGGGCTCGGCATGCATGCTCTCGGTGGATTGCAGATTGTAAATGGTGACGTGAATGCGCCCGGCGCCGAAGGAGTGCGTGACTACATGTTACGCTACATGGGAGAGGTTTTCGTGGGAGGGATCGTCGGAGCTCCCTTTGGTCACATTTTCGCCATCATTATTAGTGGCATGTTCGCGCTTCTCCTCCTCTCAGCGGTCAACACCGCAATCGTCGATCTGATCGCGATCCAATTCCTTATGTCACGCGACCGCGAGATACCGAACATTTTTCAGCGACTCAACAAATGGGGGGTGCCGGCCGCTGGTATGTTGCTCGCCACAATCGTGCCCATGTTGCTTGTTCTTCTTATCAAAGATATGGCAGGACTCGCTGATCTCTATGCAGTCGGCGTGGTTGGAGCAATCGCTACAAACCTCGGCGCCACCGCGACCGATCGAACACTTTCGATTAGGAAATGGGAGCGAACTCTGATGTTCGGAACGTTCTTGGTCATGGCGGCGATTGAGTTGTCGTTGCTTATCGACAAACCGAATGCGCGCTACTTCGCCGTTACCATTCTGGCAGTCGGATTAATCTTGCGCGGCCTCGTCCAGGAGAGACGCGCTAAAAAAGAAGCGATGTTTCCGAGCAGATCCGGCCAAGATCGCGTAACCCTGATAGGTTCCTCTTCCTGGCAGGAAAACAATCTTTCCGAAGCCCCGGTCTCGAGCGGAGACTCAATTCTTTGCGCAATTCGGGGTGTTGGGCGGACCCTCGATTTCGCTCTTCGCGAAGCAAAACAAACTGGCAGTCGTCTTTACCTTCTTTTCGTTAGGGAACAACCTTTCCTGACCGAGCTGGACACCAGACGCAAATGGCAGGATGACGAGGAGGCGAGCAGAATTTTTGATGAAGCCAAGCGGAAAGCCGGTGATCGTCAACCGCTGTTTGCCTACGCGGTAAGTCCATCGGCAGCGACAACGATTGTGGACGTAGCTGCAACGATCGGCGCATCCCGTCTCATTCTCGGTTCACCGAAGCGCAATGCCCTCGTCAATCTTTTACGCGGAAATGTCATTCGCGAGGTGTCGAGTTCCTTGCCAGAAGAAATCGATTTAATTGTGTATGCGTGACTTCGGTCCGATTCGGTTGCAACACTCGTCGCACCACCAGTCGAGTGCAGGTGCGAGTGCAAGTATCAAGTAACACTAAGCACCGGTCACTAACCCCGCACCGTCTTCATCCCGGTCCGGATAATCCGGTCAATTAATTGGGGATAGGGCAGCCCCGCTTTCCCCGCTGCCTGGGCGAAATCTTCATCCTCGGCAAGAATCGGATTTGGGTTCGCCTCGATGAAATAGACTTCGTTTTTTTCCGTGAGCCGAAGGTCGATCCGTCCATATCCATCGATCGTGAGCAGCCGGTAAATGCGCTTACAAGTCTGCTCGATGTGCTCGAGGAGGGCCGGATTGAGCTTTTCAGCAAATCGATTCTGCAATCCCCACCGTTTCCGATATTCCTCATCCCATTTCGCGCGATAGGTTGCTATCTTCGGTTCGTCCGGCGGCACCTCTCGAAAAATCAACTCGCGGATCGGAAAAACGGTTAGGCGGAGGTTACCCATCAATCCGACATAAAGTTCGCGACCTGCGATATATTCTTCCGCGATCGCGTCAGCGTCATGACTCTCGTGAATAAAGGCGATCCGCTCGCGGAATTGCTCGTCACTTTCCACAAACGAGGCCTGTGAAATACCGTAGGATGCCTCTTCTTTTACGGGTTTAACCAGAATTGGAAACTTGAGTTGGCGGGGACGCGAGATTCGCTGGCCCCGCGGGATAACAACAAAGTTTGGGACATGGATACGATGATAACTCAGTATTTTTTTTGAAATTCCCTTATGTTTGCAAAGGACAAGACCGGTCGCGCCACAGCCGGTGAACGGTATTCCCTGCATCTCCAGAAATGAGACAATGTTCTGATCGAATCCGCGATTGTTCTTAAACTGATCGGCGAGGTTAAAAATTACATCGGGCGCGAAGCTGGCAACTTTCTGTCGGAGAAGATCGAGGTCGTCGAAAATCGCGAGGTGTTCGGATGGGTAACCAAGTGTCTTGAGCGCGGTGAGAACGTTCGCTTCGGTCTTCCAGTCCTCCGTTTTCATCTCCTTACTCAAATCCTGATCGAGCGTGGTAGGACGAATGGCGTCGAAAAGAGCGAGAACTTTAAGTTTCTTCTTCACTATTTGGTGCGCTTGAACTTACCGGTAAAAAGATAATTCATAACCAGCGTCGTAATGAAAGCAGAGACTCGAAAATCCTGCTGTGGATCGTCATTGAGGACACGGAGATCGAGCTGGTCGCAACGATCGATGAGCCGGGAGAGAAGTTTATTCACTCGGAACTTTTTCTCGTTGGTCCACTGGCAGACCGAGTTCATCAGCCGTCGCCGCCGGAGGCGCAAGTAAGCGCTAGCCGTAATTCGACCTGGTCCGGGCGACGCACTGAAAAGTTCGCGCAGATCGGCATCATAGAAATCGGGGTATGTATCCTCGTAGAGTTTCCTTTTCCGCGCGTAGTAGGTCTTGAGTTTGAGATTCAGGCAATCGTATTCCGCGACGCGATATTGCGGAGTGTGGATTGGCGGTTGCCCCGCCAGCGAGCGCATGAGTTCATCGACGTATTCGAGTTTTTGCAGTGCTTTCCAGCCAGCGTAACGCTTTCGCCAGTCAGCATCTGGCGTTAACCAAACCGCAAATGTCTCCGCGAAATCTTCGTCTGGATGACTTTGCGCGTACCAATCGTCGAGATTTACCACATAACTGTGGCTAAATGGATGCGGATGATAAAAATCCGGGGTTTGATCGCGGGAGGTGCGGCCGAAGGTTTGCTGCCACCGCTTCTTTTTCGGAATCCGATAGGCATAGCTGTAGGCATGTGCTGCCTCATGCCGCATCAATTTCATGAACCACTCTTTGGTCCCGCCCTCGACTTCAAGCATCATAGTCTTTTCCAATGCCCGCAACCGGTCGTGAACAAGAAAGAACGGAATAAAGACCGCCGGAATGCCAACGGGCACGAACCATTCATCACCGATGTGACAAGCGGGATGTAACAGGAGTCCTTTGGCTGACAATTCCTCGTAGAGCTGTTTGATGAGCGGCTCAACAGCTGTCCCCTCGAGTCGCAGCCCAAGTTTGGAAATACGGCGTTCCAGAAGTTGCTCATCGCTTAGAGATGCCCAGTCAGCCGCTTCCATTTCGGGCACGGTATAATCCTCTTGCAAGAGTGTCACGCCTTCCCATTAAGCAGGAATCGTGGCATTCGTATTTCGTGCGGATGGAGACAAAACCAAAGCCTGGCGGCGTCTTTCACTTGAGGAAACTTTGTGGGAAGAAAGATTTCCGAATCTAATCAGCAACAATTTAGCATCTAAACTCATATGATGACCGATCTTCGTTTCGCTCTTAGGCAATTGCGTAAATCACCCGGATTCACCCTCTTGGCGGTTATTACCTTGACGTTGGGCATCGGCCTGAACACAGCGATTTTCAGTTTGATCAACGACTTATTCCTCCGTGGACTGCCATTTCACGAATCGACCCGGTTAGTGCATATGTTCGCGAAACCGCAGGATCGAGATGTGGGTGATTTCCCGCTTTCAGCGCCTCGGTTCATGCACTTCCGCGATGGCCAGACCATTTTCCAGGGATTCGCAGCAGAAAACCAAACTGGCGTAACCCTAACCGGACTAGGAGATCCGGTTCAAATTCCGTGTTTTAGAACAACATCGAATTATTTTGACGTGCTGGGCGTTCGCCCCATCCGTGGTCGCACCTTCTTGCCGGAGGAAGAGGAAGGGGCTGACGTCGCTTTGATCAGCGAGAATTTTTGGCGAAAGCGGATGGGTGGCGATCCGAATGTGATCGGACGCACTGTTACGATCGACGGCATTGTGCACAATATCGTTGGCGTTTTGCCGAACATGCCGACCGCGTGGGTCGGCCCTAACGGAAATGAGGTCTGGACAACCAAGCCGTTCGTCATCCCTGGTTTCTCACATGAACGGATGATGCGCGGAACGGGATTCCTGCGTGTGATCGGTAGGCTCAAGCCAGGTCAAACATTTGAGCAAGTGCGGACTGCGTTGCCATCACTCGATCAAAGTTATCGGACACAATATCCGGAGAAAATCGACGCCCAATTTCCCACGATCATTAAGAGCTTGTCCGAGGATGTGACCGGTGATTTGCGACCGGCATTTGCAACTTTGTTCGCGGCGGTTGCGTGCGTCCTCCTAATTGCGTGTAGCAACGTGGCTAATTTGTTGCTGGTGCGTTTTAGCGGGCGCCGCCGGGAAATCGCGCTGCGAATTGCGTTAGGTGCATCGCGTGGAAGCGTCCTCCGGCTCTTCGTTTTTGAGAGTCTACTTGTCAGCGGATTAGCCGGAGTGATAGGCGCCGTATTGGCCTGGCAACTGGTTCCGCTCGTTCCGAAATTGGCAGCCAATTTTCTCCCGCTCGAGCCTAACTACCAGGTCACTCTTTCGCTCCCGTTGCTCGCCTTTACAATTGTGTTGTCGATTGTCACAGGGGTGGCGATGGGAATTTATCCCGCACTGCAAGGCTCACGCGCTGATCTAGTGGACGGACTAAAGGAAGGTGGACGCGGAACAAGCGGCAGTGTCCGGCAGCAACGCTTCCGCAAGATCCTGATTGGGGCGCAGGTTGCGCTCTCGGTCACTTTGCTGGCGGGGGCATCGTTGCTCATCGCGAGTTTCGTTAGACTAAGTCACCAGGATCTCGGGTTTCAGCCGGAAAATCTTTGGGTTGGATTTGTCACAATGCCACAGGCGCAATATCCGGACATCCCAGCGCGAGCGCGTTTTGCAGATCGGGTTGAGACCGCATTACGTGGTGTTCCTGGTTTCGAAGGTGTTTCCGTTAGCGGGGATTTTCCCCTGGTGGGTGGCAGCTCCCAAACCCTCTACACACGGCCGGATGGAAATGTTCTCCCGGTCCCGCAGCGCGCTGCAGCTCCTTCTCACGATGTCGCACCAGGATTTTTCAAGACATGGGGCATTCCTATTCTGGCTGGGCGCGATTTCGACGAGCATGATGTCGCGGATCGACCGAATGTGATGCTGATCAGTCAAGCAGGTGCGAAAAAAGTGTTTCCAAACGAGAACCCGATCGGGAAAACGCTGTTGGTCACGAGTGGCAGCGTGCCCTGCGAAATTGTCGGGATTGTAGGCGATATCCGTTCGGAGCGGATCGCTCGTCAGGCCGACATGGAATTCTACCGGCCGTGGGCTCAGGAAAGTTTTCCTTTCATGAGCATGACCGTACGGAGCAGGTTCAATCCCGATGCCGTGACCAAACAAGTGCAGGCAGTCCTAAAAGGAATCGATCCCACTGTAGCTGTAGCTCAACCACAGGGGATGGACAAAATCGTCGCGCAAGCACTCGGGCAGGCAAAGCTGATGATGATCTTGCTTGGCATTTTTGCAGGAGTTGCTCTGGTCTTAGCAACGGTGGGGATTTATGGCGCGGTCGCATACACAGTCGAACAGCGGACCGGCGAGATCGGTGTGCGGATGGCTCTCGGTGCACAAACAATGGATGTGTTACGATTGGTCGTGACACAGGGAATGAAACCGGTCTTTTTCGGTTTGATCGCGGGATTAGCTGCGGCAATCGTACTCGGCCGATTAATTGCAACTCAACTCTATCAAACGTCCGCGCATAATCCGCTCTTGCTCGGTACAACCATGGCGATTTTGGCGATGGCAGCGTTGTTGGCTTGCCTTCTGCCCGCACGTCGCGCGAGTTTAGTTAATCCAGTCGAAGCATTGCGCGCGGAGTAATTCTTTGTGGCGTAATTGGTTTGGTTCTTCCGAAATAGCCCGGCGTTTTGATGCTGTATTTGTTTAGCGCCAACGGCGCGGCGTCATCCCTAGCCTAGGGCAACGCCCTAGGAACCCGATCGATCAAAATGAACGAGCGCTGAAAGCGCGGCCTGAATCTGGTGTGACGAGGTGGATTGCATACGCGTTTTGAATCGCGCTTTCAGCGCTAAGATATTACCAGTTGCCTCCCGGAGGTTCCGGTCGAAACAACCGGAAACCTCCGGGAAGGGTCCTGGGGGAAAGGGGTGCCGCAAATTTTCCTTCACCTACAAATCATTTACGGCATATGCCGGTCGAAGTTTGCGAGATTCGTTAATTTTTTTGCAAGGATCCTCTGTCGCCGAAGCCGCGAGTTTCACCAACGTAAGGCGTGCAGTTCTATAGAAAGTGAACGAGCGCCGAAAAGCGCGGTTCAAAACACATATTCAATTTACGTCGCCACACGACATTGAGGCCGCTCTCAGCGCTTGTTCTTTTTCTTGAGGCGGTTTTTGGGGCGTTGCCCCAGGTACCTTTGATACCGCGCTTTCAGCGCTAAGAGGATCCGAACTTTACCAGGTGCCTTCCGGAGGTTCCGTCGTAACCAACCGGAAACCTCCGGGAAGGCCCTGGGGGGAAGGCCGCCGCAAATTTTCCTTCACCCATTATCGTTTACGGGATTTGCGGGCGGAAGTTTGCGCGATTCGTTAATTTTTTTTCAGATGTCTCTGCGCTTTTGATGCTGCGAGTTTCACCAACGTAAACCGTGCAGTATGCTAAGCGCCGAGATGAGGGCTTTCGGCATCGAAACAGAATACGGGATTACGATTCACGGCGCCGAATCAGTGGACGTGGTTGCCGAGTCGATCGAGCTGGTGCGCTCGTACACGGAGCATGGTGCCCATATGAAGTGGGATTATTCTCTTGAAGATCCACACTGTGATGCCCGCGGTTTTCGTGCCGCCGAGCTTCTCCAGGACACGGATGAGTCGGCCTACTACGAAATTGATAAGAGTCGTCCCCTGAGTTTCGAGGAAATTAAGAGCGATCTCGTGCTCTCAAACGGCGCTCGCTTCTACAACGATCACGCTCATCCAGAATACTCGACCCCTGAATGCACCACGCTCCGGGAGTTGGTTGCTCATGAAAAAGCAGGAGAACGCATTCTGGCGGAATGCGCGCGCCGCCGGAATCCAAAACTCCCGCCTACACATGAAGTTCGGCTATACAAAAACAACACCGACTTTGTCGGGCACAGTTACGGATGTCACGATAACTACTTGATGCGGCGGGATGTTCCTTGGGATCGTCTCGTCGCGGGCGTCCTACCGTTCTTGGTTACACGCCAAATCTTCGCGGGCGCGGGCAAAATGGCGATTGAAGCAGAGAGCACCGTTGATCAACCGGGGGTGTTTCAAATTTCCCAGCGAGCTGATTTCTTCAGCGTCCTCGTCAGCATCGATACGATGAACAAGCGCCCACTCGTAAACACGCGGGACGAACCGCATGCGGATGCCAATCTTTACCGCCGTTTTCACGTGATCGTTGGCGATTCGAACATGAGCGAATGGGCTACGGCGCTGAAGGCCGGAACGACCGCAGTCGTTCTCGATCTTATTGAGCGGGGAGAGGCACCACAGATCGAAATCGCCCAGCCAATAAACGCGATCAAATCTGTCAGCCGCGATCAGGATTACGATTGGATCATCGAATTGCGCGATGGCCGGAAGATATCCGCGATTGATGTTCAGAGGCTTTATTTGGAGGCTGCGCAGAAAATCACGACCGACGATGCGGAAAGAATTTGGCTGCTGCAGCAATGGGAAGCGGTCCTGAACGATCTTGAGCGAGATGTAGTCTTGACCCGGGACCGCGTTGATTGGGTGGCGAAGAAATTACTCCTGAACGCATTTCGAGAAGAGGAAAAGCTCTCATGGAATGATCCCTGGCTTCAGGCCATTGACCTTGAGTATCACAACATCATGCCGGAGCAGGGTTTGTTTTACGAACTGCTCCGAACTGGCTCAATGAGTAGCTTCGTTAGCGAGGATGAGATTAAGAGCGCGATTTTCACGCCACCGGAAACAACCCGCGCCTATTTTCGCGGTCGTTCAGTCGCGAAATTCAATGATGCAATCACGTCGATTCAGTGGGACGAGATCGCCTTTGCAAACGGAAGGCATTCACAAGTTGTCGACCTCTCCGAGCCGACGACTAACGAGCACCTTGAAAAACTTAATAAACTTGTCCGCGAGAAGACTGAGTTCGCCGAATTTTTTCAGGCGCTGGGAGGAGGAGAAAAGTAGCACGTGGTTAGCGCCAACGAGGAGCGTGTCATTCCGAGCCGCGAAGACGGCGAGGAACCTCACAATCGATCTAAGATCACTCAAGCAAACCGAGTCTAATTCGAAAGCGTTGTCTTCGAATGAGCGAAGCGTTTCTTGCGTGAATTTCACTGCGACTGAGAGGTCCTTCGGCGCGCTTCGCCAGCCTCAGGATGACAAGAGGGCGCCCGCGCTAATTCATCGCACGCTCTAGGTTCCAACTGGTAAGTCGTTAATTCGCTAAATGCCTCTCACGACCAAGTGATCAAACGCAATTCGTGGGTTTGCAAAAGATGCGGATGAACTGGAACGACGCGCACACTGAACCCGTAGGTTCCACTATCGGACGCTGGAACTAAACCCTGATAAACATAATTCCCCTCTCCTTCCGCCGGCAAACTCCCATCTAAAACGGTCACGGATGGATTTTTGATTCCCCCATTTTCAGCCTCTCCGTGGTACGCCTCGACCCGAACATGATCCCGAGCAACGGCGCCAAGGTGAATCTTCGCGGTAACCTGCAGCGCTTCGCCAACCTGAATGTTTTGGCGATCCGGGTTACCAACTTGAACATCCAGAATGCTCACTTGCGGCCAATCCTTCCGCATCCGCGCTTTCCATTTGCTAAGCTCAGTTGCGGCCGCGCAGCCATTCTCTGCAAATTCCTTATGAGCCCTGGCCGCTGGAATGTAGAGGCGCTCGGTATATTCCTTCACCATCCGATGCGTATTGAAGACAGGCGTAATGCTGCGGATCGATCCACGCATTAACTGGAGCCATGCCAACGGCAATTTTCCGTCCGGCTTAGCGTAATAAAGAGGAATGATTTGGTTTTCGAGAAGTTGATACAAGCTGTCGGAATCCACCTCGCTTTGGAAATCGACCGTCCCCCCTTTGATTTCGGCGCCGATCGCCCAACCATTGTTGCCGTTGTAGCCTTCGCACCACCAGCCATCGAGAACGCTCAGGTTCAACCCGCCGTTTGGCGGTAGTTTCATTCCGCTCGTCCCGCTCGCTTCCATCGGTCGGAGTGGATTGTTCAACCAAAGGTCAACGCCTTGGACGAGCCGGCGGGCAATATAAGTGTCGTAGTCTTCTACGAAAACCATCCGATTCTCAAAACCTCGTTCCCGGCTCATCTTGTAAACCTGCTGAATCAGCGCTTTACCACCTTCATCCTGAGGATGAGCTTTCCCGGCAAAGATGAATTGCACCGGATGGGTCTGATCGTTCAAGAGTCGCTTCAAACGCTCGCGGTCACTGAACAACAATGCGCCGCGCTTGTAAGTGGCAAACCGACGCGCAAATCCAATCGTCAAAAACTCCGGATCGAGAATCTGATTCACGCTCCGAATCGATTCCGGGGATTCGCCGGCGCGTTCTCGCTGAATACGGACACGCTGCCGGACAAACTCAACCAAACGTTGTTTTAATTTCTGGTGGGTCTCCCAAAGCGGCGCATCCGGAATATCGGCTACGCGTCGCCAAAAATCCGGTTCAGTTAGGTGATCTTCCCAATCTCCGAGATATTTCTGATACAAGGAAGAGAACTCGGGTGCCATCCAGGTTTTGGTGTGCACGCCATTGGTAATGCTAGTGATCGGAACTTCATGTCCGGGCACTCCAGCCCAGACATCTTTCCAAAGTGTTCGACTAACGTCTCCATGCAATCTACTCACGCCGTTCGAGTGTCGGCTGGCTCGCAAAGCCAGCACCGTCATGCTGAATGCATCCAACGGATTCACGCTCGTTTGGCCGAGGCGGAAAAATTCATCGAACGAAATTTGCAGCTCGGTCGCAAAGTTGCCGAAATATCGTTTCATCATCTCCCGTGGAAAGGCATCGTTTCCAGCGGGGACTGGCGTGTGGGTTGTGAAAACATTGGCCGAAGCGACAACCTGCAAAGCAGAATAGAAATCGAGTTTCTTCTCGACGATCTGTAGCCGAATGCGTTCAAGCGCGAGGAAGGCGGAGTGACCTTCATTCATGTGAAAAACCTCCGCTTCAATCCCGAGAGCGGTGAGCACCTTTACCCCGCCAATCCCGAGGACGATTTCCTGGCGAATCCGCATTTCGAGGTCGCCACCATAAAGCTCGGCCGTGATAAGCCGATCTTCGGGCTTGTTCTCCACAATATCGGTATCAAGAAGGTAAAGACTGATACGACCGACCGGCAGCTCCCAGACTTTCGCCCAAACTTCGCGATCAAGGAGTTGAACAGAGATGAGTAAGTTCCTCTCACCGCTCCGCACTTCCTTGATCGGTAGGTGATGAAAATTCTGATTTAAGTTAACTGCGTGCTGGATGCCATCCTTATCGATCTCCTGTCTAAAATAGCCATGCCGGTAGAGCAATCCGATCGCGACAAATCGGAGATCGAGGTCGCTGGCCGATTTGCAATGGTCTCCTGCTAGAATACCAAGACCGCCGGAATAATTCGGAACGGATTCGTGGAAACCGAATTCGGCGGAAAAATAGGCAACGGGTCTTTCAATCGCACTGCCTTCGCCGGTTTTTCCATACGTATCCTTTCGACCGAGATAACTGCTGAAAGCATCATGCACTTCCTTGAGTTCCCGGAGAAAATTTTTGTCCTGCGAGACCTCCACGAGACGCGCCTGTCGTGAGAGCTGCAGCATCCTAACCGGATTGTGGTTCGTCCGATTCCAGAGCTCCGGATCGAGATGGCGAAAAAGCCGACGTGCGGAAGGCTCCCACGTCCACCACAAATTGAAGACCATCTCCCGCAATGGCTCGAGCGGCGTCGGAAGCGTCGGGATCACATTATAGATGTGGTAAGTGGGCATGGATTAGAGCGTCCCCAAAATAGAAAGAAAGCGGAGAATCTGGCAGGAAAAAGTTTAGCAGCAAGCGTTCCAAGGGAGCAGTTGCTCCCGCAGGGTAATCGCGCCGTGGACTTTACCCGAATGAAGAGAGTTTAGAGAGAACTCCTACAGATCTCGCGTTGGCAGTGATCGCGGCGCAAAAATCAACCCAAGAAGCAGTCCTGTAATTAGCCCGCTGAGGTGCGCAGCCATGCTGATCTGAGGGGTGGAAAGATCAAACGCGGTCTGGACGGCAATGATAACGAGAATGTTTTTCAATCTTCTCCCCGCCATCGGGGTGTGACGATGACGTAAAAGCAGACCTGCCCAAACACCAACCAAACCCATTACACAACCGGATGCGCCAACCAGTTGTTCAGCATTGTTGAAACCATAAAGTCGCAAAAAACAAACTCCGATCCCTGAACCTAAACCGGCTAAGAGATAACAAATCGCAAATCGAATGGACCCGATCGCTCGCTCTAATCCCGGGCCAACGATGAATAGCGCGTAAAGATTAAAGAGGAGATGAAACACTCCGTAATGGAGGAAAAGCGAAGTGAGAAGACGCCAGTATTCTTTCGCGACCCAGATCTGATAGAACTCGAGTGCGCCTAACTGATGCAAGGTCTCTGGATTTGTCGAACCGCCAAGTAGAGACTCTGCGACGAACATCGCAAGGTTTAGTCCAATAAGAATCAGGACGACCATTGTCGGTCGTGGGCCTCGAGCTGCAAAGAGATGAGGCGATGAATCGTCGCTTTGTTCGATTCGCCGAAGCAACCCTTCATTGGATTGCGAAAATGGTGTAGGGGCGATTTCGTTTAGCCGCTTCAAACGATGCGTGCAGTCCGCTCGAATTAAAGCGTCCGAGGCTGTGGCTTGCAGATTTTTGAGTCGGGCCTCACCGGCAGCTTTTTGTCCAGCTGCGATTTGAGCGATTCCAATCCAATATTCCTTCGCATCGCTTGAGAGTTTGCGCAGTTTTGTTTGGAAGAGTCTGGAGACTCCTTCAAGTCGGCCACCGAAAGCGAAGAGCTGAAGTAAGCTGATCTCGTGGATCCAAAGAGGTTGCGAAGCAGGACCGGTACTTTGAGCACTCCTAACAAACTCCGTAACAAGTTGGTCTCGCGCGCCGACCTCACCCAGAGCACGCAAGTAAAGCGGTTGCAGCGATGGATCGCTTTGCAGAATTCCAGGGGGCAACTGGTTATGAAACCAATCGAGCAGACCTATCCAATCACCCCGAATCCGAAAGGACTGTGCGATCGCCTGGCGACCGATGTTTGTCCCCTTATTTCCAAATGAGCCGAGAAGGCTTAAGGCAGATGAAGAATCGCCCCGCTGTGCAAGATCGAGCGCTCGCAGCAGATCGGACTGTTCGCGCAAGCCATTGGCCGGATGAAGAAAGCGAAGGGCGGTAACAAGACGTGAGGCGGAGGCGTAATGTTGGCCAAGGGAAAGTTCCGCTGCTTTTCGCAACCCGACCGACGGCAGAACGATCAGCATCAGCCATGCACTCCCACCAACAAATCCCGCGGTATCTGGCTGAACGAACCACGAAATCGCGGTAATCAAGAGCACGGCAAAGGCGGCAAAACGCCAAGCGCGATTCAATCCACCTCGCCTCCAAGCTTGAGCAAGCAAGGCAAGCGGCGAGACACATGCGATAAAGAGGAGGATGTGATTGAGGTCGAGCACAGCAATGAACTGGAAAAAGCGCTGAGACTTGGGTTCGAGTCAAATCTTGCCGATAGATTCACCTTGCGACATCCCGCTCTTGCTGCATCTTCCTAGCGACCGGCGAAAAAGCGCAGGCCCTCACCCCGACGTCCGCAGGCGCGGTGATGTAGAAGTGTTTCGTGCGTCTCTAGAGACACGCGAAAATGCGGCAAGTAAATACGACGATGCGTTCACTTCCCGTTTCGTTGGCTAGGAGCTTTGACTTAATCTGCAATCACAAATTCGTGTAAACGGTCGGATACGCGCCCGCGAAGTCCGGGTCATTCTTGCATCCACCGGCGATCAGCTTGGCGTCATGAAACTTTCTGACGCCTTGCGCAAAGCTCAAAGTCTCGGCCTGGATCTGGTCGAAGTCGCGCCCACGGCAAACCCGCCGGTGTGTAAAGTCGTCGATTTCGGAAAATTCCGTTACGACATCTCCAAACAAGAGAAGGATAAAAGGCCCTCAGGAACCAAACTCAAAGAGATCAAGTTCCGGGTAAACATTGACGATCACGATTACCTGACGAAGATCCGCCATACTGAAGAATTCCTCGAC
>AR_comb_assmDRAFT_10163702_pt1 | contig 16355 bp, 23 predicted proteins | sample ArasoioldDNA_FD_10543 | JGI IMG/M metagenome (IMG submission 10543) | reverse complement strand
CGCAGAGTACGACGCCTGGAAATTCAGGCGGATATGTTCCTGAAGATGCTCAAGGCCATGGACGGTAAGGTGCGAGTGCAGGTCCGTGGCGTTCCAGCGGATGCACGAACGGTCGGTCTGACATTCGATGATCGCTTCAACACGGTAGTGCTGTACGTCGAGTCGGAAACGTTCGATGAAGTGTTCGGTGGAGCTCCGCCAGAGGTGTTGCACCCGGAGTTCCTGATCCTTCACGACTGATGCCGGTCTACGTCAACTCTCAGAGCGCTGACGACGTGCTAATGGGCACGTTCCTGAGACTGAAGGCGAGGCACGCTCCAGAAAACCCGGTACAAAGCCGGTACAGACTCGATCCGGTGTCCTGGGTTCGTGAGAAGCTCGGGATGAACCCCTACCCGAAGCAGCAGGCGATCCTCCAGGCAGTAGCGGATCATCCGCGTGTAGCCGTGGTCGGAGCAAACGGCATGGGCAAGGACTACACGTCCGGACGGATCGTGCTGTGGTGGCAGTCAACTCACAAGCCGGCTAAGACGGTCGTGATCGGTCCGTCCCACCGCCAGGTGTCGGATGTGGTCTGGAGGGAAACCCGCTCCGCGTTCAACACAGCGAGGGCTCCGCTGCTCGGCCACATGCTGAGCAGCGCTGCTCGGTGGGAGCAGGGCGACGACCAGTTCGCCGTAGGCTTTGCGACGAACGATCCGTACAACATTCAGGGCTTCCACTCACCGAACCTGCTGGTGATTATCACGGAGGCTCACAACGTCCCTCAGCCGCACATCGACGCCATCAAGCGGCTGAATCCGACCAGGATGCTCCTCACCGGTAACCCGTTCGCCTCCGCCGGAGAGTTCTTCGACGCCTTCAACACCAAGGCAGACATGTATCACAGCATCCACATCAGCGGAATGGACAGTCCGAACGTGATCGAAGGGCGAGAGGTTGTCCCTGGACTGCTGACGCTGGAGCAGATCGAAACGGCCAAGCGGGATTGGGGCGAGGAGTCTCCGATGTTCCGCGCGTATGCCTATGGAGAGTTTGCGGACTCCGATGAGGGCGTGGTGCCGCTCTCGTGGGCGGTTGCCTGTCGCGACCTTCCGCTGAATGGCTACGTGCCAAACGAGCTTGGCGTAGACGTTGGAGCCGGTGGCGACGACACGTCCATTCGCCATCGCCTCGGACGCCGTGCTGGACGGAAGTGGAGCGGCAAGACGCCGAACCCCGAGGACGCCTGTTCGATGGTGGTCCAGGCGATTGATGCGACCGGCGCGACGAAGGTCAAGGTGGACGAGATCGGCGTTGGTTGGGCACTGGTCGGCATGATCCGCCGCGAGCGTCCTGGAGTTGACGTAGTGGGCGTGAACGTCGCGGAGAAGTCCACGGACAGCATGTTTCCGATTCTGCGCGATCAGTTGTGGTGGGAGGTTGGCCGCGAGCTTTCCAGGACGCAAGCCTGGGACTTGACGGAGTGTGACGCGGCGACTATCGCGCAGTTGACTGCTCCGACGTTCAAGCGGACGTTAGGCAACCAGATCAAGATTGAGTCGAAGTCGGAAACGAAGAAGCGGTTGAGCCGCAGTCCCGACGACGCGGACGCATTGCTGCTGGCGTTCTACGAAGCGCCGGGGATCGGAGTCTGGAGCTTGTGAGAAGTTTCGAGGACGCGGCAGCTATCGCTAGCTGGCTGATTGCTGCTGAGTACCCTGACACAAAGCTCGCCCTGGAGAAGGCGGAGCAAGTCGCGTGGGAGCAGTACAAGTGGATGCTGCGCGGCACAACTCCCCGCCAATTCTTCACGATGGCCTGGAGCGCCGGCATCAACCAGGCCATGAACGATCCCAACATTGTGAAGATGGCTACGAACCTGGAGAACTTCCTGAGAGACCGGTTGGACGAGTCGTGAGCCGTCCGAAGCTGTCGGTCTGCATGATTGCCCGCGACGAGGAGGCGTTGCTGCCTGGAGCGCTGGAGAGCGTGACTGTTCTGGCGGACGAGATCATCGTGGCAGTTGACGACAGGACCACAGACCGTACGGAGTCAATTGCGCGTGGGTACGGAGCACGGGTACGACGTTTCACGTGGAACGATAGCTTTGCGGAGGCTCGCAATCTGAGCCTCGATGCGGCACGCCGCGACTGGATTCTGGTGATCGACGCGGATGACCGTCTGACGCCACTCGGCCACAGCATTATCCTCGAAGCGCTCCGCCGGCAAGCAGGTATCGACGGTTACGCATTCCAGATCGAGGAGCTAACGCTGCTCGGGCGAAGCATGGCGGTCCAGTGGACGAGCGTGCGCCTGTTCCCGAACCAACACAGCCTCCGCTACATGGGACGAGTGCACGAGCAGATACTCCGCGCCGGCAAACCGCTGAAGCTCGTTGCCAGAGTCGATGGTGTGGCGATTCGCCATGTTGGCTACGATCCGCTGCTGTACGTTCAGCGAGACAAGCGGACGCGGAACCTGGAGCTTCTCCAGCGGGAGCTTATGGATCGCCCCGGACATCCGTACCTGCTGTACCAGCTAGCGCTCATGTACGCGGCGGAAGATCATGAACTGGCTGTTGCGTATGCCGGCCAGGCGCTGAGCGTCGGTGCCGGTCTGTATCCGGAGCAGGTTGCGGACTTGGAGGCATTATGCGCGTAAACATCCTGATCATTGTGCTGTGGCTAGCTCTGGCTCCACCGGCGTACGGACAGTCCGCAGACTGCTCCGCTGATGCATCACCGGCTCTACAACAGAAGATCGACGCCTGGCTCACTACGGGCGGAACCCTGCACTTTCCGGCAGGCTGCTACCGGCTGAGCCATACGCTCCGCTTTGCTCATGCGGACGGCTCGCCGGTGTTCGGCAACATCGAAGGCGACGGTCCAGAGGTAACCCGGTTTGTCGCAGACGCAGGCATCGGCCAAGCGCTCCGCTTCGAGGACTGGTGGCTTGGCAGCATGTCAGGCTTCAGCGTCCAGGGATCACGGAACGGAGTAACCAACCCTGACAACACCGGTGACGCGGGCATTGTGTTTGCCGCGCGGCATCAAGACCTCGGCACCTGCTGTGGCACGGTTGAGAACGTCACATCGTCCGGCTTTGCCCGCTGCTGGCTGATGGGCGAGGATGCGCCTCCGTTTCCCGCCGCTGCGGAGTTTGTGCTGACCAACGTCGGAGGTAACTACTGCGGCGATGGTTTCAGCTTTGCCTCCTACAACACGCTCGATTTCGTATTCCAGAAGGCAGGCTTCACCAATACTGGCACGGCGTTCCATACGATCTTCGGTGGACCCGGCCAACTTACCTTTGTCGGCGGAGGCTCGACTAACAACGCGACCGAGTTGAACACCCGAGGCGACTGCACCACGGTGTACATGACTGAGTACCGGGCGGAGCAGACGACCAGTATTCCAGTGCTGGCCGGCGGCTGTCCTGGTCAGAAGCTCACCATCATCAACTCGCAGCTTTCGGCGCGCTCCGACTATGTACCGGTGAGCATTCAACTCGACAATGGCGATACGCAGGTAGCGCTCATCGGCAACACGCTCATCGGCCAGGTCCAGATGGTGCAGGGTACGCAGACGGTGTATGCGTATGGAAACACGATCCTGACGCAGAACGGGCTTCCGCCGTTTGGGTTCAGTGATCCTAACTGCTGCGGAACCATGCGCCTCTACACGGCAGGCAATCGGAACGCGCAGAGCGTAGCTGGCTCCTGGCCGACCGACTGGTGGCCCGACAATCTCCAGGGCATGTGGCTGTTCCCGCCCAACAGCGATGCCTCGCACCAAAACCCGACCCCGACCCCGATACCTGCTACGACAGCCACAGCGGCACCTACGGCGCAGCCTACGGCTCTCCCGCCCACGCGCACGCCCATACCTACCACGGCCACGCCGATACCGCTCACGGCCACGCCAGGAGCCTCTCCGACGACCTGTTCGCAAGACGTGAGCGTGACGGCTGCCAAGTCGGGCGAAACGGCTGACTCAGTGAGTGTCGATCTGCACCTCGACATTCCTGTTTGCCAGTAGTATTTCCGTAAAGTCCCGCAAGACGAACCGTAGAGGAGGAGTTGGCTCTATGAACGTACGTCGCGTACTGGTTTCAGTAATGGTCAGCCTGAGCGTGCTGGCCGTGATTCTGCCGGTCTCGACTACGCAAGCCGTGGCTGCGTTTGTTCAGGTCGCTGCCGCGACGCCGCAGAGTCCGTCTGCATCCGTATCAGCGACGTACAGTCAGGCTCAGTCCGCCGGTAACACGAACGTGGTAGCCGTGGGATGGAACGATCAGACCTCCAGCATCAGCGCAGTCACCGACACGGCAGGCAACACGTACGTCCTGGCGGTAGCCACGGCGCGCGGTCAAGGCCTGAGTCAGGCAATTTACTATTCTCAGGGCATCAAGGCGGGAGCCGGTAACAAAGTCACCGCCACATTCTCGTCTGCAGCGAACATCGTTGATCTGCGAATCGCGGAATACAGTGGCCTGGGTGGTGGGCTGGACGGCTCCGCCTCGGGCAATGGAACTTCAGGTACAGCGTCGAGCGGCTCGTTTACGACAACGAACGCCAACGATCTGATAGTCGGAGCCGGCATGACGGTCGGAGTGTTCACCGGGGCTGGCAGCGGATTTACCTTGCGCATCATTACCTCGCCGGATGCCGACAATGTTGAGGATCGCTCCGTCGCTGCAACAGGCTCCTACGCGGCCACAGCGCCCGTCAGCGGAGGCTGGCTCATGCAAGCCGTGGCGTTCAAGCTGGTGGCATCAGGAACACCGACACCGACGAACACGCCTGCTCCGACAAGCACAGCGACCAATACACCATCGCCATTACCGACACCAACAGGCTCCGCAACCTATCCGCTCAGTGCAAACGGCAGGGTGCTGGTCGATGCCAATGGAGCACCGTTTCTGGTCGCTGGAGACTCGCCACAGTCCTTGATCGGGAATATCACGCTAACGCAATCTGAGGCGTATTTTGCTGATCGTCAGGCTCAGGGATTCAACGCGGTCTGGATCAACCTGCTGTGCGCGAGCTACACGTACTGCAACAGCGACGCCTCAACGGTTGATGGCCTGCACCCGTTCAACACGCCGAATGATATTTCGACGCCGAACTCCGCCTACTTTGCGAAGGTCGATCAGGTGCTGCAGCAGGCAGCAAACCACGGAATTGTGGTTTTCCTCGATCCAGCGGAGACAGGTAGCTTTGAATCTGTGCTGGTGTCGAATGGAGCGACCAAGGCATACAACTACGGTGTATTCCTGGGACAGCGCTACAGGAATCAGCCGAACATCATCTGGCAGTCGGGTAACGATTACAACGATTGGGCGAACACGTCGAAAGACAACATCGTCAAGGCTGTCGCACAGGGAATCAAAGACAACGATCCCAACCACCTGCACACGATTGAGTTGGGGCTGTATCACAGCACGTCGTCGGACAATACCAATTGGGCATCGTTACTCGGGATGAACGCAGCCTACACGTACTACCCGGTCTACGATGAAGTGCTGAAGGCGTACAACGCGGCGGCGATGCCGGTGTATCTCGTGGAAGGCAACTACGAGTTCGAAAACAACACGGGCATGGACCCCGGCTCCACCTCCACGCTCAGGCGGCAGTTGTACTGGACTATGACCAGCGGAGGTGTTGGTCAGATTTACGGCAACCTGTACAGCGTGCGGTTCCAGGCTAACTGGCAAACGAACCTCGATACGCCAGGAGCGGCGCAGCAGCGCGTCGGAACCACGTTTTTGAGGTCGATCCCCTGGTGGACGCTTGTGCCGGACCAGTCGCATCAGATGCTGACTGGCGGATTCGGGACGTACAACGGTGAAGGCTTCGGTGAGATGGACACCGACAACTACGCAACAGCCGCGCAGAGTGCCGATAAAACGCTCGGTCTGATCTACGCACCTGTCTCAACAGGGTTGGTGGTCAACCTGGCGACGTTCTCTGGCCAGGTTCAGGCGACATGGTTTGACCCGGTTGCCGGAACCACGACCTCCGCTGGATCGTTCGCCAATACGGGTTCACATACCTTCACGACACCGGGAGGGCACTCGGACGGATCGGATTGGCTCCTGTTGCTCCAGGTCACCGGTTCTGCGCCCACGGCAACGCCTGTGCCGGCTACACCTACGCCAGTACCTCCGACTGCTACCACGGTCCCTCCGACCAGCACGCCGGTGCCTCCCACCTCGACGCCGCTACCGACCAGCACGCCGGTAATTGAGCCGACTGCCACGCCAACGGTAGCCCGGTGTCGCGTACAGGTCAGCATTGACGGTGGACCCCTCCAGTTGATTGCTGCGCCAGATAGCTTCTGTGGGTTATAGGAACATGCGCATGTCTCGCTTGAATCGCCGGGTACTCTCGATTGCCGTATCGCTGGTTGTCTCGGTGTTGCTTGTGTCCATGCCGACAGTCATGGCTCAGGCTCCGGTGCGCGAAGCCATGTCGAACATGAACATGGCTGTGACTGGCACATTCCCGCCCGATCCCGCCGCGTGTGCGGCTATGCCTGGTGGAGGTGCGATCCCAACCGGGCAGGCGAATCCACCCGGCTCGGAGTCGGAGCCAATGGCACCCATCTGGTGCTTCCCACTGGCAGCACCGGTTGCTCCGACTCGCGTGAGTGGCGCGAATGATTGGGTGGACACGTTTACAGGTGTCACCAACATGGGTCGCTTCAACGATGGCGACTACGACTACCGCGTGTTCGACAACATCAAGAGTTCCGGGAATCCAGCGCCATTCAAAACGCAGCATTTCACGAATAACAATCACTGGATGGACGACAACTCCGGCGGGCAGCTTGGCGGAACGATGATTCGCCCAAACCGCTCGTTCAAGTTCGAGAACGGAAAAATCGTGGTTGAAGCTGACGTTGCCGCCGGTATTACCGGCTACGTCGGTGCCAACGGAGGCGACACCGCCTGGGTAGAGATGGAGGTAAGCGCGGCTCCGTCGCCGTTCAATAACCCTGTCACCGACAACCTCTACGCCTATGGTCGCTTCGGAGGCTTCGACACGGTTGGCTGTCGGCTGAATCCAGGTGGCGCACCAATCTGTTCCTACGAGGCCGCGCGGGGGCGGACGGCAACCGGCACCGAGGGACTCTATCCGTGCTTCGATGCGGAGCCGGCCAGGCTGTACGAAATCTCTTGGTTCGAGCAGTGCGGCACGATCCACAGCGGAGGACTCCGAAGCGGCTCCTCCTCGCCATGGCGTCAGTGCAGCAGTGCCTCTCAAGTACCCGACATGATGTGCCGAGATCGCTTCCGCATGGAGCTAACCAAGGACAGCCTGACGCTGTATGTCAACGGCTTCAAATACTTTCAGGACGCCAACATGCCATCGAAGGCGTGGTTACCCGACAACGTGGTGAACGGGACGACGCCAGTCTACCTATACCTATCGGATTGGGAGGATAACCCCGACCAACCCGCGTACCGATTCCACTGGCAGCGCATCGCGGTCAACCCGCACAACCCGGACGGAACGGTAGCGGCTCCGTCCGCAGCGCCATCGTTCTGCTTGGGTCAGCCTAACAACACCTGTCCGATGGGCGCTCCGACGAGCACGCCGGTCGCCACAGCGACACGTACGCCAGTACCCTCCACGTCAACTCCAGTTCCCCCGACCAGTACTGCCGTGCCACCAACGGCTACGGCCATCCCTCCGACGTCTACCCCGGTGGCATCGACATCAACGCCAGTCCCGGCCACGGCAACACCTACCACGGTTGCGCGGTGCCGCATCGTGGCCAGCATTGATGGTGCTGATCTGACTCTGATCGACGCGCCAAATTCCGTGTGCGGCTTGCCTTAGCGAAGCCCCATCCACTTTAGATTGCTCAGGGTTAGAGGACGCGACCGATGGACGGAAAGAAAAAGCCGAAAGAAGCAGACATGGACAAGCTCGTCAAGGGATGGAGTGCCCCTTGTAAGCATCCGAAGCGCAAACCTAAACCAGAGGGCACACCGTAGATGGCTACTATTCAGTTCAACAACGGCAACCCTTTCAGTGTTGGTCCGGCTGGCGTCCACAGCGCCAGCCGGACCCTGCCCAACGGCGTGTCCCAGGTCACCGTGCAGGTGCTCGATCCTGTCGGTGATTGGGTTGACCCAACCAACGCTGGCGGCACGTTCATCTTCGGTGTCGAGTTCAGCACCGACGGCGGTTCGACCTGGCAAACATTAGCCAGCAACGGCGTGGGCGAAGCGGTCGGATCAACCTTCAAGGGAAACTTGCCAGCCGTGGGCATCGTGGGCGACGACCTGGCTGTCGCCCACGGGCAGCCGTGCCGTGCGTTTGCCTCGTGCACACCACAGACGATCACCATTGCCGCGCAAGCCATCGTCACGTAAATGGCGGCTACGTTCGTCAAGTGCACTGAGATACGAGGTACTTCTGGGTCTGCTTCTGGCTCAGTGTCATCGACTGCTGGCAATCAGCTCATAGCCGTTGTCACGATCTTCGGTCCAGGCCCCAACACGATGACGTCAGTCAGCGGTGGCGGCACCTGGGTCACGAACTTCAACGGCTCAACGAACAGCCTGGCGATGAAGGTCGGGTTCGCATCATGCACGAGTGCTACGGGCGGCGCGCAGACGATCACGTCTACGTGGGGCGCGGGTTCTGGCATGACGACGTTCATCCTCGAATTCAGCGGCCTGCAACCCAGCCCGATCTATGAAGGCAATGGCACGACCAATGCCGGCACCGGCACGACGATTAGCACCGGCGCGCTGAGCAATACCCAGGCCGACGCCGTCAAAGTGGCCGGTGGTGCCATCGACACCGGCACCAATAACGCCTGGTCGAGCACTGGTTCCGGTTGGACGTTGCCGACTAATGGCTCAGAACCAGATGGCACCGCTTGGTTGGTTGCTGCCTGTGCGTACAAGATTCTGTCCGTAGCGCAATCCGACACGGAGACGTGGAGCCGCACCGGCTCCAGCGTCGGATGGGATGCGCAGATCGGGACATACCTCGTGGCGGCGGATTTACCACCTGGACTCGGACCAGGCGTTGCGATGGACGAAGTAGCGCTGAACATGCAGTCGCAGATTGCGATGATGCGCTGACCCCGAAACGGGGTCACGGGGATTGCCGGTTTACCGGCACCGGGAACATTGAGAAGGTATGGAACACTGCAACTGCTGCGGATGGCCGCTGAACGAGGAGCATGACTTCAACATCCACTGTGCTGTAGCCAACGCGGCGAATGACCAGTTGGAAGCGGAGGCTCGCGAGGCGATGAAGCTGCCAACCACACCCGATATGGAAGCTGGCTTCGCCCGCGCTCAGGAGGTTGTGGCGGAAACTCTCGCCTATATGCGGTTCGTCCGCGACCTTCATCCGTAGCGACGTACGAACTCATCCCGTACAATCGGACAGCGTGGCACCACGAGCCATTCTGGATGAGGATGAGACCCGGCTCCTAACTGGAATCGGCGTTGCTACGGTCCTATCGACGCTCCTCGTGCTGTGGACTCTCCTGATAGTGGGCCTGGGACTCGGGCTTGCGTTCAGGGTATTCCATCTCGTCGGAGGATGATGTCGTGGAATTGAAGGCTTGGGCAACAGTCGCAAACCTGATTGCGCTCCTGGTTCTGATCGGAGCGTTCGTTCTTGCGCTCATGGGCAGGATGGACGCGACGACAGCGCTGATGATTGGCGGACTCGCCGTAGCGGTGGTCCTGGACTAACCCGTGGGGCTGCTCACGGCTAGTCTCCGCGCACTGTGGCCGCAGGAGCGGAAGGCAGATGCGATTGCCGCTGCGGTTCCGTCGTGGGAGGCTGGCCGTCCGCAGCAGCAGCACTGGAGCTACGAGCGTGCGGCTCGCGAAGGCTACCGCCTGGACGAGTACGTGTTCGCCTGTGTGGACTTCCGCCAGAACGCGATGGGCGAGGCTCCGATCTGCGCTTACACGGCAGCGGAGGAGAAGCTGACCGACTATCAAAACGATGGCGTCACGCTCCTCAATCATCCGAATCCTTACATGGGGCGCTCGAAGCTCTGGAAAATCACCGGCCTGCACCTGGACCTGGCTGGTGATGCCTACTGGCACAAAGTCCGCTCCGGTGCAGGCAAGGTGGTCGAACTCTGGCCGCTCCGCCCTGATCGGATGACCATTGTTCCGAGTGACACTGACTACGTGGCTGGCTACATCTACAAAATCGGAGACAAGACGTTCGCCCTGGCAGAGGACGACGTTATTCACTTCCAGGAAACGCCGAATCCACTGAGCGACTACTACGGTATGAGTCGCATCGAGATTCTGGCCGCGCGTATCGACCTTGACATAGCACAGCGAGTGCTCATTGCGGCATTCTTCAACAATGCTGGTGTTCCGTTCGGGATGATCAACATTGAACGGAAGATCAATACCGAGGAGGAGCGCAAGTCGATCCGCCAGCAGTTTTACCGAGACTTCGGTGGAGCCAACGCCTTCCGAGTTGGCGTGATCGACGGAAGCACCGCAAGCTACACGCCGATGGGAATGCCACTTGGCTCTCCAGGTGTCGCGATGCCGGAGATTGATGAAATGACGGAGGCGCGTATCTGCGCCGTGTTTGGCCTGCAACCCTCACTGATTGCGACACGGCTCGGCATGTCAAGCTCCAGCTACGCCAACCGGGTGAGCGACCGAGAGTTCTTCTGGGAGCAGACGCAGGTTCCGCGCTACCGTGACAACGACGACACGCTCACCGCAGCGCTACAGCCGGACTTTCCTGAAATCATCCGCTTCGAGCACGACCTGACCAAGGTCAAGGCACTCCAGGAGGACGAGGACAAGAAGCACGCTCGCATCCGCGACGACTGGAAGGCCGGCCTGGTGATCTGGACGAGAGCCGTGGAGGACATAGGTGGCGACCCTGAGGAGGAAGGGATGGTCATGTTGCAGAACACCAGCGTCCCGACCTGGACCTCCGACCTGACCGAAAAGCCTGAGCCTGTCGAGGAGCCAACTCCGCAGGCTGCTCCTAACGGACAGCAGATGCCGTCTGACCAGATGCCTGAGATGCCTGACGGCCAGCCTCAGCCTGCTGGACGGTCGAACGGAGTAGCTCACTGATGATCGTGCATGTGACGCAGGAACAGATTGAGCGAGGCGACAAGTGGGATCGGACTGGACCTATCGCGCTAGCTCTGGCGGAGGAGCACGGCTGGAACATTGCGTGGGTAGTGTGGCCGAATGTGGCTGAGTACGACCCGCAGTCGCACAAACTCAAGCGGTTTGGCCGGATGCCACTTTGGGTACAGGAGTGGCTCCAGAAGAAGGAGCAGGGCACACCGGTCGAGCCGATTGAGTTTGAAGTGCTACCGCTTTATCAGGCTACGTACTGATGACCGCCGGCCTGTCGATTCGCATTGTCATCACGTTTCTCACCGCGCTCCAGGCCGGCATCGCAGCACTCCTCGGTTTTGGCGATGTAGTGCCGCAGCAGTGGAAGATCGCCCTCGTCGTAGCAAGTGCCATGATTGCCGTATTGCTGAATCAGGTTCCCTCCTGGCAGCAGGCACCGGCAGCTAATCGAGCTATGAAGGAGGCCGGCATCGAGTGATCGTTCAAGTAAGCTACCAGGCAGCGCTATGCCGTGACTCACGGTCCCGCCGTGATAGCGTGGTGTCTCGGTCAGTCCCCTCTCGCTACTCACATCGCATGTATCGGATTCCGAGAGTCTGGTAGCTTACCTGGGTGACCACTCTTGCCACGCTCGATAACGGAATTACGCTTCCGCTCTGCAACGAGCATCGCAAGCTAGCCGTTGACCACGTACTCCGCCGCAAACGCAGCAAAGCGGAGTGTGGCGTCTGCGTGTTCACGCGCAGGCTTCTTCGTGAGCCAGAGCGACCCTGCATTCGAGGTAGTGAGAAAGATTGCCTGGTGCAGCTTCAGTGCTACGGGAGGGGGGCAGCGTCCGGGCCAGCGGTTGTGAGGGTGCTCCGTGCAGGCAAGATTCAGATTATTCTTCGCGCGTCGCTAAACACGTATGATGGTGGGCAGTACATGTGGAACTCGATTCCAGGCTATGAGATATACGGCGACCTGGAGTTCGATGTACCTGCTGACGTGGAAGTGTTTGCGATGCGGAGGGAGCGCGGTGAGCTATTCCAGTACCACATCGTGAACGGCACCATGAAGCGCCTTCAGGTGTCTGTTTCCTCGTTCGGTGGTGTGACACGGTGGGTAGCACCTACCACCACCATCAGCAATTCAAACACGGTTACGCTTGCTGGCTGGCCGCTTGCCGCTAATTCAAACTCGCTTACCGCCAAGCTCCTGTACGAGGAGATATGACTCGCCCTATTGCCTTTCAGCGTCCAGATCAGCGGGTGGTGGAGCTTCTGCCCTGGTCGGAGGACGACCTGGCAATAATGGCACAGGTGACAGAGGCAGATATCCAGCACGCCCGGCTGGTTTGGCGCGATATGCTGCCGAGGCGATGGCGGCTCCTCCTGGACGCGCGCCGTGCTTGACAGCGAATATCGCGTCTACCTCATCCGAACCAGCGCAATGCTGATGGTGTTCGACCGAGATGGCAAGCAGATTCCGCATCTCCAGGGACCGGTTGAGACAATGGCAGAGAAAGTGCTGAAGATTGTCCCGGAGGAGCACTGGCACGTCTGCGACTTCCGAGTGCTCAGTTGAGTGCCGTTCATCTGGGACGGACAGCGCTACGTCTATCCGAGTGGCAACCCGGTTCCGTGGAGCCAGATCGACCGCGTGCTCGACGGAGCTATTGCCCAAAGCGCTCAGCGGATCACAGCTATGACCGAAGCGCTCCAGGCTGGAACCGTGCGGCTGGCCGACTGGCAGCAGGGCATGGCTGCTGAGATCAAGCTCCTGCACGTCGGAGCGGCAGCGATGGGCAATGGAGGCTGGAGCAATATGACGCAGTCAGATTGGGGATGGGTCGGCTCCCGACTCCGCTCGGAGTACGGGTTCTTGCGGAACTTCGCTCACGACATAGCCTCCGGTGACCAGGCGCTTGATGGTCGCCTGCTCCAGCGAGCAGCCATGTATGCCGATGCTGCGCGGGGGGCGCAGCGGGAGATTCAGCGACGTTCAGCCATGCTGTATTACGGAGCTTCCGAGGAGCGGAACCTGCTCGGACCGGCGGAGCATCACTGTCCTGACTGTCCAGCGCTCTCGGCGCGCGGATGGGTAGCGATTGGTTCACTGCCCGCCGTAGGAACGCGCTCCTGCCTGAGCCGGTGCAAGTGTCGCATTCAAACCCGATGACAGAATCCGATAGGGAGGCAGTCGCGACCATTTTTGTGTTCATCTGCCTGTTCGTCCTAGCCTGTATCGGCCTCCTGATTTTGGGCGTCGTGATCGGACTGGCGTACCGATTATTCACGTGGTCCGCTGGCTTCCCGTGAACGTCGATCCGCTGAACCCGACAAACGCTCCGATGCCGGCTGACCTCATGCGGCTTGGTATCCGGTGGGTCCGTCTGGTGTCACGCCGGGGCGTGGAGCAGTACGTCAACTGGATGCAGGTGGCCGGGATCATGGTGCTCGCGGTGGTGACGGAGCAAAGCGGTGGGTATCTCTGCCCTGCCGATGTGTACCAGATCGGCAACGAGCCTGACGTGCCTGGCACTGACGACTCTATGTCTCCTGGTGCGTACTGCTCATACTTCCGCCTGTACCGCGAGACATATCCCGACCTGACGATGATCGGAGCCGGCCTTGGCTCAGGGCTGACCGCTTACTGGAAGCAAGTTATGCAGGGTGGTGGACTTTCAGGAGCTTCCGGGTTTGCAGTACATCCGTACGCCAAGACTGCTTCGCAAGCTCGCCCGCTGCTCAACCAGTACCGAACGCTGTCGCCCAATCTTCCGCTGTGGTGTACCGAGATCAACCGACCAGCGCCGGAGCTACCCGAGTTTGCCGCAATGCTGAAGTCGCTCCCGGTCGTAATGTGGGCATGGTTCTGCTGGTCGGAGGAGTTCGCGCGACAGGCAGGCATCTATCCGCTCGATGAGCGGCTAAAGCGCGTGCTCGGAGCGTGTCTGTGAGAGAGAATTTACCGGTGCCGGGAAAATCTGATGGTTGAACGCCCGGTCTACGTCACCGATGCTCCAGGGTATGAGCGTCAGGAGCTACGAGCCATGCGGGAGGTTAGCTGTCCTCACTGCGGCTACTTCCTGGCTCGCATTGACGCCCCGTGGGGCAAGGTGAGAGCCTATTGCCGGGGCTGTCGCCAGTACCGAACGGCATACCTCGGTCGTCCTACATTGACGGAAATACGACCTGGTCTGTAGAGTAGTCGCCAACTAAACAAAGCGGACTACGGGTCCACCAATGCCCAATGCGCCCACGAGGTGCGGGCAGGTGGACTTTTTCTTTGCCCGAAGTCGAACAATTCGCAACAGCGCTCCAGATCAAGGCAGTCAATACGGAGCAGCGCCTGATCGAGGGCTATGCTGCCGCGTTCGGCAACCGTGACCGCACCAACGACATTATCGAGCCGCACGCCTTCGACCGAACGCTCGGGGAGCACAGGGACGTGCTGGTGTTCCTTGGTCACAACGCTACGGGACTTCCGTTAGGCGAGCCAGTCGAAATCCGCGCCGACGACAAGGGATTGTTCACGCGGACGAAGATTTATCCCACCACACAAGGCGACGACCTGCTCCAGGTCGCCAAGGCGCGTATGAGTGCAGGGAAGTCTCTCGGCATGTCCATCGGCTTCCGCACTCGCCAACACAAAAGCGGTGCGCGCACCAAAGAAGGTCCGACACGCCACCTACTGGATATCGACCTAGTGGAGTACAGCTTCCTGGCCTCTCCTGAGCTTGCGGCTAATCCGCTCGCCGTCACTACCAGCGTCAAACGCAATTCCTATCGGAGGAAGCCGATGAAAGTTCTCGAACGGGACGGGAAGTGGCACCTGGAGGAGGAGGACGGCAAGCTACTCGGCTCGTTCTCATCTGAGGGTGATGCGCTTGCCGCACTCGCCATGCTAGATGAGCAGAAGGCCGAGTGGACAGCGGCATACATCAACAGCCTTCCCGATTCCGCATTTGCCTACGTTGAGAGTGGCGGACACAAGGACGAGGAGGGCAAGACCGTCCCGCGTGCCTTGCGTCACTACCCGCACCACAATGCGGATGGTTCTCTGGACCTGCCGCACCTCCGCAACGCCCTCGCCCGCGCGGCAGCGAATCCATCTACCGGTGATAAGGCTCTGCCTCACCTTGAGCGCCACGCACAGGCAGCCGGTGTCGGTCAGGGAGCCAAGGACCATGACGACGCGCATGACGAGCAGTGGCAAGAGGGAGCAATTGCTCCAGGGCTGCTCCTCCAGGACATAAAGCTCCGCAGCCTTATGGAGGACATTGTCAAGGAGCAAATTGCGATGGGCGAGTTGTCCATCGACACAAAGGCTGGCCGGCGCATCAGCAACGAGAAGCTCTCGCGCCTGAAGGAAATCATTGCCCACCTCCAGGAGGTGGTGGATTGGGGCGAGTCCGTCGATCTTGGTGAGGACGGAAAAGCTCAAGTGGACTGGTATCGCACACAAGCGGACCTGTTCGAACTTCAATTGACGGAGGTCGCCTGATGCCCGAAGTGGCAACGCTACGCGAAGACCTCGGGAAGGTGATCTCCCGACTGAATTCGATCACCGAGTCCTACAAAGTCGGCTCGATGCCGGCAGACAAGCGTACTGAGTGTGATGCACTGGTCCGCAAGGGACGCGAACTCCAGACAGAGATCAGCGAAGCTCTCAAGGTGGAGGAGCGGAAGGCCGATCTTCAGAGCCTGGATGATTTCCTGAACAAGCCACAGAACACCATTCCACATGGGGTGGAAGGCGATCAGGGCGAAGGCTCCGACGAGCGCAAAGCTCTGGCGCGTGCTGGCTGGGAATTCAAGGGCGGCTCGGTCATTCGCCATACGAGCATGGGTCCGCTGGAGATGTACTCGGATGAGGTTCTGTTCGGACCAATCCCCGAGGACGACCCCACCGCCGCTGCGTATTTCAAGAGCACTCGCGCAGCAATGGGCGCTCCGTACCGCAAGGCATACGAGCGACTGCTCCGCATGACGGCTCGCGCTCCGTTCGGCATGAGCGGTATCAACTTCCTGTCCATCGCTGAGCAGAAGGCACTCTCCGAGGGTCTTGACCCGAGTGGCGGCTTCCTGGTTCCGCCAGATGTTCAGGCTGAGCTTCTGGTCCGTACGGCGCAGATGGCAGTATTCCGCAGCAACGCTCGCGTGCAGAACACGTCACGCGACGTGCTCCGCTGGCCGAAGGTTGCGGCGGCGTCTGCGACAGCCGGCGGTTTGTCGGCAGGTGGTGGCTCCGTTTTCTCGTCAGGCTTCATCGGATCG